>Ga0335075_10000110_pt1 | contig 160249 bp, 132 predicted proteins | sample Lox_Sample_24_FD_206723 | JGI IMG/M metagenome (GOLD analysis project Ga0335075, IMG submission 206723) | Soil microbial communities from Loxahatchee National Wildlife Refuge, Florida, United States - Lox_Sample_2.4 | ecosystem: Environmental > Terrestrial > Soil > Wetlands | place: USA... | reverse complement strand
GCGTGCGGCGGGGAGGTCGTCGGAGAATCCGACTTCCGGAGCGTAGACATCGCCGTCGGGCAGCTTCTCCCAGGGAAGGGAGCTCGCAATCGGGCGCGTGAATTCGGGAGGCAGAGTCGCCTGCGCCATTCCGAGTGACCGGAGCTTGTGTGGGTCGCCGCCATCAACCCCTTCGGGATCCTGCCACTCGGCAACGAAGCCGTCCTGCACCCGGACGATCGCCAAGCCGTCGAAGTACCGCTCCCTGACCAGGGTCCTGATATTGGCCACGTGCAGCGGCGCGTAGGCCGGGTCGAGCTCCAGGACGACGCGCCCGGAGGGTAGACGCATCACCAGGAGGTCCTCGGGATCCGGCCTGCGCCATTCCCCAGGCTTGGATTCTGAAAGTATCTGCGCGCCGGACGGCGTGTACTCGCCCTGGGGCGGGCCGGCCTCGGGGGCTGCCGCCAGCGCCGGCAGGCAGAAAAACAGGGCCAGAACTGCGAGTGATCGGGCTCTTGTGCTCATGACCGTCAGGAGAGCATCGTGGGAATCCGAGATTAGCGCAGACCCCCGCCAGGTGCCTGATAAACTCGGGGGACACCGTTTGGATCATTGAAAGACCCGCCCAATGCCCTGGCTGCGTCAATTACCCCGCTGGGCGTGGTTCGGCACGGGAGTGCTGGCGTTCATCGCCGGCCTGGTCAACTCAGTGGGCTATCTCGGCTTTCGCCACGAGTCGATCAGCAACATGACCGGCAATACCAGCCTGCTCGGCATCGCGCTGGGGAAAGCGGATGGGCTGGAGCTGGCACACTGGGTACTCGCGATCGGCGCCTTCGTGCTCGGCGCCATGTTGAGCGGCATGATCGTGCAGCAGAGCACGCTGAAGCTCGGGCGCCGCTACGGCGTGGCGCTGACACTGGAGTCCGTGCTGCTCTTCTGCGCCATTCCATTTCTGGATGCGTCGAGCTCCATCGGGCTCTACCTGGCCTCGATCGGCATGGGACTGCAGAACGGCATGGTCAGCGCCTACAGCGGCGCCATCATCCGCACCACGCACGTCACCGGAATCTTCACCGACCTCGGCACCAGCCTGGGTCATCTGCTGCGCGGCCTGCCCGTGGATATGCTGCGCGTGTTCGTTTGCATCGTGGTGGCAACGACATTCATGTTCGGCAGCGCAATGGGCGCGCTGTTGTTTGAACGGATGCAGGAACATGCGCTGTTGATACCTGCCATGCTCACCGGAGTATGCGGCCTGGGCTACGGCGCATACCGCCATTACTCACTGGTCCAATAGCGGGCAGCGTCGGTCGGCCGCGGGAAGGGTGTTGATCGTTTGCTTGCAGGGGTCTCCCTTCGTAATATACGATCGAATATACCGCTTGGAAACGTTTCCAGCGGTGCCGTTGCAACGATCAAATCCCCCCGGGGTGAATGAAGATGCGGTCTGTCTCGTGGCGCGCCCTTGCGGCGCTTGCTTCAGTTTTCGCCTGGAATCATGCAGCCCTCGCCCAGGATCGTCCGGCCACCGCAGGTACCGCGGCGGCGGCGCCCGCCGCCTCCGAGGCATGCGGCAGCCTGCGCGAGTTCGCGACCACCGACTGCCCACTGACCTGGCACGGCATCACCATCTTCGGCGCATATGACGTCGGCGTGGGCTGGGTCAGCCACGGCATGCCGGTGAGCCCCTATAACTACGAAGGTGAATCGCTGGTCAACCGCAACGGCAACCAGTCCCAATGGCTCATCGAGCCGAACAACCTGTCGCAGACGAGTCTGGGCATCAAGGGCAAGGAAGAGCTCATGGATGGCTGGGCTGTCGTGTTCGATGCCTCGACCGGCATCAATCCCCAATCCGGCCAGCTCGCGAACGCGTCTGCAACGGACATCTCGGACAACGGCCTTCCCAGAGGCAGCTATTCGGAAGCCATCGACGGCGCACGCGCAGGTCAACCCTTCAATGACGAATTCTACGGCGGCGTATCGTCCGAACAGCTCGGTACGCTGACCTTCGGCCGCCAACGGACCCTGGGCACGGACGCCATGCTCCTCTACGATCCGGCCAGCGGCGCCTATGCCTTTTCGTACATTGGCTACAACGGTACGATGGCCGCCGGCGGCGACACCGAGGACACCCGCTGGGACGATGCCGTGAAGTATCGCCTCGCGTATGGCCCGGTCCACTTCGGCGCGATGCATAAGTTCGCCGACGGTTCGGGCGGCTGCTACTCCGCGGCCGCGACGTGGACTGCCGCGACCTGTACGCCGGAGCAGCCGCACAACACGGCCTTCGGGTTCGACATCGGCGGCGCATACGCCAATCTGTCTGCCGACATCGTCTATCAGCAATACAACCAGGCGATCAGCATCGTCAACCCGCTGCTCGGCGCTCAGAGCCCGACACAGCCGTATCAGTCGACCCTCGACAGCATCAATACGAATCCCATCGCCGGGCCGAATCTGATCGGAACGGACAACACGCTTTATGGCATCGTGACGGACAACAGGGCCGTGATGGCCGCCGTCAGATATACGTGGGACCCCTTCAAGCTCTATGCCGGATACGAGCACATCCGCCAGACCAACCCCTCCAACCCGTTGGGTGTAGGCGCTTCGGATCAGGGTGGTTATTTCATGAGTGGCGTCGAAGACGACAATCTCGATTCGCCCAAGATCGTGCAGATCTGGTGGACGGGGGCGCGCTACGCCTTAGACAGCAGGACCGACATCGCCCTATCCTGGTACCACCAGCTGCAGAACGACTTTCGTGTGCCGTCGACGTGCTCGCCGACCGCGGGTTTTCGCAGCTCCTGCGCCGGCACCCTCAATGAGTTCTCGCTCTACGCGGATCATCACTTCACCAAGCGCTTCGACGCTTTTGCCGGAATTGCGTATTCCGACGTGAGCGGCGGCCTGGCCATCGCCATTCCGCATGGCCCCGGCGTGCCCTATTATCACAACAGCAATGCGGCTCCGACGATCGGCGGACGCTTCACCTTCTGAGCGATCTTTGCCCCGAATACGCCATGCCTGGACGGAGCACCCGATATCATGAACGACCTCGCAAACCCCGGAAGCCGTGACCCCTGGCGCGCGGTCGCGCTGCTGGCTGTCGCACTGATCGCGGCGCGGGCGCCCTCGTCGCGAGCCGCTGAGACGGTAAACGTCCTGTACGCCGGATCGCTGGTCAACCTGATGGAGCACGGCATCGGCCCCGCCTTCACCGCCGCCACGGGCGATACGTTCCGCGGCTACGCGGGGGGCTCGAACCTGCTGGCGAACCAGATCAAGGGCCGGCTCCGCCAGGGCGATGTCTTCATCAGCGCCAATCCCAGGGTGAACGCGACCCTGATGGGTCAGGCCAACGGCTCCTGGGTGAGCTGGTACGTATCCTTCGGCAAGTCCGCGCTCATGATCGGCTACAATTCATCCAGCCGGTTCGCAGCCGACTTCAGAACCAAGCCCTGGTACGAGGTGCTCGCGGAACCCGGCTTCCGGCTCGGCCGCACCGACCCGAAGCTCGACCCCAAGGGAGCCCTCACGGTGAAGCTCATGGCCTCCGCGGAGCAGTTCTACCATCAGCCCGGCCTCGCAAGCCGGGTGCTCGGCGCGCCCGACAATCCCTCGCAGGTGCTCCCCGAGGAGACCCTGGTCGGGCGCATCCAGTCCGGCCAGATCGACGCCGGCTTCTTCTACTCGACCGAGATCAAAGACGCCCGGATTCCTTCGGTCCCGCTGCCTGCGGCAATCGCTCCGCAGGCTGTCTACACGGTGACGATTCTGCGCGGCGCCCCGCATGCGGGCGGCGCCCGGCGATTCGTGGCCTTCCTGCTCGGCAGCAAAGGGCGACGCCTCCTCGCAGGACACGGGATAACGCTGAGCCGGCCGACCCTGTCCGGGAAGCCCGATCGCGCGCCGCCGGCTATTCGGGCGATGGCCACCGGGAACCAGTGACCCGTCGGCTTCCGGCACCCCTTTCAGGCCTCGCCGCGCTTCTCGCGCTTTATCTCGTTGCTCCACTCCTCGCCGGGATCGCCCAGGGACGGTGGGCCGATTGGCATGACGTCGACACCCACGCACTTCTCGATGCCAGTGCCGTCTCCATCGCCAGCGCATCGGTTGCCACGCTGCTCATCGCGCTTGGCGGGATCCCGCTCGGCTATGCGCTGGCCCGCGTGCAGGGGCGCCTGTCCACCGTCGTCGGCTTTCTGATCCAACTGCCGCTCGCCCTGCCCCCGCTCGCCAGCGGCATTCTGCTTCTCTTTCTCGTGGGCTACGGCAGTCCGCTGGGGCGCGCCACCGCCGGCGCCCTGACGGACTCGTTCACCGGGATCGTGCTCGCGGAGGTCTTCGTCGCAGCGCCATTTCTCGTCATTGCGGCACGCTCGGCCTTCGCCTCGATCGATCCCGTGCTGGAAGGTGTCGGTGCGACCCTCGGACGCCGTCCTCTCGAGCTGTTTCTGCGAATCGCGCTGCCGATGGCGTGGCCTTCCATCCTCTCCGGAATGCTGCTCGCCTGGCTGCGCGCCTTCGGCGAATTCGGCGCGACCGTCATGGTCGCCTACCATCCCTACTCCCTTCCCGTCTACACGTATGTAGCATTCGGTGCGCAGGGATTGCCGGCAATGTTGCCCGTACTGGTGCCCACCCTCATCCTGGCGCTGCTCGTCCTGGCGTTGAGCGCCGTAACCGCCGGAACTTTTGACACCGCGCATGCCGTGTCGCCGCTCGGGGCCGCGCCGCTGGGGATCGCAGCCGCCGTCGATCCGCATTCCCGGCCCGGGACGCACCTGACTCACGGCGAGTCACCGCACATCGAGTTCGACGTCGAAAAGCTTCTCGGTGCCTTCCACCTGCGGGCGGCCTGGTCGACGCGCGCGCATCGGCTCGCGATTCTCGGTCCCTCCGGGTCGGGGAAATCGCTGACCCTCAAGCTGATGGCCGGGCTCGAGCAGGGCGACCGCGGGAGTATTCGCGTCAACGGGCGGGAGCTGTCGGGCCTCGACCCGGCCGATCGCGGCATCGGCTACGTGCCGCAGAATTACGGCCTCTTCCCGCACCTGACGGTCATGCAGCATCTGCATTTTCCGCGGGGCGCCGACCCGAAGGCCGCGAAATACTGGCTCGAGCGGCTGGGACTCGAGGGCCTCAGCGGCCGCCGGGCCGCCTCTTTGTCCCTCGGCCAGCAACAACGGGTCGCTCTCGCCCGCGCGCTCGTGCGGCCTGCAAAACTGCTGCTGCTCGATGAGCCCCTATCGGCGCTCGATGCGCCTCGACGCTCACAGGTACGTGATGACCTGCGCACGCTGCAGCAGGAGCTGTCGGCGGCGACGATCGTCGTGACGCACGATCCCATCGAGGCCGCGCTCCTCGCGGACGAGATCGTGATCCTCGAGCATGGGCGCGCATTGCAGTCCGGTCCCACCGAGGCGGTGTTCAGGCGGCCCGCGAGCGAGACCGTGGCCCGCCTCCTCGGCGCCGAGCATGTTGGAAACGGCACGTGTCAGAGCCGCGACCAGATCACCATCGGCAAAGGGATACTCCTCTCTGTCGCGGCCCCGGAGCTGACACCGGGAGTACGCGTTGGGTGGACCGTCTCTCCAAGCGGTGTCCGCTTTGCGGCCGACGGCACGTATCCGGGGACCATCGAGGGCACGCTCCTGCTCGGCATCGAGCAACGCGTGCTGGTGCGCATCGGCGAAGCGGTTATGGGCATCACCGCGGGGGGCGCATTCGAGCCCGGATCGCCATGCCGGCTCGCCATCGACCCTCACGCGGTACAGGTGTGGCCTGTTGCGCCGAAGGCGGCAAGTGGCGCAAGCTGAAGCCCGGGCGTCAGGTGCGTATACACCCGGGACAACTGCGGACTCCCCGCCGCAGTCGCACGATGCCAGATGCGGCTTCGCATGCCACACCATCGCGAAAGACCGGGACCACGTCTTCACCGAGTACGCCAACAGGTGAGCGGCCGAGGCCGGTCTGTTGACCTGTCAGCACGGTAGGGGCATGATTCCCGCGAAGTAGCATAACAATGAATCGAGCGCCGGCGGGTCGGCGCAAAAATGACATCGGCTACAGGGGGCGGACGATGGGCGACAAGGTTTTCCCGCGCGACAGGGCATTGACCGTTCTGTCGATGGTGCTCGGCGTGCTCATTTGGGCGGCTATTCTCGCAGCCATCTGGCACGGCGGGACCAAAGCAGTCGCCTCCGCGGCCGGCGCAGTCATCACGGTCGCACTGATCGGCGCGATCGCGTACGTGTTCGTGAAATCCGCGGCCATCTCCCACCTGCGGGGCAATGCCACGGAAGTGACCGAGCACCAGCTGCCTGACCTCCACGGCCAGCTCGCGGTGTGCTGCGAGGCACTGCAGGTGCCCGAGACCCCGACCATGTATGTGCTGAACGGGAACGGCGTCATGAACGCCTTCGCGACCTGGTTCCTGGGGCGAAAGTACGTCATCCTCCTGTCGGGCGTGGTCGATGCGATGGAGGGAAGCCCGAACGGAGTCCGGTTCTACATCGGTCACGAGCTCGGGCATGTCCTGCGGCACGACAACTGGCTGCTCGCGTTGCTACGCTGGCCGGCTCTGCGGCTGCCGATCCTGGGAGCGGCATTTTCGCGCGCCCGGGAAAGCACCTGTGATCGCCACGGGCTCGCCTGCAGCCAATCACCCGAGGTGGCCGCCCGTTCCCTGGCGGCCCTGTCCGCGGGCGCGAAGAGCTGGGCCACCGTGACCATGGAAGGGTATCGACAGCAGGTGGCGGCTGCCCGGGGGTTCTGGATATCGTTCCACGAGCTGCTCGCGAGTTACCCGTGGACGGCGAAGCGGGTCATCAGGGTCCTCGACCTGCACCCGGTCATACCCCATCGAAACCCGCTGGCTTACGTCCTCGCCGCGTTCGTGCCCTATGCGGGACGAATGGGCGCGGGCATCGGCCTGCTCATCTACGTCTATCTGATCGGCATATGCGCGGCGATCGCCATACCCGCCTATCAGGACTACACCGTACGCGCGGTGCTGACGGCCGCCGACATCGAGTCACAGACGGCCCGGCAGCAGCTGGTCAGCTATTACCTCGCCCAGAAGGCCATCCCGCAATCCCTCAGCGAAGCCGGCGTCACCGACCAACTGCCGAATGGAGTGCAACTGTCACTCGATACGCAGCACATGGTGTTGACGGCTCACACGAAAAAGGGTGACCTCGTGTTCACGCCCAGGCGTCAGACCGACGGCGAGATCACATGGAGCTGCAGCGGCAGCGAAGGGGTAAAGCCGCAACAGCTACCCCTCGACTGCCGCTGATCCCCCGTTCCCTCAGGCGCCCTGCGATTTCATGTGCAGGTGCTGAACCACCTGGAGAGCCTTCGCGACATGCTCTTCCGGCGACACCTGGCTGATCACGCTCACGATCTTGCCGTCGCGCGCGATGACGAAGGTAGTCCGGTCCGCGAATCCGTGACCGATGTCGACCCCGCGCACATCCTTGAGGCCCGGCGGTCCCTGGTGGACCTCGACCTGGTAGGACTTCGCGATCGCGCCGCCGGTGTCCGATGCCGTCGGGAACTTGCCCGCGCAGTAATTGGGGTCGGCGGAGAAATCATTGAGGCGCTGGATGCTGTCGAGTGATACGCCGATGATCGTGGCGCCCGCGGATCTGAACTTCTCGCTGTCCTGCGCAAAGGTGTGCGCCTCGAGATCGCAACCGCCGGTGTACGCGGACGGGTAGAAGTAGACGACCACCGGGCCCTTCCTCAGGGCCTTCTTCAGCGAGAACGTAAAGGTCTTGCCGGCAAGAGACGCCTGCGCCGTGAACTTGGGCGCCGATTCGCCCTGCCGCAGGGCCGCCATCGCCGGCAGAGCCGCGACGCTCATCAGGAGCGTACCGAACAGAAAACGTTTCATGTCGAACACCTCAGGTGGAGCCGCCAACCGCACATTGTATAGGAGAGCCGTGAATCCGCTGATCCGCCGGCTATGCCCGCCGGCGGCCACGGCCAGAAACGAAGCAAAGCAGCGCCAGCGCGCCGGGGACTTTGATCTTCATGACGTCTCACGGGACGGTTTGACGAGTGGATTTTACCGCTCGCGTTACCGTACTGTACCGCCGCTCATCGCTGGTCCGTACCGGTTTGCCGAGCACTCAAGCCCCCGAAAGAAATGAGCCGCATCCTGCTTGCCACCCTCGGTTCCCTGGGGGACCTGCATCCCTACATAGCCGTGGGAAGGGCACTCACGGCACGCGGGCAGCAGGTGCGCCTGGCGACTTCGATCGACTACCGTACGCGCGTCGAGGCGGCCGGCCTGGAGTTCGCGCCGCTCGCACCCTCCCTCGCCGAGCTCGGGGACCCCGAGCAGATTGCGCGGCGGTTCTTCGACCCCTGGAGCGGACCCCAGCGCCTCTTCGAGGCCATGGTGACAGGTCCGTTACGCCGCGCTTACGCCGATGTGCAGGCCGCCGTGGAGGGAGTCGCGCTGGCCGTCTCGCATCCCCTGACTCCCGTGCTGCCGCTGCTCGCCGAGCGCCGCGGACTCCCCTGGCTGTCGAGCGTGCTCGCCCCCTATGGCCTCTTCTCGATCACCGATCCGTCCCTGATCCCGAACTTCGAGTGGCTGCAGCGACTGCCGCGTTTCGGCCGCTGGCCGCATGGCGCGATGCTCGATCTCGTGCGCGCGTTGGTACGCCGCTGGGAGAGGCCGCTGCATGCGTTGCGTGCCGAGCTGGGATTGCCTGCGGCCAAAGCGACTCTGCTGATCGATGGCCAGTTCTCTCCCCGGGGCACGCTCGCGCTGTTCGACCCGTCGCTCGCGCAACCGCAGCCGGACTGGCCCGCGCAAACGCTGCTGTGTGGCGCCGCCCTGCACGACGCGCCCGATCCGCAAGGCACACCGGAACCCGACGCCGCGCTCGAGGAATTCATGGCCGCAGGTCCGCCCCCCGTGGTGTTCGCACTGGGGTCGTCCGCTGTCTGGCTCGCGAGGGACTATTGGAGGCAAGCCATCTCGGCCTGCAAGACGCTTGGCGTTCGTGGGCTGCTTCTGACGGGCACGCCGCTCCCGTATCGATTGCCTACCGAGATTGCCGCCTTCGACTACCTGCCCTATTCCCATGCGTTTTCGCGCGCAGCGGCCATCGTCCACCAGGCCGGGATCGGGACCCTCTCCCAGGCTCTTCGCTCCGGCCGCCCGCAGCTGCTCACGCCTGCCGGATTCGACCAGCCCGACAACGCCGCACGCGCCGCGCGGTTGGGTGTTGGCCGCGTCCTGCCATTCCGCAGCGCGCACGATGATGGCCGGCTGGCGCGCGAGCTGCGGGAACTGCTGGCCCATCCGGCCTATGCCAGGACCGCTGTTGCAACGGCCGCCAGGTCGCGCCGAGTCGACGGCGCCGCCGTGGCCGCGCAGCGGATCATCGACTGCCTGAGTTAGGCCGCGCCCTCCACGAATCTGATGTCCCGCTCGGCGGCGTCGCCGAGCACGGCGAGCGCCTCCCGGTATGCGGGGCTCTGGTAAGCCGCCTTCGCCTGCTCCAGGCTGTCGAATTCGATCAGCACGGTACGCTGCAGCAGGCCCTGCTCGTGCACCGCCGCGGGCATGCCGCGCGCCAACATGCGGCCACCGCCCGCCTGCAGCGCCGGACCGGCGAGCCTGGCGTACGCGGCGAGCGCGTCAGGCTTACTGACCGCGCGATAGAACGTGATCCAATAGGCTTTGGCCATCGATGATCTCTCCCGAAAGGCTGACCGGGTGGCGAATACTATCCTAAGGACCGGGCCGCACTGGTAGAGTCGGCGGTAGTAGCCCCAAGGTACCTCACCGTGAGTGCTCCCCAGTATCGCTGCGGCGATTTCCTGGTCGATCTGGGCAATCGGCGCTTCCTGCATCAGGGGCGCGAAGTCGCACTCGAGCCGCGGGTATTCGCGGTCATCGCACAGCTGTTGAAGCGCTCCAACGAGCTGGTGACCCGCAACGAGCTGCTGGATGCGGTATGGGGCCATCGCTACGTCACGCCGTCGACGCTGAATCGTCTCATCGCGCTGGCTCGCCGCGCCTTTGGCGACGACGTTTCCGAACCGCGCTATATCCTGACGGTGCACGGCTCCGGTTACCGCTACGTCGGGCCCCTGACCCCCGTTGATGCTGAGACACTGAACGTCCGGGCTCGTTTCGAGCCACCGTTCGCGGCGCGGCTGCCGGCGCGGGTCGAGGCGCTCATAGGCCGGGAAGCCGAGGTCGCGAAGCTCATCGCGCTGCTCGAGAAAAACCGCGCCGTCACGGTCCTCGGCGCCGGCGGCATGGGAAAGACGCGTTGTGCCCTCGAAGCCGCGCGGCGCGCCGCCCCGGCACACGCGGACGGTGTGTGGTTCTTCGACCTTTCCACTGTCAGCCAGGCCGGCGAGTGGCTGAGCATGCTCGCCTCGGCGCTCGCCGTACCGGCAGCGGCACCGGACGTTCTGATTCCACAGCTCGGCGCCCTGCTGCAGGATCGCGCGGCGCTCATCGTGCTCGACAACTGCGAGCGGATCGCGACGGATCTCGGCTCGCTCGTGTTCCAACTGCTGCGGGCAACCAACTCGCTGAGGTTTCTGGCAACCTCGCAACGGCCGCTCAATCTGACCGGAGAGCAGACGCTGCGCCTGCCGCCGCTGCGCGTACCCGCCGCCGATACGTGGGCCGGGATAACGCCCGAGAAGGCCAACGCCTACGCGGCCATTCAACTGCTCCTGATGCGCATTCACGCCACCCTTCCGGACTTCGACATCGACGACGGCAACGCGCCCGTGCTGGCTGAGATTTCGCTGCGGCTCGACGGCATGCCGCTGGCGCTGGAGCTCGCAGCGGCGCGCTTCACGCTGCTCTCGCCGCAGCAGGTACTGGAGCGCCTGGTACAACGCTTTCGCTTCCTGGAGAGCGACTCCGCCGGCCGCGACCATCGTCACCGCAATCTCAGCAGCCTGCTCGAATGGAGCTATGGTCTGCTGTCCGTGAAGGAGCAGCGGCTGCTCAACTGGACCGCGATATTCGTGCAGTCCTGGTCCGCGGAGGCCTTCGTGGCGCTGGCGGCAGCCCTGGGACACGAGCCGGAGTCGGCGATCGATCTGCTGTCGGGTCTGGTGAGCCACTCGCTGGTGAGCGTGCTGACGGAGGTGGCCCCGCCGAGATACCGGCTGCTGGAAAGCGTGCGTGAGTATGCTTTGCTGCAGCTCCAGAGCGGCGCTCAGCAGGAGGAAGCCCGCAAGGCCCATCTGGAGACCATGGCGCACGTGTGCGCCAAAGCCAGTCAGGAGATGCTGGCCGGCCGGGTGACTGAGCGCATCGAGCAACTCGTGCTCGACCGGGGAAACATCGCCGCGGCGCTCGCCACGGCCGCCGCCATCCGGACCGATCACCCGCTCGCACTCAGCATCCTGGGCTCGCTGCTGTTGAATGCGAAGGGTCATGGCGACTATGCGACCATGTTCCAATGGTGCCAGCTGGTGCTCGATCGCGCACACGGGACTTCGACCGTAGCGCGCGCCCGTGCGCTGCTTACGTTCGGCGTGGTGCAGGTCTATGTCCGTCCCGAAGAGCCCTGGATAAAGGACGCGCTGGCCGAGGCGGCGCGGATCGCCGCCGAGCACGGCGACTGGTGGACGGAGGCGTATGCACTCGGCTACTCGGCGCTCGGCTGTGCGGACACCGCGCGTCCCGACGAGGCGGCGCGGTACGCGCACCTCACTCGGGTAGCCGCCGAGCTGCATGATAACGACCTGCTGCGCGGCCTGGCCGCACTGGCGCACGGCTGGGTCTGGCTGGCGCGGGGAGAGCCGGAGCGTGCGCTGGCGGAGCTCGGCGCCGCCTGCGAGTTGGGCTGCGACCCGCATCATCGTCACTTCGCCGGAATGTACCTCGGACTCGCCCATTTTGCGCTCGGCCACTACCCGCAGGCGGCGCAGGTCTGGCTAGCGAGCCTCAACGTCAGTATCTCCCTGCGCAACGTACGCGGCATGGCCGGCTCCATCGAGGGCTGTGGCTACCTGGCGGCGCAGGCAGGTGAATGGCGCACCGCCGCGCGGCTGCTCGCCTCCGCCCGCACGACGCGCGAGCGCACCCGGCTTCCCCTGTTCAATTTCTGGAATCCGCACCTCGAGGTTGCGATGCGCGATCTGCGCTCCCACCTGACGCCCGCCGAGCTCGAGGCGAGCTGGCAGGCGGGTGCGGCGCTGCGTCACGAGGATGCCACCAACGAGGCCCTGGCGCTGCTGCGCTCGTATTCAAAGGCGGCGACGGCGCCTGAAGATCACGACGGCGCGAATCGACCCGCCGGATCGTAGCGCCCGCGCAGCTCGCGCAGCCGCTGCGCCGATGCCGGTTGCAACTGATCGGCGACGCGCCCGTCGTCGCGGTCGCTGAAATTCGGCAACGGGCGTCCCAGGGCGCCGCCCCCGATCCGATCGTGAAGCGCGCGGACGCGCTCGCGCACGGAAAGAAATTCCTCGGGCCACTGCGTACACCCGATCAGGTTGATGAAGATGCCGGCATCGCGCTGGCCGAAAGGCGTCTCTTCCGTTGGAACACGCGCCACCGCGCCGCCCAGGTGCTGCACGTGAATCTCCGTGAGCGGCGACGGCAGCGACAGGGCCGCTTCAGAGAGAGTCTCGATGACGGCGTCGGGCAGTGATCGGTAGCTCGCCGTCTTCCAGTAGTGATATCGGCCCGATGGCGCACCGGCATCCTGCAGGTGTTGCCACTGCACGTACGGCATCGGACCGAGATGGTCGACGATCGGCGACCCCACACGCCGCAAGGGAGCGAGGGCATCTTCGGCCGAGGCGAGGTCGCCCGACCAGCAAAGAGGAGTGATCACCACGGGGCGTCCGAACCAAGCCGCATCGAGGAACGGCAACGGCGGCGCATGGATGAGTACGACCATTCCGCAGAAAGCGTCCGGCGCCGACACCGTGAAATCCCGGAACGCCCGCAGGACCAGCCCCGCTTCCTCGGCCGGCCGGATGACCACACCCGCATACACCTGGCGCAGGGGATGCAGTGCGAGCTCGAACCCGGTGACGACCCCCAGGCCGCCGCCGCCGCCGCGCAACCCCCAGAAAAGGTCAGGATGCTCGTCCGCGCTCGCTCGAACGAACCGGCCATCGGCGAGCACCACCGAGGCCGCCAGCAGGTTGTCGATCGCCAGCCCGAACCGGCGCATCAGCCATCCGGCGCCTCCGCCGAGGGTAAACCCGCCCACCCCCGTGCTCGAGACCATCCCGCCGGTGGTGGCCAGCCCGCAGCGCGCGGCCGCCACGTCAACATCGTGCCAGAGGGCGCCGCCCTGGACCTCGGCCACCCGGCGGTCGCCATGGACGGATACAGCCCTCATTCGTGACAGGTCGATCAGCAGGGCCTCGTCGGCGACACCCCTCCCCGCCACATTGTGTCCGCCACCGCGTACCGTGACGGGCAGGCCGTACTCGGTCGCGATGCGCAGGGTCCGGGTGACATCCTCCGCGTCCTCGCACCGCACGATGCCCGCCGGCCTGCGATCGACGGACGCGTTCCAGCACCGGCGGGCGGCTCCATATCCCGTATCCCCCGGCAGCAGGACCTCACCCCGCACGTGACTCCGCAGCGCCTCCACGGCCTCGGGCTGAAAGGGATTGGGATTCAGCGCCATGGTCGTTTCTCCCCGCAAAGAACGCGTTCGGTGGCCCGATGCTACCGCATCCCGCACGGTCGTTGGACGTCCTCACGAAACCCTCACATCCTCCCTACTCCCTGGCGCGGGGTTAGCGCCTATCGTTGCTCATCGGTCGCGGCAGCGAGCCGGGCCGTTCACCCAACGAACGAGGTCGATATCATGAATACAAAGACAGCAGGGAGATCCCGCGTCGCCATCGCCGCCGTCATGATGAGCGGTATCGCGGCAATGGGTTTATCCACCACCAGCCATGCCGGTTGCGTACCCCAGGTCGCGCCGGCACCCGCGCAAGCGGATACCACTGCCGGCGCGTTCATCCGGACCGACTATCGCTACCCGGCGCGGACGATCGTGGGCCTGTGGAAATTCCAGATGATTTCCAAGAGCACGGCGGCCCACAAGAATGCGATGCCCGACGGGACGCTGATCGACTTCGGCACCGCCGCATGGCATGGGGACGGAACGGAGTTCCAGACTTCCGGCATCCGCAATCCCGGTGACGGCGATGTCTGTCAGGGAGTGTGGCAGCGGATCGGCGATGCAACCTTCGTCCTGAACCATTACGCGCTTGCCTGGACGGATGGCAGCTACACCGGCCCCGCCAACATCCGGGCGCAGGTTACCGTCTCCCCCAACGGCAACTCCTACAGCGGTTGGTTCGAAACGAAGGTCTACCTGGCGTCGGCCGTGACCGGACACGAGTTCGACCAGACGACGATGCTCGCCGACATCACGGGCAGCTTTACCGCGACGCGAGTGACGCTGCAGTAGCCTGGGGTGATTCGCAGGCCAGGCACGCGACCGCGCGTGCCTCGGCCTCATTCCAGCTGAAGGGCGCCCCGAGACCCTGCAGATAGGCGGGCCCGACGGTCTCGCCCCGCGGCGGGGCAACGCGGAACGCATCGCCGTCGTCCGTGCCGGACAGTGCCGCCGCCACGGCAAGCGCCGAGAGCACATCGAAGGTGCCGGAGCGGAACGTCTCCGGCTCATGATGATGCGCCACCGCCTCGATCACCGGGTACGGCAGCCCCCAGAGGCCGAGCAGATAAGCCCCGACTTCCGCATGCGAGGCGCCGATGACCCGCTTCTCCGCCCGGTGCAGCGGGATTCCCACTTCCACCGCGACATCGAGCGCGCGTGCCAGCTGCTGCGGGCACTCCTGACTCAACACCCAATAGCCGATGTCGTGCAGCAGCGCCGCGAGAACGGCATCGTCGGCCCAGGCGGTGCCCGCGGTGAGCGCGCCGGCTATCGTCGCCGTGCGCTGCGCATGCTGTTGCAGCATTTCCAGGTCCACGGCCGCATTCGTCAGCCTGCCCGGCCAGCGCGCGAACACCTCCGCGCACAGGATCAGGTTGCGCACGCCCGCGAAGCCCATGTACTGCACGGCCTGCTCGACGTTGGTGATGCGCCGGGCCGGCCGGAAGAACGACGAATTGACGATCTGCACCACCTTGGCGGACAGCACGGTGTCGGCCGTGATCAGCTGCCCGACCCGCGCGAACGAAGCGGCGTCGTTCGATGTGGTCACCTTGAGCTTCGTCGAGATCAGCGGGTGCGTGGGCAACTGCCGCACCCGGCCTATCACCGCGCGCAAAGACGGCTCTCCCAACACCTCATGCAGCTTCAGGCAGCGTTCGATCACCTTCTCGAGCTGCGGCGCCGGACAGGGCTTGCTCAGATACTGGTGCGCGACCGGCAACAGCCGTACGGTGTCCGACAGACTCGCGGCGCCGGAGAGCGCAATCCGGATGACCTGCGGCCAGCGCTCGCTCGTGGTGGAGAGCACCGCCGTGCCATCCAGGCCCGGCATCCGCACGTCGCTCACGATCACATCGCAGGCGGAGCGCGCCAGCTCCTCGAGCGCACGCTCCCCGCTGTCGACGAAACGCATCTGCCACTGCGCTTCGCGCGCGCACAGGCCCCGGCGCAGCCCTTCGAGCAGCTGGCGATCGTCGTCGACGAAAAGAACACGCTTCCTGTCTGCAGCGGCTGCCATGAGATGCCCCGCGAAAGCCCTGGATGGCCGGTGATTTAACCCCAACCGCCGCCGGCGCGCAAACTCATAACCCCATGAATGCGCTGGCCGAGTTGGCGGTCATTCCGAAGCGAGAAAACGCGACGGGCGTCCGTCACATAGTTGACTTAATACGGACGGCGGCGGCCCGGAATGCGACTCATGCACGCCTTGATCACATTGTCACGGCGTAGTTTCGAGGTGTTCCTTTTTAAGGTGGCTTCACCCGTGTGAGTCACGGGAAGGATGTTGGCATGGATTCCCGGGAGCATGGCGATAAGCTGAGATTTCTGCTGATCGGACCGTACGATCCGCTCTGCGGGGAGTACACCTTCCTCGCTCCGCCGCTCGGGGTGTGGCGGATCGCGGGCAACCTGCGCGCGCACGGAATAGACGCCCGGGTCTTCGATCCCAATTGCTGCGGGCCGGACGTCACCGCCGCGCTCGAAGCGACCCTCCGCAGCGCGAATTGGGACCTCATCGGCTTCTCGACGACGGGCATGACGCTTCGCCATGACCTCTCGCTGGCGCATTTCGCCCGCGGCCTGGCACCCGGCGCGTGTCTGATCGCCGGCGGCATGGAAGCGACATTCAATCCCGGGCGGCTGTTCGACCTGGGGCCGCCGTTCGACCTGATCGTCCTCGGTGAAGGCGAAAAGCCTCTGTTGGCAGTCGCCGCGCGCCTCGAGGCCGGCGCGGGCCTCGATGGCATTCCAGGCACGGCCTTGCGCACCAACGATGGCGCGGTCGCACGCTTCCATCAACAGGCGATGTCGAGCGCAGAGCTTGCCAAGGCGATCCGCTCCACCCCTTACGGGCACATGCCCTATCGCAGCTATTGGGAGCGCCTGGAGCAGGCCTACGAAGTAGGCCGGCTGCCTTACAAGGCGGGACGCGAGGCGCGCCTCGCCGAGATACGCGCCGTCCGCGTCATGACCCTCAACTACTGCCCCATGGCGTGCTCGTTCTGCTCCTCAACCAACTTCCTGCGCGAGGCCCAGGGCAGCGTGCCGCGGGTGGCGCGCCTCGACGCCGCGGAATGTCTGGCGGTGCTCGAGCATATCGTCTCCACCCATCCCGACGTACGCACGATCATCTTCCAGGACGACATCTTCGCGTTCACGCGCGACGAGCGAGTCGTACCGCTGTGCGAGGCGATCGTCACCGCCAAAGCGCGCGGGCAGTTGCCGCCCGGACTGCAGTTCATCAGCACCAACCGCATCGACGCCATGAGCGTCGAGCGCCTGGAAGCCATGCGCCGCGCCGGCTTTCGCGTGCTCGGGTTCGGTATCGAGAACTTCTCGCAGCCGGTGCTCGCCGAGTTCAACAAGAGTCAGATCCACCGGCACATCGAGCCGGCGCTGCGGTCGGCGCTGCGGCTGGGCATCACGCCGTTCCTCGACCTCATCCTGACCTCACCCGGCAGCACTCTCGCGGATCTCGCCCATAACGTGCGCGAGGCCTCGCGCTGGCTCGCGGCCGGCTGCGAGGTCGGCATCTACCCCTACGTCATTCCCTTCTCGGGCGCTGCGATCGCCCGCGACGCCCGGCTGGAGCTGCAAACGGTCTACGAAACCGTTTGCGTCCCCGGAACCGACCTGATCTGGCGGCAGGCGACCAAGATCCTGCCTGCCGATCCGCGCACCCGCGATGCCATTCTCGAGATCGAGGAGCAGTTCACCCGGGCGAGCCGGGCCTACTCCAGCCAGGTTGCACACGTGCCCTCGCGCGTGCGCTCGGTCATCTGGCTCAAGGCCGCCCGACGCGTGCTCGGCGAAGGGCACGAAGCCGCCGGCTCCGGCATGGAAGCGTTCGGCATGGGCTATGCGGCCGCGTTCGCGAGGGCGGCGGTATGAGCTCCCTGATGGCGGACTATTGGGACGAGCGCGCACGGCGGTTTGCCGTCCAAGGCAGTGGCCTCGCGGCCATCTGCTCCTACGGCATGCCCGGTTTCTACAACCGCTATATCGACCTGTGTCAGCGGCGGGCACTGGCTCCCTGGTTGCGCCGGCGCGCGCGTCCGGAAGGCACGATGCTCGACATCGGCTGCGGAATCGGGCGCTGGAGCGTCGAGTTCGCCCGCCGCGGCCATGACGTCACCGCCGTAGACCTCAGCCCGCGAATGATCGAGCGCGCCAAAGCACGTGCGCGGGAAGCCGGCGTGACCTGCCGCTTTGAAGTCAGCGACGCCGCGTCGCTGGCGCTCGGCCGCAGGTTCGATCTCATCCTCTGCGTGACGGTGCTGCAGCACATGACCGAGCCCGATGCGGCCAGGACCGCGGTCGAGCGCCTCGCCGCACACCTGTCGCCCGAGGGCGAATTGGTGTTGCTCGAGGCCGCGCCTTCTCTCGCCACCACGCGTTGCGACACGGCCGCCTTTCGCGCGCGCACGGTCGACTGGTACAGGGAGGCTCTCGAGCGCGCCGGGCTGCGCCTCATCGGGCGTCACGGCGTGGACCCGATGCCGCTCAAGAGCTGGCTGCTGCCGGTGTATCGGCACATCCCGATGCCCCTGCGCGTGCCGGCACTCGCCGCGGCAACGGCCATTTCGCTGCCGCTCGACTGGACGCTCGGCCGCGTGCTCACGCGCTACTCCTGGCACTCCGTCCTCATCGCCCGACACAGGTGACCTGATGCAAACGCCGGGCGGGTGGGCTTCGCTCCTGCCGATGGTCAGCGCCAGTCTGGTGGCGGCGCTGGCTGTCGTGCTGCCCGCACGCAGCCTTTTCAGTCGGCTGCAGCGCCTGCGGCGGCACGCACGGGCGGCACATCGACATCGGCAACACCTGGCACGGCTGCGGCGGCGCGAGCGCCTGAGCCGCCACTCGGCGCTCGAGGCTTACTGGGTCCGCGTCCAGGAGGCCGCGGCCCCGGTCGTGATGACGACGCCCGAAGGCGCCATTGCGGCCGCCTCGAAACCGTTCGTGGAGCTTTTCGGGTATGCGAGCGAAGACGAGATCAAGCGGGTTCCGGTCACCGACCTCTATCTCAAGCCGGCTGAGCGTGTCCAGTACGTGCGCAGCGCGCTCGAGCAGGAAGGCCGCATCCGCAGCCTCGAGTTGCGGATGAAGCGGCGCGATGGCGGGGAGATTCGCGTGTTGTCCAGCGTGCGCCTGATCACGATGGACGACGGTACGCGTTATCACGAGGCCGTCCTCACCGACATCACGGAGTTGCGGGAGGCCGTCGAGCAGCGCCAGCAGCTCGAGGCGCAGCTGCATCTCGCCAGAAAGCTCGAGCTGGTCGGCCAGCTCGCCTCCGGCATCGCGCACGAGATCAATACGCCGCTGCAGTTCATAGGCGATAACGCGGTGTTCCTCAAGTCCGCGTTCGACCGGCTGACGGGCGACGGCTCGGTCAGCGACCGGCAGCGGCTGCTGACGGACGTTTCCGCGGCCTTTCGCGACAGCTTCGAGGGTATCCAGCGTGTCAGCGAGACCGTACGCGCCATGAAGGAGTTCGCGCACCCCGGCGACCTCGAGATCGCTTCGACGGACCTGAACCAGGCGATCCGCACCACTCTCATCGTCGGACGCAACGAGTACAAGCACGCCGCCGACGTCAGGACCGAGCTCGGCGACATCCCGCCCGTGGACTGCCGCCGCGCCGAGATCAACAAGGTGCTGCTGAATCTCATCGTCAATGCCGCGCACGCGATCGAGTCCGCAGGCAAGCCCACCCGCGGGGTCATCACGATCACCAGCCGCAGCGAAGGCGAGCGTGTCTGCATCGACATCGCCGACACCGGCTGCGGCATCTCCGCCGCGGTGATGCCGCGCATCTTCGATCCGTTCTTCACCACCAAGGCGGTCGGCAAGGGCTCCGGTCAGGGGCTCGCCATCGCCCGCAACATCATGAAGGCCCACGGCGGTGAGCTCACGGTGGCGAGCACCGTCGGCGAAGGGGCCACCTTCACCATGAAGCTGCCGGCGGGCATCGAGGCCGCGGGCGCGAAGGCCAGTTCCCCAGACGTTGACGCATTGATCGGCTAGAGGAGAGACCCGTGAGCGATTCCAAATTCAAGATCCTTTGCGTGGATGACGAGCCGCGGGTCCTCGACTCGCTGCGGCGGCACCTGCAGGAGACCTACGAAGTCCTCACGGCCGCGAGCGGTGCCGAGGGGCTCGATGTGCTGAAACAACATCGGGACGTGGCCGTGGTCGTATCCGACATGCGCATGCCGGAGATGGACGGCGCGACCTTCCTGCGGCACACGCGCGTGCTGCGGCCATCTTCGGTGCGCGTGCTGCTCACGGGCCAGGCCGACATGGCGGCCGCCATCAAGGCCATCAATGAAGGCCAGATCTTCCGCTTCCTCACCAAGCCGTGCGCGCCCGATCAGTTCCTGAGCATGATCGGCGAGGCCATCCGCCAGTACGAGCTGGTGGCCGCCGAGCGGCTGCTGCTGCAGAGGACGCTCGTCGGCGCGATCAAGGCGCTGACCGACATCATGACCCTGGTGAGTCCCGCGATCGTCGGCCGCGCGCAGCGGCTCAAGCGGCGGGTGTCGGCTCTCGTCACGGAGCTGAAGCTCGAGGAGCGCTGGCAGGTCGAGACGGCGGCGCTGCTGTCGCACCTGGGCGAGGTGTCACTCCCCGATTCGCTGACGCACAAGATCGCCCACGGCACGGAGCTCGACGACGACGAGGAGCAGCGCCTGCAGGAGGCGACGCGCGCAGCCAACCGCCTGATCAATCACGTGCCGCGCCTCGAGGCGGTCAGTGCGATCTTGAGCGCCCTCGCCGAGCCCGGCGTCGGTCCCGACCCGGGCATCACGGCCCGCGCGGACCCGACACACGTCGAGGTGCTGCGATTTGCGATGGAGGCCGAGCGCTTCGAGTCGCTGGGGCTGCGCGGCCACGCGGTCCTCGAGGCTCTCGAAGCTTCGGGCGATTACTCGCCGGCGCTGCTCTCGGCGCTCAAGGCCACGCAGGCCGAGCAGAACGACGCGCTCACGCGCGTCGAGCTTCCCATCGGGGCGCTCGCAGTCGGGATGATCCTCGACCAGGACGTGGTCACGGGGCGCCAGGTCCTCATCGCGCCCCGCGGCTGCGAGGTGACACCGAGCTTCATCGAGCACCTGCGCCACTTCGCCAAACAGCTGCCGCAATTGAAGGTCGCGGTGCTGCTCAGCTCGCCCCCCGATGAAGAGGCGCTCCACGCCGGCGCCCGGCAGGCGCAACCCTCGTAATGAGCACCGCGGCCCGTCTGTTCGAGCGACCGGATGCCCTGCGCCCGCGCGGCGCGCGGCAGGGCCTCGAATTCCCGCTGACCGTCGCCGGTCTGACGCTCATCAGCCTCGCCGGCTGGACGATCGCGGGCGCCAACGGGCTGCTGGCGGACGCCTCGCGCATAGCGGTCTACGTGTTCGCCAACCTCGTACTCGCGTTCGATTCGATCGACCTCATCGTGCGCATGTGGTTCCGGCGGGTGAACGGCGCAACCGGGCTGGGGCCTTCGGTCGACCTCGAGCTGCAGGAGATATCGCACGCGGAGCGCCGCGTCAGTCTCCTGCCCTACGCCATCGTCGCTTCACTCCACAACGAGGCGGAGCAGATCGACCGCATTTTGGCGATGCTCGAGCCTTTCAGGAAGCACGTCTGGCTGATCGACGACGCCTCCAATGACAGCACGCTGTTGCAGCTGCGCCGCAAGGGCTGGAACTGCATCGCCGGCGACGTCAACCGCAACAAGCCGGCCGCCCTCAAGGAGCTGCTCGCGCGCCTGCCCGCGGAGATTCACACGGTCGTCGTCCTGGATCCCGATATTCGCTGGGCGGTGCCCGCGGGATCGGAGCTCGCCGTGCTCGAGGAAGTCGTGAGCGATCTGCAAAGAAGCGGCGCGGCGGGGCTCACGCCGCGGGTGAAAGCGGTGCGCGGCGGCTGGTGGGTGGATTGCCAGGCGCTCGAGTACGAGCTCGCCTGCGGGGTCGGGCGCAAGAGCCTGCGCGACCTGGCCTGCAACTCCGGCGTTTCCGCCTATCGGCGCTCCGCGCTCGAGGAGGCGCTGGCGCATCACAGCCTGTCGATCTACGCCGAGGACTTCGAGATCTCGGTGCTGCTGCTCGCGGCCGGCGAGCGCATCTACTACGATGACCGCTTCGCGATCGAGACCTACGCCAAGCCGAGCTGGCCCACCCTCTTCTCGCAGCGTGTCGGCTGGTCCTATGGCTGCGCCAAGGTCTTCGCCGAGCGCCTGCCCCTGCTGCTCGCCATTGCCAAGCGCAGCCCGCTGAGCGCGTATCAGTACCTCTGCTATCTGGGCATCAACGGGATCATTCTCCTCCCCCTGAAGCTCCTCTCGATCGCCATTCTCGCGGCCAGCATGCTGCGCACGCTGGATGATCTGTTGCTCCTCAACCTGATCCCGGCCCACCGTTGGAACGAGCCGCTGCTGTTCGTCCTCTGGTACGGCAAGTCCCTGCTCGTCCTCCTGTGCGCCTGCTGCATAGCCGTCCCGCGCGGAGAGCGCCTGCGTCATTTCGCGACGCTGCCGTTCTACGGCTTTTATGCCCTCCTGCAGTACCTGCCGATCACGGTCGGTTACCTCAACTTCCTCACGCTCAGATATCTCGGCGCGCGCTTCTATCAGGACCACTACGTATGAACTCCATCTTCGATGGCATGCGCGTTCCCCGGGGCCTGACGCTCGGGGCGGCGGCTGCCTGCGGCATCCTGATACTCGCAGCGGCGATACCCGCCCGGCGCATGGGTCCGCCCGCCCCGGCCAACGCGGAGTTCGTCGTCACGAGCATGAATGATGCGGGTCCTGGAACCCTGCGGGATGCGCTCCTCGCCTGCGACCGCCTCTCGAGCCACTGCCGCATCCTCCTCCAGGCGCGGCAGGTCGTCATCGAATCGCCGTTGCCCGCGCTCATCAATCCGCGCGGCATCGAGATCGAGGCCACCGGAGAGGCCGGTACGATCGACGCGTCCCGCGAGACGCAGGGGCCGGCGATCGAGATCAAGAGCGCCCGCTCGGTCCTGACGGGAGTACATGTCGTAGATGCCCGCCGCTACGGCATCCTCGTCGACGCACCCGGGGCCGAGCTCACATCGGTGACGGTGAAGGACTCGAAGGTCGGCGTGATGCTGGGTGCCGATGCATCAGGGACGATCATGCGCACCTCGCTCCTGGAGCATGACGAGACCGGGCTCATGGCCGAGCCCGGCGTCCGCGACGTCGGCCTGATGAGCGACATCTTCCGTTTGAATACCCGTGCGGGCCTCTGGTTCGTGGGCGCGCCGGACGCCCGCCGCGACGCTACCGGCGATGCGGCTCGGGAGGAGCCGCGGCTGCGGGTGATCGACACCGTCTTCGAGAAGAACGCCACCGGCGCCGTGCTCGCGAACCGGGGGACGCTGCTGCAGAAGGATCGTTTCATCGACAACCAGGCGGCGCTGAACGTCATCGGCGGCGCGGCCAGCGTCGAGGACAGCGAGATCCGCGGCTCCGATGCTACCGCGGCTTACGTGAGCTCGGCGAGCTCCGTCGTCCTCACCCGCAACATGCTCGTGAACAACAAGGCGGCCGCGCTCATCGTGCGCGACAGCGGCATCCGGATCGAGGGAAACACCGTCGCACACAACGGCCTCGGCCTCGTTCTGATCGGCGGCACCGGCGCCTTCACACCGCTCGTCAAGGACAATCGGATCACGGACACCGCGGCCGACGCCATCACGCTCATCGGCGGCACCGCGCTCCTGCAGAGCAATCAGATCATCGGCAATCGGGGTGCCGGACTGCGGCCCCTCGACCTGGTACAGGGCACCGAAAGCCTCAAGGCCGATCCGCGGCTGGATCACAACGTCTTCCATGCCAACGGCATGGATGTGGCGCCGACGGGCGTCTATCGGCTGAAGGGCGGCCCATGACGCCCGAGCGCGGGGGCGGCGCGCCGGAGGAGCCGCGGCGGCACAAGCTCATGTTCGACAATACATGGACGTTCACCACCCTGCTCGCGGCGGTCCTGGCGCTGGCGTGGTGGCAGCTCGGGCTCGCGGAATTCGAGGTCGGGCCCGTGATCTGGACACTGGCCGCGCTCGCCGCCGCGCAGTTCCTGCTCAACTCGTTCGCACGCGATGCCACGTCCACCGCGACCCTGGGGCATTTCGCTCTCTGCTCGCAACTGCTCGGCACCGCGCTGGTGGCGGTGAGCTGGCACCTCTTCGGGGGCATCCAGCAGCCGCTCTATCCCCTCATCATCGTCCTGCCCCTGCTCACGGGCACGCTGGTGCTGACCTTCTGGCAGCAGCAGATCGCGATTGCCGCCCTGCTCGCGGTTCTCGCATCGGGAGTGCTCCTCTCCCCCGATACCAACTCCTTCATCCAGCAGCGCTACGGGATCAGCCTCTTATCCACGCATGTGCTGCCGGGTTTCCTGCCGCGCAGCCGAGTAGTGTTTCCCGACGTCAGCACCTCGCCTGCCTATGACCTGCTTTTCACGGCGATGGTGGCAGTCCTCGGCATCGCGCTCAGCACCACGGCGCGCGCGCTCGTGACGCTCTGTCGTCGGGACGCAGTGCAGGTCGCCGCCCTCGAGCAGGAAGTGGACCGGCTTCGTCAGGCGACGCGGGAGCTCGTGACGCGCACGCCGGCCCCGGTGCTCGTCGTCTCGAGCACCGGCCGCATCGTCCATGCGAGCGATCGCCTCATCGAGGCGTTCAATCTGGAAGTCATCTCCGAGCCCTTCCTGCTCGATGCCATCGCGTTCAAGCATCCTCAGGTCGTCAGGCGGCTGATGACGGCCGGCGGCGAGGACATCCAGCCAGCCAAGGTGCAGGGGCGGGAGCGCCTCCTGCGCGTACGGGCCGAGGTGCTGCCCCGATCATCCTCCCCGCTGACACTCCTCAGCATCGAAAGCGGCGACGACCTCTGCCTGCGCAACGAGCTCGATGCGCTCGATGAGCCGGTATTCGCAATCGATGCCGACGGCCGTCTCACGCATCTCAACCGGGCCGCCATCACTCTGTTTGGGTCCGACGCGGACGGCGCGATGGCGACGGCGGTCTTCGATGAACAGGCTGCGCACTGGTGGGAAATCGCTCCGCTCGTGAGCGCCCGGCACCTCCTCGACTACCGTGATCGCCGCTACTCCGCCGCCATCCGCCGCGTGCGGGTCGCCGAGAGCGCGGGCGAGCTCTCGTTCGTGCAGCTCGCGGAGCGGAGGTCCGCTGCGTGATACGCGCCCGCTCCACCGGTCGGCTGGCGTTCCTGTTCGCGGCCATCGCGGCGTTCACGCTGGCGACCCTTCTCGTCCGCATGCGCTACGTCCTCGAGTCCGTCCGCGAGACGGACCACGTCCGTACGTTGCTCGATTCGGCGGCCGGCGCGGTCGAAGCGGAGCTCGAAGCGGGCGAGCAGGCGATGCTCGCTCCGCCCGCATGCGGGCGGAGCACGAAGGCAGCCGCCGCGCGCAGTCCCTGCGCCTGGCGCGCCTGGCGCCTCGATGCCGCCGGTTACGGCGACGTGGGCGGCGGCACTCCACCCATCCCGGAGTCCACCCTGCGCCGCGCCCTCGCGTCCCGCCTGGGCTCCGCCGACCGGATACTCCTCCTCGGCCCCTTCGCCACCGACACCGCAACCAACGCCGTCGTCGTTGCGCGGCGAATCCCGGGTGCCGCGGGCGCGCCGCAGTGGATGGGCGCGTGGCGGCTCATCGACGCCATCGCCGCCCGCGGACCCATTGCCGATGTCATCCGCCAGGGCTATCGGGTTCAGCTCTACGATGCGACCCAGGGAACGGCGCTCTATCAGAGCGACGACGGCGACCTGCGGGCCGCGGTCACGCTGCCGGTGCATTTCGGCGGCTCGACGCTGCAACTGCGGGCCGCCCCCCGAGCGAGCGGCGCCACGCTCACCCGCGTCCTCGGCTCCTCGCTGTCGCTGTTGCTCGCCGTGGTGCTCTGGCTGTCATACGAGCTGCACCGCAACCTCGCGCTGCGCCGCTCGGCCATCGAGATCGAGACCGCGGAGCAGCGCCGCAAGGCCGTCACGGCCGAGTACGGCAAGGCGCTCGAAACGCTCGCGGCCGTGGAGTCGCGCCTCGAGCTCGTCACCCTCTATGACAGCGTCACGGGTCTCCCGAACCGCAGCGCCCTCGTACGGCGCATCGACTCGACGCTGGAGTCCATGCGCCAGTCACAACTGGGAACGGTAGCCGTGCTGGCAATCGGGTTCGATCACATGCCCGAGATCGCGCGCTCGTTCGGCGCCGAGTTTGCCTCGAGGGTGCTGGTGATCGCGGCCGAGCGGCTGGAGTTCGTCCTGCCGTCGAAGGATCTTCTCTTCCGCACCGGCGACTTCCAGCTCGGCGTGGTGCTGCCCGGGGCCGACGCGGGCCAGGCCGAAGGGATGGCGCAGCGGATCGCCGCGGAGGTCGAATCCCCGATTGCGCTCGGCAGCCACACCTTCCTGCTGTTTCCACGGATCGGCATCACCGACACCGCATCGGGCTACGACTTCGCCGAGACGCTGCTCGATCACGCACACGCCGCGCTCGACACCGTACCGCGCGAGACACCGAAGCCGTGGCGGCGATTCGACTCCGCTGCCTCCACGGAGGCGATCAGCCGGCTGCAGCTCGAGGCCGATCTCGAGCGCGCGTTCGCCGACAACGAGTTCGTACTCGAGTACGAGCCGTTCATCGCCGCCGCCAATCAGGAAGTGGCCGGTTTCGAGGCGCTGATCCGCTGGCATCATCCCACGGAGGGGGTCGTGCCGCCGGGCCGGTTTCTGCCCGTCGTGCTGCAGTCGAGGTTGTCCCACCGGCTGAACGCGTGGGTGATGCGCGAGGCCGCCCGTCAGGCCTCTCTCTGGCGCCGGGCGGGTTATCACGACCTCTTCATCAACTTCAACCTGACGGCCGAAGCATTCCTGCGGCCGGAGCTGGCCGACGAAGTGGCGGCGCTCCTCACCGAGTTCGCCCTGCCGGGGAGCCAGCTCGTCATCGAGCTCACGGAAGCGACGCTGGTACAGGATTTGCGCGGCGCGAGCCGCGCGCTGCAACGCCTGGCCGAGCTCGGCGTTCATGCATGGCTCGACGACTTCGGCACCGGCTATTCCTCGCTCAGCCACCTGCGCAGCCTGCCCCTCAAGGGCGTCAAGATCGATCGCTCCTTCATCGAGCGAATCGAGATCGACTCGCGCGACTTCGGCTTCCTGAAGGCGCTGATCGATCTCATGAGCTATCTCGGCATGCAGTCGATCGTCGAGGGCATCGAGACCTTCGCCCAGTACGAGCTCGTCGCCCTCACCACCTGCGATCTCTACCAGGGATATCACTTCGCCCGCAGCATGCCGGCCGAGGCGGCGGAGCGCTGGATGAGAGACCGGACCGCCCCGGCGAGGCGCGGAGCCACCGGATGAGACAGTACGCCACCGCAATGCGCGCGCCGCCCGTTGCCCGCCCCGAGGCGCCGCAGTGGCTGCCCTCCGGCAAGACGGCCGCCGTCTGCTTCAGCATCGACGACATTCACCCGTCCACCTCGCAGGATCCGTACGAGGCGGGTGGCGATCTCGGGGACGGCGCGCTTGGAAGGCTCACGCGGCTGCAGCGCCGGCATCCCTATCTCAAAGCGACACTCGCCGTCACGCCGGACTGGCAACTCAACTCCCTGGTGCCCGACGCCGGACTGTTGCGTCACGTTCCCTGGATCAGCAGCCGCGTCCCCTGGACGCGCTTGCGGACTCCTGGCCACTTCCGGCTCGACCGCCATCCGAAGTTCGCAGCCCATCTCAACGGTCTCGAGCGCTGCGAAGTCGTGCTGCACGGGCTCTCTCACGCCCACGTGGGTCCGCATTGGGCCGTCGAATTCCAGGATCAGTCCGAGGAGGAATGCCGCGCCATTCTCGAGCGCGCGCTCGACATCTTCCATGCCGCCAGGGTCCGCTTCGTCCGCGGCTTCGTCCCACCGGCCTGGAACGCGCCACCCGCACTCCTCGCCGCGCTCGAGCGGCTCGGGTTCGAGTTCCTGACCTCCGCGCGCGACCTGCGCACTCCGGTGTCCGCGGAGGCGGTAGCCGCCATGAGCGGCATGCGGGAAGTCTCGCTCGTCTACCCACAGGTCATCTCGCCGCGCGGGCTCGTGCACGTGAGCTGCAACTTCCAGGCTACCTCCTGCTTCGAGCGCGCCCTGCAGGTTCTCGATCTCGGCGGCCTCCTGCACGTCAAGGCGCACATCTTCAAGGCGGGCGGCGGCCACCTCATGCTCGATGGGCTCGACGAGCTCTACTGCAACTATCTCGATCTGCTCTTCACGCACCTCAACCGCCGCTTCGGCTCGGGGCTATGGTGGGCGCATCTGTCGGAGGTCGCCGCCCGCACGCGCGGCGCATCCGCGTGAGCACGCGCGGCATTCATGTCGAGATCAACCCGAGGTGGCTCGACCCCGCGGGCCACGTCGCCCTCCTCAATCAGGCATTCCCCCGGCAGTGGAGCCGCGCGGACTACGATTGGTACATCACCCGGCCCTTTCATGGAATGGAGAACGACACGTTTGTGATGGCCGACGGGCAGCGCCTCCTCTCCACGATGACCATGTGTTACCGGCAGGTCGGGACTGGCTCGAGCTGCCCGGTCGACGTCGGGGTCCTGTCCGCGGGGGCGACCCTCCGCAGCGAGAGAGGCCGCGGCCATTACGGCCGGATGTTGGACGCGGCACGGGAGCATGCTCTGGAGAAAGGCTACGCGGCACTGCTCGGGTTCGTGACCCGGGACAACACGAGCGGCAGGGGGCTCGCTCAGCGCGGCGCCCGCGCATTGCCGAGCTTCTACATCTTCTCTGTGCACGGCCGCGGACCCCGGAACCGGCCGCCGCGCCATGGCGCCGCGCCCGCGGCTCCCGGGCGCGCAGCGGTGGACGTAACCGCATTCGCGCAACGCGAATCATCGGGCCTGCGCGGCGCCCGCTTTCTCTACGAGCGCGCCCACGACTGGCGACGACAGTTCACCCATCGCCCGAACCCGGTTCACGTCCTGCGCCCCACTCACGACTCGCTGGCCCTGATCGAGACGGTGCGCGGCAGCGACCGACTGCAATGGCTCGCCGCGCCGCGCGCGAAGGTCACCGCCATCATCGCCGGCCTGGCGGGCGCGAGCGCGACGGCGGGGCGGCAGTTCTTTCTGTATACGCTCGACCCCGTGCTCGCGGCGGCGGCCAGGCGACTCGGACTCGGGATCCGGCCGGGTTATCTCATGCTTTGGCCGACGGGTCTCGCGGCCAACGCGTGGCGCGCGATCGCCGATACCGCATGGAACGTACAGTCAGGCGATCGACTTTAGGGGCCGCCATCATGGTCATGACTTCCCGAGACCTGCGCCGCACCGGAGCCGCGAGCCTGGTGGCCGCCACCCTCGCCCTGGGGCTCGTCACGGCCGCGGCCGCGGCACCCGGCCAGTCCGATCGCCTGATTGTGAACGTGAGCGGCTCCGCACTGAACACGTCGAGCGGCGGTGGCACGGGGGCACTGACCTGGCTGCACTCTTTCAACTCCGACGCGCTCGCCGGCATCGGAGCCGAGTACGACACCGTCGACAATGCCCATTGGACCCTGGCGGCCCTGACCTCCTCTTTGAGCGGCGGCTCGGCGGCGCATCGCTGGACCGTCACGGCGGACGGGCGCCTCGGCGCGGGCGACATCGGGCCCTACCGCTTCAACTATGACGTCGAAGGGCTCGGTGTCGCACAAAGCCTGAACCGCATCGTCTCGCTGCAGTTCGAGACGCGGCAATTCGACATCTTCACGACTCACGGCAATCTGCCGAAGGCGGGCGTCACCCTGCTGCTCGCCTCGCGCTGGCTGCTCGGGGCCGCGTACGCCCACTCCACCGGAGGCAATCTCGGCACGGTGCTCACCAGCGTACGTCTGGATCACTTCGGCAGCCGGCTCAGCTGGTTCGTCGGCGGCACCGAAGGCCACGTCGCCCCGGCCGTCATCAACGTACAGACCGGCGCCATGGGACCGGTCCCCCGATACTGGGATGCGTACGCCGGGATCACGAAGACGCTGACGCGCACGCAGTGGACCATAAGCGCCGACTACCTCGATCTTCTCGCCGGCACGCGGCGCGCGACTCTGACGCTGACCTGCAGCTTCCTCTCGACTCACCCCTGACCGCCCGGCATTATGTCAATCGCGCTGGAGATATGTCAGATCTCCATTGCGTTCGTCGCTGTTAGTTGCAAAATGAGACCTGGTTGCTTGTCGTCTTCGAGTCGGAAGGATGTCACCGGGGAGAAGTCGTTTCATGAACACCATGTCGAATTGCGTCCCGCTCCTGAGCAGCGTGAGCCCGCCGCCCGCCGAGCCCACCGGCACGAACGAGGTGCTGGCGGCGGACTGGCGCTCGATGCCCAAGATACTGTTCGTCGACGATGAATGGGAGGTCGTCCAGGGCCTGCGCCGCGCATTCCTCCAACAGCCGTATCAGGTGGCGGCGACGACCTCGCCGGAGCTTGCGCTGCAGATGTTCCGCGATGAGGCCTTCGATGTCGTCGTCGCCGACGAGCTGATGCCGGGCATGCGGGGCTCGGAGCTGCTGAGCCGCATCGCCCGCGAGTTTCCCGCCGCGCGGCGCATCCTCCTCACCGGTCATGCGACGCCCGAGGCCGCGGCTCGCGCCGTCAACGACGCCGCTGTCGTGCGTTTGCTGCTGAAACCGTGTCCGATGGACAAGCTCCAGGAGGCCATCGAGACCGCGTTGCGTTCCACGCCCTTTGCCTCGCGCCTGCGACGCAATCGCCGCCGTGCCTTTATCGTCGACGGACGGCAGGGCTCCGCGGAGAAGGCACGGTACGCCAACGAGCTGGTCCTGCAGGCGCAGCGAGTCGTGAATCTCGAGGACCAGGCGCCGCTCGGCTACGAGCTTTCGGTGCGCATCCATGCGCATGGCGGCAACATCCATACCATCGGCAATTTCATCTCGAGCTCACGGCACCAGCTGGCGTCGGTATCGATCGACCGCTGGGTGTTGCGGCACGTCGTCGAAGCCCTCCGCAGCCACGCCCGCACATTCGCGCTCCGCGGCCTCACGATATCCCTCAACATCTCGGTGAACTCGCTCGTCGATCCGGACTTTACCCGTCTGCTCGCGAGCGAACTGGCCGCGGACGGCCTCGCGGCGCACTTCGCGATCGAGCTGCGGGAATCCGCGCTCGTCAAGCGCGCGCGCGAAGACGCGCAGCTGCTCAACCGCCTCTCCAGGCTGACCGGTGTAGGCGGTTGTCGACTCTGCATCGACGGCGTCGGCGGTGCGCTGTGGCAGAAGTCGCCGCTCAACACGCTGCCGGTCTCAATGATCAAGATCGACAGCCGCTACGGCTGCGACGTGCTCACCAATCGGCAGTCCGAGGCGGTCGTGCGCGCGGCCGTCGAATGGGGAGAGCGGTCGGGAGCGCGCATCGTCGCTACCGGCATCGATACGGTCGCGATCGCGGACCGGCTCCGTTCTCTCGGCGTGCGCTACGGTCAGGGAAGCGCCTTCGGCGGCTTCGAGCCCCTGGCATCGACTCTGGCGGAGCTATATTATTGACCTAAAGGGCTGGGCCCAGGGTCATGATATTCGAACAGATCGCGACCGGCGGCTGCCGGTCCTACCTGATCGGGTGCGGGGACACCTGCGCGGCCGCGCTGATCGACCCGGAAGTCAGTCAGACCGATCGCTATCTCGCGCTCGCCGGCCAGCATGGGCTGCGCATCCGCTATCTGATCGATACGCACACCCACGCGGACCACTTCTCCGCCGGCCGGCAACTCGGCCGCCGTCTCGATGTTCCCGTCATGATGCACCAGCTGAGCCCGGCGCCGTTCGTCGACATGCGCCTGGGCGACGGTGAATCGATCGCGCTGGGGAAGCTGCGCGTGAGTGTGATGCACACGCCGGGGCACACGCGGGATTCGATGTGCCTGCGGGTCGGGAATCGGCTCTTCACCGGCGACACACTTCTAATCGGCGCCACCGGCCGGACGGATCTGCCGACGGGCGACCCCGCGGCCCTGCATGACAGCCTGTTCAACCATCTTCTGCGCCTGGATCCGGCGCTCGAGGTGTATCCGGCGCACGAGTACAAGAACCGCGACCATACGACACTGGGGGAGGAGATCCAGCGGAACCCGCGTCTGCAGAAGCGCGATGCCGCGGACTTCGTGGAGATGATGCGCAATCTCAATCTCTCGATGCCCACGCACCTGACGGAGGCATTGCGGACGAATCTTTCCGGCGGCAAGACGGTGGCGCAGCTGCTGGCCGAGGCGGCCGCCGTCGTTTCCTTCATGACACTCGATGAGCTGAAAACCCGCCTGGAGGCGCGCGATCCGGATCTTCTCGTTCTCGACGTACGCGAGCGGGACGCCTATGTCGCCGGGCACGTGCCAGGCGCGCGCCACCTGCCGCGCGGTCAACTCGAGTTGCGGGTGAACGAGGAGCTGCCCGACCCGACGCTGCGTATTCTGACGGTGTGCGAGTTCGGGCGCGTTTCGACTCTGGCCGCCGCCACGCTGCGGCAGATCGGATTCCAGCGCGCGATCGCCCTCGACGGCGGCATGAAGGCCTGGCGCGAGGCGGGTTATCCGCTGGTATCCGCCTGACCGGTCGCCCGCTAAGGACGCGCGGCAATGACGACGATCTCGACCCTGTAGGCCGATGAGGCGAGCGGCGCGCCGACGGTCGCCCGGGCAGGCGCGCAACCGGGCGCGACCCATGCCTCCCAAACGGCGTTCATCTCATTGAACGTGGTCATGTCGGTCAGGTAGACCGTCGCCGAGAGCACATGAGCCTTATCGGTACCGGCTTCGGCGAGTAGAGTATCGATGGACGCGAGAATCTCCCGCGTCTGACCCGCGGTGTCCGCCGAGCGGTTGGAGGCAACCTGACCGGCGAGATAAACGGTATCGCCGTGTACGACGGCCTGCGACATGCGCGGACCGGACTTGATGCGCGTAATCATTGGATGGCTCCTGTGAAGCAATCGATTATAGTCCGAAGATACGGGACCTACCGTTCCATGCCGTGGCGCAATGGCAAGGGGTATACCCTCGAGATCGGCAGAGCGCCGGCCGCGGGGGAGGACTTCGCCTGGCGCTTGAGCCTGGCGGATATCGCGAAGGACGGCGAGTTCTCCCCTTACCCCGGGTACCACCGCGCGCTCGTTCTCGTCGCCGGAAACAGTCTGCGCCTGAGCTTTCGCAGACACGGCCGATGCGCGCTCGATCCGGCGAAACGCGCCACCCGGTTCGAGGGAGACTGGAAAACCCATTGCGCGGTCCCGGAGGGACGCTGTACGGACCTCAGCCTGATCGTCCGCAGAGGACCGGCCGGTCGATCGAGCTCCGTCCTCCGTGCGCCCAGAATGCTGTCGGTCAAATCAACCCGGCAACTGATATTGACCGGAGATCTCCATGGCGCGCTCTTCGTCCTCGAGGGCTCGGTAGCGGTCAGCGAGCCGAGCCGCGCGCGGGCACGCACCCTACGCGTCCGGGATACCCTCCTCCTCTCCCCCGGCCCCAAAGGAACTCTGAGGCTCCGCAGCCTCGGGCAATCACCGGCACGGCTCGTTCTCCTGCGCTGGCGCCCGGGTTCGACGACGACTGCCTACAACCCTCAATACTCGCCGTAACGACCGCGGACCGACTGCAGCAGAGCCGCCGGGTCGTAACCGACGCCATCCTTGAACACGAGCCGCACGTTCTCGATGTCCGTGATCTTCTGGGAGGGATCCCCCTTCACGACCAGCAGATCCGCGTCCTTTCCCGCCGCGATCGAGCCGATGCGCGCCTGCAAGCCCAGATAGGTGGCGCCGTTGAGAGTGGCCACCCGCACCGCCTGCTCCGGAGTGAAGCCGGCCTCGACCAGCAGCTCGATCTCACGCAGGTCGCCGAATCCCGGAATGACGCCGCCGTTGCCGGTTGGATCCGGGCCCGCGAGCAGGAGACCGCCGGCGGCGACGAAGGCGCGCTCCATGGCGAGTCCGTGCTGAAACTCGGTCGCGCGCCGCGCTCTGATCTCCGCGGGCGCATTGGCGGTGAGATTGCGCAGGTAGAGATAGGCTTCGCGGGCCTCGGGCGTCAGAGCCGCCATCGCCTGCGGCCAGAGCGGCGCATGGCCCGCCACACCCTGCTCGAAAACCGGCAGGGTGGAGGTCACCGCGACGTGATGGCTCACCAGATCGGCAATCAACGACTTCGCGGCGGCTCCGTTCGGATCCATCGCGGTGAGAGTATCCCCGCCGTCGCTTCTCGTGCAGACACCGGGTTGCTTGCCGGCATCGGACTCGGTGTTGACGAAGAACCCGTGCTCCAGGTCATCGATGCCGAGCGCGGCGGCTTCGCGGTAGGTCACGGCGCAAAGGTGGCCGGTGATCTTCAGTCCGCGGCGATGAGCCTCATCGATGGCCGCTTTGAGCTCCTCGCGGTTGATGTACATGTAGGCTTTGAACGAGGTAACTCCCCGGTCAGCCCAGAAATCGACGGTGCGTCGAGCATCCGCGGCGTCCTTGAGCATGTGCATCTGAATGAACGGCGAGCCCGGACCCTCCAGATACGGTCCCGTAACGTCCATGTGCGGGCCGGGAATCTCTCCCGCATCGATCTGCTGCTTGAGGTTGAGATCGGTGTCGGGCTCGACACTCCCGGTCGTCCGGAGGGTCGTCACGCCGTTCGCCAGGTAGAGCCGCGGCGCGGAGAACGCCATTTCCGGCACCATGAGCGGCGGCTCGCTCGCACCCGCGGCATCGAGATTGGGGCGGGCGATGTAGAAGAGATGATCGTGCATGCCGACGATGCCGGGCAGCACGGTGTCGCCGGAGAGATCGATCACCCGCGCCCCCCGAGGCGGCGGCGCCGAGGCTGCGAGGACGGCCGTGATCCTGCCGTCTGCGATGAGGATCGTGCGCTCCCCCTGCGCAGCCTGGCCCGTGCCGTCGATCACACGCACATGCGTCAGCGCGATGGTGCCGGCGGGCACCTTGACGTAGGGCATCACCGCCGGGCCGGGTACGGCCGGTGCAGGCAGAATGCGCGACTCCAACCCCGTGGGGGCCTGGGCCCCGGCGGCAACTGCGCACAGCAGCAGTACCGAGCAGAGCGGAACAGAATGAAGCCTCGACATGCCTTCCCCCCTACGGCAGGTGACTCGTCCGGGCGGCCGTTCGCGCGCGACAGGGAAGTCTAGCGCATATATGATCGGCATCGCAGCAGCAAGCCATGAGCGCCGACAACTTCTCCATCCGCCCCGCCGATCCGCACGACGCAGCGGAGCTTGCCCGACTCGCGGCGGAGCTCGGCTATCCGGCCAGCGCCGCGGCGATGCGCCTGCGGCTCCAGTGGCTCGAGGGCCGGGATGACGCGGTTCTCGCGGCGGCCGCGGCCGGCGCGCCCCTCCTGGGTTGGATTCACGTCGGACGCCGCGTCGCGCTCGAGTCCGGCGAATGCGCCGAGATTCTCGGGCTCGTCGTCGGCGCGGCCGCCCGGCGCCTCGGAGTTGGCAAGCGGCTCGTTGCTGCCGCCGAGGCATGGAGCCGCGACCGGGGGCTCGACCGGATCGTCGTGCGATCCAATGCCGCGCGCACGGAATCGCACCGATTCTATCCCGCGCTCGAGTACGCCCTGGCCAAATCGCAGCACGTCTATCAGAAGACGCTCGCCGCCGGGACATGAGGCCGTTCCAACATGCCGGCTGATCTCAGGATTCAAACAGACGATCGGATGGATGCCGACCCGGGATCCGGGCGAATAGCCACGCCCTGAAGGCGCGTCCCCGGGTCGTCAGCCGGTCCCCACGGAGCTCGGATCGATCGGCGCGCAGTTCGTGCGGCCGGACATCACGCAGTCCTGCAGCCGCGATGCGCGGCCCAGCACGTGGATCAGGAGCACGCTGCCGAGAACCAGCAGCAACGTGACGAGCAGTCCGATGAGCGCGGGCCAACGCGGGTCGGGGACCGGCCGGTTTCCCGGCTCATCCGTCCGGCGCGGCAGCAGGTGCAACCGGGGCCCACCGAGAAGCTCTGCCAGTAATCGTGTGATCGACATAACCCGTCGGCGTCATTCCTGCACCCGGGATCCGATCATATCATCGGTAAGGCGGTGCGGCCGATGTGAAGCGGGCGCACACTTCACGCCCGCACGCCGAGAACTGCGTCACGCTGGGACGCCGGCCGCTCGCCCGTGGGGCGGCATTGCCGTACATTTCGTAATGGGGTCATTCGTCAAACTGGTCGGAACCGCGCTCTACCTGCGCCCGCGACACGCACATTAAAACAGCAGACATGGACACTGCCGCAGAACCCATTCCCTCCATTCGCCTGCTCGGGGTTCCGGGCTGGGTGAACCAGCTCCTCGCGGTCTTTGCGGTCTACGTCGTCGTCGGCGCGGTCTGGATGCTGAGCAGGGCCGGTGGCCACACGGTCATCTTCTATGTCGGATTGCTCTACAAGCTGCCCGCCGAGGCCGCCTGCATCTCGGTCCTGGCGGCTACCGCGCAACGCATGATTCCGGGGCCGCTGCGATCGGCATGGTGGTACCTGACCGCCGCACTCACGATATATCTCATCGCTGACGGCATCGGCCTCGTCTCCTGGCTGTTGGGGCGCGATCCCTTCCCCGGGCCGTCCGACATTCTCTACTGCGCGTTCTACCTGCCGCTCGCGGCCGCGGCGCTGTGGTTGATCAGGGCCGCCGCGGTGCGCGTCCCGTGGATGCAGCTGTCCCTGGATGCCACCATCTTCGTGGTCGGCTTCGGGGCATTCTTCTGGTTCCTGGTGGTCCAGCCGGCGGCCATGCATATCCACCTCGGAGTGCTCAAGGAGGCGCTGAGCGAGGCGTATCTGGCACTCGACAGCTTCTGTCTGCTGCTGCTCGGCGTGCTGGTGCTCACCGGCTCGGGCAGCGCCGGCGGATGGCGCATTCCGCTCCTCCTGCTCACCGGCTTCGCCGGCATGTTCCTGGGCGACATCATCTGGTCCCTGGCCAAGGTACGCGGTTACTACCTGCCCGGGGGCATTCAGGATGTCCTCTATCTCAGCTGCTATCTGCCCATGGCGGCCGCCGGACGCGAACAGATGCAGGCGGTTGCCCGGCCGCCGCGCGGGACATCGCGCACCTCGGGCGCGTTGGCGCGGTCGATGCCTTACGCGGCGATGGCGGCGGCTTTCCTGGTGCTCATCTACATCAGTGGCGGCGGCCTCGGCGCGCAGGCGACGCTGATGATCGGCATCGTATTCGCCCTCACCCTGCTGCTCATGTTCCGTCAGGCGGTGGTGCTTCATATCGCGGAACAACACTATGCCTCCCTGGTCGCCAACGCCTCCGACGTCATCATGGTCATCGGCGCCGACGGGGTGGTACGGTTCGCCTCGCCCGCCGCCACCCGCACGCTCGGCCTGAAACCCGAGGAGATCACCGGCAGGAGCCTTGCGGAGCTCTGGGGCGGTGAGGACGGCGAGCGCCTGCGCGGCTTTCTCGGCGAGATCGCGCGCACCACTTCCGGGGTCGTCGGTCCCGTCGAGCTGCGCATCGAGCGGCACGCCCGGGTCATCGAAGCGGTGGGCAGCAACCTCGGCAACGATCCGGCGGTGCGCGGGCTGGCACTCAATTTCCGCGACATCAGCGAGCGCAAGGTGCTGGAGGAAAAGCTGCGCCAGCTCGCCTTCCACGACCCGCTGACGCTGCTCGCGAACCGCAACCTCTTCCGTGACCGCGTGGAGCACGCCCTCACCCGCGCTCAGCGCGGTGAGCGAGGCGCCGCGGTCATGTTCCTCGACGTCGACAACTTCAAGAACATCAACGATTCGCTCGGGCACGACGCCGGCGATCGCCTGCTGCAGGCGGTGGCGCAGCGCATCGTGCAGACGACGCGATCTTCCGATACGGTCGCCCGGCTGGGCGGCGATGAATTCGGCGTGCTGCTGGAAGGGGTTGGGGCCGGCAGGGAGGTACAGCGCGTCGCCGACTCGCTGATCGAGTCGCTCGGCACGCCCTTCTCGCTCGATGGGCGTGAGGTTCGCGTAACGGCAAGCGTCGGCGTGGCGTTCTCCGGCAGCGACACCACCGCCAAGGCGCTGCTCAGCAACGCCGATCTGGCCATGTACCACGCCAAAGCGGCGGGCAAGAACCGCTATGCCACCTTCCAGCCGCGGATGCAGACCCTCCTGCACGAACGCCTGCGTCTCGAGGCGGACATCACCCGCGCGCTCGACAGGGAGGAATTCTTTCTCGAGTACCAGCCGATCGTCGACCTCGGCACCCGGGTTCTCCTGGGTGTCGAGGCGCTGGTTCGCTGGCGTCATCCCGAGGCCGGCGTCCTGATGCCCGCCAACTTCATCTACGTGCTCGAGGAGTGCGGCCAGATCGCGGCCCTGGGCCGCTGGGTGCTGAAGCGGGCGTGCCAGGACGTCTGCGCCTGGCGGCACTCGGTCGCCGGCGCCTCGGGCCTGCGGCTCGCCGTCAACATCTCGGCCCGTCATCTTCAGCACGGGGAGCTGGTACAGGACGTACTGGCGGCCCTGCAGGCCTCGGGATTCGAGTCCGGCAATCTCGTCATCGAGCTGACGGAGAGCACGATGATGTACAACACGGAGGTCAACCTCGAGCGCTTCCACCGCCTCAAGGCGCTCGGGGTGAAAGTGGCGATCGATGATTTCGGCACCGGCTACTCGTCACTTTCCTACCTGCATCGCTTTCCCATCGACATCCTGAAAATCGACCGCTCGTTCGTCAACGGCCTGACGAGCTCCGACGACGGCCCGGACCTCGCGCGCGCGGTCATCATGCTGGGGGAGACACTCGGCCTCGACACCGTGGCCGAAGGAATCGAGCTCGATCCGCAGGTCGACGCCCTGCTGGCGCTGGGCTGTGTCGCCGGGCAGGGATTCCTCTTCGCCCAACCGCGCTCGCTCGAGGAGCTGTCACAGAGCCCGCTGGTCGCGCGCCGCAACACGCTCTGGACCGAGCAGGGTCCCGGCGAACGGCTTTCGGCCACCGGCCGGTTCCGGGCCTTGCGGGGCAGGCACGCATAGCCGATGGACCGCGGCGGATGTACCATCGCCGCAAAGCCACCGCCTGTCCATCGGACGATGCCCAATCCATCCCCGGGAACCGTCGCCCACGCGCCCATCGAGGTGCAATGGGTCGGCGGCCTCGCCTTCGAGGCCGGCCGGCCGGAAGGACCCCAATTTCGCATCGACGGCGATGCGCAGACCGCCCCCAGTCCCTTCGATGCGCTGCTCGCGGCGATTGCGACGTGCGCATCGGTCGACGTCGTGACCATTCTGCAGAAGCAGCGTACACCGGTGCAGGCACTCAACGTGCGGGTGGAGGCGCATCGGGTTGAATCGACGCCGCGCCGCCTGGCCTCGGCCGTCCTGCACTTCGGCATTGCCGCCGCGGGGACGACCATGGAGAAGGCCACCCGCGCCGTCGAGCTCTCGGTCACCAAGTACTGCAGTGTTCGCTCCTCTCTCATCGCCGATGCGTCGGTGACCTGGACCGTGGAGCTGAAATAGGACGGAAGCGGAGACGACGACCATGCAGAAACGCAGGCTCGGACAGAACGGCCCCCGGGTTTCGGCCATCGGCCTGGGTTGCATGGGCTTGAGCCACGCTCTCGGGCGGCCGGTCGAGAGGCGCGAAGGCATCGCGCTCATTCGCGCGGCCGTCGAGCGCGGGGTCACCCTGTTCGATACCGCCGAGATCTACGGCCCCTACACCAACGAGGAGCTGGTGGGCGAAGCGCTCGCGCCTGTCCGCGACCAGGTGGTGATCGCCACGAAGTTCGGCTTCGGCATCGATCCGAAGACCCGCCAGCAGCAGGGCCTCGACAGCCGTCCCGAGCACATCCGGGAGGTCGCCGAGGCTTCGCTCGGCCGCCTGCGGACCGATCGGATCGATCTCTTCTATCAGCACCGCGTCGATCCGCAGGTGCCGATCGAGGAAGTCGCCGGCGCCGTGAAGGAGCTCATCCGCGAAGGCAAGGTGAGGCACTTCGGGCTCTCGGAAGCGGGTGTGCAGACCCTCCGCCGGGCGCACGCCGTGCAGCCGGTCGCCGCGCTGCAGAGTGAATACTCCCTCTGGTGGCGGGAGCCCGAGGAAGAAGTGTTTCCCGCGCTGGAGGAGCTCGGCATCGGATTCGTCCCGTTCAGCCCGCTCGGCAGAGGCTTTCTGACGGGTGCCATCGACGAGAACACGAAGTTCGAGAGCAGCGACTTTCGCAACGGGCTGCCGCGATTCACGCCGGAGGCGAGAAAGGCGAACCAGGCGTTCGTGCAGCTCGTGGGCGAGATCGCGGAGCGCAAGAAGCTCACGCGCGCGCAGATCGCCCTCGCCTGGGTGCTGGCGCAGAAGCCCTGGATCGTACCGATCCCCGGCACGACGAAGCTGCATCGGCTCGACGAGAACATCCACGCCGCGGATGTGGAATTGACCGCCGCAGATCTGCGCGAGATCGACGACGCGCTCTCGCGGGTGACGATCGAAGGCGCGCGCTACCCGGAAAAGCTGCAGAAGCTCGTGGACCGCTAGGTCTGTCCGACGAACGCGTCCACCAGCAGCGTGAGCATTCGCTTGACGTCGGCCGAGACCGGGGGCTGCGGATTGTTGCCGTAGAGCGGACGAAAGCCCTTCTCGAGACAAAGGGCCGCAAATCCATGCACCGCGGACCAGGCGAGCATGAGCCGGGCCGCGCGCCCGGCTTCCGTCTCCTCCGGACCCGGCGAGGCCGCCATGGTTTCCTGGAGTTGCACGAACGCTCCCCTGGAAGCCTCCTGGAAGCCCTCATCGTCCATCCGGATCGTATCGCTGCGGAACATGAGCTGGAATTGCGGCCGGTGGGAGATGGCGTAATCGATGTAGGCGCAGCCCACGGCGAGCAGCTGCGCCGCGGCGTCCTTCGGAGCCCTCGCACGGTACTCCAACATCAGCTCCCGGAGCGTCCTGAAGCCCTCCGCCGCAAACGCGGTGAGAAGCCCCGACGCGTCCTTGAAGTGAAACGCCGGGGCGCCGTGAGAGACTCCGGCGCGCCGCGCCGCTTCGCGCAGGGTGAATTTGTGCAGCCCCTGCTCCCGCAGTATTTCATCCGTCGCCGCGAGAAGCCTCGCCGGCAGCTCACCGTTGCGCTCCGGCTTACGGACGCGGCGCCTCGGCTTCGTTGCGATCCTCGTCTTCGCGCCCGGTGGTGCCATTGAGCGCAGCTCCTTATATGATGATCCGATCATGCCAAGCATCTTTTCTTCCCGCGGCCCGATCCGAACCCGCCGGCTCGCCGGTCTCGCCTGCGCTGCACTCGGCATCTGCTTGCCGACAGCCGCGGCGTTTGCCGGCAGCGGTGACGACGCCGGCTTTCGGCTGAGCGTCGGTATCCAGGGGCTGCCGGACTACTTCCCCGGCCTCCTCGGCAACGGCTACATCGCGACCATGACCCCGCCCCGCGGCACCGAGGCGGCGCAAACCTACATGGTCGCGCTGATGGATTACACCCCGGGCGACATTTCCCGTCCGGCGCTCGTGCCCGGATGGACCGGTATCGAATTCAACCCGGGCGGTGCCGGCTCCGGTCATACCTGGCTCAACCAGGCACCGCTGACCGCGGCGGATTTCGAGAACTACCGCCAGGTGCTCGACCTGCACGAAGGGACGCTGACGACCCGCTACCACTACGTGGATTTCGGGCGGGACACCGGGATCGAAGTGGTGACCCTCGTCAGTCAGGCTGCTCCGCATATCGCCGCGACCCGGATCACCATCGCGCCGACATACGACGGCTGGGTACGTCTATCGTTTCCGCTGACGCTCTGGCCAGAGCACGCCCCGAGATTTCCCCTGGCGCGCATGAGCGGACCCGAGATGGAACAGGCTGTGGCCAAGGACGGTCTCTCGCTCCAGGCCCGCCCTCCGGCCACGGCGGATCGCGCGGCGATCTGGTATCCCGGCTACGTAGAGATCCGTGCAACTTCGGGCGATGCCCGGTCGCGCACGCTCAGCCTGGCCGGCAGAGCCGCGAACGGCCTCGGGATGGCCATGGCCGCGGCCATCGCGCTGCCTCCGCAGGCGCGCGCGCAGAAAGTCAGGCTGCAGCGCGGCAGGAACCAGCTGACCCTGAATGTCGCTCTGCGCGTCCGCCGCGGGCGCACCTACACGTTCACCAAGTACGTTGCGATGTCGCGCGCGGGATGGGGCGGCGAAGCCGCTGCCGATCTGACTCTGGCGCGCCAGGCGCGTGAGCGCGGCTTTGACCGGCTCCTGCGGGAGAATCGCGCCGCCTGGCAGGCGCTCTGGCGGTCGGACATCATGATCGACGGCGACGCGAAAGCGCAGCAGGTTGCCCACTCGGAGCTCTACTATCTCCTCGCCAACACCACCCCCGACACGGATTGGGCGCCTGGCCCGTGCGGATTGACCCCCTGCTACGCGGGCCATGTGTTCTGGGACAGCGATACCTGGATGTTCCCGGCCCTGCTGGTGCTGCATCCGCGGCGTGCGGAGTCGCTGGTCGCCTATCGTGCGCACACGCTGCCGGAAGCGGAGCAGCGGGCCAAAGAGCACGGCTTCGCCGGTGCCATGTATCCCTGGGAGTCCGATCCCGAGAATGGCAGCGATCAGACGCCGCACTCCGCCGTAGTGCTCTCGGACAGCGAGATCCACGTCAACGCGGAGGTGGCGTTCGCGCAGTGGCAATACTATCTCGCGACGCTCGATCGCGACTGGCTGCGAACGCGCGGCTGGCCGGTGATCCGTGCGGTCGCGCAGTTCTTCGCCAGCCGCGCGACCTACGACGAGCGCGACAGACGCTATGAGATTCTGCACGTCACCTCGGTTTCCGAATCCGATTCGGACATCCCGAACGATACCTATACCAACATGGAGGCGGCGCAGGCGCTCAGGATCGCAACGACCGCCGCGGGCCTGGTCGGCCAGCCCGCCGATCCGGCCTGGGAGCGCGTGGCGCGTGAGATGTACATTCCGCTCGCGCCGGGGGGCGCCCGTCACCTTCCGTTCGATCCCTCGGTGACGGCACGCGGCAGATCGCGAGCCGGTCCCATGCCCCTCTTCTTCCTACCCGCGCTCGATCTGCCGATGTCCGCGGGCTTGCGGCAGAACGATATCGACTACGCCATCCGCCCGAACCCGCCGAAGTCCGCCGGCGGCTTCAGCATGGCCATGTTGCCTGGGGTGGCCGCATCGGATGAGGTTGGCCGTGCGGGCAGCGCCGCGGCCTGGCTCTATCTGTACCTGACCGGGGGCACGCTCAAGCCGCCCTTCAACATCCGGACGGAGACGGCCGGCAATGAGGTCGGCCCATTCCTCACGGGCACCGGCGCGTACCTGCAATGCCTCATTTACGGCCTCACGGGATTGCGGATCCGCCAGGACGGCCTGGTGGACGCTTACGCGCCGGTCCTACCGAAGGGCTGGCAATCCCTGACCTTGCGCAATGTCGCTTTCCGGGGCCGGCATTTCGACATCCGTGTCACTCGGGACCCGGCGGGAGCGGCTCACCTCAGTTTTGGGGATCATTAGCCGGATCCCCCGCGGTCAGCTCGCGAGCACGATCTCGACGCGCTTGTTGTGCTTGCCCTCGTTGCGGATGCGCGTGACGCGTATGCCCCCGATCTCCGAGATATTGCGCACGTGCGTACCGCCGCACGGCTGTAGATCGATGCCGGGTATCCTGAGCAGCCGCACGCGGCCGACGCCGCGCGGCGGTTGTACGCTCATCGTCTTCACGAGTTCCGGCTGCGCGTCGAGCTCCTCATCGGTGATCCAGACGGTCTCCGTGGAGACACCCGATGCGATCAGCGCGTTGGTCTCGCGAGTGATGCGCTCGGCATCGAGCAGCGTGATGTCGATATCGAAATCCAGGCGTGCCTTGTCGGGAGAGATGTTGCCTCCGGATACCGGCGCGACCACCACGCAGGACATGAGATGCAGCGCCGTGTGCAGACGCATGAGCGCATACCGGCGCGGCCAGTCGATCTCCAGCGAGAGGCCTTCGCCGGGCTCCGCAGGGGACACGCCCGCGGCGGGAACGTGCACGATGCTGCCCGGGGATTCACCCCTGCGCGTATCGGCGACGACGATCCGCTCGCCGTTCGCGCGCACGAGCACGCCGCTGTCACCGGGCTGCCCGCCGCCGAGCGGGTAGAAGATCGTGCGATCGAGCTCGATGCCGCGCTCGTGCACTGCCACGACCCGCGCCGTGGCGCTCTTCAGATAGGCATCGTCCCGGAACAATAGCTCGGTATTCAAGCGCTGCTCCTACTCGTGCCCGAGGACCTGCCCGGGATGGTACTGCCGTTCGACATGGCCCTGCAGCTGCGACCTGTAGTAGTACACGGGCCGCAGCGCGCCCATCGCATAGCTCGTCGCCTCGTCGTCGAAATGCGGCGAAGCCGGGTCGCCGCTCTCGCCGCCGGCGGTGATCGCCCAGGCGCGCACTCTGGGACCGAATTCCACCACCGCCACGAAGCTGTTGCCCACATCGCCATACCACTTCCTGGTATTGGGGTATGCGTGTGCGCCGAACGCGGCCAGAGAGCCCCAGAGTGAGGACGTGAAGGGCACCGGAATGCTCGGCCTGGAGTCATCGAAGCTCGGACTGATGTCGTCGTTGATCCGCTGGAAGCGGTTGATCCGGCCCCACGGCGTCTCCCAACTGCCGAAATCAGCCGTCAGCTCATCCGACGCGGCCGCCAGGGACGCCAGCAACTCTGCGCCCGTCGCGTGCCGCACCACATAGTCCTCCGGCGAAATGCCCAGGCCGATCGCCCGGGCCTGCACGTGCGCGAAAATGTCACGGCCCCAGAACACCGCGAGCGAGGTAGCGACCGAATCGACGCCCCAGCGGTAATCCCAGGCGCGCAAAACGGCAATCTGCGCGGCGAGCCGCGCCTTGATCGGATCCGATTCCGGCGCCGCCTCATGAGCCTTCACCAGAACCGGAATCATGGTCGCGAACGCGGGCAGGTAGCTGTCGAATGCCGCCGCGGTCAGCGACGCCATGGTCCAGTTCTTCCCGCCCGTCAGCACCCTCAGCGCGTGGAATCCGCGCGCAGTCTCCTCCGTGCCGCGCTCCACGTACTTCGGAAAGTCCCGCCGCTTCGGGCTGTACGGTCCGGCTGCGGACCAGGGCCAGTTGTTGGAATTGTAGAACCAGCCGTTGGGCGGATTGAGCAGGTGCGGAGTCTCGGCGAGAGTCAGCAGGCCATGCGTCGCGGTGGCCGGATTGCTGCCGTCGACCGGCTTGCCCCAATCGAAGGCATCGCTGCGGCGCGGGATCCAATCCGAGTGCCAGTACGCGATGTTGCCCTCGGCGTCCGCGAATACGGTGTTGTTCGACGAATTGGTGTGCAGTTGCATGGCCTTCCGAAACTGCGCGTAATCCCTGGCCTTGGTGCGGATGAAATCCTGGATGAGCGCCAGTACGGGACGCTGCATCAGATTGACGGTTTCCCATTTGTCGCCGATCCGGGCGATGACGGGTCCGTGCTGGGTGTAGTAGGCGGTGAACGCCTTTTCAGACAAGCCGCCCGGCGTCCTGAAGCGCACGACGATACGACGGGTCTCGAGGGGCAGCTCGCGGTTTCCATAGCGATAGTAGTAGCGCCCGCCTCTGCGGCTGACCGTCTCCAGGTACCAGGAGATGTTCTCGACGCCACTCGAGGTATGCATCCAGCCGGCCGTCGCGTTGAACCCCTGATAGACGAAGAACTGTCCCCACGTCACCGCGCCGTACGCATCGAGCCCCTGCCCGCTCACCATCTGCAGCTCGGAGCGGAAATAGAAGGAGGTATGGGGATTGATCCACAGCAACGCGTGATGATCCAGGGCGATGGACGGGGAAATCGCGATACCGTTCGAGCCCTTGGGCTCCGGCTCCAGCGCCGGCAGCGAGGCATCGGCGGTGTGCGCGGACCCGACGGCCCGGCCGCCATAGAATGCGGCCAGCTGCGGGACGGCCACTCCCGTCTCGATGTCACCGCCGATGCTGCCTTCGGTAAAGGCGAGCGCCATCCAAGGCTCGAAATGCGTGATGACGCGCGGCCTCACCCCGGGATGTGTGTAGAGGTAATAATTGAGGCCGTCGGCGAAGGCGTTCATGAGCTTCTTGAGCCATGGAGGGCTTCGCTCATAGTTCGCCCGGACCACCCGCGGATCGATGAACAGTTGACGGCGCAGGTCCTGGTAGATCGCGGACTCACCGTCCGCCTGCGCACGCCAGCCGAGCGCATCGAGATAGTTCGACTCCACCCTGTTGAAATCATCTTCCGCCTGCGCATACTCCATACCGAACACTGCGTCGGCGTCCGTTTTGCCGTAGACGTGGGCGATGCCCCAGTTGTCGCGGTAAAGGGTGACGTTCCGCGCCTCCCCCTGCCACCGCGCGACGTCACCGCCGCTCCGGGTGGAAGCCGCACAGGGCAGCACGCAGGCACCCGCCGCGGCGAGGTGCAGCAGGACCATGACCGATGGCCTCGTCTTGAATCGCAATGGATTACCCCTGTTGGTCATGCCGTCGCGGCAGGGACGATGTGCCCGCCGGTGCAATGCGAGCGGCCGCGAAAGAGCGCGATGGCCTCACTGCGCTGGTTCGAGACGACGATTTCGTAGATGCCGCTTCGCTTCGAGCGCCAGACCTCGCGCGCCTGCGCCGTCAGCTCGTCATTGACGCGCGCGGGCGCGAGAAAATCGATCGACGCGGCCGCCGCGACCGTCACTGCGTCGTACGTATTGCAGGCGACCGCGAAGGCGCTGTCGGCGAGCGCAAAGACGATGCCGCCGTGGCATAGGCCATGGCCGTTGACCATGTCCGGCCGCACCGTCATCCGCAGGCGGGCCGATCCCGGCTTCACCTCCTCCAGCCGCATGCCGAGATTTCTCGATGCCGCGTCTGCCGAGAGCAGCGCCTGCGCGCAGAGCTCCGCGACGCGTTGCGCCTCGGGCGAAGTGTGCCCCGCCTCACCCGGCACATTCCCGCCCGTCATCCGCGCTCGCCCGGCCGGTCGATGAGACGCTTCGCTTTGCCGACCGACCGCTCGATGGCGCCGGGCGGATGCACTTCCACGTTGATGCTGATTCCGATGTAAGACTTGACGTGGTGCGCCAGGTCGCTCGCCGCCCGCTTGCGGGCATCATCGTCCGACTGCGCCCCGCCAGCGCATTCGACGTGCACGATGAGGGTGTCGAGGTGACCGGCGCGTGCCAACTCCAGGCGGTAATGAGGAGAGAGCCCGGGAATGCGCAGGATCAGCTCCTCGAGCTGCGAGGGAAACACATTGACGCCCCGAACGATGAGCATGTCGTCCGTCCGCCCCGTGATCCTCGATATGCGCCTCATGGAGCACGAGGTGGGAGGAAGCAATCGCGTCAGATCGCGCGTGCGGTAGCGGATGACCGGCAACGCTTCCTTGGTGAGCGACGTCAGCACCAGCTCGCCCTCCTCGCCGTCGGCACACACCTCGCCCGTCTCCGGATCGATGACTTCCGGATAGAAATGGTCCTCCCAGATCGCCGGTCCGTCCTTGGTCTCCACGCATTCGCTCGCCACCCCCGGTCCCATCACTTCGGACAGCCCATAGATGTCGACGGCGTCGATCCCCAGAGCGGATTCCAACTGGCTGCGCATGGCCTCGGTCCAGGGCTCCGCGCCGAGGATGCCGATGCTGAGCGAGCACTCGCGCGGATCGGTGCCCTGCCTCGCCAGCTCCTCGGCAATATTCAGGCCGTAGGAGGGGGTGACCATGATGATGTCCGGACGGAAGTCCCGGATCAGCTGCGCCTGCCGCTCCGTCTGTCCGCCGGACATCGGAATCACCGTGCAGCCCAGCCTTTCGGCACCGTAGTGCGCTCCCAGGCCGCCGGTGAAGAGGCCATAGCCGTAGGCGATGTGAACGATCTGTCCCGGACGGCCGCCGGCCACGCGGATCGAGCGGGCCACGAGGTCCGCCCAGGTGTCGATGTCCGTCTGCGTATAACCCACGACCGTCGGGCGCCCGGTCGTGCCGCTCGAGGCGTGAACCCGCACCACCCGGTCCCGCGGCACGGCAAAGAGTCCGAACGGATAGTTGTCACGGAAGTCCTGCTTCGACAGGAAGGGGAAGAGCGCCAGATCCTCGAGCCCCCGCAGGTCGTCCGGGTGTACGCCGCGGGCATCGAAGACGCGGCGGTAGTGCTCGACATTGCCGTAGGCATGGCGCAGCGACCACTGCAATCGCTCGAGCTGCAGTGCACGGAGCCGGTCGATGCTCGCCCGCTCAGGCGACCCCGAGTCTTTCATAAGCTCCCGCCCTGGTCCTGCGATTATAGCCATGCGGGACGCCAGCGTCGGGAGGCGGTCCCCCGGACACCGCGTCATTGCAACCGTTTGGCGACTTCCGTGTTCTAAGGGATATCCGGTCTCGAACCAGGTACCCGTCATGGCCAAATCGGCAGCTCGAATCATGCTGGTCCTCGCCGCACTCCTCGGGACGACCGTCGCCCTGGCAGGGCAGAGGACATTCGACAAACGCCTCGATGCGCCATCCGGCGGGCGGCTGATATTCGACGCCGACGTCGGCTCTGTGGCGGTAGTGGGAGGCGACGGGTCCCAGGTCGTCGTCCACGCCGATCTGGAGGGCTCCGACTCCTTTCTCAACCGCCTGCACGTCAGCGCGGAGCAAACCTCGTCCGGCGTGACGGTGTCGCTGCGTATGGACCATAGCGGCTGGTTCGGCTGGCTCAATCCCGGCTGGAACCGGGTGGAATTCACGATCGAAGTGCCGCGCAACTATCCCGTCGATCTGCGCACCGCGGGCGGCGGTCTCGACGTCCGGGACCTGAATGCCTGGGTGCGCGGGAAGACCTCCGGCGGCGGCATCCACGTGCAGAATGTCGCGGGCAACGTCGACGTCCACACCTCAGGTGGCGGCATCAGCGCCGAGCACATCGATGGGCAGGCCAACCTCAGCACCTCGGGCGGCAGCATCGATGCCAGTGACTCGACGGGTGGTCTCGACCTGGACACCTCGGGGGGCGGTATCCGCATCCGGAACGACAACGGGAAAGTGGACGCCCATACTTCGGGCGGCAGCATCCAGGCCGAGCTGCAAGCGAATCAGGGCATCACCCTCGAGACCTCCGGCGGCGGAATCACGCTGCGCATTCCGCAGAACACGCGTGCATCGATCGACGCGGAAACCAGCGGCGGCGATGTAACCTCCGACATTCCCGTCACGACCACCGGAACGGTCAGCGGCGATCACCTGCACGGCTCCATCGGCGGCGGCGGCCCGCAGATCTCCCTGCGCACCTCCGGTGGCAGCATCCGCATCGAGCCCGGGAGCTGAGCGCGCGAGAGCTGTCGGGCGTTACCAGGCGTAGCGGGGAATCGGCCCGACCTGCGGCGTCGTATCCTTACCGAGGTCGATGTACACCTCATCCACGTAGCACCAGCCCCAACCCTCCGGCGGGTCATAGCCCTCGATGACCGGGTGCTGGGTCGCGTGGAAGTGCTTCGTGGCATGCTTCCCCGGTGAGTCGTCACAGCAGCCGACGTGACCGCACGTACGGCAGATGCGCAGGTGCACCCAGCGGCTGCCGGTCTTCAGACACTCCTCGCACCCGCGCGCGCTGGGCGTGACCTTTTTGATCGAGCTCAAATGTGAGCACGACTCGCTCATACACTGCCCCCTCAGGCAACGCCCGGGTTCAGAAATTGATGGATGGCCTGCACGACCACGGATCCCTCTCCCACCGCGGAAGCGACCCGTTTGACGGAGCCGCAGCGAACGTCGCCGACGGCGAAGATGCCGGGCCGGCTGGTGACGAACGGTGAGCTGAGTGCCCGCCCCTCCTCGTCTTTGCCGGTCCGAACGAATCCCTTGTCGTCGAGCGCCAGGCAGCCTCCGAGCCATTCCGTGTTGGGCTCCGCGCCGATCATGACGAAGAGATTGGCGACCGGCCGGGTTTCCGTCGTACCGGATCTCCGGTCCGTCCAGGCCACCTGGTGCAGGAGCCCATCGCCCTCGAGAGAGGTCACTTCCGCAAAGGGGTGCACCGTGACCTTCGCCGAGCCGGTGATGCGCTGCACCAGATAGTCCGACATCGTGGCCGCGAGCCCCGCCCTGCGGATGACGATGTGGACGTGCCGCGCGCCGCGCGAAAGGAACAGGGCCGCCTGACCGGCGGAATTCCCGCCTCCGACCACGGCGACCTCCTGTCCGCCGCAGAGCCGCGCCTCCATGGCGGTGGCGGCATAGTGGATCCCGTGCCCCTCGAACCGGTCGTAGTTTTGCAGCTCGAGCTTGCGGTAGCGCGCGCCGGAGGCGATGACGATGCTGCGGGCGCGGACGACGTTGTGATCGTCGAGCTCGATACCATACGGGCGCGCGTCGCAGTCGAGATGAGTGACGGTACGCGCGATGGCGAGCCGGGCGCCGAACTTCTGCGCCTGGTTCTGCGCCCGGCCGGCGAGTGCCTGGCCGGAGATTCCCGTCGGAAATCCGAGATAGTTCTCGATCCTCGATGACGTCCCGGCCTGGCCGCCGGGTGCGATGCTCTCCAACACGATGGTGGCAAGCCCTTCGGAAGCCGCATACACGGCCGCAGCCAGTCCCGCGGGGCCGCCGCCGACGACGGCAACATCATAGACTTTGTCCGGCTCGAGCGTCTCGATGAGGCCCAACGCATCGGCGAGCGCCGCATTGCTGGGATTGCGCAGGATCACCTTGCCCGGCATGACCACGACCGGCAGCTGCTCCTCCGTGAGGTTGAAGCAGCTGAGGAATGCCGCGGCGTCGGAGTCGGATTCCGTGTCCAGCAGCCGGTAGGGATAGCCGTTGCGCCGCATGAACTGCTGGATGCGAAGCGTATCGCCGCTGTTGCCGGGGCCGGCGACGTCCACGCCGGCGGTGCCATGCAGGATGTACCCAACCCGCCTCAGGATGAAGGCGCGCATCAGGATCTCGGCAAGATCCGGCTCGCTGGCGAGCAGCCGGCGGAAATCGGGGCGCCGTACCCGGATGAGACGAGTTGCCGTGCCGGCACGCGCCGACACCAGCGTTTGCCGCTCGTTGAGCAGATAAAGCTCGCCGCTGAACTGTCCGGGTCCGATGAGCCGCAGCAGGTGGGGGACACCTTCCAGGTCGAGCTCGAATACCTCGATATTCCCCCGCAGGACGAGGAAGAAGTCGACGCTGCGCTGGCCGCGCTCGAACAGTACCGTCCCCGCCGCCGGCGCCTCCTCCTGGCCGTACCTTCCGACCGCCCCGACCATCTCCTCGTTGAGCTTCGGAAAGGTCTGCTCCTGGCGGGCCCAGGGATCGGACGGGTCGAGCGGCTCGGTCGTGGGACGGGCGTCGGTCATCAGGACCGTACTATACTCGTCTTAGGCTTGGCGCCTCAGGGGACGCACCCGCCTTGAACAAGATCTTCGAAATCGCATGGCGCGCCCTCGTCTTCATCGTCGCCATCGCCATCATCATCATCGTCTCGACCAACTGGAACCGCTGGGAGGGCCGCGAAGGCTGGCAGCGCACGGACGATGCGTACCTCGAAGCGGATCTCACCCCCATCTCCTCCAAGGTAGCGGGCTACCTCCGGGCGCTTCCGGTCCAGGATTACGAGCGCGTGCACAAGGGGCAGGTCCTGGCGCAACTGGTCGACGATGACTATCGCGCCGCCGTCGCCCAGGCCGAAGCCAGCATTGCGTCGGCCACGGCGCAAAGTGACACGCTGAAGGCACAGCGCGAGCTGCAGCTCGCCAATATCCAGGCGGCCCGGGCCGTCGTCGCCTCGACGACCGCGTTGCGGCAGCAGAATGACCGCGACGTCGCGAGGCAAAAGCGGCTGTTGCGGATCGGCTCCTCTTCGACCGAAGCGCGCGAGAAGCTCGAGACGGCGCGCGCCCAGCTCGATGCGCAACTGATCCGCGATCGGGCGGGAGCGCTCGCGGCGGAGAAGGAACTGGGCGTCATCGATGCACAGCTCGCACAGCGCGCGGCGGCCCTCGAGGCGGCGCGCGCGGCGCTCACCGTAGCTCAGCTGAATCTTCAATATACCTCCATCGTCGCTCCGCAGGACGGCGTCCTGGGGTTGCGGCAGGTCAAGCCGGGACAACTCGTGGGCGTTGGAACTCAGATCACGACCCTCACTCCATTGCCGAACGTCTGGGTCATGGCGAACTACAAGGAGACCCAACTCACTCACATGGCCGTGGGCCAGAAGGCCGTGATCTCGGTGGACACTTTCCCGGGTCACAGGCTGAAGGGGCATGTGGCCGCATTCGCGCCCGCATCGGGCGCTGAATTCGCGTTGTTGCCCCCCGATAATGCGACGGGCAACTTCACCAAGGTCGTGCAGCGAATCTCCGTCAAGATCGTGATCGACGATGCGGACGGTCTCGACGACCGGCTCGTCCCCGGCATGTCGGTCATCGCCAACGTCTACGCCCGGGACAGGAAGCACCGATGAATGCCGCGGTATCCAGCTCTGCGCCGGCGCGCGCCCCGGGCGTGCAGGCGCCGACGCTGCCCGCTCCTCCAACCTCCATCCCGTGGCTGGGCCTGCTCGCCGTTCTCCTGGGCACGTTCATCTCAACCCTGAACGGCCGGCTGTCGAGCGTCGGCCTCGCCGACATCCGCGGCGCGGTCGGCGCGGGATTCGACGAGGGCGCGTGGATCACCACTGCGCAGACGACCGCGCAGATGTTCATCACGCTGGTTGCCATATGGATGGGCGCCTCCTACGGCCCCCGGCGCGTGCTGATCTGGTCGTCGCTGTCGTTTGCGGTCATCTCGCTGCTGATCCCCCTCTCGGCGACCCTGCACATGCTGCTGGTGATGCAGTTCCTCGGCGGCCTGGCCAGCGGCTTCTTCATCCCGCTGACGCTCAGCTTCATCCTGCTCAACACCCCGCCGCGCTTCTGGGCGTTCGGCATCGCGATCTACGCCCTGAATCTCGAGCTGTCGCTCAACATCTCGGCATCGCTCGAGGGATGGTACGTCGACCATCACTCCTGGCGATGGATCTTCTGGCAGAACGTGCCGCTCGCGCTCGCCATGTCGGTCTGCCTGCGGGCCGGTCTCGCCAACAGGCCGATCTGCGTCCGGCCGCCCGCCGACCTTTTCGGCATGGCCGCGGGCGGCAGCGGACTGGCGCTGATCTATGCCGCGCTCGATCAGGGGAACCGGCTCGACTGGTTGAATTCGGGCCTGGTCTGCGGCCTGCTGTCGGCCGGGATCCTGCTGATGATCGCCTTCTTCGTGCACGAGGCCCGCACGCCCAGGCCGCTGGTGAATCTCAAGGTCCTGTTCGGCGCGCCCATGCCGAGCCAGATGCTGTTGATTTCGTTCCTGCGTCTGACGATTCTCTCCACCAGCTACCTGATCCCGCTCTACCTGGCCTCGGTGCGCGGCTACCGCGACCTCGAGATCGGCGATACGCTGCTCTGGATCGCCGCGCCGCAGCTCATCTTCTGTCCGCTCGCGGCACTGATGCTGCGCCGCTCCGATCCCAGGCTGGTGTCCTCGATCGGACTCATCTTCATCGGCGTCGCCTGTCTGATGGTCGCCTACAACCTTACGCCGCTGTGGGGATCCCGCCAGTTCCTGCCGTCCGGTCTCCTGCAGGCGCTGGGACAGAGCTTCGCGCTGTCGGGCATCGTGTTCTTCGGCGTCCTCCACATCAGGCCGCAGGACGCCCTGACCTTCGGCGCCGTGCTGCAGACGGCGCGGCTCATGGGCGGGGAGCTCGGCACCGCATTCGTGACGACGCTGGCGCGGGTACGCGAGCAGGTGGCCTCGAATCTGATCGGGCTGCACGTGCGCGCCGGCGATGGACTGACCATCCAACGCATGCGCGCCTATGGGGCCGCAACGACCCGGGCGTTCGATCCGGCCGGTGCCCTGCATCGTGGAGAGCTGGTGCTGGGTTATGTCGTGCGGGCGGCAGCGACCACGCAGGCGGTGATGGACTGCTTCGTTGCAGTCGCCCTGCTGACGGCAATTGCGCTGTTGGTCGTGGTCACCCGGAGCGCTGCGCCGGAAGGTCCGGCGTCCGCCCTGCCGCTCTTCACGGCGCGTGGCGCATCACGGACATGACGGACCGTGCCATGCGCATCCGCGCAAAATATCTCATGACGTGTCTGGTGACGGCCTGTCTCGCGGGGTGCGCCGTAGGGCCCAACTACCAACCGCCTCGCCTTCCGGAGCACGCCGGGGCGCCGCTGGTATCCCTGAATCCCAGGCTCGAGACGGCGGCGCAGCCGCCCGATGCCTGGTGGCGGCTCTACAACGACCCCCGTCTCGACGGCCTGATACGACAGGCGCTGCAAGCCAACCGCGATCTCGCGGCCGCGGATGCGAACTTCGCGGCGGCCCGTGCCGCATTTTCCGAGGTGCACTCCGCCCGCTATCCCCTCACCGATCTGACGACTCAGGCCGTGTACGGCCGGGATCCCGTCACCGACGAAATTCTCGAGCTGGGAGGGCACCACCCGGAGAACATCTGGATCTACGAAGGCGTCTTCGAGGCCGCGTACGAGGTTGACCTCTTCGGCCGGGTGCATCGCGCGATCGAAGCTGCGAGTGCCAATGCAGAGGCCGTCGGAGCAGCCCGTGACGATGTGCGCGTGGTCGTCGCGGCCGATACTGCACACGTCTATGCGTCTATATGCGCCCTGGGAGAGCAACTCGACGTCGCGCATCGATCGCTGCACATTGTGCGCCAGGAAGCCGCAATCTCTGAGCAACAGTACCAGGCCGGCGCAGGGTCGAGGTTCGAAGTGGCCCGCGCTCAAGCGCTTGTCGCCCAGGTGGGCGCGGCGATCCCACCGCTCGAAGGGGAACGCCGGGCGGCGATCTTCGAGCTGGCGGCGCTGCTCGGCCGCACGCCCGCCGGAGCACCACGGGGTCTCGAGACGTGTGTCATCCCTCCACATCTCACGGCGCTGATACCCGTCGGCGATGGCAGCGCGTTGATCAGGCGCCGTCCCGACGTGCGCGAGGCGGAACGGCGACTTGCCGCGGCGACCGCCGATATCGGCGTCGCGACTGCCGAGCTCTACCCGAGCATCCATCTGCTCGGCTTCTATGGGGGCGCCGCAACGGAGGTCGATCAGCTCAACACCAATCTCGGCAGGATCTGGGGTCTCGGCCCCTCCATCAGCTGGTCATTCCCCAACCAGGCCGGTCCGCGCGCCAGGGTGCGTCAGGCGAAGGCCTATCAGGCTGCCGCGCTCGCGCAATTCGATTCCGTCGTATTGAGGGCGCTGAAGGAAACGGAACAGGCGTTGACCGCTTACGGCGCGGCCCTCCAGTACCGTCAAGCGCTCGGTGATGCCCAGCGCAAAATACAACGCACCTTTGAGATCGCGCGCAACGGCTATGCGGCGGGCTCATCGAGCTATCTCGACCTGCTCACCACGGAGCAATCGCTCGTGGCCATCGACGCGCAGGTCGCCTCGTCCGATGCGGAGCTGGTCGGCGTACAGATCGATCTGTTCAAGGCATTGGGCGGCGGCTGGGACTATCCTCACCAGGCCGACAGTGCCGAGGAGAACTCGAAATGAGCACGCGCCCCACCCCCGATCTCACTCAGCCGATCAACCGCACCGATCACGTTCTGGGTGACCCGCATGCTCCGGTAACGGTCGTGGAGTACGGCGACTTCGAATGTCCGACCTGCAAGCAGGCCGCGCCCGCGGTGAAACTGCTCCTCGAGCGCTTCGAGAATCAGGTCGTGTTCGCATACCGGCATTTTCCGCAGGAATCGATACACCCGCATGCCCTGCGCGCCGCGGAGGCCGCCGAGTGCGCCGGATCGCAGGGACGCTTCTGGGAGATGCACGATCTGCTCTTCGCGAACCAGGCGCACCTCGATCAGAAACATCTGTTCCGCTACGCCGGGCAGCTGGAGCTCAATGACGCGCGGTTCAGAGCCGAGATGGATGATGAAGTCTACCTGCAGCGCGTCCGTGAGCATCTCGAGAGCGGCCGCCAGAGTCATGTGCGCGCCACGCCCGGCTTTTACGTCAACGGCCTCATAGTGGACGTGTCATTCGGCCTGCGTGCGATCTTCGACGCGGTCGAGGCCGCGCTCTGAGGCTGAGGCGCGGGCGCTGGTGCCGGGGGAGGAACGGCGGATGCTGCGCTTTTTCTCAAATGCCCGAAGTAAAGGAAGTGGCCGAGGCCATGATTGGTGCCGATGCGCTGTGGCATGAAATCGGCGACTTCGAGATTCTGGCCTGGCATCCCGACGTGAGCGCAGTGACCGTCACCGACGAGTCGGGCAGGCGGGCCCGCCGCGTCCACTTCAAGTATGGCGGCGAGCAGCTCGAGCTCTTGCAGGCGGCAAATCCAGGGCACCGCTTCTATCGCTACCGCGTCGAGCGCACCAGCCTGCCCGTTCGTGATTACACTGCGGAGTTCCGTGTCGAGAAGGCGGACACCCAGATGAGTCGCATCGTGTGGGCAGCGCATTTCACGGTCGCCGATGGAGGCGACGAACGCACCGTCGAGGCCGTCCGCTCCTTCATGCACGCAGGCACGGCCAGCATCCAGGCGAAGTATCGGCCGTATGCGGTCCTGGAGACCGAGGGCGTCGACACGGGAATTGCGGATGCGGACAAGCAGGTCCGTACCGGCAAAACGGACGAGCCGGTCAGGAACACGCCCCCCGCCGGTGCCTGGAACGAAACGTCCTCCGACTAGAGCCCTATCCCTTTCTGCGGATTTCCCGCGGCCTGCCGCGCGCGTATCGTCGAGGCCCGTTCGGCCGCAGGCAGATGCACATGGATCTCGGACTCAGCTCAAAAACGGCCCTCGTCACCGGCTCGACGGCCGGCATCGGGCTCGCGACCGCGGAGACGCTGGCACGCGAGGGCGCCCGCGTCATCATCAATGGCCGCACGAAGGCTCGTATCGACGCCGCCATCGCCGCGCTGCGCAAAGCCGTACCCCAGGGCCGGATAGAGGGCATAGCGGCCGACGTCGCCACCGCCGCCGGGTGCGACAGCATCATCCGCGCCTACCCCGATCTCGATGTGCTCGTCAACAACATGGGTATCTTCGAGCCGCAGCCCTTCGAGGAGATCGCGGACGCAGACTGGCTGCGCTTCTTCGAGACCAACGTGCTGAGCGGAGTGCGGCTCTCGAGGCACTATGTGCGCGGCATGCGCAGCCGCGACTGGGGACGGATCGTATTCGTCTCCAGCGAGTCAGGTCTGCAGATCCCGAAGGAGATGATCCATTACGGCGTCACCAAGACCGCCCAGCTCGCCGTCGCGCGCGGCCTGGCCGAATCGCTGGCGGGCACCGGTGTTACCGTGAACAGCGTGCTTCCGGGTCCGACGGCCTCGGAAGGTGTCGGGCAGTTCGTCACTCAGCTGGCGCGATCGAGCGGCAAGTCTCCGGCGACGGTCGAGAAGGAATTCTTCAAGGATGCGCGCCCCTCCTCGGTGATTCAGCGCTTCGCCGCCACTGCCGAGGTCGCCGCAATGATCGCCTACGTGTGCAGCGCACAGGCGTCCGCCACCACCGGCGCGGCCCTTCGCGTCGACGGCGGCGTGGTCCGCTCGATCGCCTAGCGCCGCTACGGCAGCCTGCGGACCCAGATGTTCCTGAAGCTGATCGGCTGGCTGGGATCGCCGTGCGCCTGCAGCTTGATGGGCGCTTCGTCGTACGCCTTGTAGAAGGGTTTGCCGATGTAGAGGGTCTGGCCCTTCAGTTGGAAGTGGTCGTCCACCAGCACCCCGTTCCAGAAGACCGTCGCATAGGCCGGACTCCTCGGGCTGCCGTCCGGGTTGAATCGCGGCGCCGTCCAGATCACGTCGTACGCTTGCCATTGGCCGGGCGGGCGGGCGGCGTTCGCCAGCGGGATGCTCTGCTTGTACAGGCTGCCCGCCATGCCGTTCACGTACGTGCGGTTCCTGTAGGAATCCAGCACCTGCAACTCATAGCCGCTATCGCCCGGGCCCGTCGATGCCAGGAATACCCCGCTGTTGCCTCGGGCCTGGTCACTGCCCGTGACGTCCGCGGGAATCCGCCACTCGATGTGCAGCTGATAGTCCTTGAACCTGAGCCGGGTCTCGATGTTGCCCACGCCGGGCGCCTTGTTCACCACCATGTCGCCGTCCCTGACGAACCAGCGCGCCGGAGTGTGGTCCTGGGCGGACACCCACCGGCTCAGGCTCCTGCCGTCGAAGAGGATGATCGCATCCGACGGCGCAGCGCCGGCCGTCCTGCCCGGAGTCACGACCGGCGGCACCGGCGACCACACTTCAGTGGCCTTCGGGTCCGGCCTGGCCGCCTTCTGCGCCGCGGCGAGCGCGCCGGCCCCGAGCAGCAAGGCGGCTGCGAAAAGTTTCGAAGTCAGATGCAGAGCGGAAATACGCATGTTCGAGCTACCCATGGATCGCGCCGACCCTGTGAACGGCCCAGCCTTCCGCGGCCAGCATCCCCGCCGACAGGCCGAGGAACGTCCCCATGATCACATCGCTGATGAAGTGCCAGTCGCCGACCACCAACAGGGTCGCGGCGATGAGCAGCAGAACGGCAAGCGGCCGGATGCTGAGGCGATAGAACCGCATGAATACGCCGGCGAAGGACGCCGCCAGCATCATGTGACCGGAGGGAAAGCTGCTGTAGGAGAGGCCCTTGCCGATATTGAGCGCATGTCTCACGCCGTGCACGACCGCCTCCGGCGGGGAAACACCGAAAAAGGATTTCAACACCTCGTCGTTGATGCCGTAGGCGCATATCGAAGCGAGGCAGGCGAGCGCCAGGGTCTCCGCGAATCGCGAGATGTGTCCGCGCACCAGGCGCGTGACGATCAGGCTGAGGACCACGACCGATTCCAGTGACAGGATCACGGTGGCGCCGAAAGTGGAATTCAGCGCGCTGAGATGGCTGTTGAATCGCCAGACACGATGCGCCACGGGCGCGTCCAGCTCCTTGAAGCAAAACGCCGCCACCGCCGCGCATACCGCGAAGGACAGGAACCAGAGCCGTACGACGACAGCAAAACGTTTCACGCGTGAAGGATCCTCTCGCGGCAAGGTGCGCAATGGTACCGAAACGGCCGCGGCGCGGCCGCTCATCCGCTCCTAATGGGCTACGAAGCGGCATGCTCCCGCCCGGCATTCGAATCGCCCGTTCGGCGCCAGGGATTGCCAGTTGCGGGCAGCGCTGAGAATCATTCTCTTGCGCGCCCCCGTGAGGCTGCGGACATAGCGGCCATTCAGCGGGCCCCAGGGGCTGTGGAACCCATCCATCTCGGCGATGGCCTTTTGCATGCTCATGCCCTGGACCAGCACACGATATGCCGCCGCAATCATGCCGGTGCGGTCGACGCCTGCACGGCAGCTGATGAGCACAGGCTTCGGCGCCTTCTCGATGATTCCCAGCACCTGGGCGACGTGCTCATCCAGATGCCGGTGCGTCAGGACCTGCAGAGCGCTGAAATTCGCGATGCGATAATAGACGACCGAATGCACGGAGCCCGATCGGGGATGCGCCTTCTCGAACGAATGCCGCACGTCGAGCCCCAGGCTGATCACTGTTCCGACGCCGTGATCGACCAGCCATTGCGCGTCCGGACGGCTGGGCGCCTCTGCCCGCCAGAGCACTCCCGGCGAGACCACACAGAAGTTGCGGATCGGCGAGCCGAGATCGTCGGCACAGGCCCCGGGCAGTGTATGGCGCGATATATAAACGCAGCCTGAAAGCGGTGAGGCCGCAAAAAGCAGCAGCACCCTTAGCGCAAGCTTCGCCTTAGGACCGCGCATCGCCATCGGTCAGCACGGACTATGCCGACAGGGTGAGCAGCGCGCCGCTGACCCGCGGCATGCTCAACGTCACGGACCCGTTACGGGCGGCAAGGCTCTCGGCCGCAGTCGGTATCCAGCCGCCCTCGTTCCCCACCGCGGACCCGCCGAACGTGACGTCGGTAGTGTCGTCCAGGCGCGGCGCCACCAGCCGCAATACGGAAACACTCTTCATGCCGGGCGCATTGACCGCCAGAGTCACGTCTTCACCGGGATCCTTGTTGAGAACGATGAGCTTCAGCGTGCCGTCACGGGCCTCGAGTCCATAAGCGGCCAGACCCTCAGGCGCGCCCTCCATTTCCGTCGTCACCAGGCGGCCCGCTCCCGCCACCGCGAAAAGAAGCATGCCGTAGTAGACCGGGCGCGCCACGAAGCCGTTGCCTCGTGTCCCCGCGACGGGCGTGTACCAGCCGTACCCTCCCCCATGGAAATTGACGCCGATGGCCCCCGCCTGCGCCAACCGGTACATGAGGTCAGCGGCCCAGAGCGCCGCGGCGAACGTGTCGCTGACACCCGGCTTGCCGCCGCCGTAGCACGAGTTGGTCTCGACCATGCGGAACGGCAAGCCGGTGCGGCTGCGGGCGGCAGCCACCGCCTCGAATTGCGCCGCGAGTTTGCGGCTGGCGCGCAGTAACCGCTCCGTGGTCATCGACGGATCGGTCGGGGGCCCTTCGGCGTAGTAGTGCTGGGTGAGGAATGCAACGTCGTGGCGCTGCTCCTCCGCGAAACGCAGGAGCCATTGATTGTCATCAGCCGTGTCCGGTCCCGCGATGGGCACATGCGGCAGTCGTCGCCTCACCGCGTGAAAATAACGCCTCCACTCCGTCGCGAATTGCCGATAGCCGTAGTCCGCCGGCCGCAGGCCGTTCCGGTGGAACAGGTCCGGCTCATTGCAGAGCTGAAGCGCGGCCAGCTTCTCGCCCATGACCCCCGCCACGCAGGCCGCCTCGTCGGCAACCGTCCCGGGACTCTCGCTGCCCATGTTGAGCCCGTAGATCAGCCGCCAGCCGGACAGCTCGAGGAAACCGCGCAGGTTGCGTATTGCAAGCGGAGTGACCGGGCGGCGCGGCGCCGGATGGCGGCCGGTATCGGGTCCGAGGGCCTGGGACGCGGACGGGACCGGTGCCGCCGCCGTCGGACTCCAGACACCGAATTCGCTGGTGTTGCCGCCGATCCGCAGAACCCCCGCGATGCCGAGGCGCCGATGGAACGCGGCGAGCGGCGCGTTCTGGCGGGAAAAGAAAGTCGGATCGCTGAGCTGCGAGGTCTCGTAGCTCAGCCCCGAGAAGTCCGTTGCTATCGGGTTGCCGGGCTCGTCCGGGCGCACCGCCAGCCGTGGCCTTTCACCACGGCCGCGGGCCGCAACGGCGGCGGGTGAAGCGAGCGCGGCGCAGGAAGCCGCCACCGAAGTTGCCAGAAATCTGCGTCGATCCATGCCCTCGGCTCGAAGCTGAACGGACGGCGCATATTGCCGCACACCGTTGCGCCGCGCCATGCCGGGCTTGACATGTACTTGCACAAGTTGTTAACTATTATATAAGTAGACAACTGTTACGGGAGACTGCCATGACCAGCGCCGCTTCGCCCCGACCCGCCTTCATTCCGTCGCTCGCCTACAAGGACAATCGCGCGGCGCTCGCATGGCTGCAGCGAGCGTTCGGCTTCGAGCCGTGCGAGGTCCTCACCGATTCCCAGGGCAATATCGTCCACGCCGAGATGACCCACGGCGACGGTGTCGTCATGATCGGCACCGAGTGGGCGGACTGGACCCGCAGTCCCGCCTCGCTGGGCGGCAAGAACACGCAACGCGTCCACGTGCGGATCGAGCGCGGAATCGATGAGCACTGTGCGCGGGCACGCCAGGCCGGCGCGAAGATCGTGATGGAGCCGGCCGACCAGTTCTACGGTGACCGCAGCTACATCGCGACCGATCCGGAAGGCCATTACTGGACCTTTGCCCAACCGGTCCGGGAGGTCCCCAGACAGGAAATGGAGAAGACCACCGGCTTCAAGTTCGAGCGGCTGGGTTGAGCGGCCCGGCCCTCGATCGCACGCTCGCCGCGCTGGCGGATCCGCATCGCAGGCGGGTCGTCGATCTGCTGCGCGAACGGCCTCACCGGGCGGGAGAGCTCGCACAGGCGGCGCGCATCTCCTTCCCGGCGATGAGCCGACATCTGAAGACACTCCGTAGAAGCGGGCTCGTCGACGAAGAGCGCGATGAATTCGACTCGCGCGTGCGGATCTATCGATTGCGGCCCGACGCGATCGCGGAGCTCAAGACTTGGCTGGCGGAAACGGACGCCCTATGGAGCCGCCAGCTCTCCGCGCTCAAGGCGCATCTGCAGAAGACGAAGAAATGACGTCGCGAGTGCTGGTCGCCTTGCGCGTGCCCGCTACTCCAGCGCGCGCGTTCGAGGCGTTCACGGGCGAGATCGCATCATGGTGGCAATCCAATCCTCTCTTTCGGATCACGCCGTCCGGTGACGGCGAGCTGGCGTTCGAGCCTGGAGTGGGCGGCCGCCTCTTTACCACACTCGGCAACGGTGAAACGTTCGAGATCGGCCGCATCTCGGCCTGGGAGCCCGGCAAACGCCTCGTCTTTGCCTGGCGGCAAGCGAGCTTCGCAGAGGAGCAGTCGACGGAGGTCGAGGTTCTCTTCGAGCCTGTCGGTGAGGAGACACGCATCTCGATCGAGCACCGGGCCTGGGACACCATTCCTCAGCGCCATGCCGCCCGCCACGGCTTCCCGGAGCAGATCACACTGCGGCGGGTCGCGGACTGGTGGCGCGCTTCGCTCGCTGCGCTGAAAGCGCGGCTCGCCTGAGCATCAATGGCGAGCCGCCGCACGGCACGGCTGCGCTGCCAGTGAGCCGCAGGCCGGTTCCGGTCCGCCGGTACCGGCGCCGGGAATGGCCGGCACGATGATCTCGGACGGATAGCGGGCAGAGGCGTAAATGGTGTTCTGGCCCGCCATGCTCACCGGCAGCAGACCCCAGGCCGGCTGCGGAATGGGCGACGGCGCGAGAATCACCAGCTGCAGCCGATGACCTTTGCGCAACAGGGCGCCGAGGGGCGCCAGCGAGATCTGCATTTCATAGATCCGGCCCGGGACCAGGTATTCCGGTCTGTCGTACGGGTGCACCACGTCATCGGGCGTCGAGGCCTTCCGGTCGACGGCACGCAGCGAGGCGCGCAGAAAGCCCTGCTGCAGGTACTCGACATCGCCGTTGGGGTAGACGTCGTGCAGATCGACCGCGAAGTCGGTATCGGGATTCTCGGACGCGGCGTAGAACCGCACCTGTACCCTTCCGAGGATGGTCAGGTCCCGGTCGAGCGGTGCGCTGGTCCAGGTGAGTGAGCCGTTGGGATCGGGAGGCACGGCAAACTGGGTGTTGTCGCCCACCAGCTCCACTCCCGTCGGGAACGTATAACTGAGGCCCTTGGCGTCTCCAGGGGCCTCCGCAGGGGAGTTGGCGGGCGGAGCGGCGCTGAGCGTCCGCGCCGAGGTCAGGCGGAACGTCTGCATTTCGGTGCCCGGCGGCGGCCACGCGGAATAGTGCGTCGTCCAGCTGGCGACGGGCGGATATCCTTTGGACTCCCAGTAGATCGTGACCGGCGGTTGCGCGTCGATTCCGTTTCGGACTCCCTTGACCCAGCGGTCCATCCATCGGACCAACTCCTGCTGGAGTGCGGCCGTCGCGTAGATCGAAGTGTGCCCTCCGGGGGACATCGACAGGTGCTTGGGGCCCTTCAGACGCTCGTACAGCTCGGTGATGCCGCTGGACATCGTCGCGTTGTCCTGCCACGTCCCCGACATGAAAGTCGGGACGGTCACCTGATCGATGTATTCACCGAGCGAATGCAGCTTCCACCACGGGTCGAGGAACGGATGCGCGCGGGTCTCGAGGAACAGGCGCGGGTCCGGATGGCCTTCGTAGTTGGCTTTGCACTCCTTGTCTCCCCAGGCGACGCGCGCCTTGACCCCCATCGCCGCGAACAGGGGTTGGTCATGAAGACTCCACTCGGCGACGAAGCCCACGTTCAAGATCCCGCCGGGGTAAGCGGTTTCGCCGTAGGCACTGGCAGTGACCGCCGACGGCGTGATCGCCTCGAGAAATTTCGGGTGCCGGGCGGCAACGAGGATCTGCGTGAAACCGGGATACGAGACGCCGATCATGCCGACTCGCCGGTCGCTCCAGGGCTGCGCGCCGATCCAATCGACGAGTGCCGCTCCGTCCGATCCCTCATGGGGTCCGAAAGGATCGAAAACGCCTTGAGAGCAACCGGTGCCGCGGACGTTCGCGAAAACCACCGCGTAGCCATGCTCGAGCCACATGCCGGCCGGCCACCATGCATCCTGCGACCAGGGTCCGCTTCCGGCGCCTACATAGGGATCGTACTGCAGCACCGCCGGAAATGTTCCTTTCGGCCGCGGCAGATAGGCCACGTAGGCGAGCCGGGTCCCATCGGCCATCGTGACATAGCCGAATTGCCGGGGATATTCACTGCCGGGCAGGCCGCGGCTCCCCCGTGCGGACGCGGCCGCCGCCGTGCCGCCCAGGATCGCGGCGGCCACCAGTGCCATCGCGACGCCCGCCAGGCGTATCAGGCCGCTCCGGATCCGCACGTTTTACGCGCCGGGCGTGCGGATCCCGGCCGTCTGCCCGGCAGTCTCGTTGCCGAGATACTTTCCGAACCAGCGCAGCGCGCGCAGGAGAACGTCCCGCTCATCCGCGGGCTTGTCGAATCCATGACCCTCGCCGGCGTACACGACCAGCGTCGTCGGAACTCCCATGGCGCGCAATGCATGCCAGTACTCGAACGACTGCGGCGCCGGACACTCGCCGTCGAACTCGCCGACCACGATCAACGAAGGGGTCCTGTCGTTCTGGATGAAGCCGATGGCCGAGCTCTTCGCGTACGCCGCCGGATCCTGATACACGGAGGCGCCGAAGAACGGCAGCATCCACTCGTCGATAGAGTTCTCGCCGTAGTAGCTCTCCCAATCCGAGAGACCGGCACCGACGACGGCGGCCTTGAAGCGATGGGTCTGCGTCGGGGCGAACATCGACATGAATCCGCCGTAGCTCCAGCCCGTCAGGCCGAGACGGCTGTCATCGATAGGATACTGCGCTTCGACCTGGTTGACGCCGGCGAGAATGTCGCGCAGGTCGCCATATCCCATGTTGAGGCGCACCCCTGCCGCGAAGCGCTCCCCCTGCCCGAAGCTGCCGCGCGGATTCGGCATCAGCACGAAGTACCCCATCGCCGCGAGCGGCGCCGGCCCGTAGCCATCCCGCGGCCACATCGGACGCACGGCCGCGCTCGGTCCTCCATGCACATACACGACCATCGGGTAGCGCTCGTGCGGATCGTAGTTCGGCGGGAACAGCAGCCAGCCCTGCACCTGGAAGCCCTCGTTGTGCCAGCTCACCGAAACGGCCTTCCCCCACATCGGCTGCACGCCCGCGTTGACGTGGGTGATGGCGTGCGGCGACCCGGCGACTCTCACCGGGCCGGCGGCATCGGTCTTGAGCGTGGCCAGATAGATCTCCGGCGGGCTGTCGAAAGTACTGTCGATGAAGGACAGCACGTCCTGCCTGGCAGACACGGAAACGGCCGAGGCGAGCGTTCCATCGCCGACGCCGGCATCCACGGTGAACAGCGGATGGTGCTCCGCGGGCATGTTTCCATGCAGTGCAAACACCGACAATCGCGTGGATCCGCCGGCGACCGATGAGACCAGCAGAGTATGCTTTCCGCTCCAGGTCAGCCATGACGGCGAGAAGTCGATCCCGGACGTGACATCGACCGGCTCGCCGCCTTCGGCGGCAATGAGATAGATATCCCCTCCCGTCGATCCCTGGTCGCTCATCAGTCCGCCGATGAAGGCAATCCGCGTCCCGTCGGGCGACCACCTCGGCACCGCGATCTGCAGGCCGTGCAGCGGGCCCGTGACCGAGGGAGGATCCAGTGTCACCTTCGGCGTACCCCCGAGGGTCTGAGTGTAGAGTTTGGCGGTCCACCAGTTGTCGCGGCCCGGCGGCGGCGCGCCGACATAGGCAAGCCGATCTCCGGTGGGCGACCAGTCATATTCGTAGATGAATACCCCGGCAGGCGTGATCTGGCTTACGTCCCCGCCGCTCGCCGGCATCTCCGCGATCCTCTGACGCTCGACGCCTGTTTCGCCGATCACGCCGACGAGCGCCTTCGTTGCGGACACGGCGCTGACGGGATGCACGTCGCCCTCGACGTAAAGAAAGCTCAGCTCCGATCCGTTGGGTGTCCAGGCGAGCTGATTCACCAGGCCGTGCAGGTGGGAAACGCGGCGCGCCTCGATGCTCCCGCCGCTGACTTCATAGATGTCGAACTGATCGTCGCCGGCCGTCCCGTGATTGCAGTTGGATAGGAAAGCCAGCGTCCGGCTGTCCGGGGACCAGCGCAGATTGCTGTAGCGGCACGATTTTGCCGACTGCGCGATCGTCACGGTGCGGACGTGAGCGCCACGTGAGTCGGCCATCTGCAGGATCTGACCCGGCTTGCCCCCGTCGGTTGCGGCGGCGGTCTTCCCGTCCTTGCCCTTGGCGGGCTTTGCTTCGGCCTCGTCACCAGGCGACTTTTCGGTAACGACCCAGGCGACGGTCTTTCCATTCGGCGCCACCGACACGGCCTCGAAGCTCCGTACATCCCGCAGGCGCTGCATGATCGCGGCAATGTGCGCGCCATTCTGATCCTGGGCCATCGGCGCGGCGGCCGCCCGGGAAACCCAGGAGCCCATCACCGTGCCGGCGAAAACGAGCGCCGCACCCCAGGCGGCGATTCGAGCGTGCGATGCAAGCGATTTGCGAGTTCCCGACAATTTGGTCAATGGCGTATCTCCCCGTTACGGGCAGAAAATAAAACGATTGCGCGATGTTAACATGAGGCAGGTGACGCTCACGGTTTGCGACGAGGCGACGGTGGGGCGGGCCGGCCGGGATGCCTGCGCGCTGGCGCTTCGGCGCGAGCGGGGCCAGAATGGCCCGTGCGCCACGGTTCAAACCCTCGCAATTGGGCGAGCGCCGTCAACTGTGACGGCCGCTACGCTCTCGGCCTCATTGCGGCCTGCGCGGTTCTGCTCCTACCGCAAGCGGCGGGGAGCTCAGCCAACAACCTGCTGCGCTACGATCGCGCGGCAATTGCGGCCGGTCAGTGGTGGCGTCTTCTGACGGCGCATATCGCGCATCTCGGTCTTCACCACGCCATCCTCAACACGCTGGGTCTCGTGTTCCTGTGGGCTCTGTTTGCGCGGGAGTGGCAGCCGCGGCAATGGGCGGCCATCACGATTGCCGTCATTGCCGCCATCGACGCCGGCCTGTGGCTTCGGGACTCAGGCGTCGCGTGGTACGTGGGAGCGTCCGGGGCGCTCCACGGGTTGATGGCCGCAGGGATTGTCGCTTACGTCCGAAGGCGCGACCCGCTGGGATGGATCATGGCTGTACTGCTCGCGGCCAAGCTGGCCTACGAGCACGTGCAGGGCCCATTGCCGTTTGCAGGAAAGGGCGTCCCCGTCGTCGTGGACGCCCACCTGTACGGAGCCCTCGCCGGGCTCCTCGCCGCTGTTGTTTTGACGTGCTTGCAGCTGCGTGGCTCTCGCTAACTCCCAAAGCCGTGCGCTCGAGGCGATCTGGCAGGTCGTCTGCGCGATCCCTCGCGGGCGGGCGTCGACTTACGGTGCGGTGGCGCGCGCCGCCGGCCTGCCGGGACGCGCCCGGCTGACCGGTTTCGCGCTGCGGGTCGCCCCCGAGGAGTTGAATCTGCCCTGGCACCGCGTGGTCGGCGCGGGCGGCCGGATCGTCTTCCCGAGCGGCTCGCGCCACCATAGGGAGCAGGCGCGGTGTCTGCGGGCGGAGGGTGTCACGGTCACGGCGGGACGGGTTGCGCGCTCCGACCTCACGGAGCTCGACGGGCCGTGACGCCCGATCAGAGATCGTAGGCGATGCCGAGGTAGAACTGGCGGCTGAGGGCGGGCTCGATCTTGCCCCCCGAGATGAAGACGCGCGAGTAGTACTCCTCGTTGGTCAGGTTGGAAATGCCGCCGAGCACCCGCCAGTGGCCGAGGAATTTGTATTCACCCGAGAAATCCGCCACGGTGTAGGCTGGGATCTGGGCCGGCATCGCCACGCCGGCCGTCACGATACCCGCATCGCTGGCCTGGAAGTACTGCGCGCCGACGGCATCGACGACGAGACTCAGCTTCAGGCCCGGCGCCTGGCTCCACGTGAGGCCGCCCTTGATGACATAGTGCGGCGCGTAAGGCGGAGTCTTGCCCTGCTGCATGGCAACGATGCTCCCCGTGTAGACCGCGTTGAGGTAGCTCGCATTGGCAAAGAGCGACAGATGCTCTCCGTCGGGCACCGACGGCAGGAGCTGCAGCAGGTCGTACGAGGTCTCCGCCTCGACACCGCGGCTGCGCTCATTGCCGGTATTGACGTTGATGGATTGTGTCAGCGTCAGCGGCAGCGACTCGATGCTGTTCTTCACGTTGACCTGGAACACACTGGCGTCGTAGTAGAGTCCCAGCACCGGCCAGCCGTGAACGCCCGCCTCGTAGGTCAGATACTTGGTCGGGTCGGGGTTGTTGGCCGGCGAGAACTTGCCGAACGGGCTCGCGACATCCAGGTAGCGCATCGGCCGGAAGCCCTGCGAGATGTTGAGATAGGTCTCGTTGCCGCGGCCGAAATCGTTGCCGATGCCAAAGCCGAAGAGCGGAATGTTCTTGCTGTAGTCGCCGTTCACGAGGTAGGGGTGCTGGGCCACGGTCTCGTGGGTATCGAGCTCCTCGTGGTTGAAGCGGACGGAGGTGACCACGTGGAACTCCTTGAAGCGGTACAGGTTCTCGGCGAACACGGCCCCGTATCGCGTGCTGCGCTCATCGTCGTAGATGAGCGTTCCGGCGGGTGAATACGGGTCGGTCAGCGGGTTGGTGCTGCTGAACTCGTGATAGGGGCTGTCGGAATAGTACGCCGTGTAGCCCACCGTGAAAGCGGCGCCGCGCCCGTAGTGGTGAATGAATCTGCCGTCAAGGCCCGTGTAATGGAAGCGTTGCGCGGCGATCGTGGTGCCGGTGGCAACGGGCATCGCGATCGGCGTCGTGGCGGCGCCCAGATACGAGCCGGACCGGGTGATCAGATCCTGATAGCCCGACCACAGTTTCTGCACGAAGAGGTCTTCGCTGTCGAACTGGTTGCTGTAGGTGAGGACTCCCGTATAGCGGTGCTCCCAGTCGCGATCGTCGGGCGAGGTCGTCTGGTTGGGATCGGCCTTGAACTGCGCGTAGCTCTCGAAGCCCGCGATGCCGCTCTCGAGCGAGTAGGCATGCACCGCGAGGCTCAGCTTCTGGCGCGAATCGATCTGGTCCTCGAGATCGAGGTCGCCGGAATTGAGGTCGTAATCGCCGTTGGCGCGTTGCCCGTCGGATTGGCGATGCTCGAAGTCCGCGCGGTAGCCCACCGGCCCGAGGGGTCCGGAGATCGAATCGAAGGTCGAGTAGAGCCCGTCGTCACCGCCCACCTGCTGGATCGTGCCCGTGGTGGTGGGCGACGGCTCCTTGGAGACGAAGTTGATGACCGGCTCCGGCTCCGGACCATAGAGCAGGCCCGAGCCGCCGCGGATCATCTGCACCTGGGAGATCGTCTGCGGCACGGGGATGTAGTAAAGGGTCGGATAGCCGATCCAGTCCATCTCCATCGGAATGCCGTCCTGCATCAGCAGGATGTACTCACTCTCCTGCGGGTTGCCGAGGCCGCGGTAGGTGACATTGAGCTCGGTCGGATTCTGCTGCTCGGCCAGGACCAGGCCCGGCATACGGTCGAAAATCTCGCGGTTGTGATTGTCGATCACGGGCGGCTGGTCGGCCAGCTGCACCACGGTCGTCTTCTTCGTGACCGTGATCTCCGGTCCCGGGACCTCCGGCATGGAATGCGCGTAGCGCGTCGCACGATTGAAGAGGTACCCGGCCTGGACGACCACTTTATGCAGCCGATGGCCTCGATGGGCCCCGCTCTCGGCCGGAGTCCGTGGCGAGGACCCGCCCGAAGCGCTTTGTGCGCTGGCGACGGCGCAGACCAGCGGCAACGCGCACAGGAGAGCGCGGGAGATGCATTTCACGTCGGACCTTTCGATCGGCTATGGGCCTCGGGCGGGCGGCAATATAGGAGTGGCGCCGAAACTACTACCAGCGGTCGTAAGTCGTACCGGCGCTCGGTCCCCTCGTCCCGGCGCTTCCCGGAACCCTCGCGCCGCCCCCCATTGCAGGGGCGCCCGCGACTTGAGACGCTAGCGCCCCCGGCGTCGCGGCGCCGGAACGTGCCGGAGATCATCGGTGGGCAAACGCCTGGAGCTCGGACCCCTCGAGCTCGAAGTCCTCGAAGTGTTGTGGCAGCGGAACCGTTCGACGACGGTGCGGAACGTGCAGCCATCGTTCCCGCGTCTCGCCTATACCACGCTCATGACGACGCTCGATCGCCTCTATCGCAAGGGCGTCCTGCGGCGTTTTCGGCTCGGCCGCGCGTTCGGCTATGAGCCGCGCTGCTCGCGCGAGGAGCTGTTCGGAAAAATGGTCTCCGGCCGCGTCGCCGAGCTGCTCGCGACCTGCGGCGACAGCACCGCGTTGCTTTCGACGCTGGTGGAGGCCGTCGGTCACAGGGACGCCGAGCTCCTGGACGAGCTCGAAGCGCTCGTCCGTGCCGAGCGCGCGCGGCTCAGGTGGGAAGAAGAGTGGGAAGACAAATGACTTTTGACATGACTTTCCCGCTGGTGCTGCTCGCAGCCTATGGCCTCTTCAATCTCCTGCTCTCGGCGGCCGTGGCGCTCGCGTGGCGCGCCGGGCTGGGCCGGCATCTGACCGACGCGGGCGCCGTGCTCAGCCTTCGCCTCCTGCCGGCGGCGGGGTCGGCAGCCCTCGTCCTGACCATCGTGCTGCCCGCCTTCCTCATTTACGAGCCGCGCCATGCCCACGACCAGCCCGGTCCGATCCTCGTGGTGTCGGCCCTCTTCACGGTGCTCGTTCTGGGGGACGGGTTCCGCCGCGGCTTGAGCCTCTGGCGGGCAACGCGGGCGCTGATCCGCGGCTCACAGCCGCTCCTCACCCGCACCACGGGTACCGGTACGGAAGTGACGGTCATCAACGTCAGAGAGCCGCTGGTTGGAGTGGTGGGCGGCCTGCGGCAGCGGATCATCGCCGCCCGAAGCGTGGCGGCCGCCTGCGATCACGAAGAGTTTGGTCAGGTGCTCGCCCACGAGGCGGCCCACATGGACGCCCGGGACAACCTGAAACTGCTGATGCTGGTCACGATGCCGGATGCGCTCGCATGGCTGTCCGCCGGCAGCGCATTGACCGCTCACTGGCGGGCCGCGACCGAGCTGGAAGCGGACGAGCGCGCGAGCGGCGCGGATCCCCGCAAGCGGGTCGCGCTCGCCTCGGCTCTGATCAAGGTCGCCCGTCTCTCGCTCGCCAGCGGCCGGCCGCGCGCCGCCTCCCGGGTCGGCACTCAACTCAGCGGCCTCGAGCAGCGCGTACGCCGTCTGCTCGCTCCGTCCCCGGCCGCGGGTCAGGGCTTTCCAGGCCGGCTCTGCGGGCGATTCTCGGGCCGGCGTCTGCTCACCTGCGCGCTCCTGGTCCCGTTGCTGGCCGTACCGCTCTATGCCTCGGTTCACCGCTGCATCGAGTTGCTCGTCGCCTTCGGGCGCTAGGGGTCCGCGTGCAGGCACTGACCACCAATCCGGGGTCGCTCTCCCCCTTCCATGTTGCATTCCCCGTGCACGACCTGGCGCTCGCGCGCGCCTTCTACGGCGGGACGCTCGGCTGCCCCGAAGGGCGCAGCTCCGACGAATGGGTCGATTTCAACTTCTACGGCCACCAGATCGTGGCCCACCTGGCGCCGGAGGAGACCCGTGAGGTGGGCCGAAACACGGTCGACAGCCACGGCGTGCCGGTTCGCCATTTCGGCATCGTATTGCCGATGGCGGATTGGGAAGCCCTGGCCGGCCGCCTGCGCGCCAAAGGCCTGCGGTTCCTGATCGAGCCCTACATCCGCTTCCAGGGTCAGCCGGGCGAGCAGGCCACCATGTTCTTCCTCGACCCTTCGGGCAATGCGCTCGAGATCAAAGCCTTCGCCGACATCACCCGACTCTTCGCCAGGTGAACGCCCGCTGAATGTCAGCTTTGGCGTGGCCGCCGGGCCGCCGCGGGACGGCGGAACCGGGAAGCTCCCACGATCGTTTTAGCTGAGCCTTCCCCTTGAGGAGTCATTATGCGTAAGTATGTCGTGGCGCTCGCAGCGTTGACGCTGACCAGCGCCGTTGCCTGGGCCGATAACGGCAGCAGCCATCCCATCAAAGATTCGTACATCACCACCAAGGTGAAAGCCGAACTCGCCGCCGATCATGTGACCAAGGCGCGCGACATCCATGTGTCGACGGTGAACGGGGTTGTGATCCTCACCGGTGTTGCCCACTCGGACGCGGAGAAGGACAGAGCCCAGAAGGATGCGTGGCGGGTCAAAGGCGTCCACGCGGTGCACAACGACATCAAAGTTCCGGACTGAGGTCGTTCCGCACTCCAGCCGCACGGCCGGATCCCTGAGCGACACCCGCCAGGGTCCGGCCGGCGCGGCCGCGCTTGCGGCGGCTTGAACGGCAGCGGATCATAGGCGCCCGGGGGATCCACCCCGGTAGCCCACGGCGCTCGCCATGAAACTGTTCAGGCCCTGCCTCGTCGCCACGCTCATCGTCTTCTGCTCCGCGCCCGTCCTCGCCGCTCCGGCGGCCGGGGTCGACGCGCAACTGCAGCATGCCGTCGCGGGCTCGTGGCGCTCGGCGGCCAACCGCGCGCGCGATCGCTATCGCCATCCCATCCAGACCCTCGAGTTCTTCGGCCTGCGGCCCGACATGACCGTGATCGAGCTCGATCCGGGCGGCGGCTGGTACACGGAGATCCTGGCCCCGGTGCTGCACGATCGGGGCCATCTGGTGGAAGCCGCGCCGCCGATGCAGGGAGGGAGCGCCTTCATGCATCAGATGGCCACGGCCTACCAGGCCAAGCTCAACGGCAACCCGGCCGTGTTTGGCAACGTCAAGGTGATTCCGTTCGACCCGCCGGCCCAGGTCGGCCTCGGCTCGCCGGACTCGGCCGACATGGTCGTGACCTTTCGCAACCTCCACGACTGGCTCAACCAGGATCCCGCCACTCTGGCGGCCATCTTCAAGGCCGCCTACCGGGTCTTGAAGCCGGGCGGCGTGTTCGGCATCACCGAGCACCGCGCACGGCCCTACGCGAACGCGGTCGCCGTCTCCAGGGCGCTGCACCGCATTCCCGAGGACTACGTGATCGGTCTCGGCCTGAAGACCGGCTTTCAGCTGGGCGGAGTGTCGGAGATCAACGCCAACCCGAAGGATATGGAGACGGTAAACGTGCACCGTCTGCCACCGGATCTGTCCGGGCCTGCTGGTGAGCACGCCAGGATGCGCGCGATCGGGGAGTCGGACCGGATGACGCTCAGGTTCGTGAAGCCCGCGAGTCAGTGATCGCAGAGCCAGACGTCGCCGCTCAGACTCTGGATCCGAACCTGCCCGTGTCCCGCGCCTCGCGTGCCCTCGAGGTGGCTTCCGGGCCCGTACTCGCTCCTGTCCGCGCGCTGACCGAAGCAGTCGCGGATATCGCCGCTGAATGCCTTCGCCTCGTACGAGTAGCCTCCTGCAGCGGCCACCTCGAGCTTCTGATCGCCGCTCACCGACTCGGTCTCGACGGTTCCACCGCTCGCGAGCCTGGCGCTGAGCTCGATATCGCCCGATGTCGTGTTGAGCCGCACCAGACGGGCGGGTGACAGCTCGGCGCTCAACGTCCCGTTGACGGTTCTCGCCTCGAGCTCGCCGGCGACGTTCGTGACCCGAAGGTCCCCGCTCACGCTGGCCGCGTGAAGCGTGCCATCCTGGCCGCTGCCGTGCAGCGTGACCGTGCCGCTCACGGAGTCCGCTTCATCATTGCCGGAGCCCAGGTCCGCGTCGATGCCGCCGCTCACGGTATGCAGGCGCTGCGGGCCTGAAACGCCTTGCGACCTGATGTCGGCGCTGACTCCCGACACCTCGAGCTGGCTCCCCTGCGGCACCTGGACCTCGAGGGTGACCGGTTCCTGGCCGCCGGACCAGCCGCTCGAATCGCACCCGTTGGAGTTGCCGTACGCGACACACACTCTCGTGTGGCCGCTGCCGGTGATGACTCGCACCCGTTGGGTGTCGCCCGAGAGATCGGCCGTGACCGCTACCTGAGCCTTGTCCCAGCCGGTGATCTCGATCGATCCGGAGATGTTGCTGATATCCACCTCGCCGTGCGGATCCGCCGCCACCTGCTCCTGGAAAGTGCCGGCACGAGCCGCCCCCGCCGCGAGGGCCAGCGATGCGGCCAGGATTGCCATGCGAAACACGGATGTGCTCATGTTCAAGTCTCTCCGGCGCCGCCGCTCGCCTCCTGGACGGTCGACAGCACCTGCATCTCATTCTGATAGGTATCGATCAGCAGCTCCTGCAGCAGCGCGTTCCCGGGCTCGCGTCCCAGCGCCTGTTGGATCTGTTGCATCGACTGATGGATGGTGGCCAGGCTCTGCAGGACTTTCTTCCGCGTAGGCGGCGGCAGCTTCGCCAGCCGCGCGTCCAGCGAGCGCAGCATCTCCTCGCGCGCGTGCACGTACCGCGGGTCGCTGACGTAGGCGACCGCCATTCCCTCGCCGCCGCTGACATGGGGGACCGCCGCGACCGGCGGAGCCGGCTGAGCGGGCGACAGCACCCATCGGTCGATCGAGACGCCCACCGCTACCGCGGCGAGCACCGCGGCGAGCGCCGCGAAATGCATCACGTGCGGGCGTCGGCGCCGTATCGGCAGCGTACCCCCTGGCGCGCCGGCGTCCGCCTGCGGCCTGCCGCTCTCGCGCAGCCGCGCCTCGAGCGCCGGCCAGCCGTCATGCGGAGGCGGGACCTCCCGCGGCAGCTCGCTGAGGCGCCTGACTCTAGGCGGCGCTGGGTCGTTCATAGGCTTTGACTCCCAGGCTCGAGCTTAGCGCGCAGCAGCGCCCGAGCGCGATGCAATTGGGCCTTGCAGGTGCCCTCGGCGATGCCGAGCATCCGCGAAGCCTCACCGTGCGAGTAGCCGTAGATCCCGCACAGCACCAGTGCATCGCGCGCGCCTTCGGGAAGGTCCCCGACCGCGGTCTCGATCTCATGCACTTCGACTGGCGTATCAAGCGTCCACTCCTCCGGCAGCCCGCCGGACTCTTCGTCCGGGTCTGTCATCAATGGCGGCAATTCGACCTGCGCGGCACGCTTGCGGCGCCGGTTCAGGACTACGTTGACCGCAATGCGGTGCAGCCAGGTCCCGAAACTGCTCCGTGTCTCGAATCGTTCGAGCGCCCGCCAGGCGTTGAAAAACGCTTCCTGTGCGCAGTCCTCTGCAGTAGTCGGATCGCGTGTCATCCGCAGGCACAGCCCATATACCCCGCCAATGTGGTCGCGATAGAGGCGCTCGAACGCGCGCACGTCGCCGCCGCGGGCCCGCTGCACGAGGCCCGCCTCCCACTCGATCCAGTCGCTTTGTGCAGCCGGGACCATTCAATCCTTTAGATTCAGGGGGATGTAAAACCGTTTAAAGCGGGGGCTATTGCCCGTCGCCTGGGCCGGCCGCGGCCCGCCTGGCCAGGGTCCCGGCTGGGTTTTCCCTGGGCGAAATGCGTGATTTCGTCAAGTCAACCGGGCCAGATACTCGTAATCCGCGCGTGCCGCATCGATGCGCGGCTCGGTGAACGGCGGCTCCTGCTCGACGTAGTAGTCCCGCACGCCGGCCTCGTAACCCGCCGGCAGGATCTTCTTCCAGTCGAGAGTGCCCGCGCCGACATCGGCGGGATCCATCCGGAACGCATTGTTGGGTGTCGTGCCCGCCGTCAGGTCCTTGACATGCATCAGCCGGAACCGATGCCGGTGCGCGCGCAGGAGCGCGATCGGATCGGCGCCGCCGGCTGCGACCCAACCGACATCCATCTCGAACCAGACGACCCCGGGCTCCGTATTCTCGAGCAGCAGGTCATAGGCGGTCCTCGACCCGTGCTTCACGAACTCGACGTTGTGATTGTGATAGGCAAGCTTGAGGCCCGCGCGCTTCAGGGCCGCGCCTTTCTCGTTGAGCTGCGCGGCCAGGCGCCGCCAGTCATCGGCCCTCATCTGCCTCGCGGCGCGGATCAGGAAAGCGAGGCCGTCCTCGCCCGGATGCGGGCCCCAGCTTGGCGGTGCCGCGAAAATCGGCACGACCACATACTCCGCCCCCAGACGATGCATGTCCGCCGCGAGCGGCCCGATGTCTCCCGCGAGCGATGGGCCACCGCTGCCGTCCACCTGCAGCGGCACATGGGTGCTCGGGCAGGAGAGTCCGGCCCGCTCGAGCGAAGCGCGAAACTCCGCGGCCGTACGCTTCATGAACCCGACGCCCTCCACCGTCCGGTAACCTATCCCGGCCACGGCCCGCAGCGTGCCGTCGAGGTCGTGATACGGCGCGTCCCCGAGCGTATAGAGCTGCAGACCGATCGGCAGGTGGTGGCTGGCGAAGAAGCGACGATGCCGCGCGGATGCGGCGAAGTCGGCTGTGGCGGCAGTACAGCTCACCGCGGCTGCGGTGCACAGGAAAGCGCGTCGGCTGACGGCAAGCATTGTCCCCTCCTCCGGGTTTGACGTGATGGCGGATTCTAATAGGATGCCCCCATGAGCGTACTGCCGGATCTCGAGCCCGCCACGGCACCCTGCCCCGGGACGCCGGAGCTGGCCGCCGTCATCGACGCCCGCACGCGCGATCTGGGCGGCTTCACCGTCGGCCGCGTGCTGCCCTCGACGGCGCGCAAACTGATCGGCCCCTTCATCTTCTTCGATCACATGGGACCGGCCGTCTTCACGCCCGGACGCGGCATCGACGTGCGTCCTCATCCGCACATCGGGCTCGCCACGGTCACGTATCTTTTCGAGGGTGAGATCGTCCATCGCGACAATCTGGGATCGCACCAACCGATCCGGCCCGGGGATGTCAACTGGATGACGGCGGGCCGGGGCATCGCTCATTCGGAGCGCACGGGGCCCGGGACCCGGCAGGCGGGCTCGCGCCTCGATGGGCTGCAGCTCTGGGTCGCGTTGCCGCTGCAGCACGAGGAGACTGCGCCCGAGTTTCATCATCACCCCGCGCGTGATCTGCCCTCGCTCGCCATCGCCGGCGCGCAGGTCCGCGTGCTCGCGGGCGCAGCCTACGGCGTGACCTCGCCGGTCAGGACCTTCTCACCGCTTTTCTACGTCGATGCCGCGATACCCGCGGGCTGCGAGCTGCCGCTTCCCAACGAGCACGAGGAGCGGGCCGCTTATGTCGTCAGCGGCGTGATCGAGTGCGGCAACGAGCGCGCGGAGCACGGCCGCATGTTGGTATTCACGCCCGGCGCCGCCGTGACGCTGCGGGCGGTCAGCGATGCCCGCATCGCCCTCATCGGCGGCGCACCGATCGACGGCGAGCGGCATATCTTCTGGAACTTCGTCTCGAGCTCGCGGACGCGGATCGAGCAGGCCAAGCGCGACTGGCGGGAAGGCCGGTTCGCCAGGGTGCCCGGCGACGAGCAGGAGTTCATCCCGCTTCCGGACTGAGCATGCCGCCCGGCATGACGTCGCGCATGCGGTCGACCGTTCTCAGAGGCGGAAAGACCCGCATCCAGACCGCGACCACGATCAGAGTCCCGACGCCTCCCAGAATGACGGCCGGCACCGTGCCGAAGAGAGCGGCGGTCACGCCGGACTCGAACCCGCCGAGCTCGTTGGAAGCGCTGATGAAGAGCGTGCTCACCGCGCTCACCCGGCCGCGCATGGCATCCGGTGTCGCGAACTGCACCAGCGCGGAGCGGATGTAGACGCTGATCTGATCCGCCGCGCCGGTGACGGCCAGGGCGCCAAGGGACAGGCCGAAGTTTCGCGACAGACCGAACACGATCGTGCCGATACCGAAGATCACGACGGCGGCAAACATCGTATAGCCGACCTTGCGCTCGACCGGCCGGCGCGTGAGAAACACTGCCGTGAGCGCGGCGCCGAACGCCGGGGCGCTGCGCAGCAGGCCGAGCCCCGTCGGGCCGACGTGCAGGATGTCGCGCGCATACACCGGCAGAAGCGACACGGCTCCGCCCAGGAGCACCGCGAAGAGATCGAGCGAGATGGCGCCGAAGACGACCGGTCGGAAGCGCACGAATTCGATGCCCTCGCGGACTCTGGCGAGGCGGCCCGCGAGCGTGGCGTTGTCCGCGCTGACACGCCGGCCGCCGATGAAGAGCATCCCGGCGGCACTCACCAGCGAGGCGACGAGCGCGCTGCCGTAGGCGATCGCCGGCCCGAGCGCATACGCGAAGCCGCCGAAGGCGGGGCCGGCGATGATCGCCAGCTGGGTGACGGAGGATCCCCAGGCGAGCGATCGCGGCAGCTTCTCCGGCGGCACCAGGAAGGGCAGCAGCGATCGGGTCGCAGGTCCCGAGAAGCCGCGCGCCGTCCCGAAGAGCAGGATGATCCCGTAGAGCGGCCGGACCGAGGTCTCGCGGGTGAGTACGAAAGCCAGCAGCAGTCCGCTCGAGAGCGCCTCGAGGAGACTCGCCAGCGTGATGATCCGCCGCGGATCGAAGCGGTCGGCCAGTTCCCCGGCGGGGAGTGCCAGCAGGAACATGGGCACGAACTCGACCAGACCCACGATCCCGAGCGCGAGCGGGCTTTGCGTCAGGTCATAGACCTGCCAGCCGACGCAGACCGACTGCACCAGCACGGCGACCCGCGACAGCACGCGGATGCACAGATACAGCGGCAGGTCGCGTTCGCGGTAGGGGCTGTTAATCGCCGCGGCCCGCCCGCGCGTGCACGTAGCTCACCGCGGCCAGGTCCTGCACGATGTGTCCCAGGGACTTGTACACCGTGATCTCCTCCGGCGAGCGGCGGCCCGGAATGCGGCCGAGCAGCACTTCGCCGATCTCCGCGGCGATGTGGCTGTCATCGATCAGTCCCGCCTCCTTGGCGCGCAGGAACTCCGCGGCCGCCGCCAGCGCCGAGCGCCGGCTGTCGACGATGAAGCGGCTCATGCGAACCAAGGCGTGATCGACTTCCACCGGGCCCGCGCTGCTGGAGCCGATCACGTTCACGTGTGTCCCGGGCCGTACCCACTCTCCCAGCAGCACCGGCGTGTGTGATGCTGTCACTGTACAGATCACGTCGGCGGTCGATGCCGCCTCGCGAGCCTCGGCAACGGCACTGACGGGCATCCCGAGTTCACGCTGCATTTCTTGTGCGAAGCCGGCGGCCCGCTCCGTGGAGCGGCCCCACACGATGATCTTCTCGAAACGCCGGACGCGAGCCAACGCCCGCATGTGTGTTATCGCCTGCGCACCGCAACCGAATATGGCCAGGGTCGCGACATCCCGCCGTGCCAGAGCATCGGTTGCGACGGCAGAGGCGGCCGCCGTGCGGATCTCCGTCACTTCGCCGGCATCGGCAATGCAGGTCACGCGTCCGGTCTCATAGTCGAAGAGCACCACCACGCCGCGATGCGGAGCGCGGCCCGGCCGCTGCGCATCGGCGAACACCGACAGCAGCTTGGCGCCGAACCCTTGCGGCGCCGGGAGCGTGCCCGGCATGAGGCCGAAGAACTTGCCCGGTGCGAGCTCGACGATGTTGCGCAGCGGCTGCGCCCTGCCCTCGGCGCTGAAGTCGGCCATGGCCGTCCGGACCGCCGCGATGCACCCGTCGTAGTCGAGAGCGGCCCGCACCTCCTCGGGGCCGTAGAACGGTACGCTTCCGTTGGAGCCGGAGCCGGTCAAACCTTCTTCGTCCAGCCGTGCGTGTCCGGCGACTCGCCCCGCTGGATGGAGACCAGCCGCTCGCGCAGCTTGCGCGTGTGCGGTCCGACATCGCCGCTTCCGACCTTGTGGTCCTGGCCGTGATGAATGAACGTGCCGACACCGGCGAGCACCGCGGCGGTGCCGGAGAGCGCCGCCTCGCCGTTGCGCACCCACTCCAGCATCTCGGGGACATCGAAGACGCGCTCCTCGACCCGGTAGCCCTCCTCCCGCGCCAGCGTCAGCACCGAGTCGCGCGTGACCCCATGGAGGAATGTCGAGTCGAGGCTGCGGGTGAGCACCCGCCCGTCGCCGAACAGCAGGAAGTTGGAAGCGCCCGTCTCCTGCACCGAGCCGCCCGGGCAAAACAACACCTGGTCGGCGTTGTATCTGCGCCGCGCCTCGAGCGTGGGACCGAGAGCCGCGGCATAGTTGCCGCCCGTCTTCACTTTGCCGGTCTGCGTGGCCGTGCGCGCATTGACGTCCTCGATGTAGATGCGCAGCGGCTTCATGCCGCCGGCGAAGTAATCCCACACCGGGCTCGCCAGCACGATGAGACTCGCCTCGGTGGCCGCGGCGCCGGCCGCGCCGATGTTGGGTGTGGTGCCGAAGAGGATCGGCCGCATGTAAAGCGCTCCCGGCGCCTCGGGGACGACGTCCCGGTTGCGGTCGATGGCGGTGCGGATCATCTCCTCCAGCTGCCGCGCATCCGGCTCCGGCAGCACGAGCGCCCGGGCGCTCTGGCGCATGCGCTCGATGTGACGGTCCATCCGGAACACGTTGACGCTGCCGTCGGACCAGCGATAGGCCTTGAACCCCTCGAAGCAGGTGCTGGAGTAGTGCAGCACGTGGGCGGCCGGGTGCAGCTCGATGGGCGCGCATGGGCGCGCCTCGAAGCGTCCCCAGGCGCCGTTCTGAAAGCGGGCGGTGGTCATCGTGGGCGCCAGGACGGTACCAAACGCCGGGCGCGGCTCTTGCGAAGGCTTCAGGCTGGTGTTCATGCCCGCCAGTTTAAGCCGGGAGCGGCTACGATAGCCATCATGAGTACCCCTGCCAGAATCGTCACCAGCCGCGCCGGCCTTCGGGCCGAGATCGCGGCGAGCGGCGCGGTGCGCCGCCTGGATTGCGGTCCCACGACCCTGACGCTGTTCATCGGCAACGAGGTCGAGTGCGGCCCCGCCAATCTCTATCTGCGGCGCCGGGCCGGCAACGCCGAGTGGACGCCGCTGCTCGGACCCGCGAGCCCGACACGGTTCGAACAGGCGGCCGGGAGCACGCTCGCCGGCCGCGGCGAGTGGCAGGGAATCGAATTCGTGATCTCGCTGGCGCTCGCGGCCGAAGCACCGGTCTGGTTCTGGCACGTGCGGCTGAGGAACGCCTCGCCTCGGCCGCAGGAGCTGGATCTCACGTATGCGCAGGATCTCGCGCTCGCGCCCTACGGGGCGGTGCGCATGAACGAGTATTATGTCAGCCAGTACATCGATCACACGCCGCTCTCCCATCCCCAACGCGGCACTCTGATCGCCTCGCGGCAGAATCAGGCGGCGGACGGGCGCAATCCCTGGTGCCTGATCGGCTCGCTGCGCCAGGCCGTCTCCTTCGCCACCGACGCGCTCGATTTTCACGGGCTCGCGAGCCGGGCCGGCGAGCCGCCCGTCGGCATCGTCGGCGAGCTTCCCGGCCGGCGCCTGCAGCACGAGCATTCCATGCCGGTGCTGCGCGATGCGCCGCTGCGCCTCGCGCCCGGCGAGACCGTGGACGCTGGATTCTTCGGTGTCTTTGTCGACGACCATCCGCGGGCAACGTCCGACGCGGACCTGTCCAGACTGTCAGGGATCCTGACCCTGCCCGAGGCAACCCCCGCGAAGCTGTCGGTGGAGTCGGCCCAAGCCGGCGCGGCCGCGACGCTCTTTTCGTGGGCGGCCGTCCTGCAGGCGGCCGACCTCGATGCCGGCACGCTCCGCCGGCTGTTCCCGCCGCCCTGGCGCCACGAGGAGAGCGACGAGCGCGGCGCGCTGCTGTCGTTCTTTCATGGCGCGGACAGCCACGTCGTGCTGCGCGCCAAGGAGCTGCGCGTGTTGCGCCCTCACGGCCAGCTGCTGCGCACCGGGCGTCATCTGACTCCGGATGAGAGCGCCCTGACGTCGACCGCCTGGATGAGCGGTGTCTTCCACTCCATGCTGGCCCAGGGACATGTCAGCATCAACCGCTTCCTGTCCACGAATCGCAGTTATCTCGGCTTCTTCGTCTCCCAGGGGCTGCGCGTGTTCGCGCGCCTCGGCGGCGAGTGGCGGCTCCTGGGCGCGCCCTCCGCCTTCGAGATGGCGCCCGGAAGTTGCCGCTGGATCTACCGTCACGCCGAAGGCGAAATCCAGGTGCGCTCCGCCGCGCACGGCGCGCCGCACGCGCTGACCCTGGACATCGATGTGACCGAAGGACCTGACACGGCTTTCCTCATCTGTCAGCACATCGCGCTCAATGGCGATGACGGCAACGCGCCACAGCCTCTCGACTGGCGGCGCTCCGGCGATACACTCGTCGTGACGGCAGCTGCCGATTCGGACGTCGGCCGCAGATTCCCGCAGGGCGGATTCCGCATCACGCTCGCGCAAACTCCGCTGCAGCGCGTCGGCACGGATGAGCTGTTGTTCCTCGACGGGCGCTCACGCCGGGAGCCGTATCTTTGCATCGAGACCGCGTCCACCCGGCACGCCGCTCTGACCATCCAGGGCCATCTGGTCACGGAGGAGAGCCAGACTCCGTGGCGGCTCCCGCCCGAAGAGGCGCTGGTGCCAACTCTGACCCTCGCGCCCGCCGCCGCCGCACGGCCCGATCCGCGCGCGGCGCATCTCGCCGAGATGGTCCCGTGGTACGCCCAGAACGCGCTCGTGCACTATCTCTCGCCGCGCGGGCTCGAGCAGTACTCCGGCGGCGGCTGGGGCACCCGCGATGTCTGTCAGGGTCCGGTCGAGATGCTGCTGGCGCTGGGACGGCCGCAGCCGCTGCGTGACATCGTGCTGCGCGTCATGGGCAACCAGAATCCCGACGGCGACTGGCCGCAGTGGTTCATGTTCTACGAGCGGGAGCGCGGCATCCGCGCGGGCGACTCGCATGGCGACATCGTCTTCTGGCCGCTCGTGGCGCTGGCCCAGTATCTCATCGCCTCGGGCGATGCCGGCATTCTCGACACCCCGATGCCGTTCTTCGACGACAAGGGCCCGGATGCGGGCGAGCGCGCCTCGGTCTGGCAGCACGTCGAGCGCGCTTTCAGCGTCATCAACAGACGGCGCATTCCCGGTACGACGCTCGCTGCCTACGGCCATGGCGATTGGAACGATTCCCTGCAGCCCGCCGATCCGGCCCTGCGTGATCATATGTGCAGCGCGTGGACCGTCACGCTGCATTTCCAGGCGCTGACGATGCTGGCACGCGCGTTGCGATCCATCGGCCGCGCTGCGCAGGCGGAGCCGCTCGAGCGGCAGGCTGAAGCCGTTCGCGGCGATTTCCAACGCCTCCTCCTGCCGGACGGAGTGCTCACGGGATATGCGGTGTTCGACGGCGGTAAGGACATCCGCTACCTCCTGCACCCGCGCGATACGACGACCGGCGTGCGCTACAGCTCCCTCGCCATGATCCACGCGATCCTGGAAGACCTGCTCACTCCGGATCAGGCGCGCGCGCACCTCGAGCTCATCGGGCGGGAGCTCTCCGGCCCCGATGGGGTGCGGTTGTTCGACGCCCCGATGCCCTATCACGGCGGCCCGCAACGCATCTTCCAGCGCGCGGAGAGCGCGACGTTCTTCGGCCGGGAGATCGGCCTCATGTACATGCACGCGCACCTGCGCTACGCGCAGGCCCTGGCGCATGTCGGCCACGCGGAGGAATTCCTGCGCGCGCTCTGTCAGGCCAATCCCGTCGGCGTCCGCTCGGTCGTACCGGCGGCAACACTGCGGCAGGCGAACTGCTACTACTCGAGCTCCGATGCGGCGTTCGCCGACCGCTATCAGGCCCGCACCGATTACGCGCGCATCCGCGCCGGCGCCGTCCCTCTGGATGGCGGCTGGCGGGTGTATTCCAGCGGCGCAGGGATCGCGCTCGCGCTCACGCTGCGGCACTTCCTCGGGCTCACCTGGGAGGCGGGCGCCCTGTGCGTCGATCCCGTCATGCCCGCCGCGCTCGATGGAATGCGGGTGACGACGAGCCTGCGTGGATGTCCGCTCGAGGTGACATATCGGATCGCGGCCGCCGGCTGCGGCGTCAACGGCATCGTACTCAACGGCGAGAAGCTGCCGTTCTCGCGCGAAGCCAATCCGCACCGGCGCGGTGCGGCGCGGGTCGCGGCCGGGCCCTTCGATCGCCTGGCCCGGGACCGGAACACCCTCGCCATCGACCTCGGCTAGGACGGGCGATATCATCTGTGGGCTTGCCCCACGCCCAGTCATCCCTGCGCGCCCTGCTCCTCAGCCTGATTGCCTCGGCGCTCTGCGCCTGTCAATCGGGTGACGAGTCGTCCGCTCCCGCCGCCGCGCGCGTTCTTCCCGCCCCGGAGGCTATCGCGACGTCCGCCACTCCTCCGCCCATGGCCGTAGCCCTGGCTCCGCAGATCAATGACGGCGATTTCTTACAATTTGATAAGACCTTATCTTCCGATGCGTTTGGCGGACGCAAGCCCAGCACGCGCGGCGAGGTGCTGACGATCCGCTATCTCGTCGATCAGCTCCGCCACATGCATCTCACGCCTGGCAACCACGGCTACTGGCTGCAGCTGGTTCCCGTGGTCACCACGACGCTGCTCAACACCGGCACGAAGCTCGACGTGCGTACGGCCGGCGGAGCGCAGAGCTTCGCCTACGGCACCGACATGATGGCGTTCACGCAGGATGCGCGGCCTCTCGTCGCGCTCAAAAGCTCTCCAGTCGTCTTCATGGGCTACGGAATCGACGCGCCCAAATGGCAGTGGAACGACTATCAGGGCGTGAACGTCAAGGGAAAGACCGTGATCGTCCTGGTCAACGACCCCGGCTACGCCACCGGCGACCCACAGCTCTTCGACGGCAAAGTGATGACCTGGTACGGACGCTGGGTTTACAAGTTCGAGCAGGCCGCGCGCATGGGCGCCGCGGCCTGTTTCATCGTTCACACCAGCGACGACGCGGCGGGCTATCCCTGGACCGTTGTCAGGAACAGCTATGGCGGCCCGCTGCAGAGTTTGCCCGCCAGCGTCGCACCGGGGCCGCGGCTCGCGGTGGCGGGTTGGCTGACCCGCGCCGCCGCGCAACGTCTCTTCCACTCCGCCGGACTCGATTTCGATGCCCTGGCCGCACAGGCGGCGCAGCGCGGCTTCACGCCCGTGCCGCTCAAGGCGACCGCCTCCCTCTTTCTCAGAAGCGCCGTCGTTCACGACCGGTCGTACAACGTGCTGGGACTCGTCAAGGGCAGCAGGCACCCCGACCAGGTGGTGATCTACAGCGCGCACTGGGACCATCTCGGCACGGTGGGCGAGCCGCACGGGCGCCGCGAGATCTTCCATGGCGCCATCGACAACGGCGGCGGGCTCTCCGCGCTGCTGGAGATCGCCGACGCCTTCGCGCACCAGAAGACGCCTCCCGAGCGCAGCGTCGTTTTCCTCATGCCGACGCTCGAAGAGGCGGCCATGCTCGGGTCGCAATATTACGTGACCCACCCGATCTTTCCGCTCGACAAGACGGTGGCGGACATCAACATCGACGCGTGGCCGATCATCGGCCGCGCACGCGACATGACGGTCATCGGCGCAGGGCAGTCACGGCTCGAGGACGATCTCGGGCAGGTGCTGTCGCTGCAGGGCCGGAAGCTGACACCGGAAGCGACGCCGCAGTACGGACTCTATTTCCGCTCCGACCATTTCAGCTTCGCCAGAGCGGGCGTGCCGGCGCTGATCGTCGGTCCCGGCCTGGACCTCATCGAGGGCGGCCGCGCCGCGGGGCTCGCGGCCTCCACCGACTACACCACGCGCCGCTACCACACACCGTTCGACGTGTTCGATGCCAACTGGGACCTCAGCGGCACGCTCGAGGACATCCAGACGCTCTACCTCCTCGGCCGCAACCTGGCCGACGGCGACGAGTGGCCCGACTGGTATGCCGACAGCGAGTTCCGCTCCCGGCGCGATGCGATGATGGCGAAAGCGCGGTCCACCGCTCCCGCGGGCAAGTCGGCGCCCGGCGCGGACACCCGCACCGGTGTGCCCTGATCCATGGCAGCTACCCGGTTGCGCGCGACGGGATGATGTCGACGACTTTCTCGCCCGCCAGCGGCACGATCTCACGCACGACGATGCGCGGCGAAACATCCTCGCCGCGCGCGGCGCAGACCGCCGCGAGATAGTCCGGGCGCAGGACGAGCTGCCACACCCGCCAGCGGTCCGGCGAATCGCCGAGGTCGGGGCGCATGTGCAGCGTCAGGCCCCGCTCGCCGGTCAGCTGGAAGCGAAAGGCATCCAGGCGGATCGCGAGTCCCATTCCCCGTGCCTTGATGTACGACTCCTTCAAGGTCCACAGCTCGAAGAACCGCCGGCGCCGCTCGCCCGGCGGCAGCGCGAGCAGCGCCGCGCGCTCCTCCGGCGCGAAGTAGCGGTCGAGACCCTCGATGTCGGCGGCGCGCGCCTCGGGGTCCTCGGCGTCGACACCGAGCGTGCGCCCGGTCGTGACTCCCAGCAGCACGAGATCGGCGCAATGCGAGATGTTGAATTCCAGCGGCGGCGCCGGCTGCGGCCCCGAGATCGCCGGCCGCCCATGCGGTCCCGCCGAGAATGTCCAGTCCTCGGGCCGCACCGCCGCGTATCGGGACAGGACGGTGCGCGCCAGCGCGCGCGTCACGAGGTGGCGCCGCTGATCCTTCGCGAACCGGAAACGCGCCTGCCTGGCGCGCTCCTCGGCGCCGAGCAGCGCATCGTAACGGGAGAGAAGCGAGTCATCGCCGATCCGACTGATGTAGGTACACCAGAGGTCGATCCGGCGGCTGTCGGCGATGAGGTCCACGTTTGCGCGCCACTACGCGCCCGGCTCCGCCGCCGGGCGCGCATCCTGCGCCCTTCCTTTCCATCTTCCGCCCCTGCCGGCGGCGTACTGGATGGCGGAGTGAATCGTGGCCGCCGCATAGAAAGCCGCCACCGCCGGGAGAGTCAGGGCGTAGGCCGCCGGCACGCGGTAGAAACGGACCATCGGCAGATAACAGACACTCATCAGCAGCCACGCGCCCGCACCGAGCGCCATGGTCGGCGGCACCCGCGTCAGCAGCAGGAGCGGCGGCGCCAGATACGTGACGATCAGCCCGCAGAGCGTCGCGGCGAGCAGCAGATGAGAGTGGCGCAGCTGATTGAAGGCCGTGCGCGAGATCATGCCGCCGATCTCGGCAAACGAGCCGTATACGCGCAGGCTGCGCGTCTGCCGCGCGAGGCCCAGCCAGATGCGTCCGCCGCTCGTCTTGACGGCGCGTGCCAGCGCGCAATCATCGATCAGGCAGCCGTGGATCGCGGCCAGGCCTCCGGCGCGTGCGAGCGCCGACGGACGTATCAGCATGCACCCGCCCGCGGCACCGGCAATGGAGGATCGCGGCGATGCGATCCACGCCGGCGGATAGAGCTTGAGGAAGAAGAAGACGAAGGCCGGGATCAGGCAACGCTCCGCGAAAGTTACCGTCGACAGCCGCACCATGAGCGAAACCAGGTCGAGATGCTCCGCATCGGCCCTGCGGGCGAGCGCCGCAACCTCTTCGGGTGCGTACTCGATGTCGGCATCGGTCAGCAGGAGGAAATCGGGATTGCGGCCGGCCGCGGCGGCAACGCCCTGCGACATGGCCCAGAGCTTGCCCGTCCAGCCTGGCGCGGGCGGTGTGCCGCGAAGCACCGTCAGCCGCTCGCCCATGCCCGCGGCGTCGGCTGCTCTCCTCGCCTCCTCGGCAGTACCGTCCGTGCTGCCGTCGTCGACGACGATCACGTGCAGCGGCGTCAGCGTCTGCGCCAGCAATGAGCTCACGGCCGTGCCGATGCCATCGGCCTCGTTGCGCGCGGGCACGACCGCGATTATTGCTCTTCCAGCTGCCGCTTCGGCGCGTCCGCCTGCCGGGACGGGCGGCGCCCGCAGTATGCGGGAGACGCGCCAGAATCCGCCGCGCGCGAGCAGGAGGTAGAGCCAGATTGCAAGCGGCACCGCCGCGGCAGCATATGCGAACGTCACGGTTTCAACCGACACCTGAGCCATGACCCCGCACGGACGTGCGGGCGGACGCGCGAGGCCGATATAATCCGCGGACCAGTTTCGTCATGCTGGCTTCCACCTTTGCAGTGAGGCCGCGGCCCGAAGCCGCGGACAGGTTCTGATTGCCTCGAGACATAGCGAACGGGCCGGTGTTCCTCAAGCATAGCCCAAGGCGCCTCACGCGTGCTGCGCTCGGGCTGATCGCATCGGCGCCGCTTTGCCTCGCGGCCCCCGCCGCCGTACCGCCCGGCGCCGGCGGCGCCGGGGCGACGGCACCGCCCACCCCGGCGCCGCAGATCACCGGCCCCATCCCGGTGCCGAAAGCGAAGCTGAAGAAGAAAGCCGGGCGCAAGGTCAACTGGCTGAACCCCACCACCTGGCCGATCCTGCCGGTTCCGCTCACCGCGGTCGACCCCAACAGCGGCCTCACGCTCGGCATGATCCCGACCGACCTGGTGACCAATGACCGCAGCGAGATCGTCGACATCATCGCGCCCGACATCATCCACAACCCCTACTTCGGCTGGGGCGGCCACGGCCGGATACTGGCCTTCCCGTCCGAGGACACCCAGTGGGTGATCGTGGGCGGCGGAGAACAGCACGTCGAGAGCACGTTCGATGCCTCGTACGAGACCGGCCTGCTGCGCGAATCGCCCTTCTCGTTCTCGGTCGAGGGCCTGTACGACCGCAGCGGCACGCCGCGCTTCTACGGTGTCGGCAACAACTCGGTCCAGATCAACCAGACGGTCTACATCGATCAGCAGATCGGTACCGACGCGACGCTCGGCTGGAACATCACCCACGCCTGGCAGCTCGCGTATACGTTCGCGGCGAAGAAGGTCAAGGTGCTCGGTACGACGCTGCCGGGCGTTCCGGCGATCACTTCGCGGTTCGAGGGCACGCTCGGCATCGGCACGACGCACGAGCTGTTGAATCGGATCGCGCTGGTGTATGACACCCGCAACGACATCGTCATTCCGACCAGCGGCATGGAGGTCATCGCCTACGGCGGGGTGTCGAGCCGCAATGTCGCGCTCGACGATTCGCTCTTCACCGAAGCCGGCGGCGACGGCAAGTTCTATTGGTCCCCGTACGGCTCGCTGGTGGTGGCGAGCCACGTGGACCTGCGCTACGAGCCCTCCGCCCATCACGTCCCCTTCTGGGCGCTGAGCAGCCTGGGCGGCGATACCAGCGTCATCGGCGGCTCGCAGACCCTGCGCGGCTACGGCACCTCGCGCTTCTACGACCGCAACTCCTTCTCCGCCAACCTCGAGCTGCGGCAGACCGTGCTCTCGATGGACGCATTCTCGACCCACATCGACATCCAGGTCACCCCGTTCTTCGACACCGGCCGCGTTTTCCACAGCGACAGCACCTTTCCGATCAGCCATCTGCACAGCGTGCTGGGCGTGGGATTCCGCGGGATCGCGCCGCCTTCCGTCGTCGGCTACGTCGACATCGGCAAAGGCCACGAGGGCATCGCCGTCTTCACGGGCATAGGCTACCCTTTTTAGATTGGCGCAAAGAGCGGCATCCTGCCGCTTTGCGCGGCCAGCCCATTGACGGGATCCGATCCCGCGGCCCGGGGAGCGGCCCCGGGCCGCTCAATCATTTGCTTTCGGACGGTACCCCGTAGTCAGGTAACCCTGCTCGTCGAACCAGCGCAGCGCGTCGGCGAACGCGTCTGACGGCGGCCGCCAATGGTAACCGAGCTCGCGTGCGGCCTTGCCGCTGGAGAAGAACATACGTTTGCGCGCCATGCGCACGCCTTCCACGGTAACGCGGGTCGGCCGGCCCGTCAGCCTGGCATAGAGCTCGGAGGCATACGCCACGGGAAGCACCGCGCCGTGGGGCAAGCGGATGCGCGGCGGCGCCCGGCCGGCGATCCGCGCGATCAGCGTCAGGATGTCGCGCAACGTCATGTCCTCGCCGCCGAGAATGTAGCGCTCACCGACACGGCCGCGATGGAATGCCAGCAGGTGGCCGGCCGCGACATCGTCCACGTGCACGATGTTGAGTCCCGTATCGACATAGGCCGGCATGCGGCCGCGGGCGGCGTCGAGCACGATCTGACCGGTGGGCGTCGGCTTGACATCACCCGGCCCGATCGGCGTCGAGGGGTTGACGATCACCACCGGCACGCCCCGGGCCGCCGCTTCCCGCGCCCGCTCTTCGGCGAGGAACTTGGAGCGCTTGTAGTGGCCGATCATGTCGGCGAGAGCCACGGGCGTCTCCTCGGCGCCCGCACTGCCGTCCCCGGGGACTCCGACGGTGGCGACGCTGCTCGTGTACACGATGCGCCTTGCTCCGGCGCGCGCCGCGGCATCGAGGAGGTGACCGGTCCCATCGACATTCGTGCGGTAGAGCTCCTGCGGCCGCGGCGCCCACAGCCTGTAGTCGGCGGCGACGTGAAAGACCGCCTCGCATCCCATGAGCGCCCGCTCGAGCGAAGCGGCGTCGGTCAGGTCGCCCACGACCTGCTCGACGGCGAGCGTTGCAACGTTGCGGCGGTCCGATCCGCCACGCACCAGACAGCGGACCTGCCAGCCCTCCGCGAGCAGCGCTCGCGCCACGGCGGCGCCGACGAACCCGGTCGCCCCCGTCACCAACGCCCTCATACGGTCTCCGCAGGTGCGATCGGGCTCGCGTCACCCGGGCCGCCAGTCAGTGCGCGCCGCGAGGGCGAGCCCGGGCCGGCAACCGCCGCGAGCACGCGCGTCGCGATGCGGTACCGCGCCGACAGACGGATCAGGGCGCCTACATCGCTCGGGGCACGCAGCAGCTCACCGAGCAGACGGCCGATGCGAGGCTGCCCGCCGGCGCTCGCGGCGATCACCCCGGCGGGCAGCTGATCGGAGGCGGTGTCGACGATGACGCGCAGCACGATGAAGGGCACCCCGGCCTGTCCTGCGACCTGCGCAATGGCCGCGCTCTCCATGTCGACCGCGGACGCGCGCGATTGACGCCAGGCCGCGGCCTTGGCGTCAGGGGTGCCGATCGGCCGCTCGCTCGTGAGGAGTCTGCCGCCGCAGGCGATAGCCGAGACGGGCAGAGCGGCGTGCAGCCGCTGGCGCCAACCGCCGGCGGTCGCCGAGACGGCGCCGCTGCGAGTCATGACTTCTTCCGGCAGCAGCACCGCCCCGCAGATCAGCGCCGGGTCGAGAGCGCCGGCCATGCCGAAGCTCGCGAGAGCCGTGGCGCCCGCGAGCACCAGCCGGCGGGCCGCGGCGGCCGCGGCGGCCTCCCCGATGCCGCTCACCGCCAACAGGGCGCCATCGGCGAGCTGCCGGAGCCCGGCGCCGTGACGGGCCGCCGGCCCGAGCGCGCGCGCCTCGGCCACGAGCGCCGAGACGATGCCGATCGGCTTCAAGGGGAATGGGACTCGCTGCGGCGTCGGTAGGCGGCCAGCGCCCAGAGGGGAAAGAAGGCGCAGTAGCCGTGATACTTGAGATAGAAAACCCGCGGAAACCCGGGCGAGGTGAAAGTCGGATGCGACCAGAGGCCCGAGGTCTCCTGCGTCCGCAGCAGGTGCTCGACGCCGCGCTTCACCGCCGGCGAGGCGAACTCGCCTGCCGCCACCAGAGCGAGGATCGCCCATGCCGTCTGATAGGGCGTGCTCGCGAAGGCCGTAGCGGTGTAAGTCCCGAGGTCGTAGCTGTCGTTGCTTTCGCCCCAGCCGCCGTCGGCGTTCTGACGCGAGAGCAGCCACTCCACGGCGCGGCGGACGGCAGGATCGGCCGCCGGGATTCCGGCAAGCTCCAGGGCCACGAGCACCGACCAGGTGCCATAGATGTAGTTGGTGCCCCAGCGCCCGAACCAGGAGCCGTCGTCTTCCTGCTCTTCCCGCAGGTAGGCAATGGCGCGCTCGAGCGCGGCGCGGTCGCCCGGGCGGCCCACGCGCGACAGCACCGCCACGACCCGCGCGGTCACATCGCTCGTGGGCGGATCGAGCAGCGCGCCATGATCCGCGAACGGAATGTAGTTGAGGTTGTAATGGGTGTTGTCGGCATCGAACGCCGCGAAGCCCCCATTGACGCTCTGCATGCCGACCAGCCAGTCGAGCGCGCGGTCGATCGAGGCGGCGTAGCGCTCCGGCAGCCGCGCCTGATGCATGGCCCAGGCGACCACGGCCGTGTCGTCGAGGTCGGGGTAGTGTGCATTGCCGTACTGGAAGGGCCAGCCGCCGCTCGCCACCCGCGGCTTGCGCGCGCGCCAGTCACCGACGTCCTCCAGCAGCTGCCGCGGCAGCAGCCAATCGAGGCCGCGTACGGCGGCGCGCGTGGCGTGACCGTCGCCCGCCTCCTGCATCGCAAGCGCCGCGAGCGCGGTATCCCACACCGGCGAGACGCAGGGCTGGCAGTATGCGCGCTCGCCCTCGACCACCAGCAGCTTCTCGATCGCCCGCTTGGCGGTGACCCGGCGCGGATCGTCCGCCGGATAGCCGAGCAGCACCATCATCTCGAGCGCATTCACCATCGCCGGGAAGATCGCGCCGAGCCCGTCCTCGCCGTTCAGGCGCTCGAGCACCCATGCCTCGGCGCGCCGCATCGCCGCCCTGCGCATGGCACCCGGTATCAGCGGGTCGATGCACCGCGCCAGCCGGTCGATGGCGAAGAAGGTCCGGGCGAGCAGCTTTCCCTGCCGCGGCAGCCGGAAGTAGTTGCGCTCTTCCTCGGGCGGTTTCGTGAAGAGCTCGCGCACACCGACGCCGCGCGGGTTGCGCGCAGCGGGCTTGACCGTGCAGAGGACGAAGAGCGGCACCATCACCGTCCGCGACCAGTACGAGACCCGCTCGATGTGGAACGGGAACCACCTCGGCATCAGCATGATCTCGACGGGGATGTAGGGCACCGCCCGCCAGGGGACCTGGCCGAAGAGCGCCAGCGCGATGCGCGTGAAGACGTTGGCGCGCGCGGCCCCGCCGCGTTCCAGGACGGCCTCGCGGGCCCGCCGCATGTGGGGGGCGTCCGGGTCGTCGCCCGCGAGCTTCAGCGCGTAGTAGGCCTTGACCGTGCAGCTCAGGTCGAGCTCTCCGCCATGGTAGAGCGGCCAGCCGCCGTGGGCGGCCTGGCGCTCCCGCAGATAGACCGCGAGCTTGCGCTCCAGCCCCGGATCGAGCTCATCCAGAAAATGCATCATCAGGATGTATTCGGCCGGAATGGTGCAGTCGGCCTCGAGCTCGAAGAGCCAGTGGCCGTCGCGCCGCTGCAGACCGATGAGCGCATCGCGCGCCGTGGCGATCGCCTGACCGAGAAGGCTCAGCGGGCGGGTGGCGCGTACGCGCGTGACATCTGCCACGCCGGGAGTGCCGGAAAATTCGCGTGGGGCGGCGCCCGCCTGTGCACCGGGGGTCACGGGAGCGAGCCTCCGAGGCGCTGAGGGCCGAGATCATCCGCCACGGCCGGGGCGCGCATCGTGGCCGGCTTCATCGGCACCGGGCCGTCGGCGAGCGGCAGGCCCCGGGCGGCACGCTCGAAGAGCTGTTGCAGCACGCGGTCGTTGCGTACCGAGAGGCTGGTCAGGGTCCGGGTCATCATCACCGCCGATCGAGAGACTTTCACCTGCGCGCCCGCGGTGAAGCCCGGGGTCGTCTGGATCTTGCGCAACGTCAGCGCCGCGAGGCCGAGCGCCCACAGGCAGAAGAGCCGGATGCCGGCCTCCTCGCCCGGAATGAGCAGCGTGAAGGCGAGCGCATTGCGCAGATGCCGGTGCGCGACCCCGACGAGCTCCAGCATGCCCGCATGGAAGCGCGCATCGCTGCGCTGCGGGGAGAGCTGTGCGAGGTCCACGCCGTAGCGGCTGAAGACCTCCTGCGGCAGCCAGCAGGCCCCGCGGCCGCGGTCCTCCCACACGTCCTTCAGGATGTTGGTCATCTGCAGGCCCTGCCCGAAGGAGGGGGCGAGCTCGTAGAGCGCGGCGTAGTGACGCATGATCGCCGGCGAGTAGGCGCAGAAGAGCTCCGTCAGCGTCTCGCCGACGATTCCCGCAACGTAGTAACAGTAGGCATCCATGTCGGTCGAGCGCGCCAGCCCCTGGAGGCTCGCGGTGCGCTGGAACTGATGCATGCCGCGGCTCATCACCTCGATGCAGCGGCGGATCGCCGCGCGCTGGCGCTCGTCGAACCGGCTCACCACCCGAATGACCCTGTCCATGTTGGCGACCAGATCGCGCTCCGCGGCCAGCGTGCGCTCGGAAAGCCGCGGCACCACATCGCGCGCGAGCCGCGGGGCATCCTCCGTGCCCTTCACGACCGCGGTGAACCGCTCCAGAAAGATGTAGGTGTCGGTCGCCGACAGCGCCGGCTCGTCCTCGATGGTGTCGGCGATGCGGCAGAGAAGATAAGCGCTCGTCACCGCCGTGCGCAGCGCCGCGGGCAGCTGCGGGATGGTCAGCGCGAAGGTGCGCGAGACGTGCGGCAGGATCTCGTCCTGATAAGCCTCGTCGGACATGCCGGAATCGGGTTCCACGGCCTCTCGCCTCCGGTCAATTGCGCCTGGCCAACAGCCAGTCCGTCACGCCGCGCAGCGCATCCGCACGGGCGCCGAAGGGCGCCAGGGATTCCATCGCCTGCGCATGCAGGCGCAGCACCTGCTCCTGGGAGGCGCCGACGCCGAGCACGGCCGGGTAGGTCGGTTTGCCGCGCTCGCGGTCGGCACCCGCCGCCTTGCCGAGCGTCGCGGTGTCCGAGAGCACATCCAGCAGGTCGTCCTGGATCTGGAACGCGAGCCCGATCGGCGCCGCGAAACCGGCGAGCGCCTGCTCGAGCCGCGGCTCGAGCGCGGGCTCGCAGGCGGCGCCCATCATGACGCTGGCCCGGATCAGCGCGCCGGTCTTCAACGAATGCATCTCCTCCACCTGGCGGATGTCGAGCTTGCGGCCCTCGGCCTCGAGGTCGATCGCCTGACCGCCCGCCATGCCGAGACTGCCGATCGCCCGTGCGAGCAGCCCCACGAGGCGCACGCGAATGGCCGGATCGGGCGGCAGCGCGGCATCGTGCGCAAGCAGCTCGAACGCAAGGGACTGAAGAGCGTCGCCCACGAGAAGCGCGGTCGCTTCGTCGTAGGCCTTGTGGCACGTCGGCCGGCCCCGACGCAGATCGTCGTCGTCCATCGAGGGCAGGTCATCATGTACCAGCGAATAAACATGCACCAGTTCGAGCGCGCAGGCGGCCGCCTCCACCTGTTCCTCCGCGAGCCCGAGCGCGCGCGCGGTCGCCAGGAGCAGGATGGGACGCACACGCTTGCCTCCAGCCAGCACACTGTAGCGCATCGCGGCATGCAGCCGCTCCGGCGTCTGATCGGAGCGCGGCAGCCGGGCGGCCAGCGCCCGTTCCATCCGCCCGCGCCAGGCCTCGAGCTGACCGGCGAACGCGTCAGGCACGGCTGGCACGCCGGCTTTCCTCCTCCCGGCTCGCATGCTTGATGGCGGTCACCGGGATGGCCGCCAGGACCGGAGGAGTATCCTCATAGAGGAACGGCAGCTCCGGTGCCATCGGACCCTCGACCCGCGGACCGCGCAGCGCCACCTTCAGCGCCTTGAGCGGATGGGCGAACGTGTCGTCCACGGCCGTGCCCTCGAAGCCGCAGTGGGCCATGCAGTTGTCGCACTTGCGGTTGCGCCCGACGCCATAGCGCTCCCAGTCGGTCTCCTCCATGAGGGAGCGGTAGGAGGGAGCATAGCCCTCGTCCGTCAGCAGATAGCAGGGCCGCTGCCAACCGAAGATGTTGTAGGTCGGATTGCTCCACGGGGTGCACTGATAGGTCTGGTTGCCGGCCAGGAAATCGAGGAAGAGCGATGACTGGTTGAACGGCCAGCGCGCGCCGCGCGCGCGGCCGAGCTTGAAGATCTCGCGGAAGAGCTGCTTGCTCGCGCTGCGCCCGAGGAACACGTCCTGCCGCGGCGCATGCTGATAGCTGTATCCCGGGGAGACCGTGATCCCCTCGACGCCGAGCGACTGGGCCATGTCGAAGAAATCGGCCACTTCCTCCGGCTTCTCGTTCTGGAACAGCGTGCAGTTGACCGTGCAGCGGAACCCCTTGGAGCGCGCCAGCCTGATGGCGGCGACCGCCTTGTCGAACACCCCTTCCTGACAGACCGACTCGTCGTGCCGCTCGCGGTTGCCGTCGAGGTGCACGGAGAATGTGAGGTAGGGCGAAGGCTGGTACTCGTCGATGTGCTTCGCCAGCAGGATGGCGTTGGTGCAGAGATAGACGAAGCGCTTGCGGGCGACGATCCCGGCCACGATCTGCGGCATCTCCTTGTGGATCAGCGGCTCGCCGCCGGGGATCGAGACCATCGGCGCGCCGCACTCGTCCACGGCGCGCAGCGCATCCTCGACCGAGACCCGCTTCTGCAGGATCTCCTTCGGATAGTCGATCTTGCCGCAGCCGGCGCAGGCGAGGTTGCACTGGAACAAAGGCTCGAGCATGAGCACCAGCGGATAGCGTTTCGTGCGGCGGAGCTTCCTGCCGAGGATGTAGCTCGCCACGCGATACTTCTGAATCAGTGGAATACCCAAAATCAGCTCCTAATCTCTTGCCGGGCTCGGCTCAAGAACCCGCGCCCTGCGACTGTAACGCACGAAGGGCCGGACGGTGATACCGCCAAATCCGTTCCCACTCCATCGTGAACCAGGGCGTGAAGCGGGCGCCGGCGTCCCGCATCTCCTGCGCCAGCGTATCCGGACTCACCCAACGCCACTCCGCGATCTCGTTGTGGTCGATCCGCACCGCACCGGAGCTGCGCCCGATGAACACCGAGCACAGCTCGTGCTCCGCCCCGACATCGTCGAACTGCGCCTGGTACTGGAACTTGAACAGAAAATGCAACGGGCACTCAAGTCCGAGCTCCTCGTACAAGCGCCGGCGCGTGGCGGCCTCCATGCTCTCGGCCCGGCGCGGATGACTGCAGCAGCTGTTCGACCAGTAGTGCGGCCACAGCGGCTTCGCCGCCGAGCGGCGCTGCAGCAACAGCTCGCCGCCGTCGTTGAAAATGAGCAGCGAGAATGCGCGGTGCAGGACACCTCGACCCTCGTGGCAACGCGCCTTGCTCAGGTAGCCCAGCTCCCGGTCCGCCTCGTCCACCAGAATGAGAGACTCCGCTTCGGTCAAACTGTCGCTGCCAGCCCACAAATCGGGCTGGGAGCCGCCTGCCTGCCTCACGCGGGAACCCCCGGCCGGCGGGCAAACGTGTACCATGTGCGGAGTTCATGGACTTGAAACCACCCGCCTTCTTCACTCATTTCAATCCGCGGTGTAGGCATTCCTCCGCACATGATAACCGGCTCCACGGTCGCTGTAACTGCCCAGGCAGTCATGACCACGCTCGGCACCCTGCTGGCCGCAGCCGCGCTCGGCTATGCGGTCACCGCCTGGGTGGCCGTGCGGCTTCGCCGCAACATTGGCGCTCAGCGGCGGCTCGGCAGCGGCGCCACGCCGGCACCGCCGCGGCCGGTCACCGTCCTCAAGCCTCTTTGCGGCGCCGAGCCTGGACTTGACCGTTCGCTGCGCTCCTTCTGCGAGCAGCAGTATGCCGGCGGCGTGCAGATCGTTTTCGGCGTTCAGCATGCCGCCGACCCGGCCCTCGCCGTGGTCGGGGGGCTGAAGCGCGACTACCCGCGCCTCGACCTCACCGTCGTCGTCGATCCGACCCGGCATGGTACCAGTGCCAAGGTCAGTAACCTCATCAACATGATGCGCGCCGCGCGACATGACTGGCTGGTGCTGGCCGACAGCGACGTGTGCGCGCCGCCCGGATACCTCGCGGCCGTCACGGCGCCACTGGCCGACCCCGCCGTTGGCATCGTCACCTGCCCTTACCACGGGGTTCCCCGTCCCGGCCTCTGGTCGCTCCTCGGGGCGCTCTTCGTCAACGACTGGTTCATTCCCTCGGTGCGTGTGGCGGCGCTCTTCGGCTCGCGCGCCTTTGCGTTCGGCGCCACGATCGCCTTGCGGCGCGATGCGCTCGATGCGATCGGCGGCTTTGGCGCTGTCGCCGATCAGCTGGCGGATGATTATCGCCTCGGGCAGCTGACCCGCCGCCGCGGTCAACGGACGGTGTTGTCGCACGTTGTAGTGGACACCTCCGTCGATGAGCGCACGTTTCGCCATCTCGTGCAGCACGGACTGAGGTGGCTGCGCACCATCAGGGTGGTGCGTCCGGGCGCGTACGCCTTTTCCGCAGTCACTTTCAGCCTGCCGGTGGCCGCCATCGGCTGCGCACTCGCCGGCGGCACGCCCCTGGCGCTCTCCCTTCTGGCCGCAACAGCGGTGTTGCGCCTCATGTTACATTTGGCCGTCCCGGCCGCCGCGCGATCCTGGTCTCGGCTCTGGGCCATACCGCTTGCCGATGCACTCGGCTTTGCGCTCTGGTGTGGCGCCTTCCTGACGCGCGAAGTGCAGTGGCGGCAGGGCCGCTACCGCGTGGCCCGCGACGGCTCGGTGCAGCCGATTTCCTGAGGATTCCGATCATGATGAAAACGCTCTTCCTGCATCCCCCTTCATTCGACGGATTCGACGGCGGCGCCGGTTCCCGTTACCAGGCGAAGCGCGAGATCCGCTCTTTCTGGTATCCCACCTGGCTGGCGCAGCCCGCGGCGCTGGTACCGGGCAGCCGGCTGCTCGATGCGCCCGCCGACGGCATCCCGATGTCGCAGGTGCTGCCGCTGGCGAAGCAATACGACCTGGTGGTGATGCATACCAGCTCCCCCTCCTTCCCGACGGATGCGAAAGTCGCGGAGCTGCTCAAGGAGGAGAACCCGCACCTGAAGGTGGGCATGGTCGGCGCCAAAGTCGCGGTGGACCCGGCCGGCTCCCTCGGGGCCTCCACCGCCATCGACTTCGTCGCGCGCGAGGAGTTCGACTACACCTGCAAGGAGGTGGCCGAGGGCCGCGATCTCGGCACCATCCCCGGGGTCTCCTTCCGCCGGCCGGACGGCAGGATCGAGCACAATCCGGAACGGCCGATGATCGAGAACATGGACGAGCTGCCGTGGGTGACGCCGGTCTACCAGCGCGATCTCACCATCGAGAACTACTTCATCGGCTATCTGCAACACCCCTACGTTTCCTTCTACACCGGACGCGGCTGCCGCTCCAAGTGCACTTTCTGCCTCTGGCCCCAGACCGTGGGCGGCCACCGCTACCGCGTGCGCAGCGCCGCGAGCGTCGTCGAGGAAGTGCGCTGGATCAAGCAGAACATGCCGCAGGTGAAGGAGATTTTCTTCGACGACGACACCTTCACCGACTTCCGCCCGCGGGCGGAGGAGATCGCCCGCGGCCTCGGCAAGCTCGGGGTCACGTGGTCCTGCAACGCCAAGGCCAACGTGCCCTACGACACCCTGAAGGTGATGCGGGACAACGGCCTGCGGCTGCTCCTCGTCGGCTACGAGTCGGGCAACGATCAGATCCTGCACAACATCCGCAAGGGCCTGCGCACCGACATCGCGCGCCGCTTCACCAGCGACTGCCGCAAGCTCGGCATCGTCATCCACGGCACCTTCATCCTGGGTCTCCCCGGGGAGACCGCCGAGACGATCCGCGAGACGATCCAGTTCGCCGTCGACATCAATCCGCACACCATCCAGGTCTCCCTGGCGGCGCCCTACCCGGGCACCCAACTCTACGACCAGGCGGTCGAGAACGGCTGGATCACCGCTCACGACAATCTGAATCTGGTGAACGATCGCGGCGTGCAGCTCTCGCCCATCAGCTATCCGCACCTGCCGGCGAAGGAGATCTATCACGCGGTGGAGACCTTCTACAAGAAGTTCTACTTCCGGCCGCGCAAGATCGCCGAGCTCACCGGCGAGATGCTGCGCAGCTGGGAGATGACCAAGCGCCGGCTGCGCGAGGGCGTGGAGTTCTTCCGCTTCCTGCACGCGCACGAGGCCTGACCCCGCGGATCGGGCCGTTGAAATTCCTGATCGTCACGGCAGACGATTTCGGGCTGCATTCCGCGGTCAACGGCGCCGTGGAGCGTGCCGCCCGCGAGGGCGTGCTGACGACGGCCAGTCTGATGGTCGCCGCGCCGGCAGCCGCGGATGCCGTCCGGCGCGCGCGCGAGCTTCCAGGCCTCTGCGTCGGTCTGCATCTGGTGCTCGCCGACGGGTGGTCGGTATTGCCGCCGCGGAGCATCCCGGCGCTGGTCGATGCGCAGGGCCGCTTCGGCAGCAACATGGTGCGGGACGGCGTTCGCTTTTTCGCATTGCCCGCGGTGCGCCGCCAGCTCGAGGCGGAGATCCGCGCCCAGTTCCAGGCGTTCGCCGATACGGGGCTCACGCTGGACCACGTCAACGCCCACAAGCATTTTCACCTCCATCCGACGCTGCTCGAGATGCTGCTGCGGATTGGAGGGGAGTTCGGCATTCCGGCCGTCAGGCTGCCGCGGGAGCCGGGCGTCACCGGGCTTCTCTCGCCGTGGCTGGCGATCATGCGGCGGCGCCTGCGGGCGGCGCGCATCGCGCATAACGATTACGTCTTCGGCCTGTCGGACAGCGGCTCGATGGAGGAGGCGCGGCTGCTCGAGATCCTCGCGCGGCTCCCCGAGGGCGTGACGGAGATCTATCTGCACCCCGCCCTCGAATCCGGAGCCGCGATCGCGGCCAGCATGGCCGGGTACCGCCACGCGGATGAGCTCGCCGCGCTCGTGAGCCCCAGAGTGCGGACCGCCGTCGCGGACTGCGGTGCGGCGACCGGCGGCTTCAGGCGCCTGGCGGCCGCACGGGCCGCGGAGCTGCGCGCTGCATGAGAGCCGCGGTCCGCATCGCGCTCGCAGCCGGCGTCGCGCTGCTGATCGCGCTGCTCCTGCGCGAGGGCGGCGCCATTCTCTTTCCGCTCGCCCGTGCCGGGCGCGTGCTGCTCTGGCTCGTGCCGCTGCACGCGCTGCCGCTCTTTCTCGACTCGCTCGGCTGGCGCGCCCTCATCGCGCGCTGGCGCGAGAGCCGGCAGGGCACGCTTCTCTGGATCGCCTGCATCCGCGAGGCCATCAACCGCCTGCTGCCCGTGGCCAACATCGGCGGCGAGCTCGTGGGCATCCGCCTGCTCGCGGAGAGGGGCGTCGAGGGAGTGGCCGCGGCGGCGAGCGTCACGATGGAAGTCGTCCTCACCATCGTCAGCCAGTACGCATTCGTCGCGCTCGGCGTCGTCTGCCTCCTCAGGCTGACCAACACCGTGCGGCTCGTGGACGACGTGCTCATCGGCCTCGCGGCCAGCCTGCCGCTCGTCGTGCTGCTCGTGGTGTTGCTGCGATACGGATCGGTCTTCGGACGGATGGAGAGGCTGGCGGTACGCCTGCTCGGCGAGGAGAAGCTGAGCTTCCTCGCCGGCCAGTCGGCGGCCCTCGATGCCGCCATCCGGGAGCTCTGCACCGATCCGATGCGCCTGCTGACGGCCCTGGCGTGGCAGGTGACGGGCATGGTGGCGGGCTCGCTCGAGACCTGGTTCGCGCTCCGCTGGCTCGGACACCCGGTGCCCTTCGGCGCCGCCATCGCGCTCGAGAGCCTGACTCTCACCGTACGCAGCTTCGTCTTCCTCGTGCCCGCCGGTCTCGGCGTGCAGGAGGCGAGCCTGGTGGGATTCGGGGCGCTGCTCGGCATCTCCGGCGAGATCGCGCTGGCGCTGTCGCTGGCCAAGCGGATGCGGGAGATCCTCTTCGGGGCGCCCGCGCTGCTATCGTGGTACTGGGTCGAAGGCAGAAGGGAGCTGCAGCATGTGCGTGGTTCCGGCAAGTATTGAGTCGCAGAGCGTCGCCATCGGCTCGGCAGGGCACCGGCGCCTCCTGGGTCAGTTCTTTCTCGACACGCACGTCGAGTACGCACCGGAGCAGATGCAGTGGCCGGCGCTCGCCGACGAGGAGCTCGCACGGCTGCGCGGCCTCCCCTTCTGGCAGGAGGCGGTGTCGACCGAGAACGTGACTTCCAACACGGTGGCCGCCGCCGCGGCGCTCGAGCCCGACCCGCTGGTGCGCCGGGCGATCGAGCTGCAGGGCTTCGAGGAGATGCGCCACGCGCGGCTGCTCGTCGCGCTCGCCTCCCGCTACCGCATTCCCATCGACCCGCCGCCACCCTTCACGCCGAGCTCGCTCGAGAGCGATTTTCTCTTCGCCGGCTTCGGCGAATGCTTCGATTCGTTCTTCGCCTTCGGCCTCTTCGCCCTCGCGCGGGAGTCGGGATTCTTCCCGCCGGCCCTGGTCAAGGTGTTCGAGCCGGTGATGCAGGAGGAGGCGCGCCACATCCTCTTCTTCGTCAACTGGGTGAAGTACCGGCGCTCGCAGCTGCCGTGGTGGCGCCGCCCGGGCTTTCGCCTGCGTTGCGCCTGGATCATCCTGAAGCAGCTGGCGTCGCGGGTGAAGACGGCCCGCAGCATGGGTCAGCCGCAGCCCGCGGGCGCGGCCGCGAGCGAGAATTTCACGCTCACCGCGCACCAGGATCTGGGCACGGAGGTCACGCTGCACCGGCTGCTCGGACTCTGCCTCACCGAGAACGAGCGCCGCATGGCGGAGTACGACTCGCGCCTGCGGCGGCCGCGCCTCGTCCCCGGCATCGCCCGCCTTCTCTTCCGCGTGATCCCTGGATGAGGCCACCTCCTTGTGCCTGCCATTCGCTCGTGCCGCTTTATGATTCGGGTGGACGCGTATCCACGGGTAATTAGCTGAACGGGTGGCGCAGGACGATCGTCTGCTCGCGGTCCGCGCCGGTCGAGATGAGGTCGATCGGCACTTCGACGAGCTCCTGCAGCCGCTCGAGATATTGGCGCGCATTCAGCGGCAGGGCCGCGTAATCGGTGATGCCCACCGTCGACTCCGACCAGCCGGGCAGCTCCTCGTACACCGGCTCCAGCCCGGCGTAGCCTTCGATGCTGAGCGGCGGCTCCGCGACGACCTCACCGCCGACGCGATATCCGACAGCGACCCTGATCGTGTCGAGTCCATCGAGGACATCGAGCTTGGTGATGCAGAGACCGGAGACGCTCGAATGGACGATGGAGCGTTTCAGCTGCACGGCGTCGAACCAGCCGCAGCGCCGCCGCCGGCCCGTGACGGAGCCGAACTCATGCCCGACTCGCGAGAGATGCTCGCCGTAGCCGTCGAAGAGCTCCGTCGGAAAGGGGCCCGCGCCGACCCGTGTCGTGTAGGCCTTGACGATCCCGAGCACGTAATCGAAGACTCGCGGCCCCAGGCCGGTTCCGGTGCCCGCGAATCCGGCCGTGGTGTTGGATGAGGTGACGAAGGGGTACGTGCCGAGGTCGACGTCCAGCATCGCGCCCTGCGCGCCCTCGAAGAGCACATTGGCGCCGGAGCGGCGCAGACCGTGCAGCGCCAGCGTGACATCCGTGACCAGCGGCGCGATCGTTTCGCTGAGGGCGAGCAGCTCGTCGAGCGTCTTCTGGAAGTCCACCGCCTGCTGCCGGAAATAGTGCTGCAGCACGAAATTGTGGAAGTCCAGCACCTCGCCCAGCTTGGCGGCGAAGCGGTCGCGCTGGAAGAGATCCGCCACGCGCACCGCGCGCCGCGCCACCTTGTCCTCATAGGCGGGACCGATGCCGCGGCCGGTGGTGCCGATGGCGTTGGGTCCGCGAGCCTGCTCGCGCGCCTTGTCCAGGAGAATGTGCGACGGCAGGATGAGCGGACAGTACGGCGAGAGGCGCAGCCGCTCGAACACCGGCACGCCCTGATCCATCAGCGTCCGGCTCTCCGCAAGCAGCGCCTGCAGCGAGAGCACCACGCCGTTGCCGATGAAGCAGCGCACGTCCTCGCGCAGAATCCCGGAGGGAATCAGGGAGAGGATGGTCTTGCGGCCGCCGATGACCAGCGTATGGCCGGCGTTGTGGCCGCCCTGGAAGCGCGCCACGGCGGCGGCGCGCTCCGTCAGGAGGTCGACGACCTTGCCTTTGCCCTCATCGCCCCACTGGGTGCCGATGACGACGATGAATTTACCCATATGTTTTATTGGCCCAAAGTCGCCTGCGGCGCTTTGGGCAGCCAGCCCCTTAACTAATTCGATCCCGCGGCCCAGGGAACGGCCCTGGGCCGCTCCATCACTTGCTGTTCAACGGCCGATTCTACCTGCACTCCGGCGGTGCGCTCCAGCGCGCGGATTTCGGATTCAGGCAGCTCCACGGTGAGCTCGATGGAGCCGTCCTGGCCCGTGTGCTCCTCGCGGACGGATTTCGCCGCGTAGAGCCGGGAGCGCAGCGCTCCCGCGTCCGCCGGCAGACGCACGCGTGCACGGCGCGCGAACCGTGACAGCCGCTCCGCAATCGCGCTCGTCAGCAGGTCGAGGCCGAGGCCTTTCTGGGCGGAGATCCATGCCGCGCAAGGCATGCCGGCGTCGTCGCGCTCGATCGCGGCCGGACGCTGCAGGCGGTCGATCTTGTTGTAGACGATGATCTGCGGAATGGAGTCCGCGCCGATCTCGGCCAGCACTTCGTTCACCTGCGCGATGTGCTCGTCCCGCCGCGGATCGCTGGCGTCGATGACGTGCAGCAGCAGCGTTGCCTCGCGCGCTTCGGTCAGCGTGGATTGGAACGCTGCCACCAACTCATGGGGCAGCTCCCGGATGAAACCGACGGTATCGGCGGCAACGACCGGCGTGCCGCCGGGCAGCGTCACGCGGCGCACGGTCGGATCGAGTGTCGCGAAGAGTTGGTCGGCGACGTAGGCGTCGGCGCCGGTCAGCGCGCGAAACAGGGTCGACTTGCCCGCGTTGGTGTAGCCGACCAGGGCGAGCGAGGGCACCGGAATCTCGGCGCGCATCTGCCGTCCGGTCTCGCGTTGCTGTTGGATCTTCTCCAGCCGGCGCGTCAGCACACGCACACGCTGCGCGATGAGGCGGCGGTCCGTCTCGAGCTGTGTCTCGCCCGGTCCACGCATGCCGATGCCGCCCTTCTGCCGCTCGAGGTGGCTCCAGCCGCGCACCAGCCGGCTGCCGATATGGCGCAGCTGCGCGAGCTCGACTTCCAGCTTGCCCTCGAAGCTGCGCGCCCGCTGCGCGAAGATATCGAGTATGAGTCCGTTGCGGTCGAGCACCCGCCGCCCGGTCAGCTTCTCGAGGTTGCGCTCCTGGCTGGGAGACAGGGCGTGATCCACCAGGATCACGTCCGCCTCGCCGGCCTCGGCCGCCTGCTTCAGCTCCTCCGCCTTGCCGCTGCCCACGAAGAACCGCGGATCGGGCCGCGCGCGGCGGCCGGTCACGGTGGCGACCGGCTGCGCCCCGGCCGAGAGCGCAAGCTGCGTGAACTCCTCGAGATCTTCCGGATCGATCTGGGCCCCTAGACCCATGCGCACCAGCAGCGCACGCTCACCGGAACGCGGGCGCTCGAACACTCGGCACCTCCCTGCGGCAGCGCCTCACTCGGCCGCGGACTCCACGGTCGCGGCGCCTTCTTCCGCCGAGAGGCGCACATTGCGCGCCGGCACCACGGTGGAGATGGCATGCTTGTAAACCATCTGGCTGACGCTGTTCTTCAACAGCACCACGAACTGGTCGAATGAATCGATCTGACCCTGCAACTTGATGCCGTTGACCAGGTAGATGGATACGGGCACCCGTTCCTTGCGTAGGGCGTTCAAAAAGGGATCTTGGAGCGATTGGCCTTTGGCCATCGGGTTCTCCTTGTTTTCACGGCTTCTAATTGTTGGTGAGAGATTGGAACAGCAAGCGAGCTTCCCTGGAAACGTCCAGCAAGGCATGTGCCCCGCGGACACAGGGGACCAAGGCCGTGATCTTAACATGCGGGCCGAATCAAAGCCCAAGCCGTAACAACTCGTCGCTTACGTCGCGATTCCACGACAGTTCGTCAGCGTCCGGGTCGAGCCAGCGCGGGGCCGTCTCCACGCGCATCCACGTGAGCTGGCGCTTGGCGAGCTGGCGCGTGGCGGCAATCCCCTGCTCCACGGCCTCGTCGAGGCCGTACTCACCCTCGAGGTGCGCCCAGAGCTGGCGGTAGCCGACGGCGCGCATCGAGGAATGACGCGCGGTGAGATCACCCCGGCGGTAAAGCGAGCGCACCTCATCGAGGAAGCCGGCCGCCATCATCGCGTGGAAGCGACCGGCGAGGCGCTGATGCAACGCCGGCCGGCTGCGGGGGGCGAGCGCCCAGGCCTTGAGCGGGGTGCCGGCGAGCGGGCTCACCGTGTCGCGCTGCAGCTCCGAGAGCCGCCGGCCGGTTGCGAGGCAAACCTCCAGAGCCCGTTGAATTCTCTGGCTGTCGTTGTGACTGATGCGGGCCGCGGCCGCGGGATCCAGCCGCGCGAGCTCCTGATGGAGCGAGGGCCAACCGGCGCGTGCGGCGCGCTCGTCGATCTCGCGGCGAAGCTCCGCGGACGCCTGTGGCAGCGGCGCCAAACCCTTGAGCAGCGCGCGCAGGTAGAGCATGGTCCCGCCGACCAGCAGAGGCACCCGGCGGCGCGCATGCACGGCCGCTATCGCGGCCATCGCATCGGCCACGAACCGTCCCGCGGAGTAGCTTTCGGCCGGGTCGCAGATGTCGATCAGATGATGCGGCAGCTGCGCGCGCACATCCCGGGTGGGCTTGGCGGTGCCGATGTCGAGGCCGCGGTAGACCAGCGCGGAATCGACGCTCACGATCTCCACCGGGGCCGCCTGCGCCAGGCGGATGGCCCAGTCGCTCTTGCCGGTACCCGTCGGGCCCGTGAGCAGATACACCGGGAGCTGCGGCGAGGCAGCCGATTCCCCGGGCGCGGGTGAGGACATCACCGCCCCCGCAGGAAGAGCTGATCGAGCTCCGCGAGGCTGAGGCGCGTCCACGTCGGCCGTCCATGATTGCACTGGTTGGCGCGATCCGTGGCTTCCATCTGCCGCAGCAGCGCATCCATCTCGGGCAGAGTCAGGCGGCGGCGGGCGTGAATCGAGGTGCGGCAGGCGAGCGTGCCGAGGAACCGGTCGGCGGCCGCGTCGAGATGGTGCAGCCCGTCCTCACGCGCCAGATCCTCGATGACCGACTTGACAATATCAGTCACGCGCTCGTTCGCGAGCAGCGCAGGAATCCGCCGCAGCGCGATCGAGGCCGGGCCGACCGCATCGATCTCGAAGCCCGCCTGCTCCCAGGGTGCCGGGTCCTCGAGCACGGCGTCGACCTCGTGCGGCTTCACGGTGACGATCAGCGGCTCGAGGAGCAGCTGCGAGGCCGCCGGGCGGTCGCCGCGATCGGCCTTGAGCTTCTCGTAGAGCACGCGCTCGTGCGCGGCGTGCATGTCGACCAGGATGAGGCCTTCTTCGCTCTGCGCCAGGATGTAGATGCCGTGCAGCTGTGCGATCGCGACCCCGAGCGGCGGACTGCCCGCGGCGCCATCGCGGACGGCGGCGGCAGCGGCGCCCGTGCGCTCCATGACGCCGGCGATGGGCTCGCCGACGGCCTGCGCCAACATCCAGGGATCGCGGGAAGCCTCGGAAGCTCGCGCGGTGTGAAACGGCAACGCGCCGGAAGTCGCCAACACGGGACGCACGCTCGCAGCCGGCGTCGCGCCTGCTTCCGGCCGCGTGGCCGCCAGCGCGCGCTCGATGGCGCGGAAGATGAACTCGTGGACCTGATGGCTGTCGCGGAAGCGCACTTCGAGCTTGGCGGGGTGCGCGTTGACGTCGACGAGCGCCGGGTCGAGCGACAGATGCAGCACGTACGCCGCGTGCCTGCCGTGATAGAGCACATCACGGAAGCCCACGCGCACGGCGCTTGCGAGCAGCTTGTCGCGCACGCTCCTGCCGTTGACGAACCAGAACTGCTGATCGGGCTGCGCCCGCGAGGCCGTCGGCAGGCCTATCCAGCCCGTGAGCCGCACGGGGCCGGAGGTGTGCTCGACGGGAATGAAGCTCGCCACCAGCTCCTTTCCCAACACCTGGGCGAGGCGCTCCTCGCCCGCGGGCTCGCGCGTCGGCGCCGGCGCATCGAGCAGCACGCGCTCGCCGCTTCGCAGGCGGAAGGCGACATCCGGACGCGAGAGCGCCAGTCGCTCCAACAACCGCGCGATATGCCCTGTCTCGGTCGGAGGGCTGCGCACGAATTTGCGCCGGGCGGGCACGTTGAAGAAGAGCTCGCGCACTTCGACCGTCGTCCCCGGAGGATGCGCGGCGGGACGCACGGGGGTCACTGTACCGCCGTCGACGGCGATCTCCGCGCCCCGTTCCGCGTCCGTTGGACGCGAGATCACGCGCAGGCGCGATACCGACCCGATCGAGGGCAGCGCCTCGCCGCGAAACCCGAGGGTGGTGATGGCGGCGAGGTCATCGAGAGCTGCAATCTTGCTGGTGGCATGACGGCAGATGGCGACCGGCAGCTCTTCGGCGGCGATGCCGTGACCATCGTCGCGCACGCGCATGAGGCCGACGCCGCCGCGCTCGATGTCCACCTCGATGCGCTGCGCGCCGGCATCCAGGCTGTTCTCGACCAGCTCCTTGATGACCGAGGCCGGACGCTCGATCACTTCACCGGCGGCAATCTGGTCGATGAGCTCGTTCGGCAGGATGCGGATGGGCATCCCGCGAGTTTATCGCTTCTTCAATTGCCGGCGACCAGCCCGAGGGACTTCGGCGATTCGGCGAACAGCGTGCCGGCGGGCGGATGCTGGCGGAAGTAGCCGCGGACGCCGCGGAAGATGGCGGCGGCGATCTGTCTCTGGTGCGCTGGGCTGCGGAGCTTGCGCTCCTCCGCGGGATCCGACAGGTAATCGGTCTCGACCAGCATCGAAGGGGTGTCGGGCGACTTGAGCACGACGAAAGCGGCCTGCTGGACGTCGGCCTTGCGCACCGGGACGGAGCGATCGAGTGAGGCCAGCACTTCCCGGGCGGCCGTCATGCTGTCGCCGATCGTGGCGGACTGGGACAGGTTGAGCAGCACCGAGGCGAGCGTGCTCGATTTGTCTTCGAGCTGCACGCCGCCCTTGAGGTCGGCATCGTTCTCCCGCTCCGCCAGCCAGCGCGCCGCCTCGCTCGAAGCGCCGCGGACGGAGAGGATGTAGACCGAGGCGCCGGCGATCTGGCGATCGGCCACGCAGTCGGCATGGATGGAGACGAAGAGATCCGCCTTGGCGCGGCGTGCGATCACCATGCGCTCGCGCAGCGGGATGAAGATGTCGCGGTCGCGTGTCAGAACCGCACGCATGCCCCGCTGCTCATCGATCCGTTGCGCCAGGAAGCGCGCAATGGCGAGCGTCACGTTCTTTTCCTCCGTGCCGCGGGGCCCGATGGTTCCCGGGTCCTGGCCGCCGTGTCCGGCGTCGACGGCGACGATGATGTCGCGCCCGCTGTCCACCGGCGCGTGCAGCGCCCGGATGGGTGTTGGAATCGTGTCGATCGACTCAGCGGCAGCCACCGCCGCGTGCGCGGTGCCGAGAGTCAGAACGAGCTGCGGACCGCGGCCGCGGGAATAGGCCCAGTCGGCGTGCACGCCGGTGGCGGCATGCAGCACCAGCACCAGCCGCAGCGCGCCGTTGGGACGTGGACCGATGCGGATGCCGGCGATGAGCCCACGCGCCTCGGGGAGCTCGAGGCCGGGCCGCACACGGGTCCCGGGGAGATCGATCACGGTGCGGAACGGCCGCTCCAGAGTGAAGAGCTTCTCGCCCGTGACCCGCGAAAGATCCAGCGTGAGGCGGACCCCCTCCCCTGAAGTCTCGAGGTGCACGGCCCGCAGGCGAGCCCCGCTCTCCCGGGCCATCGCCGGGCTCACTGCCCAGCCGATCCCGAGGAGCACGATGATTCCGAGCTGAAAGACCTTTCTTATCATGAACTTTGCGGCGCTACTTGACCCCTAATCTACGAGCTGCGCCGCCGGTTTTCAACTACTTCGCAGCCGCTCCAGCCAGGCGATGCCGGCAGCGCCTCCCGCACGAATCTCCGCTCGATGCGCGTCCGGCCCGGCCTCCAGGTGCACCGTCAGATCGGCCGGCGGCAGAAGGCGCGCCGCCCGCTCCGGCCATTCGATCAGCCACAGGCACCCGGGACGCGCCCACTCCCGCAGGCCCAGATGCTCGAGCTCCGCGGGATCGCGCAGGCGGTAGAGATCCAGATGCACGAGTGTGAGCGCGTCCGACTCATGCACGTTGACCAGTGTGTACGTCGGGCTTCGGACCGGCGCCTCGACGCCGGAGCCGCGCGCGAATCCCTTCGCCAGGGTGGTCTTGCCGGCGCCGAGATCGCCCTGCAGATAGAGGACCGCGGGCTGCTCGAGACTGGCCGGACGTGCCGCCGCGAGCCGGGCGCCGAGCGCTTCGGTCTCGTCCGCGGTCTTTAGAGATTCACGCAGGTGCGCAACTCCCGGGCGACATCACCGGCGAGAAGCCCCCGCTCGCCCGTGCGCGCCGCCGCATCGCCCGCCATCGCATGCACCAGCACGCCCACTCTGGCGGCGAGCCAGGCGTCCCGGCACTGGGCCAGGATGCCCGCAATGGTCCCGGTCAGCACGTCCCCCATCCCGGCCGTCGCCATGCCGGGATTGCCGCGCTCGCAGAGCGCCGGTATGCGGCCGGGCGCGCCCACCAGCGTGCCCGCGCCTTTCAGCACCACAGTCCCGTGATAGCGCCCGACGAGGCGATCGAGCGCGGCCAGCCGGTCATGTTGGATATCGTCGGCATGCGTGCCGAGCAGGCGCGCCGCCTCGCCCGGGTGAGGTGTCAGGATCCAATCGCCGCGCGCGGCCCCCGGCGATTCCGCAATGATGTTGAGCGCGTCCGCATCGACCACGAGCAGCTTGCCGGAGCCGACCACCGCATCGAGCGCCGCGCGCGCCCAGGGCGTGCGCCCGAGCCCGGGGCCAATGGCGATGACGTCGGCCTTCTCGATGGGCTCTTTCAGGGCCTCCGCGTCGGTAAGCGGCAGACAGATGAGCTCCGGGCGCCCCGACGAGATCGCCGCGACGTTCTCCGCAGCGACAGCCACCGTCACCAGCCCCGCGCCAACGCGGAGGCAGGCCTCGCCCGCAAGCCGCACGGCGCCGGGCATCCCGACGCCGCCGCCCACTATCAACACGCGGCCGAAATTGCCTTTGTGCGACGAGCGCGCCCGGCGCGGCAGGGCCTGTTGAATGGCGGACTCCAGGATGCGCTCGATGCGCGGGCGGGGCGAGCCCGCCTCGGCCGGGGCGATCTCCAGATCGTCGAAGAACACCGTGCCGGCGAACTCCGGCCCGTCACCGATGAAGAGGCCGGTCTTCAGGCCGACGAAGGTGATGGTGCAATCCGCGCGCACGGTCTCACCCAGCGGCACGCCGGTGTCGCTGTCGAGGCCGGACGGGACATCCACCGCGAGCACGGGACGACCGGAGCTGTTGATGTCGCGGATGACGTGCGCGATCTCCTGCCGTGCCGGTCCGCGCAGCCCCGTGCCGAGCAAGGCATCCACGATCACTTCACCCTCTGCCAACCGCTCCCGCGCATACGGTTGGAGTTGAACGCCGCTGGCGTTCAGATCGTCGTAAGCCTGACGTGCATCGCCGCGAAGAGCATCGGGAGGCGTCGCGGCAAGCACGGTGACCGTCAGACCGGCGGCCTGCGCGAAACGTGCGAGCACGTACCCATCGCCGCCGTTATTTCCCGGACCGCAGACGACGACGATGCGATGCGCCACGGGGAAGCGGGTGCGCAGATAGCGCAGGGCGGCCTCGCCGGCCCGCTTCATCAGGGTGTAACCCGGGATGCCCAGGGTCTCGATGGCATGAGCATCGAGCGCGCGTACCTGGGCAGTGGAGTAGAGGCAGACTGGCAATGCCATCCTCCGATTATACTGGCGCGGTGAGGAAGCGATGACTCAACCGCCGCCTCTGGACCCCGCGGCGGCCAAGCGCCAGCTCGAGGCGCGCGCCCGGGAGCTGGGCTTCGACCGCATCGGCGTTGCCCGCATCGACATTCCCGAGGATGAGCAACATCTGGTCCGCTGGCTGGATGCGGGCTTTCACGGGGAAATGGACTACATGCGCCGCCACGGCACGATGCGCAGCCGCCCCCAGGAACTCGTCCCGGGCACCATCCGCGTGGTGAGCGTCAGGATGGATTACTGGCCTGACGCCGCTGAGGATGCGGAGGCGGTGCTGGGGGATGCGGAGCGAGGCTATATATCCCGGTATGCGCTCGGACGTGACTACCACAAGGTCATGCGGGGGGCGCTGGCGCGGCTCGCCAAGGAGCTTGCAGAAGACATCGGGACGTTCGGCTATCGTGTTTGCGTCGACAGTGCGCCGGTGCTGGAGAAGGCGCTGGCGCGCGACGCGGGGCTGGGATGGATCGGCAAGCACACCAACCTGATCTCGCGGGAGGCGGGCTCGTGGTTCTTCCTGGGGGAGATCCTGACGGATCTGCCGTTGCCGGATGATGAGCCGGCGAGCGCGCACTGCGGGACCTGTAGCGCCTGTATTACCGCGTGCCCCACGGCGGCCATCGTGGCGCCTTATCAGTTGGATGCGCGCCGGTGCATCGCTTATCTCACTATCGAGCATCACAGTGCCATTCCGGTGGAGCTGCGGGCGGCGATCGGCAACCGCATCTACGGGTGCGATGACTGCCAGCTCGTGTGCCCGTGGAACAAGTTTGCGCATGCGGCTTCGCATCCGGATTTCAAAGTGCGGCATGGGTTGGATGCGGCGCGGCTGACGGAGCTGTTTGGGTGGACGGAGGTCGAGTTCGAGGAACGGATGCGGGGGTCGGCTATTTATCGGATCGGGTATGAGAAGTGGTCGCGGAATATTGCGGTGGCGTTGGGGAATGCGCCCGCTTCGGAGGAAGTGATCGGGGCGCTGGAGAGGAGGCGGGAGGGTGCGTCGGAGCTGCTGCGCGAGCACATTGATTGGGCGTTGGAGCAGCACCGGAGTCGGAATCGCGCCGGCGACCTTCAGAGCGACTCACAAAAGGACCCCGGCCAGAACGCCGCAAGTACGTCCTTGTAGTCTAGCGGATCGCCGTCCTGGCGATCAGCTTCTGGCCGGGATCCTTTTGCGATTCGCTCTTCAATTACATTCGGAATTGAAGATTATCGATCAGGCGCGCACGGCCAAGACGGGCCGCGACGAGTAGGACGAGATGCTGCGCGGTGGCATCAGGGATGCCTAGAGTGTCGGCGCGACGCACGGTGAAGTAGTCGGGGCGGAAGCCGGCTTTTTCTAGGGTCGTGACACCGACGCGCTCGATGGCTGCGAAGTCGCGATCGCCGGCGCGCAACTTCTCGACTGCGGCTTGCAGCGTTTGATGGATCAGGGGGGCCCTGCCCCGCTCCTCGTCGGTGAGGTATTGGTTGCGGGAGCTCATCGCCAGGCCATCGGGCTCGCGGACGGTGGGGGCGGCGATGATATCAATCGGCATGCAGAGATCGGTCACCATCCGGCGGATGATGGTGAGCTGTTGGAAGTCCTTTTCGCCGAAGACGGCGACGTCGGGCTCTACGATGTGGAAGAGTTTGGCTACCACCGTCGCTACGCCTTCGAAGTGACCGGGGCGGAACTCGCCGTCCAGGATGCTCGAGAGGTCGGGCACGTCGATGCGGGTCGCGCGGTCGGAGCCGTTGGGGTACACCTCGAGGACGTCGGGCATGAACATCAGGTCGCAGCCGGCGTCAGAGAGCATGCGGGCGTCCTGAGTGGGGGTACGGGGATAGTGGGCGAAGTCCTCGTTCGGGCCGAACTGCATGGGGTTGACGAAGATGCTGGCGATGAAGCGGTCGCCGTGGCGGCGGGCCATTTCGATGAGGCTCACGTGGCCGGCGTGAAGATTGCCCATGGTGGGGACGAAGGCGATTCGGCGGCCCTCGGCGCGCCAGCGGCGTACGTGCTCGCGCACGGCAGCAATCGTAGTAACGGTGTCCATCTCTGTCAGAAGCAATGCTCGGGGGCGGGATAGGCTCCCGAGCGCACGGCTTCGACGTAGCGCTTCAATGCCTCGCGATTGTCGGCGGCGCCCTTCATGAAGTTCTGCACGAAGCGGGGCTTGCGGCCGGTGGTGATGTCGAGAATGTCGTAGAGCACCAGGATCTGCCCGTCCGTATCGGGACCGGCGCCGATGCCGATGACCGGCACCTGCAGCGCTTCGGTGATCGTCTTGCCGAGGTCCGCGGGGATGCATTCCAGGAGCACGATGTCGGCGCCCGCGGATTCGAGGCGTTTCGCGTTCTCGACCATCTGAGCCGCCGCATCCTGCTCCCGGCCCTGCACGCGAAAGCCACCGGTCTTGTGCACGGACTGGGGCCTCAGGCCCAGATGCGCGCACACGGCGATGTCGTGACGCGCCAGCCACTCGACCGTCTCGGCCTGGGTGGCGCCGCTTTCCAGCTTGACCATCTTGGCGCCGCCCTCCTGCATCAGGCGCACGGAATTCTCGAGCGCCCGCTCCTTGGAGGGGTAGCTCATGAACGGCAGGTCGGCCATGAGGAACGGCCGATGCAGCCCGCGCGCCACCGCACGGCAGTGGTACACGATGTTGTCCATCGTGACCGGCACGGTGGTGTCGTGTCCCTGGATGACCATGCCCATGGAGTCGCCTACCAGCACGACATCCACGTCCGCCTCATCCAGCAGCACGGCGAAACTCGCGTCGTAGCAGGTGAGGCTCGCGATTTTCTGCCGGTCCGCCTTCATGCGTGCCAGCGTGCTCAGAGTGACGGGGGGACGGTCCGTGCCGCGAAGCTGCAGGTGTGTGTACATGGAATCTCCCTGCGACCGACTTACTGGAAGGGCGCCTTGCTGCGCATCGGGTTGTAGTAGAGGCGCCCCCGCTTCATGCGCCGGATCGCGGCCAGCAACTCCTCATAATCCGAGCTGTTGTTGACCGGGTCGATGGAGGCGGCGTTGACGATGAGGAGGGGCGCCCCGGAGAACTCGTGGAAGAAGCGCGCGTACGCCTCGTTGAGGCGCACCAGATAGTCGCGCTCGATGTATTGCTCGTAGGCGATGCTGCGGCGCGCGATCCGCTCCAGCAGCACGTCGACCGGCGCCTGCAGGTAGACGACGAGGTCGGGCTTCGGCGCCTGCACGTCGAGCGTGGCGTAGACCTGCTCGTAGAGGGCGAACTCCGCATCGTCGAGTGTCACGCGCGCGAACAGGCGATCCTTCTCCAACAGGTAGTCCGCGACCCGCACCTGGGCGAAGAGGTCCTGCTGGTTGAGCGCGGACAGCTGCTGGCAGCGCTGGAAGAGGAAGTAGAGCTGCGCCGGCAGCGCACCGGCGCGCGGGTTCTTGTAGAAGCGCTCGAGGAATGGGTTCTGCGCCGCATCCTCCAACACGGGCTGCGCCGACAGGCTCTCGGCGAGCCGCTTGGCGAGGCTCGTCTTGCCGACGCCGATCGGCCCTTCCACCACGATGAACTGGTGCTCAGCCCCGGTCATGTTCGTTATGCGCCATCCAGTCGGATTCAGGGCTCGCCCAGGCGTTCGAGGCCCAGGGGAGCAAGGCGCTCTTTGAGCTCGGCCACCCGGCCGAGCCCGGGCACGTCGAGGTCCGGGGCGAGGTCGCCGAGAGGATACAGAACGAAGTTGCGCTCCACTATCCCAGGATGGGGGAGGACCAGGTCGGGCTCCGCCCGGCGCTCGCGGCCGTGGACCAGGAGGTCGAGATCGATGATGCGGGGCCCCCAGCGCTCGTGCTCCGCGGGCCGGCCCAACGCCCTCTCGAGCGTGAGTAGCCCGTCCAGTAGCGCGCGGGGATCGAGCTGGGTGAGCACCCCCGCCACGCCGTTGACGAAATCCGGCTGGGGCACGGGCCCGAAGGGCTTGGAGCTATAGAGAGGGGAAACACACACGAGCCGGGTGGCCGCAAGCTGCCCCAGCGCGGCACAGGCGCGCAGCACCTGGGCCCTCGGATCCTCGAGATTGCTGCCGAGGCCGATGTAGGCCGGCTGCCAGACCCCCCCTGCCCGGCCGTTCACGAGGCTCGGGGCCCGCGCCGTCCCCTGCGCCGCCGGCGGCCGGTCTTGGGCCGGCCGGGCCGTGGTCCGCCCGCCTGCGCCAGCTCATCCGCCATGCGCCCCTGGTCCTCGTGCGCAGCAGCCTGCACGTCGGTCCACCATTTGGCCATTTCAGCGGAGGCGAGCCCGAACTCCGCCCGCAGCAGCAGCAGGTCATAGGCGGCCCGGAAACGCGGATGGGTGAGCAGGCGCAGCGCGCGACGCCCGCTCGGATGCTCGAGCCGCGGCTGCAGCGAGAACATCTCGCTCAGCCCCAGGGAGAAGCGCCGCGGAATGGTCAGATGCTGCTGCGCCTGCCGCACCGCGCGGTCACAGGCGTCGCCGATGGCCGAGAGCTCGTGCCACTTCTCGGGCGGCATGGCCTCGATGATCTGGGCGATCGGGCCATAGAGGAGCAGAGCCAGAAGAAAGGTGGGCGTGAGCGGACGGCCGGCGATGGCCCGCTCATCCGTGTTGGCCAGGCCCTTCATCAGCAGCCGCTCGACCAGACTGCCGGGGTGGGCACTGAGGTACGCATCCACGTTCGGCAGCAGCTGCGCCAGAAGTCCTCGGCGCCTCAATACCTCGAGGCTCTTCGCTCCGTGGCCGGTGAGGAAGAGCTTCAGCATCTCGTCGAAGAGGCGCGCCGGCGGCACGCCGCCCAGCAGCTCGCGCAGGCGTCCGATCGGCTCGGCCGTCAGCGGATCGATCTCGAACCCGAGTTTCGCTTCGAAGCGCGCCGCACGCAGCATCCGGACCGGATCCTCGCGGAAGCGCGTCTCCGGGTCACCGATCATCCGCAGGCGCCTGGCGGCAATGTCTTCCACACCGCTGCAGTAGTCCCAGATGGAGAAGTCGGCGATGTTGTAGTAGAGCGAATTGGCCGTGAAATCCCGGCGCCAGACGTCCTCGTCGATGGTGCCGTAGACGTTGTCCCGCAGGATGCGGCCGGTCGCGTCGAACATGCGCTCCGAATCGTCGTCGAGCGGCGGTCGCGCTTCCCGCGTCGGCTCCCGCACCGGGCCTGCCTCCTCTTCCGGTCCCGCAGCCTCAGGATCCTCGTCGAGTTCCGGCGCCTCGCCGTCCTCCGGATCGGCGTCCGCCAGCGGCTCCTCCCCCTGGGACGGCGCGCTGGCCGCTCGGAAAGTAGCTACCTCTATGATCTCCTGGCCAAAGAAGACGTGAGCCAGGCGGAACCGCCGCCCCACCAGCCGGCAATTGCGGAAAAGCCGCTTGACCTGCTCCGGCAGCGCGTCCGTGGCCACGTCGAAGTCCTTCGGCTCCAGGCCCAGCAGCAGGTCCCGCACGCAGCCACCCACCAGAAACCCCTGAAATCCCCCGTCTTTGAGGCGATAGAGCACCCGCAACGCATTGGGGGAGATATGGGACCGGGAAATGGTGTGCTCGGCCCTGGGGATGACCCGGGGCTTGGCTGCAGGCGCCACCACATGCGCTGGGGGAGAGTTCAATTCGCGGCTTTCGGCTTGAGCATTGGACACAGCCCCCTATAATACCGCGCTCCTGAAGCCGGCCCGAAGCCAGACGCTCCCTTCGTCTAGAGGCCCAGGACATAGCCCTCTCAAGGCTGTAACACGGGTTCGAATCCCGTAGGGAGCGCCAAATTTCTCAAGGTCCGTTCCGACGCGCAACCGGCGGATTCAGCGGCGTCGGTCATCCCTAGACACTGGAGCTCCTCGCAATGGGGGCCACTGCAGGTACCGCGGTCGGCGGTAGCATCATCGCCTCGGCAAGAGCTCCGAGCGCCATGGGTCGCGCAAGATGATAGCCCTGAGCTCTCTTGGCGCCGAGGGATTGAAGCGTGTGAAGCTCGGCGGCAGTCTCCACGCCTTCGGCGACGATTCCCATGTCGGTTTCTCGTGCGAAGGCGATGAGCGCCGAAGCCAGTGCGCGACGCTTGCGATCCTGATCGATGCCCCGTGTGAGACTGATGTCGAACTTCACCAGGTTGGGCTCAATGCTCAGGATGTGCCGCATGCTCGCGTACCCCGCACCTGCGTCATCAATCGCAATGCGCAGCCCGAGTGCGCGGAGCGGCGCCAATGCGCTGGTGAGCTCGTGATAGTCCGTCACGGAGGCATGCTCGGTGAGCTCGAGAACTACCCGACTGATGTCGACGGATTGCAGTAGCGCCGGGAGCTCACCGCTCGAGACGAGCGCAGGGGAGCGGCATTTCGCGGCCCAGGTTTAGGGTTCGGTCGAGCCTTCAGGGCTCCGCGGGCCAACCGAAAGCCGGAGTGTGAGCTCGCTCACACAGCTCGGCTCGGGTTCACGACTCAGCTCTTCTGGCGGGCGGTGCCTCGCGGCCGACCATGGCCAAATGCTGCGGCGCGTAGCGTTCACCCTCGGGTTGGATATCCGCGGCTGCCTGTGTAATCGCGCTTACATCTTCCGCAGTCAGCTCGCAGTGGGTCGCGCCGATGTTTTCCTCGAGTCGATGGAGCTTGGTCGTCCCTGGTATCGGTACGATGTAGTCCCGCTGAGCCAGCAGCCACGCGAGTGCGATCTGGGCCGGTGTCGCGCCCTTCTCCTCGGCAAAGCGCTTCAACAGATCCACGAATGCCTGGTTCTTCTCCATCGCTTCGCGAGAGAAGCGGGGGACGGAGCTGCGGAAATCGTTCTCCGCCAGCTTCGTATCCCTGCTCATGGTGCCGGTCAGGAAGCCCTTCCCGAGCGGACTGTAAGGCACAAATCCAATCCCGAGCTCGTCGCAGGCCTCAAGAATCCCGTTCGTCTCCGGCGCTCGCCACCACAGCGAATACTCGTTCTGTAGCGCAGCCACCGCCTGCACCGCATGGGCGCGGCGCAGGGTCTGGACCCCGGGCTCCGACATACCAAAATGTCTGACCTTCCCCTCGGCGATCAGCGCTTTCACAGTGCCCGCCACGTCCTCGATCGGCACCGCGGGATCCACACGATGCTGATACAAGAGGTCGATCGTTTCGATGCCCAGACGCTTCAGCGAGCCCTCGACCGCGCGCCGGATGTGATGGGGCTGGCTGCTGACCCCTCGGTTCTGTCCCGTGCCCGGATCGATGTCGAAACCAAACTTGGTGGCGATGACTACCCGCTCGCGAAATGGCCGCAACGCCTCGCCAACGACCTCTTCGTTCACGAACGGGCCATAGACCTCGGCGGTATCGAAGAAGGTCACACCCCGCTCCACCGCGGCGCGGATCAGCGCAACGCCCTCCTCCTTGGACAGTTGCGTGGCGTAACTGAAGCTGATGCCCATGCAGCCCAGACCGATGGCAGAAACCTCGAGGCCACCAAGGCCGAGTTCACGTTTTTGCATGAGGTTTCATCCTCGAGATTGGAGCATTGGCTGACTCATGGCCGCACCATCACCTTGAGTGCCTTGCGGTCGTTCATGTCTCGGTAACCGCCGGGCACTCCGTCGAGGTCCACGACGCGATCGAAGACCCGTCCGGGCTGAATGCGGCCCTCCAGGATGTCTGGCAGGAGTTCTGGAATGTAGGTCCGCACCGGAGCTGGGCCGCCAGCTACCGTGACGTTGTGGTAGAAGGCGGTCTGGGAGCCGGGCATGGCGGGATCCTGCGGCACGCCGACACGTCCGATCGCTCCGCCCGCGCGGGCGATCTCGACGGCCGTTTCCATCGCCTGCGCCAGGCCGACACATTCCAGTACCGCGTGCACTCCATGCCCCCCGGTGAGTTCGCGTACACGCTCAACGGCCTCGGGTCCGCGCTCGCTCACTACGTCAGTGGCGCCAAACTCGCGCGCAAGCGCGATGCGGTCAGGGTGGCGGCCAAGGAGAATGATGCGCTCCGCACCGAGACGCTTGGCCGCAATCACACCGCAAAGCCCTACCGCACCATCGCCCACGACGGCCACATCCTTGCCCGGGCCAACTTTGGCCACCACAGCTGCGTGGTGCCCCGTCCCCATGACATCGGCGAGCGTGAGCAAAGAGGGCATCAAGGTATCGTCCTCTCCGACCGGGAGGGGGAAGAGCGTCCCATCGGCATAGGGAATCCGGATCGCCTCTGCCTGCGCGCCATCATTCCCCTGATTGCCAAAGAAACTGAGATGGATGCAGGCAGTGGGCAAGCCCTCCTGACAGAACATGCAGGTGCCATCCGAGGAGGCGAAGGGCATCACCACGACATCGCCCCGCTTGACGCTGTGGACGTCGGCTCCCACCGCCTCGACCACGCCGACTGCCTCGTGTCCTTTCGGCTGACCCGAATCGGATCGCTCCATGGATTGGTACGGCCAGAGATCGCTGCCGCAAATGCAGGCGCGAGTCACCCTGAGCACAGCGTTGGTAGACTCGATGATCGTGGGATCCGGGACCCGCTCGATCCTGACGTCGCCGGCGGCATGCATGACGGTTGCGCGCATGGTGATTTACCTCAGTCTCATCGCCAGCACCCAATCTACGGTCTCGGGCGCAAAAGCATTAGTGGGTGGAATCCGCATGGAGTTATGAGAAAATCTCATGAATGGCGCGCGAGAACTTCAACGATCTCCAGGCATTCCTGGCGGTGGCCCGCAGCAGAAGCTTCACCCGGGCCGCAGCGCGGCTTGGCGTCTCCCCCTCGGCCTTGAGTCATGCCATGCGAGGGCTCGAGGAGCGGCTCGGCATCCGCTTGCTGACGCGCACGACGCGCAGCGTTTCGCCGACCGAGGCTGGAGAGCGGTTGCTGCGCACCGTAGGTCCACGCTTCGAGGAGGTCGAGGCCGAGATCGCGGCCCTCAACGAGCTGCGGCGCAAGCCGGCGGGCACGATCCGCATCACGGCCGGCGATCATTCCGCGACAACCATCCTTTGGCCGAAGCTCGCCAAGGTTCTATCGGGATATCCGGATGTGAAGGTCGAGATCAACGCCGAGGGCGGTCTGATCGATATCGCCGCGCAGGGATACGATGCCGGCGTGCGCTTGGGCGAGCAGGTCGCCAGAGACATGATCTCGGTCCGGATCAGCCCCGACATTCGATTCGCCGTCGTCGGCGCAAAGTCCTATCTCGCCAAACACCGGCCACCCGAGACGCCACAGGATCTCGTGGCGCATTCGTGCATCAACCTGCGGCTGCCGACCTATGGTGGATTATGGGCTTGGGATTTCGAGCGCAACGGCCGAGAGCTCAAGGTCCGCGTCGACGGACAACTCACATTCAACAGCATTTTTCAGGTTCGCGATGCAGTGATCGAAGGCTACGGTCTCGCCTACATCCCGGAGGATCTCGCGCGACCCTATCTTTCCAAGGGCCAGCTGGTATGGGTACTCGAAGAGTGGTCCCCGCCCTGGACGGGATACCATCTCTATTATCCGAGCCGCCGCCAGTCATCACCGGCTTTTGCGCTGATCGTCGATGCTCTACGCCACCGCGAAAGATAGCGTTTGCGAGCACTCCGTGACGGCCTCATAGCTCACACCCTTGCGGTTACTCCGTCAGATTTCCGCCAGGAGCTTCACGGGTCCCAGGAGACCCGAGCTGAGCAGCCTGGGCGATGCCCCGGTCTTCTGCCGCATCGCCGCTTCCGGGTCGCTGCCGTATAGCTGCACGTCTGCCGGCAGCGGCGTGTCGTAGAGCCTCACATTCGTCCTGGTCCGACGCTGGTCCTTGGGCAGGAGGCCATCTCCGATCAGCCGGTTCGGCCAGAGGTTTACCACGTCGATCTCCAGTTGGTTTCCCGTTGCCTTCATCGCATCACCCACGGCTACGCGCCATGGGGCTGTCCAGACGACCCCGAGATTCCAGCCGTTCAGGCGCACGCGCGCGACGTTTTTCACTTCTCCCAGGTCGAGGTATACCCTTCCCGCCGTGCCTCCGGGCGCATCGAAGGTCTTCCGGTAGGTCGCCATGCCGCTGTAGTAGCGAATGCCCTCCTCGGGTCGCTGAGTCCAATCCTCGAGATGCTCGAAAATCACTTTCGCGGGTCCGCCCCACTCTTCGTCGAAACCAACGTCCCAAGGTCCTGAAAGAGCGGCACGGACGCTGAGTACCGGGAAATTCCGCGCCTCGAGCTGCCTGTCGCGGCCAGCGTCGGAGCGGCGGAACACCACGAACCAGCTCTGCCTGGCGGCGAAACTAAGAGGTATCACCGTTCGATCGGTCTCGGAGTGAAACTCAGGCAGATCGCGTGCTTCTCCTGTCACCGGGTCCCACAATTCCGGCCGCTTGCCCGCCACCCGAAATACCGCTGCGACCCGAGCCGGCCGCTCGCTCAGGTTGGCCAGAAAATAGATTTCGCCCTCCCCGTCGCGGCGATGGATCCAGTCGAGCTTTGCGCCCGAGGGCGCTCCCCGCAACTCCACATCCGGCGACAGGCGATCCGCTCGAATCACCTCTTCGAGGCCGCGGCCCCAGATGACTCGCCCCTTGCCGACGCGCCGGACTCCCGATGCCGTGGCGTCAGGTCCCCACAGGATATCGGCCTGCGCCCTGACCTCGCTCTCCGAGCGCGGAAATCCCACCAGCCCCAATGAATGCTTCGGACGCAATCCGACGAGCGTCACTCCTTCCTCGACCAGCTGGCGCATCCTGCCCAGCACCTCCGGTGTGATCTCCTCGGCCGCTCCCTCCGGCAGGACCAGATATCGATAGCTCATGCCACCCGGCAACACCAGCCTGCCGTTCCCGGCCGCGGCACGCGCAAGCAGCGCCTGCGCATTGATGACATCGAAGTCGAAACCCGTGATGGGCTTGCGATCGAGAAGGACGAAGTTCGGGATCGCCTGGCCGGAGAAGTACAGGATATCGGCCACGAAGTTTCCCCGGCGCAGCATGTGCTGACACCGCGCCAGATAGGTGAGCCACCCGTGGCTCAGGGGAAACCATGTCACATTCCGGTCGAAGTGGGTCCCGACGTGCTCCCACTCGAACCCCGGCTTGTCGGTGGTCGACTGAAGAACACAGAACGAGAGGACCTGTCGCGTCAGGCCGAGGCAAAATGCCCGGTCGCCGTATGGCTTGAGGAAGTACGGGTCCTCCGACCAATCCTGGTTGAATCCGGTGTAGGACTCCGCCTGGCTGATCGGCTTCCCATAGACATGCGCCGCGTCGACCTCCTGACGGATGGAGCCGTCGTTGAGGGCCGGGAAGGTCCACTGGGTGCTCAAATAAAAGGGTGCGGAGACGCCCTCATAATTCGGTATGGGCTTGCCTCCCCGCACGAATGCATGGCGCGAATCCCAGAATTCGGCCATCGGGAGATCGTTCGCACCCTCGCACTCCAGGGCATCGATGTAGTGCGAGTAATAGGGCCCACCCGATTCGGACTCCGACCGGAGTCCGTGTTCGTGGCAGAGCTTGGCGAGCCGCCCGTAGTAGTTCTCCGCCGTCAGGTCCGCCACGGTCCGTCGATAATCCCAGCTGAATCGGTCCGTCAGCTCCGCGGTATCCAGCTTTTTGCCCGCAAGAGCCGGGAGATACCGGGTCATGTCGTAACCGCGGCGGAGTCGAAACTCATTCACGAGGTTCGCCGTCCAATGCACCACGCCTATTTCCCAGCTGTCGATGTGGAAGTACTTCAGGGTTTTGCCCGCGAGAGGACCGGCGTCTTCGATCAACTTTGCGCCCGTATGCGCAAAATGCCGATCCATTGCGCCGGCACTCATGGGGTCGATTTCCCAGCCCCCATCGGCCGGCTGACCAGGCTCCTTGATCGTATGGGTCGCCCCGTACCAGATCGGCCCCTGATCCGCCTGCTGACGGACGACGTATCCCAGTCGCAGCACCGTCCATCGGCCGCTCGGCGCATCCCATCGCAATCTTCCGTCGAGGGTCAGGCCCGTCAGGTCTCGAATCTCCTTCATCCGCCAGACGCCATCGCCGCTCTCGCGACATGCCAACACCGCGATGTCCCTATACGAGTCAGAGGGCTTGTCGGATCCGCGTGGATGGGCAAGGACACGGTCGATCCGGCCCGGTCCTTCGATGCCCGTTTCCCGCCACACCAGATCCTTGATCGCATCTTCTTCCGTCACCCATGGGCCGCCGCAATTCCAGCCGCTGCAGAGATTGACCGCCATCTCGATGCCGAGCCGGGCCGCCTCCTTTACCGCGAAGCGAAAGTATTCGCGCCACTGCGCGCTCATGAACGGCGGGCCCTTGGGTGCGAGCGGCCCGCCTCCACCGGCATTGAACACCACGACGCCGCTGATCCCCTGCTGCTTCATCGCCTCGAGATCGGCGGTGATGCCCATCCTGCTCGCGGCCCCGTCCAGCCACCACCAGTACATCCAGGCTTTCGAGCCGTCCGGCGGAGTCAGGAACGCCCGGGCCAACGAATCCCAATCGCTTGCGGCGGAAGTCGGTCGGGCACCAGCCCGGGCAAGCGCACCGAGCCCCGCTAAGACTCCCGTCGCGGCGCTCCCCGAGATGAACCAGCGACGCGTCAACCGCAGAGACGGTTTGTCATCGCCCGGCATGACTCAATTACCCCCAACGGCCGGCGGCGGCAGGGGCGGCAGGTGCGGGTGGTAGTCGCGCCAGGGCGGACGCTCATAGTGCGCCGGCGGATGCGCCTGCAGCTGCTCGAGGGCGATCGCGACGGCGCGCTCGAGCTGAGGATCGTGGCCCTGCCTGATGAGCTGCGGGTCCTGCCACACGGTCACGTCCGGGCTGATGCCATGGTTCTCAACGGGGAAGGTGCCGTTCAAACCCTCCACGGCGGTGCCCGGCGCCATGATGTAGCCGCCGTCCATCAACGGGGGATAGCCGCCGATGCCGACCAGTCCGCCCCAAGTGCGCTCGCCGACGATGGTTCCGACATGGTCCATCTTGAAGTACCACGGCAAGGCGTCGCCGCCGGAACCGGCGAACTGATTGATGACCATGACCTTGGGACCGAAGATCGCCTCCGGAGGATCCACCACCATTCTGCCCCAGCGACTCACATCGAGCGCCATGGGCCGAGCTTCCAGGTACTGCATGATGTAATCGGAGAGCAGGCCGCCGCCGTTGTTGCGCTCATCGAGGATGAGGCCTTGTTTGTCCACCTGCGAGAAGTAATAGCGGTTGAAGCTCTCGTAGCCGCCCCAGATGGTATCGGGCAGGTAAACGTACGCGAGCTTGCCGCCGCTCAGGCGATTCACCCGCTGCGCGTTCTGGTCGACCCAGGCGATGTGGCGCAGCGCGGACTCGCTCGAGATGGTCTTCACGATGATCTGATGCGCGCCCTTGCCATCAGGGTTAGGTCCCACCGTGAGCGTCACGACTTTGTCCGCTGCGTCCTCGAAGGCTGCGTAGATGTCGGTCTGAGCGTCGAGCGGATCGCCGTTGACCGCCAGCAGGTAGTCGCCCACCTTGACCGCGAGACCCGGCTGGGCCAGCGGCGCGTACAGGCTCGGGTTCCATTCCCCGCCGGTGAAGATACGCGCGATGCGGTAGTGGCCGTGGTCGACACTGTAATCGGCCCCGAGAAGTCCCACCTCGATGTCGTCCGCCTTCGGAGCGTAGCCGCCGAAGATGAACATATGCCCGACCGAGAGGTAGCTCATCATCTCGCGGAACAGGAACGACAACCCGTCGCGGCTTGCGATGCCGGGCAGGTATTGCGCGAATTCGCGCTCTGCCGCATCCATGTCGAGGCCATCGAACGTCGGGCTATAGAAGAAGGCGCGCTCGATCCGCCAGGCGTCGCGATACATCTGCGCCCACTGCTGACCCGGGACCACCCGTACGCGCATGTCTGCGAGATTCAGCTTGTCCGGCTTGGCCCCTGGCGAGGTATCCGAGATGTACCAGTCGTCCCCGGTACGGTAGAGCATCTTCCCGCCATTGGCAGCGAGCGAGAGATCCGTGATCCCGGCCACCACCGGCTCGGCTTTCCGGGACGCCAGGTCGAAGCGCAACAGCGCAACCGGCAGACCGTGCGGGCCTCCGTCCGATGGAGTCACTATCTGCGGCGCCTGCATCAGGTAGATGATTCCGCTCGTGCCGGCCTCCAGGCCCACGTAGTTCGCAGCCGGTATGGGCAGCGGTACCGCGCGGGACTGGAGGCCCCGGAAGTCGATCTTCACGTGCTCGTCCCCGCTCTCCCCCTTCGATGCCGGCGGGACTTGCTCAAAGCCCGCGCGCGGGGCGAGCGGCGAAGCAAGATTGGACTGAAGCGTGAGGGCATAGACGGTGCGGGTCACCGGCCGCTCGAGCTGAGTCATGTCGAACCCGCCGTGGGTGAGCGCGGTGTCGGTGCTCGCGGTCAGATACAGGTATTTGCCGCTTGCGTCGAATACCGGATAGAGGCAATCGCTGCTGCCGTCGGTGACCTGTCGTGTGCTGCCGTCCCGCAGCGAATAGATGAATACCGCGTGCAGGTAATTCGCCATCACCCGCGTATAGGCGACCCAGCGGCTGTCGTGCGACCAGCTTGCGTCGAACTGATGCACCTCGGCGACACTGTCGGTCGCGACCTTCACGGGCCGCGGGCGGTTTTCAGTGAGGTCCACGTACCAGAGGTTGAGCTTCTGATCGCTGAAGAGAAGCCTTTTGCTGTCGGGTGACCATCTGAGTCCGGCGTAAAAGGCATCGCGCTGCCCGAGGGAAATTCTGCGCACGGGACCCGTGCCGTCCTGCTCGCGGATGGCCAGGTCATACTCTCCCGCGCGGTCGGAGAAGTAGGCGATGGACTTGCCGTCAGGCGACCAGGCGGCCTCGCGGTCCATCACCCCGGGGCTGTTGGTGAGGTTCTCGATGCTGCCATCCTTGGCCGGCACGGTCAGGATGTCGCCGTGCGCCGCGAATACGGCTCGCACTCCGCTCGGGGAGATGCCGCTGGCTGTAATCTGACTCGAGGCGTCCTCATAATAGGGGCGCCGCTGCGGCAGATCGCCCGCTACCGTCACCGGCACCGCGTGCGTCCTGCCGGTGGCGAAATCATAGATCTCCAGGCCGCCGAACCGGGAGTAGACGATGCCGCCGGGACCTGCGGAGGCCGAAGTGATATCGAAGCCCGTGTTGTCGATCAGGCGCTTCACTTGCCCGCTGCGAACGTCGTATGCATACAGCGTCACTGGCCCATCGCGATCCGATAGAAAGTAGACCCGGCTGCCGACCCACATCGGATCGGTCTCGTTGGCATCGAGTTCGGGAATGCGAACCGTGTGCGAGTCGGACAGCCGCGCAATCCAGATCTGGGCGTGCTGGCCGCCCTTGTAGCCCTTCCAGAAGGGCTCCCACCGGAACCCGGGCGCATAGGCAATCCGGCTGCCGTCGGGTGAATAGGAGCCCATGTACCCGTCCGGCAACGGCAGCTCTGACTGAAAGCCGCCCGTGACCGGAACGGTGAAGAGCTGGTCCTGAAGGGAGGCGCTGTAGCGATTGGAGTGGAACAGCACGCTCTTGCCGTCCGGAGTCCATCCGACGGCGACGTTCGCCCCGGGATAGTACGTCAGACGACGCGGCTGTCCACCAACCGCGGGCACCACGTATACGTCGGTGTTCTTCTGGAACGTGCCGGTGAACGCGACCGCGGCCCCGTCCGGGGAAAAGATCGGCCCGGCGCCTCCCGGCGCGAAGACTATTTTTATCGGCTGCTCGATGCCGCTCGCCAACACGTGCGCGTGGCCGCCGCTGCGTGGCACGCTCCAGAGGTCCCCGCCGTACTCGAAGACGATCTGCGTCTTCGACATCGTCGGATACTGCAGCAGCAATCTATCGGCAGCGTGAGCGATCGAGCCCACGAGCATTGCGAGAGCCGCCGTCGCGACAAATCCCAGCGCAATACTCAATGCTCCGGACTCCCTCGGGCTACCGCCGGCACAGAATACCGGCGGCGTACCCGCCGGGTTAGGCTGCTGCGAGCATTCGACTAGCATGTTTTTAACCCCAAGCCGACAAACCCCAAACGCGGACAGGCAGGTCCCCTCAGGGCTCGATGATGCCCTTGCGAAGAATGACGTTCCCATAAGTACGGCGCTCGCCCGTTGCCACCACCACGTACGCCTGGCGCGCACGCTCGTAGAAGGCGAAGCGCTCGACCGGCACGATATTTTCGAACCTCCGCCCCGAACGCGCGGTGACGATCTCCCGAAACTCGCCGGTAATGGGCGCGCATTTCCCCGGACTGCCCACCAATTCCATCACGCAAACCGCGCCATCGGCGAACGTGTCGAGCGGCAGCACCGTCAGAACCGCCGCGAGCATCTGCGGCGCCGTTACGCCGTCGGCCCGCACGAGTCGTCTGGCAACCGACGCCGCGGGGAAATTTGCGTCGGCGATGATCAACTCATCGCCGTGGCCCATGGCACGCAGATGCGCCAACAACTCGGGGCCCAACAGGGGATCGAGTCCGATGAGCATGTTTTACTCTCCCAACCTTTGACTTTCCGTGAGCTGGTGATATGGTGTTATGTCAGTGATCACCGATATGGTGTCGATCATGTCCACACCGCAACGCATTCGCACCCGGCGCCTGGGAAGGACCCATCTCGATTTGTCCGAGCTGGGCTTCGGCACGGTGCCGGTCGGAAACATGTACCAGCCCATCGGCGACGCCCAGGCGCATGGCGCGCTTCGGGCCGCGCTCGACGCCGGTATCAATTTTTTCGACACGGCGCCCTTCTACGGATATGGACTGGGCGAACGGCGCGTGGGCGACATTCTGCGCGGACGGCCCGGATTCATCCTGTCGACCAAGGTCGGCCGGCTGCTCGATCCGGCGCCCCAGATAAAGGACGCTGCGGATCGGCGCGGCTTTTGCTCGCCGTTCCCCTTCGAGCCGCGCTTCGATTACACCTATGACGGCGTCATGCGCTCGTACGAAGACAGCCTGCAGCGATTGGGGCTGGCCCACGTCGACATCCTGCTGATTCACGATATTGGAGCCCTCACTCACGGGGATCGGCATCGTGAAATGTTCGAGCAGCTCACCGGTGGCGGCCTGCGTGCATTGGAGGAGCTTCGCAGCGCGGGGGACATCACGGCCATTGGCGTCGGCGTAAACGAGGTTGCCGTCTGTCTCGAGCTCATGCGCTGCGCCCGGCTCGATCTGATTCTCCTTGCAGGCCGCTATACGTTGCTCGAGCAGGCGCCCCTCGACGAGTTCTTTCCGGTTTGCCGCAAAAACGGGGTGCAGGTCATCGTGGGCGGACCCTACAACTCGGGAATTCTCGCCACGGGGACGCGCGGCGTCGCGAGTCTTCACTACAACTACGCCGCGGCGCCGCAGGCGGTCGCGGCGCGGGTCCGCGAGCTGGAAGCGGTCTGCGATCGTCACAACGTGCCGTTGCCTGCGGCGGCACTCCAGTTTCCCCTGGCACACCCGCAGGTGGTCTCGGTCATTCCCGGCATCGAAAGCGCCGACCGCGTCGCCGAAACGGTCCGCCTTTACGATACCCGGATTCCACCGGAGTTTTGGGACGCATTGCGTTCCGCCGGGCTCCTGCGGGCGGACGCGCCCCTTCCCGGTGCGCCCGCCCAGCGCCAGCACGATGGAACGGCGATCGACCTCGAAGAAACGCCGTAGCACCGCGCGCGTGAGCGGCGGTCCCGTCATTGGACCTTCTCCAGGCCGTAGAATCCCTCCGCATTGCGGCGGAACACCTTCTCGAGCTCGCGCGGCCCCATACGCGCGCTCAGCACGGTGCGCAGCCCATTCACGACCTCGCCATACTCGGCGGCCAGGCGGCACACCGGCCAGTCGCTGCCGAACAACAGCCGGTCGGCTCCAAACACGTCGACGACATGATCGACGTAGGGCGCCAGCGAATCGGGAGACCAGCCGGCATGATCCGCCTCGGTCACCATGCCGGAGAGCTTGCAGTGGACCCCGGGGAAGTCCGCGACACGCTTCATGAGCGTGGCCCACGGCTCGAGCGCCCCGGAAGCGATCGGCGGCTTGGACAGGTGATCGACCACGGCATGGAGTGCGGGTGTCTCCTCGAGGGCCCGCAATACGTGCGGCAGATGGCGGGGGAAAGTGAGGAACTCGAACGGAAATTTGAGCTCGGCAAGGTGATGGAGATTTCCCAGCACAACAGGACCCAGGATCCATGCGTCATCCTTCAGGTCCTGCAGCATGGGACGAACAGCCACGAACTTCGGGTGCCGGCGATAGTGCGCGAGGCGCTGGGGAAATCCGCGGTCGCCCAGGTCGAGCCAACCCGTGACACCGGCGACGAAGTCCGTGCGCGACGCCAGCTCGAGCAGGAAATCGGTTTCGGCCTCGGTGGCCGCGGCCTGGATGAGCACCGTGCGCGCAACCCCTGCCTTGCGCAGGTGGGGCCGCAGATCATCGGCGAGATAATCGCGCGCCAGCAAAGGCATGGTGGGCGTCATCCAGTGGTAGTCGCCGCGGGAAATCCTCCAGAAATGTTGGTGCGCGTCGATGATCACTCAGAGCCCTCAGGATGAGCTGATGAAAGAGATCGGCGCCAGGGTGTAGCTCTTCCGGAACTCCTGCAGCCGGGCTTCGACCTTGGCATGCGCCGAGTCGAGGTGCGCGCGCATCGCCTGACGCGCCCGCCGCGAATCCCGCGAGAGCAGGGCCTCGATCACCGCCAGATGCTCCGCGAGGAAAGGATCGATCCGCGGATAGGGGACGTGCTTGCCCAGGATGTGCTTGCCCGAAATGAGAATGCAGCGCGTCCGCCCGAGCGCTTCCAACATCTCGCGGTTGCCTCCGTGTTCGAGACAGCTCACGTGCAGGTCATGCTCCAGGCCGTCGAGATCGTCGATTTTGACTTGCGGATGTCGTTGCATCGCATCACGCAGCCTGCCACGCATCTGGGCGAGCACGTCCCCCGGAATGCGCGTGGCGGCGTTGCCCACCAGTTCCGGCTCGATCAGCTTACGCAGCTCGTATAGCTCGTTCAGCCGCTGCGAATCGAGCGGCACCACGTACCAGTGCGCCTTCTCGCCCTTGGTCACGATGCCGCTCGCCTGCAGACGCAACAGCGCATCGTGCGCGACCGTGCGTCCGGCGTGGTAATACCTCGCCAGCTCGAGCTCATTGACCTGGAAACGCCCGAACGCCGAGCGATAAAGGAGCTCGCGCTCGATCGTCCTGTAGATTTTCTGCCAGGCGTGCACCCGCGGCAGCGCAACACTGCTTTCCTCGATACCCAGCATGGCGTGGGTGAGCGGCGTCCGATCGGGAGTAGCGCCTCGGCCGCCCACCTGCACGCCGCGGCCGTCGGAACGGGACAGCAGCCGCTCCGACATCAACTGCTTTATTGCGGCCTTGACGGGCGAGCGGCTCGAGCCGAACAGCTCGGCGAGCGAAGCCTCCTGCAACACCAGTCCCGCGCGCAGCCGGCCGCGCTGGATACCTTGACGCAGTGTATCGGTAATGAGCTTGTAAGCCGGCGGATCACGCTGCAGCGGTCGCGCGCGCGTCGCAGGTAGGCGGCTGCTGCTCATCCGGGACCGTCCTCAGGTGACCGCTCCGAGCTGCCAGGGCACGAACTCGTTATCGCCGTAGTCGTAGGCCTCGCTCTTCGTCTTTTCACCGGAAGCCACCGCCACGATGCGCTCGAAGATTTCGGCGCCTGCTTCCGCGACGCTCTGCTGCCCGCTGATGATGGTTCCGCAATCGATGTCCATGTCCTCGGACATATGTTGATACATCTGCGAGTTGGTCGCGATCTTGATGCAGGGCGCAGGCTTGAAGCCCGAAACCGATCCGCGACCCGTGGTGAAGCAGATCAGATTGCAGCCGCCGGCGACCTGTCCGGTGACCGACACCGGGTCGTAGCCCGGCGTATCCATGAATACGAGCCCATGCGCATCGATGCGCTCGGCATACTCGTAAACCGCCTGCAATGGCGTGGAGCCGCCCTTGGCGACAGCGCCGAGCGACTTCTCCAGAATGGTGGTCAGCCCGCCCTCCTTGTTGCCGGGCGAGGGATTGTTGTTCAGCTGCGCGCCGTTGCGGGCGGTGTAATCCAGCCACCAATCGATCCGCTCGAGGAGCTCCGCCGCAACCTCCCGGCTCGCCGCGCGACGCGTCAACAGGTGCTCGGCGCCGTAGATCTCCGGCGTTTCGCTCAGGACGGCGGTGCCGCCCTGGGCGACGAGCAGATCCATGGCGCAGCCGAGAGCGGGGTTGGCGGAAATTCCCGAGTAGCCGTCGGAACCACCGCATTGCAGTCCCACGCGGATGTGCGACAGCGGCTGCGTCGATCGTCGCGAGGCATCCACCTCATCGAGCATGCCTGCTATCGCCGCGCAGCCGGCGTCGATTGACTTGCGCGTGCCCCCGGCGTTTTGAATGGTGAGTGTCCGCAACACCGGACCCTCCTCGAGCCCGTATTCCTCGATGATCCGTTGCACCTGTGCGTGCTCGCACCCCAGGCCGATCATCAGCACGCCGCCGACGTTGGGGTTACGGGCATACCCCTGCAGCGTCCGGGTCAGCAGCCGATAGCCCTCCCCCTGTGTGTCGATGGCGCAGCCGCTGCCATGCGTCAGGGCAACCACACCGTCGATGTGCTCACGGCCGCGCAAGCCGTCGCCGCGGCCGAAGTGCTCCGCAATGTAGCGGGACACCGTCGCCGAACAATTCACGGAGCTGATGATGACAATGTAATTCCTGGTTCCAACGCGGCCGTCCGCCCGCAGGTACCCGGCGAAGGTGCGTTGTCCGGTGTCCTGCGGCGCAACGGCGGCGGGCCCGTGGCTGGCGAAATCCCGCTGTTGCAGGTCGTCGCGCATCGACAGGTTGTGAAGGTGCACGTGTTCGCCTGCGCGAATGACGGTGGAGGCGACGCCAATGGGTTGCCCGTATTTGACGACGACGCTGCCGGCAGGAATATCGGCCAGAGCGACCTTGTGGCCGCGCGGAATCGCCTGGAGCGCAGCGACGTCAGTCTCACCCAACACCTGACCAGAAGTTATATCCTCGCGGGCAACTCCAACGTTGTCGAAGCGGCTCAGCCGGATCACCGAGCTCACGTTGCCGGGCGACGTATGGGACATTGGACGAGTCTATAGGTTATTGCACGCAGCGTCCACGAGCGTCGGCGGCGCCGCGCTCACGATGCGGTTTCCGTCACCGATTCATCCGCCTGCACGGGCGAGTGACGGCCGCGGAGAAGCGACCAGAGGCCATACGTCAGAAGTGGGGCCACGTAGACCGCAAGAAAGACATACGCCAGCGCGCGGTAGCCCCGCGCAATCAGGTTCACCAGTCCAAAGCGCGTGGCGATGAAAATCGAAACGACGAGCATGCCTCCGGAGATCCAGAGTCTCGTGGCAACCGAGAGTGTATGTCCGCGCGCGCGCAGGATGCCGGCGACTCTCTCATTGACGGCGTGCACCAGGCTGGTGCCGCTCTCGAGCAGTGCCGCGAGGATCATCAGCTGGAAGACGAAATGGAAGACCGGGACGTTCAGGTGCATCAGTACGTAGTCGGAGGGAAGCACCGAGGCGTCGATATTGGGGTAATAGGCGGCCAGGCAGATGAAGAAGAGCACCGCCGGGAGCATCGCGAGGGGGCCGGCTATTACCCCTGATATGACCGCGTCTCTGGTGCTGGTCAGATGCCGCAGCACGGGCAGAATCACGACCGCTCCCACCGCGTTGTATGCGGCATAAGTGGCTCCGCCGAGCGCCCAGTGCGTCATCGGGTATGGCGTCGAGAAACTCGTCTCGATGCGGCCGAACGCCTCGAGGAACGTGAGCGCGAAGAACAATGCATAGACGCCATAGAGAAAGTAAGTCGCGTATTTGAACAGGCGCTCGACCGAATCGCTGCCGAAGGCGGCGATGGCGGCGATTCCCGCGATGAGCCCGAGAGTGCCGATGATTGCCGGCCATCCGAACAGCGCCGTCAGGATCGCGCCGGCCGCCGCTCCGAACACCGACAGCCCGACGAGGACCGCGCAGGCATACGCTATATCGAAGAGAAACCAGGCGGGGCCGAGCAGATGCCGAAAGAAGGCTCCGTAGTCGCGACTGCCGGTCGAGCGCGCAAACAGGAACGTCACCGTACATGTGAGGCTCCAAATCGCCATTGCGAGCAGCATGCCGAGCAGACCGCCGCGTGGCCCGCTCGGCAGGAAGTACTGCGCCAGCTCGCGTCCGGTCGCGTAGCCGCCGCCGATGACTACCGCCTTGAACGCGAATCCCGGCAGAAGGAAACGCTTGAAAACGGAGGGCGTGGGCTTGCTGGGCAAGCGTATCTCCAGCCGCAATTCCGATCAGAAGAAGTCCGCGTGCGCCTCGAGCATGAAAGTCCTGCCGATGATGCCAGCGTAATAGAGCGACGTCTGCCCGGCGAAGCCGCCGGCGACCGAGTCGGTCGCGTACAGTGGCGGCCTCTTGTTGAACACGTTGCTGACCACCGCGCGCAACCCGATGTCACCGGTGATCTGGTAGGCGACCGAGGAATTGATCACCCACCAGTGGTGCACACTCATGACATTGAAGGTGTTCGCCGGGACACCGTTCTCGATGTTCATTCCACTGATGAACTGACCCTGCCAGTACCAGGAGAAAGGCCCCTTGAGGTACGTGGCGGAAAGGACGCCGCGGCCCTTGGGCACGATCGTGCTGTCCCCCGGCCCCCCGAGCTCACCCGCCACGTTCTCGACCGGGGCCTCACCGACCTGGGTCACGAGCGTCTTGGTATCGAGGTAGTTGCCCGTCCACTGCATGGCGCCCAGGTTCCGCGGCAGCGACATCTCATAGTTGAATTCGACCGTCTCACCCTGGAAATGCAGCAGACCGGCGTTCACGAAGCCATCGCTGAAGCCCGTGAGCTGTCCGCTGGAGTTACGCGTGAAGTGCGAGCAGGACTCCACGTTTGGATAGGCGGGCGAGTCGTAGCAGGCCGCGAGCAGGTCGCTGAGAGTCAATTCCGAAATCGCGCCGGTCAAATTGATGTCGAGATAGTTGAAGCTGACGCTGAGGCGCGGAATCCAGCGCGGCGTCAGCACCACTCCCCAGGTGTAGGAATGGGCGACCTCGGGCCGCAGGCTCGGATCGCCGGACGTCGTCCCCGGTATGGTCGCGTTGACGGCCAGCGAGGTGAACGTCGCCGTGTTCAGGCCCGCCACCGCGCAATTCTTGGCAGTCACGGCCGGATTGGGCTGCAACCCGACCTGGGTGTGGTCGCAGGGGTCCGCGCCGAACTCTTCCGATGCCGCCGCCGGCAGGTAGAGCTCGGTGATCGCCGGAGTGCGGATCGAGGTCGTCTTGTTGATGCGAAACATGATGTCGCGTGTCGGCGCCCAGCGCAGTCCGGCGGACCAGGTATTGGCGGGTCCCGAGAGCGAATTGTAGACGCGCCGGATCGCGCCCTCGAACTCCAGGCGATGCAGCGCCGGAATGTCGAGCTTCGGCTCGAACAGCGGGACCAGCGTTTCGGCGTAGATTTCGTTGGTGTGATAGGCGCCCTCGATGGCCGTCGCCACGGCTCCCGCCGTGTCGTAGTTCGGCGAAGGGGCCGCCGCCAGGAAGGCGTCGGGCGCGAAGACCGCCGCCTCGCGCCGGTTCTCGAAGCCCGCCGCGACGTTCCAGGCTCCGGCCGGAAGCTCGACGATCGGCCCGGTCAGGTTGGCAGTCACGTCGCGCTGGGTGTCATACGACTCCGCGGTCGCAATGTGCGTGACATAAGCGGCGGCCGCGGCGCTCGCCAGGCCACCGAAGGGATCGAGCGGCGCGCAGGTGCTCGATCCCGTCCGGTAAGGCGAATTGACATACCCGGGCGCGCAGACGATCTGCCCGCTCGAGTCCAGTATGCTGTCGAGCGCGTTCTGCTCGTTCTGCAGGTCGATGTCCGGCTGCAGGCTGATCACACGCGAGTAACCATAATTGGCCGTGGCATTCCAATGAACATCCCGGTCGAAGACGGTGAAGTCTCCTTTTATGCCGAGCACGCCCCGGCCGAGGACGTCATTGTTGCCGTCACTGCCGTTCTGCAGGTTACTGTCGGCCACGCTCAGGTAGAAGTGGTTCGGATTCCAATTTGGATCGAGGGGCGCCCCTGACCCCAGGAAGTACCCGGAGGCGGCGTAGGCCGCGAGGTCATTGGCCAGCGTCGCTTGGTCGGCCGCTGAAAGATAGGGATTGTGAACGCTCACGACCAGGGGACCGGGAGGCGCCGTCAACGCGGACTGATACAGCGGCTGGGTGAGCAGGCCCAGGTTGTGGGACTCGGTGAACCAGCCCTCCCAGTAGGTCTGCACATGATCGGTCCAGTCGAAGTGTCCGAGGGTGTCCAGGTTGACCCGCGAGACCCTCGCCTGCAGATTCTCGAACTCGACGAAGTTGATGCCGGCACCGCCCGAATTGAAGACGACGTTACCGGTGGGAGTACCGAGATTGTACGGCGTGAGCGCATTCGAGCCCGGGGAGAACGCCAGCGGTTGACCTGCCGGATTGCAGATGCCGACCTGGCAGTTCGTCCAGGGAAGCTCATTCCCGTAAAGCGTGCCGTTGTCCAGCATCGGCACCCCCGAGGTGCTGATGGCGGGCGCCGTCTCGTCCGGGACGAATACATTCGTGTACTTGCCGGGCACCAGCGGCGCCAGTGCGACGGTGCCGCCCGTGTTGGCGAAGTAGGGCACCTCGGGGCCGGTGAGTCCACCACTATAGGTATACTCGGCGACCGCAACCACGTTGCCGCGCCCATCCGCGAAGTTCTTGCCGGCCAGGAGGCTCATCCGGTAGTTGCGGGCACCATAACCTTCACTGCCCCACTGACCATCCAGTGACAGTCCCTGATAGTGCTTCTTCGTGATGATGTTGACGGTGCCCGCGACGGCGTCCGCGCCGTAAATCGGCGCGCCGCCGACCGAGACGGTCTCCACACTCTGGATCAGCTGGATCGGGATGACGTTGAGATCGACCTGCGAGCCCGGACCGCCGGAGGAGGACAGGCTGGCGGTATTGGACGAGACGAACCGGTTTCCATTCACCAGGACGAGCGTCCGCTGGGACCCGAGGGAGTACAGATCGACGAAGCTCTGGCCAACGCCGTACGGGCTCTGCTCGTTTTGCTGACTGCTCGGCTGGACGCCGAATTCCGGCAGCTCGCTCAAGGCCTGACCGACGTTGCTGTAGCCTCGCTCCTGAAACGTGATCGCCGGGACGACGATCGTCGGGTCTGCGCGATCGTTGGCCGGTCGCGCGATGCGCGAACCCGTGACGATCACTTCCTGGAGCTTCAGGGGGGACGCCTTGGGCTTTTGCGGGCCGGTGGCGTCGTTCTGGGCACTCGCAGCGAGCGCCGTAGCCAGCAGCACGGGGGCAAGCAGCCAACCTCCACGCGCTCCAGCCTTCTTGTCTTGGAAATGAGTCATGGTGCTGTTCTCTCTGCGCTTTCAGCGCGCTCTGCGCGATCGGCGCGTGTTGACTTGCAGAGGTGTGTGCGCACGCGCGCCTTGCCCCTGCTCGCCGTCCCCTTCGGCGATTGCCTAATGCTGCCAGCGACGTCTGCGGCGGGTTAGCCCGTTGCAAGCATTCGATTAGCACGTTTTAAACCGTAGGATTTTCACTGCAAGAGACATCGATATCGTCCAGGCAAACTATCGCGCGGCGGTCGCCGCGAGCTGTTGCGCCTCCAGCTTTTCCGTCAGGTCCAGCCTTTTCCTCCACGGATCCGTCTCTGCAACCGGCCCGCTCTCCGAAAATTCCATCAACAGGTCCGTGCCGGCGCGGTAGCGCGGCCAATTCGGCAGCCCCCCGCCGTTGGGATTTCCGGTCTTCGCGAAGTTCACCCAATAGGTGCTGATCTCCTCCGCCATCTGCCGGTCCTGCGGTGCCAGCTTCATGCCGAACCAGGTGTCATGGTCGAAAACGAACGGGGTCTCTCCGCCATGAGTTGCGCCCTGCAGCTTTCCCCGCGCAGGGATCGGAACGTAGCCGAATCGGTACTCCCAGACCGGGTCGCCTCGAGAGGAAAGAGCCTGCGCCGCAAAACGCTCGGGTCCGACGAAAAGAGCATCCGCCCCAACCTTGTCGCGGAGCAGCAGAAAGTTCGTGGAGGCCGTCGCGCCGTAAGCCTTCTCGGCGGCCCTCGCGTCCGCCCCAAACGGCGCGAACAGCGCTTGCTGATTCGCCGCGGCGTTGATGCTGGCATCACCGTTGTTCGCACCGACGACCATCGGTATATGCCGGTATCGGCCCTGCTGATACAGGCGTGGAGGCTGCCCCACGATGAGCCTGCCGTCTATCATCGGGCCCGCGTAGGTGGAATCGGCAGCCAACACGTTGCTTGCGGTAAGCCCGTCGAGAATGGCCGTCGCCGGAAGCGCGCGCAGTTTCCCGAGAGCTGCGCGGTCTGCACCCTCTATCCCCTTGCTTCGGGCAAACGCGACGCCGATCTGTTCGGCGGACGGCCGCCCGTTCATTCCCGTACGGAGGCCGGTGCAATCGTGCATCCACCCGCCGCCGCCGGACTCAACCATGGCGCGTTGAAAAAGCCCCTTGGTCAGCGGCGAAGTCATCAGCGTGTGCACCGCGAAGCCGCCGGCCGATTGGCCGAAAATCGTGACTGCACGAGGATTGCCCCCAAAAGCCGCTATGTTGCGTTGTACCCACGCGAGCGCCGCTACCTGGTCCATGTATCCGTAGTTACCGAGCAAGCCGTTCCCGGCTTCCCTGCTCAGGGCGGGAAACGCAAAGAATCCAAATCGCCCGAGCCGGTAGTTGAAGGTGACGAGGATGACACCCTTGCGCGCAAGCTGGCTGCCGTCGAAGAACGGCAGCGAGCTGCCGCCGACGACCCAGGCGCCGCCGTAGATCCACACCATCACCGGCAGTTTGCGGGCGTGGCTCTCGGGGGTCCAGACGTTTACATACAGGCAGTCTTCCGCCGGCGAATTGGAGAAGATCGAGAGCACCTGCATGCAATCGTGGCCAAAGCGAGTGGCCTGACGGACACCGCTCCATCTGGCCGCCGGCTGCGGCGGCCGCCAGCGTAACCTGCCCACCGGGGGAGCCGCGAACGGAATGCCCTTGAAGGCGATCACTCCGTTTTCTGTGGACCCCTGGATTCGGCCGGTGTCGATCGAAACGATATCCTGCGCACCGGCAAATGAAGCCGCTACGGATGCCTGACAGAGAACCAGCGCCAAGACGATTTTGCGCATATCGCCCCTTGTCGACAAAAGCACCGCTGCGCTCGCCGCTAGCTGGAAGCCGCAGCTGCCGGAGGGAGGGTCACCTCCGAGGGAGTGCCGCTCGCACCGGGGACCTCGTGTACGGGCAGCCGTAGCTCGAGATTCGACACCGCAATCGAGAAACTCCCATTGGAGGGGCGCAGGAATGGCGCATCCCGGCCGAGCAACTCGAGCTCCGGGATGTGGCCGGCCGCAAAGTGCCATCCGTTTGCGGGAATCTGGAATGTCTGGCGGCCGTTTGGCGCATTCGGATCGATGCGGTAGGCGCCGCGAGAGACGAGCGTCTCGGTGTCCGTCACCGGGTCCACATCCACCAAGCGCGCCGCAATGTACGCAAACTCGCCGGTGACCTGCAGATCAGCTGTTACCGTCGGCGATCCGAGCAGCGTGTATCCCGACCCGGTCGGGCTCGGCAAACGATAGGTCGCAACGCCATGGCCCTCGGCGGCCGCCGAGACGCTCGTGCAGGAGCGCCCGCCATAAACCGGATCGAACGCCTTGGAAACCGCCGGATCGCCGCCGGTGGAAAGGACCGTCTGAGTCGGTCGGGAGCTGAAGTCGACCGCACCCGGGTGAAGCGCCGCCCACGTGGGGGCGGTGTATGGACCGCCGGATGCGGCGCTGGCGGGACATGTCTGCGTGAGCACGCTCACGCCCAGCTGCGGCTGGGGTCCGTTACCCTTGACGTAGTGGGCGAAGAATGCCTGGATGCGGGTGCGCATCAGCGCCAGATCGGCCGCCTTGTCCTGGGCGCGCTGGTGGCCGATGTCGCCAAACAGTATTTCGACCGGAACGGTCGGGTACAGCGAGCGCAGGAGGTTGTCGTAAACCAGCACCTGATCGGCCTCGAACACATCGTCAGTGAAGCCTTGTCCGAAGAAGAGCGGCGCGGGCGCCCGCTTCGAGGCTCCGAAGGTACCGGCCAGCAGACTGTACGAGGAGCGGAATCGAGCATCCTGCTCGAGTGTCGATTGCACCAGAGGTCTGTCGTATGGCTCGCCGGCTGTCGTGATGGCGAAGCTCAACAGGACGTCGGGATCGGCGCCCGGCGGCGGGTAGTAGGCGCCCCCGGCGCCGACCATGATCAGACCCCTGCTGATCGACATCTTCTGGACACCGAACGGCAGGTCGGGGTTCGGCGCGGCCTTTTGCGAATCGAGCCACCGCCCGTTCGGCGCCAGCGCGGACTCGGTGCTCCACCCGGCGAAGGGTGCCGCGGCGGCGACGTGCAGGGGTACTCCCCCCAGGCTCGTCCACGGGCTCAGCGTCCCGTCGGCATTCATCACGCGATCGTTGAGGGTTGCCAGCGCAAGTGACGTGCCGCCGCCATAGGACTCACCCTGTACCCCTACCCTGTTGGGGTCCGCTATCCCTTCGTCGACCAGGAGCCCGGCAACGTATTGAGCGTCGCGAACTTCATAGCGCAAATCGACCAGGCGAATGTACGCGTCCTGGCACCCCGCCGGATTGAGGAACCGCGAAGGAATGCTGCCGCATGAATTACCCCACCCGCGGGCGACCAACTGGAGGACGGCGTAGCCCTCATTCGCCCATTGATGCGCTGTCGGGCCGCCGTACTGCGCGTCGTCCGGCCCGCTCGTCGGGTCGCCCCAGCCATGGCTCAGTATCACCAACGGGTATCGACCGTCAGTTCCGGAGGAAGGCGGCGGAGGGAGGGTGACGTAAAGCGCCAGCGGCGTGCCATCGAAGGACTTCACGCGGAGATCATCTCCAGCGGGTCCCTTCCCGTCCCCATGGCACACGCGCACGCCGTCGGCCAGAGCCAGGCACGGAATCGGTTGACCGTGCATCGTATGCTCTGCGAGCACGGCGCCGCGGGCTGCGCCAGCGATTGCCCCTCCGGAAATCACGCTGGACGCGATGAGAATGCCTGCGACCCCGATTGCCGCCCTTCTGGTTATCCCCATCTTCATGCTTCTTCACTATATCGGCCATTGCACGCAATGTCCACACGCGGCCGCGCGAACGTCACCCGGACCTGCCGTCAGCGAATTCCGGCAAGGGCGTCCACGTAGCTGAACAAAGAAGCTATCCCGCCCGTGTGAATGAAAACCAGATCGGCATCACGCGCAAACTTTCCCTGACGAATGAGCTCGATCAATCCGACGAGAGCCGGGCCGGTGTATACCGGGTCGATGAGAATACCTTCCGTGCGGGCGAACAGGCTCATGACCTCCGCTATTTCACCGGTCAGCTCACCGTATGTGACGGGCTTCGGATCGGTCGCCACCACAGCGCTGCGCTTCACGGCCGAGGGCTCGCCCAATAGGGAGGCGGCCTCCACGGCCAGGCGATAAGCCAACTCCTCAAGTTCCTGCGGCGACTCGCCGCCGCCGATCCCGATCACGGGAATCGGCGCGTGCGCCGTGGCAAACCCCGCAACCAGCCCGGCCTGGGTGCCCGCACTGCCGGACCTGTGCACGACCGCAGCGATCTTCAACCTGTGCTCATTCGCCTGTGCGATGAGCTCGCGAGCGCACCCCGCATAACCCAGGGCGCCCCTGGCATTGGAAGCGCCGACGGGAATCGCGTACGGTCGCGCTCCCTGCTCCCGAAGCTGTTGCGTGACCTTATCCACTTCTCCGTTGAGGTAAGTCAGCGGGTCCGTGGCGCCCACGCCGCTCAGCTCGTGAACCGTTGCGCCGTGCAGCCGGTCGAGCAGGATATTTCCATTCTCGAGGTATGCGCGTTCACGGCATCCAGTCATGTTCCACAGCAAGAGATGGCACTTCAGGCCGAGACGCGCCGCGGCGGCCGCAGTCTGTCGCGAGTGATTGGACTGCATCGCGCCCGCGGTAACGACGGTGTCCGCACCCGCGGCAAGCGCATCCGCCAGCACGAATTCCAACTTCCGGACTTTGTTGCCCCCCGTCGACAGGCCGGTGCAATCGTCCCGCTTGATCCAAAGACGCGGGCCGCCCAGGTGCCGCGAAACGCGCTCCATGGGCTCGAGCGGAGTGGGCAGATGAGCCAGACGGACCCGCGGCAGCGAAGAGAATTCGATCATTGGGTCAGGCCTCCGCCCTCATGGAGACGCTGCTTATAGAGGCGGCTCACCAACAAGTCAAGCGAGGCCGAGCCCGCATGGCACGCGCTTGTTGCGCGAGCCGCGACCGGAGTATCGTGCCCTCGAGTCGAAGACATCAGCTGCCGGAGCGCCCGACGATGATTGTTTTCTCCCCCGCCCGCTGGGCACTCCTCGCCCTGCTCCTGACGCCCGTTTTGACTGCTTACTCCAAGGAGCAGTGGCAGGTTCTGCCGCCCACTCCGTCGCTTCCCGCCGGTACTGTCGGGCATCGTGTGCTCATCGATGGCGCGTTGCTCTGGTATGCCGAATGGGGCGCGCACAACGGGGGCGTACCGGTCCTGCTGCTCCACGGCGGCTCGCTCAATTCGAACTACTTCGGCCTGCTCATTCCCGTGCTCGCGAAGCACGGCTACCGTGTGATCGCGATGGACAGCCGCGGACAGGGGCGAAGTGCGCGCGCGCAGGGACCAATCACCTACCACATGATGGCGAACGACACCATCGCCCTGCTCGATCGGCTGCACATCCGACAGGTCAGCCTGGTCGGCTGGAGCGATGGCGGCATCATAGGGCTGGACCTGGCCATCAACCACCCCGGACGTCTGCATCGGCTATTCGCATATGGCGCAAACACCGACGTGTCAGGCGTCTACGCGAATGCCGGCAAAGCGCCCACGGTCATCGCATTCGAGGCCCGCGCAAAGCGGGAATACCACGAATTGTCGCCGACCCCTGACGATTGGGACTCCTTCCTGGCGGTGATGGGCCACATGTGGAGCACGGAGCCGGATTTCAGCCCCGGGCAGTTGCGATCGATTCGTGTGTCCACCACGATCGCCGATGGCCAGTATGAAGAGATCATCAAGCCGCAGCACACGCGCTACATCGCCGCCACCATCCCGAACGCGAAGCTGGTCATATTGCCGGACGTCAGCCACTTCGCGATCCTGCAGGATCCGGCCGAGTTCAACGCCGCCGTGCTGAGCTTCCTGCGTAATCGGCAATGATAAAACGTGCTAATCGAATGCTTGCCGCGGGCTAACCGCCCGCAGGCGCGGCGGAGTATGTTCCTGCCTGAGTGCGAGTCATGATTATCGAGCAGGCTGTACGACCTTGATCCTGAGCAGGCGCCAGTTTGCCGGCGGTCTGGGACTCGCCGCACTCAGCGCGCTCGGAAGGACGGGCGCGGCGTGGGCCTCGGCGGACCGGACCGCGGCGGGCGGGATCGATCTATCTTTCGTCAATCCGGAGCTGCGATCGTATGCGAGAGCATACATCGAGCATTCCGCGAAGGATGGAAGCGAGCCGCTGACGCTGAATTTCATCCTCGAGTATCAGAAGGAGGAAGCGGCCGAGAAAGTCGCCTTCAAAGCGACCGTGCCTGTCGCAAAGAAGTGGATCCCGGTGCCGGGCGCGGCGCCGGATGTCGCCGCCTATCTGATCAACATCAAGCCTGGCGCCTCGCGTCCGGCGATCATCCACACGCATGGCGGCGGATTCGTGCTGCTTTCGGCGAGGGATTACGTTCCGTTGGCCCAGAGCTGGGCTACCGAGCTCGATTGTTTCGTCGCAACGGTCGAGTATCGTCTTGCCCCGGAGACCCGCTACGCCGGCTCGATCGAGGACAACTACTCCGTGCTTCGATGGGTGTATCGGCACGCGCACGAGCTCGGAGTCGATCCCGCGAGAATTGCCGTCATGGGCGAAAGCGCCGGAGGCGGACACGCCGCGCTGCTTGCGTTGACGGCTCGCGATCGCGGCGAGGTGCCGGTTGCCTTTCAGGCTCTCATCTATCCGATGCTCGATGACCGTACGGGCAGCTCGAGGCAACCCCCGAAGAACGAGGGCCGAATCATCTGGACAGCGCCGGACAACCGTGTCGCCTGGGAGGCTTTTCTAGGGCAAAAGCCCGGAACTCCAAATGTCCCTGCCGCGGCGGTACCTGCGCGCCGTGGGGACCTGGCAGGGCTTCCGCCGGCCTTCATAGGTGTAGGCTCGATCGATCTCTTTTGCGAGGAGGACATGCGTTACGCTCAACGTCTCGCCGCGGCAGGGGTTGCGGCGGAGTTGACTGTGGCGCCCGGGGCGTTCCACGGGTTCGATCTGATTGCCGGGTCGACGGAAATCGCACGGAGTTTCGTGGCAACGAAGATGCAGGCCTTGAGGCGCGCCTTCAGCGGAAATCTTTGATCGGCTTCGCGCGACATCGTCGGGTTTCGCGGTGGCTCGTTCTCGCGACGGCCGCGGCCGCCGGACTCGGCGCCCTGATCCCGGTTGCGGCTGCTGCGGTTGCCGCCAACACGGCGCCGGTCCCGCGCTCGGACTACCAGGCCCTGAGTTGGCGGCTCATCGGGCCATTCAGAGCGGGCCGCGCCCTGGCGGTGGCCGGCATCCCGGGCAACGACCGACTCTTCTACTTCGGAGCTGTCGATGGCGGGGTATGGGTCACCCGCAACGCCGGCCGGACATGGCAGCCGATATTCGATCACGAGCCGGCGGGCTCTATCGGCGCTCTTGCCGTCGCACCGTCCGATCCGCGCACCCTATACGTCGGCACTGGCGAGGCCGATATGCGGTCGGATATCGCCCAGGGTGACGGGATATACAAGTCCACGGACGGCGGGACGCATTGGGCGCATGTCGGGCTCACCGGAAGCCGGCAGATCTCCCGCATCCTGGTTGACCCGCACGATCCCGACATCGTGTTTGCCGCCGCGCTCGGCGAGCCTTACGCGTCCAATGCCGACCGGGGCGTCTTCCGTTCGCGGGATGGCGGCCGGCACTGGAGCAAAGTGCTCTACGAGAATGCCGATACCGGAGCGGCCGATCTCGCCTTCGATCCGGATGATCCGCTGACGGTCTACGCGGCGCTGTGGCAGACCCGCCGCCCGCCATGGAACGTGTACCCTCCGTCAGACGGGCCCGGCAGCGGGCTTTACGTTTCGCACGATGGCGGCACGCACTGGACGAAGATCGGCGGCCACGGTTTCCCTGCGCACCCGGGCCGCATCGGCCTTGCCGTAGCGCCGACGCAGCACAGTCGGGTGTATGCGATGACGGATGGCCCGTGGAACGAGGGCGGCCTCTACCGCTCGGATGACGGCGGCTCGAGCTGGAAGCGCGTTTCCAACGATTCGAGGATCTGGAACCGCTGCTGGTACTTCTGCTCGCTCACCGTCGGGCCGGCCGACCCCGATCGCGTGTACGTGATGAACACTATCGTGTACGAATCACGGGATGGCGGTTCGCATTTCGCCGCACTCCAGGGCGCGGCCGGTGATGACTACCACCAGCTCTGGATAGACCCCACCGACACCGATCGCCGGATCCTGGGCGGTGACCAGGGCGTGCAGGTCACCCTCGACGGAGGCAAGACCTGGAGCAGCTGGTACAACCAGCCGACCGCCCAGATCTATCACGTGAGCACCGACAACCGCTTCCCGTTCTGGGTGTACGGGGCGCAGCAGGACTCCGGCGCCGTCGCATTGCCGAGCCGCACCTCGAGCGGTAACGGCATCACGGAAGAGAATCTTCGCGAGATCGTGCCGGGAGGCGAGAACGGAATGATCGTGGTCGATCCCGACCACCCCGACAGGGTCTACGGCGACAGCACCGAGATTCTCGCGACCGTCGAGGTACTCGACCTGCGAACCGGTCATACATCGGACATCGATCCAACCCTGGCGTACCCGGATGCTCATTACCGCGCGACCTGGACTGAGCCGCTCGGCTTCTCGAAAACCGGACCGGACACGCTCTATTTCGCCAACCAGCAACTCTTCAGCACCGTCGACGGCGGTCGGCACTGGAAGCGGATCAGCCCCGACCTCACCCGCAAGGTCGACCCCATACCGCCGAACCTCGATCCGGTGACCGCCGCTGATAATTTCCACCTCGGCGGCCGCTGGGGCGTGATCTACACGCTGGAGCCCTCCCCCCTCGATGCGCAGGTGATCTGGGTGGGCACGGACGATGGACTCGCATGGCGTACGAGCGACGGCGGCGCTCATTGGCAAGACGTCACGCCCGCCGCACTTTCCCCCTGGTCGAAGATCGCCGCCATCGCGCTGTCGTACGTCCAACGGGGCGTCGCTTACCTTGCGATCGATCGGCACCGCCTGGGTGATGACCGGCCGTATATCTACGTCACACGCGACGACGGTGGGAGCTGGAGCAGCATCGTCTCGGGAATTCCGCGCGGCGATTACGTGAATGTGGTGCGCCAGGATCCCACGCAGCCCAACCTGCTCTACGCAGGCACTGAGTTCGGAGTGTTCGTCTCATTCGACGACGGCGCGAACTGGCAATCCTTGCAGCAGAATCTCCCCGTCACCTCGGTGCGCGATATCGACGTGCACGGCGACGACCTCGTGATCGCCACTCACGGGCGCGGCATCTGGATCATGGACGACATGACGGCACTCAGGCAGGTGGCGGCGACGAGACCGGACGCCGTCACGCTCTTCAAGCCCGCGGTCGCCATTCGCTTCCAGGCGGCACTCTCCGGTACGGCGATGCCAAAGGATGAGCCGATGGCGACGAATGCGCCGGACGGCGCCATCATCGATTACGAGCTGCCGGCTGGTGTGCAAGGCCCGGTGACCGTGTCCATCCTCGACCCGCAGGGTCGGCTCGTTCGGCGCTACAGCAGCGCCGAGCACGCGCCGGGCGCGGATCCCGGGAAGGACAGCTTCGCTCCCGAGTGGGCACAACCGGCGGCGACTCCGTCGGCGAAGCCCGGCATGCAGCGCTTCGTCTGGGACCTGCACTATCCGCCACCGGATGCCGGAATCTGGGCGCCTCCCGGCACCTACACGGTGCAGCTCGGCGTCATGGGCAGGGAATACAGCCAGCCCCTCATCGTCCAACCTGACCCGCACGTTCAAGCCTCGCAGGCGGACTACATCCGGCAGTTCCGGCTGGCGCAGAAAGTGGACGGCGCGCAGTTCCGCGCCTCACGGATGGTCGACCAGGCGGTGAGGCTCCTCGATGCGCTCGAAGCCGGAGCGCCCCGATCCGGAGCCGCGCACGCCCAGGTGGCGATGCTCATGGCGGAAGCGCGCAACATTTCCGGCGCCCAGTCGCATCCGGAAAGGCTGAAGGAGCTGACCGGCATGCCGCCGGATCGCACCGACAGCCTTCGGGCCCTGGCGTTCGATCTCTCCGATCTCGCGCAGTCGGTCGAGAGCGCCGACGGCGCGCCGAGCCCCGATGCGCTGACTGCCTATGCAAAGCTTTCGCGGAAGCTCGATGTGACATCGTCGCAGTGGCAGCGCCTCGAGCGCATCGAGTTGCCGCGACTCGACGCGCGGCTGCAGGCACAGGGAGACCAACCCATCGAGTACGAGGCGAAGTAAGGCAGCGGCAAACTCTATCTGCGCCGCAGCTTCCGGCCGGCGCGGCGCGGCGGCCCGCGCGGTATCTCGGAGCGCGCCAGCGCGACACGATAGCCGCTGCGGTAGATCGGTGCGGTGATCGTCTGATGCCGGTCCCGGCTGGGGGCGCAACCGAACATCGCGGCATACGCGCGGGAGAAGTGCTCCAGCGAGCGGAATCCGGTCGCTATTGCGACCTCGGTGACCGACAGATCGGTCTGCTCGAGCAGATTGTGAGCCTGCACGAGCCGCAAACGCAGGTAATAGCGCACGGTCGTCGTGCCGAGCAGCTCGCGGAACTGCCGCCGCAGATGCCGCGGGGAAACCGCGAGCCGTCGGGCCATTTCAGGAATGCTCAAGGGATTGTCCGGGTTCTGCTTCATCAACGCGGCGGCGGCCCTTATCAGCTCGCTGCCGCCGTCGGGCATCGCACCGCTGTCCGCAACCTGCTTCAGCGCCGGCGGCCGCGGCCTCCCGACGAGCATCTGTTCCGCGACCTCGACTGCAAGCGATTCACCGCCTTCACGCGCGACCAGATGGATCATCAGGTCGATCACCGCCGTGCCCCCGGCGCAGGTGAGAAGGCCCGGCTCGGCGTGAAACATGCGATCGGTCGCTTCCACCTTGGGATAGCGCTCGCGGAAGCCATCCAGATTGTCCCAGTGGACCGCCGCCAATCGCCGATCGAGCAGGCCCGCGGCAGCCAGCGCCTCGCTGCCGGTCTCGATGCCGCCGACCTCGATGCCCCGCGCCGCGGCCAGGATCAGCTCGGAGCGCAGGCGCGAATTGCCGGCATGTCGCTTTGGATCGAAGGAAGCCAGAACGAGCAGCGTGTCGAAACCCCGCTGCAGGCCGAGTTGCGCCCCGACATCGACCAACGTGCCGTTGCTCGCCCGTACCGGACCGCCGTCGCACGACAACGTGGTCCACGCGAACAGCGTGTGCTGTGCCCGCCAATTGGCGAGAAAGAGCGGCTGCGTGGCCGCGATCAGTCCGAAGTATGAAAACTCCGGCAGCAGGATGAATCCAACCTGGTAAGGCTTCGGCCGCATCGGTATGGCCGATTCTATCAAATCGACGGCTGCCGGCCGTCTCATTCTGCCGGCCCGCGCCCCTGGGGGATGGATCGATGGAATTCGCGCTCAGCGAAGAACAGCAGCTCATCGTCAAGACGACCGGCGAATTCGTCCGGCGGGAGCTCTATCCGTACGAGGCGGAGGTCGAGGAAACCGGCGGCGTGCGTCAGGAGTTGCACGCGGAACTGAGGCGCAAGGCGCGCGATGCCGGCCTCAGCGCCGCGAACATGCCTGCCGAGCTCGGTGGCGGGGGTCTCGATTGCCTGAGCTGGATGCTGTACGAGAAGGAGCTCGGGCGTACGAGCTACGCGCTCCACGCCTGCGTCGCGCGGCCGTCGAATATCCTCCTCGCCTGCGAGGGAGAGCAACGCGACCGTTACCTCTTGGCCGCCGTGCGCGGCGAGCGGACGGAATGTCTGGCCATGACCGAGCCTGACACAGGCTCGGACCTGCGCGGCATGAAGACCACCGCGGCGCTGCGGGGCGGAGACCTGCTGATCAACGGCACGAAGCACTTCATCAGCCACGCCGACCACGCCGACTTCGTGATTCTGTTCGCGGTGACGGGCGAGGCGAGCTCGGCGCGCGGTCGCCGGCGGCTGATTACGGCATTGCTCATCGACAAGGGCACGCCCGGGTTCGAAATCCTGCCCGGCTATCGTAACGTGTCCCACCGCGGCTACACGAACAGCATCCTGAGATTCACCGACTGCCGGGTGCCGAAGTCGGCGGTGCTGGGCGAGCTGCACAGGGGATTCGAGCTGGCCAATACCTGGCTCGGCGTGACTCGGCTGCAGGTGGCGGCGAGTTGTCTCGGGCGCGCCGAGCGGGCGCTCGAGCATGCCACGCAGTGGGCGGCCGATCGCGTGCAGTTCGGACGGCCGATCGGGAAATTCCAGGGTGTGGCGTTCAAACTGGCCGACATGAGGGTCGAGTTGCGCGCCGCCGAGCTGCTCACCCTGGAAGCGGCCTGGAAGCACGATCGCGGGACGGCGACCGAGCTCGATCGCTCGATCGCGAAGCTCAAGGCCACCGAGATGCTGGCGATGGTTGCCGACGAGGCACTCCAGATCCACGGCGGCATGGGATTGATGAGCGAGTTGCCGCTCGAGCGGATCTGGCGTGACGCGCGCGTCGAGCGCATCTGGGAAGGGACGAGCGAGATACAGCGGCACATCATCTCTCGGGCGCTGTTGCGCCCGCCCGGCGGGCTCTCTCTGGCCGATTTCGTCAACTGAACGCGCCGGCCGTACCTATGATCCGGCTGGTGAACCTCACCGAGTCAATCCCGAGCGCAGGCACGACAAACCCCTCGCGTTCACTGCTGCGGCTGTTGCAACCGCGCTCGGTTGCGCTGGTGGGCGGCAGCGCCTGCGCCGAGATCATCAGGCAATGTCGGCGCATCGGCTTTTCCGGACGCCTGTGCGTCGTTCACCCGCACCTCGCCGAGATCGAAGGGGTGCCCGCCGTAGCCACGGTGTCGGAGCTGCCCGAGGCGCCGGACGCCGCGTTCGTGGCGGTCAACCGGCACGCGACCATCGAAGTCATGGCGGCATTGGCCGATCGAGGCGCCGGGGGCGCCGTATGTTACGCGTCGGGATTCGCCGAGGCCGGTGCAGCCGGCTCACGGCTGCAGGACCAATTGGCGGCCGCAGCGGGCTCGATGCCGTACTTCGGACCGAACTGTCACGGCTTCATCAACTACCTCGATGGCGCGGCCCTGTGGCCCGAGCAACACGGTGCCGTTCGCGAGGAGCGCGGAGCGGCGCTGATCACCCAATCCGGGAACATCGCGCTCAACCTGACCATGCAACGACGCGGCTTGCCTCTCGCGTACGTGCTCACGCTCGGCAACCAGGCGAGCATCGACCTTGCCGATGCCATAGAAGCGCTGCTCGAGGATCCGCGGGTGACCACGATCGGGTTGCATGTCGAGGGAATCGACGATGCCGCTGCGCTCGAAAGAGCTGCGCGGCTGGCGCGCGATCGCGGCGTGCCGCTCGCCGTCCTGAAAGCCGGCGGCAGCGAGCTCGGTACTCGCCTCGCGCGCAGCCACACCGCCTCGATGGCCGGCGATGACTGCGTGGCGGACGCGTTCTTCGAACGTGCCGGAATCGCGCGCGTGCGCTCCTTGTCCGTTCTGCTCGAGACCCTGAAGCTTCTACACGTACACGGCGCTCTCGAGAGTCGCGAAATCGCCTCGATGAGCAGCTCCGGCGGCGAAGCCGGCCTCACTGCCGACCTCGTGATAGGCGCCGGCCTGCAGTTCCGCCAACTTGCTCCCGCCATTACCGCCGAGCTCGAAGCCGCTCTGCCGCCGCTCGCCAATGCATCCAACCCGCTCGACTATCACAACTTCAACTGGGGCGATGAGGCGGCCCTGACGGCGATCTATTCGGCGATGCTCCGCGCCCGGGCCGCGATCACGCTGCTGATCCTTGATTTCCCGCGCGCCGATCGCTGCCGGGAGTCGGGTTACGATTGCGCACTGCGCGCATTTGCCTCCGCCGGGCGTATGGCATCGGCGCGGCTCGCGGTCGTCGCGACACTGGCCGACACGCTTCCCGAGCATCGCGCCCGCGAGCTCATCGGGATGGGCATCGCACCTCTTGCGGGACTCGATGACGCCATATCGGCCATAGCGGCGGCTTCGCGGGTTGGAGGCCTGGCACGAAGCGCGGAAACCACCGCACATCTGCGGACACCCCAGGTTTCACCGCCGAATGCAGGCGGCCGGACGATCCCGGAGTTCGATGCCAAGCGCATGCTGGCGCAATTTGGTGTGAGCATTCCGGACGGCTGCCGGGCCGATACCGTTGCGCAGGCGGTGGCCGCGGCCGAGGCGCTGGGTTTCCCGGTTGCGCTCAAGGCGTGCGGGCCCAACGTCGAGCACGCGTCCGAGGTCGGCGGCGTCGCTCTCGGTTTGACCAATGCCGACGACGTGCGCCGCGCGGGGAACTCCGTGCTCGAGCTCACCGGCGCTCAGCTGTTGGTCGAACGCATGGTGAACGACGGGGTCGCCGAATTGATCGTCGGCGTCGCCCGCGACCCGGTGTTCGGCGCATATCTTCTGGTCGGCTCCGGCGGCGTGCTCGCCGAGCTGATCGGCGATCGGCGCATCATGCCCTTGCCCGCATCGCTCGCCCAGATTCAGCAGGCGATGGAGTCGCTGCGGGTCATGCGGCTGATGCGTGGCTATCGCGGGCGGCCGGTCGCGGATGTGGCGGCGGCGGTGTCGGCGGTGCTGGCCATCCAGGCCTTGGCACTCGCCCATCGCGACCACCTTCTCGAGCTCGACGTCAACCCGCTGATCGTCCGCCCGCTGGGGCACGGGGCCGTTGCGGTGGATGCGTTGATTCGCACGACGGCGGGGGCGCCGTCATGACCGCGGAAGCAGTCTCCATCCGCCGCGACGGCCCCGTGGTCGAGATAACGCTCGATCGCCCGAAGGCCAATGCGATCGACGCCGCTACCAGCCGCCAGTTGGGCGAGGCATTCGCGTCGTTTCGCGACGATCCGCAGGCGCGCGCCGCCATCGTCCGCGGGGCCGGCGACAAGTTCTTTTGCGCGGGCTGGGATCTGGTCGCGGCCGCGGGCGGCGAGGCCATCGACTCGGATTACGGAGTGGGCGGCTTCGGCGGCCTCCAGCAGCTGCCCGGGCTCAACAAGCCGGTCATCGCCGCCGTGAACGGCATGGCGGTGGGCGGTGGATTCGAGCTTGCGCTGGCGGCCGATCTGATCATCGCGGCGCCGCAGGCCCGCTTCGCGCTCCCTGAGATCAGGTCGGGGACGTTGGCCGAAGCGGCAGCCGCCCGCCTTCCGCGGCGCATTCCCTACCACCTCGCCATGGAGATGCTGCTGCTCGGCCGCTGGATGACTGCCGCCGAGGCGTACCGGCACGGCTTGGTCAATGAAATCGCGCCCGAGGGCGGGTTGATGACACGGGCGCGCGCCGTCGCGCGCACGCTCGCGGAAGGTCCGCCGCTGGTGCTCGCGGCGATCAAGGAAGTGGTGCGCGCGGCCGAGTCGGAATCGTTCCTGGACGTGATGCGCCAGATCCGCGAGCGGCAGCTCGCCACGGTGGCCACACTCTACGGCAGCGAGGACCGCCTGGAAGGCGCCCGGGCATTTCGCGACAAGCGTCCGCCACGCTGGCTCGGTCGATGATCCGGATCGAGACACGCTCGATCGACTACATTCCCGCGGCCGAGCGCCACGGACAGCCGTGGCATCTCTGGTCGGTGTGGTTCACGAGCGGAACCCAGCTGGCTACCGCCGCCACCGGGGTGATCGGTGCCGCTCTCGGCGCGGACTTTCTCTGGACCGGCATTGCGATATTGGCCGGCTGCGCGCTCGGTACCTTTTTCATGGCATTCCACGCGGCGCAGGGACCGCAACTCGGCCTGCCGCAGATGATCCAGTCGCGGCCGCAGTTCGGCTACCTCGGCGCCCTGCTCGTCTGGGTCATCGCGCTGATCAGTTATATCGGCTACAACGCATTCAACGAGGCGCTGGCCGGTGATACGGCTCACCGGCTGGCCGGCGTGCAGGCCGGCATCGCGGGCACCGCGTTCACGGTGATCGCCCTTGCGATATCCGTGATCGGCTACGACCTCATCCACACGGCGCAGCGCTGGCTGTCGTATCTGCTGATCGTGGTCCTTTCGATCTTCACGGTCGGCGCCTGCGTACACCTGCGCTTCGCCGCCGGAGAGTGGAACTGGGCGCCGCTGCCGCGAGTCGCGTTTCTGACGCAGTTCTTCGCCGCCGCGGCCTATCAGCTGAGCGGTGCCTTTTACGTCTCGGATTACTCTCGCTACCTGCCGCGCACGGTCGGCATTCGTGCGCCGTTCTGCTGGACCTATGCCGGCGCCTTCATGGGTAGCGCCTGGACGATGTTGATCGGCGCGCTCGCCGTTTCGCTGCATCCGGGCTTTTCGATAACAGGTGCACTGCAAGCGGCGGGAGACGCCATCGCGCCGGGCTACGGCAATCTCCTCCTGGGTGTCTCGCTCGTCGGCCTGCTGACGATGGCGAGCCTCAATTTCTACGGCGCATCGCTCACCGCCCTCAGCGTACTCGATTCGGTCGCTCCCCTGAGGGCCACACGTACAGCCAGGATCACGAGTCTCCTTCTCGTCGGAGTCGTGACCCATGCGCTCGCGCACCTGATCGGCGGCCGCTTCGTTCAGGGGATCAGCGGACTCCTGGCCATCCTCCTCTTGCTCTTCACCCCCTGGACCGCGGTGAATCTCGTCGACTTCTACCTCGTGCGCAAGTCGCACTACTCGATCCGCGAGATCTTCAATCCGCGCGGTCTCTACGGACGTTGGAATCGACGGGGTCTGTGCGCATATTCAATCGGCTTCGCCGCAATGTTGCCGTTCGCCAACACGCAGGTCTTCCAAGGCCCCATCGCCCGGCTCATGCACGGTACCGACCTGTCGATGCCGGTCGGTCTCGCCGTAGCCGGCGGCATCTATCTGTGGAGTCACCGCCGTTTCGACCTGGCTCGCGAGTGGGCGCACGCGCTGCGCGCCGACCACGGACTGGACGAGGAGCTATCCCCATGATCGCCGATGCCGTGTTCGTGACCTGCGCGGTGACCGGATCTGCGGACTCCGCCGGGAAGAGCCCTCACGTACCGGTGACGCCGGCGCAGATCGCGGCCGCCGCGCTCGACGCGCATGCCGCCGGCGCCGCGATCGTCCACCTGCACGTGCGCGATCCGGCCACGGGCGGGGCGAGCCGGGATCCTGCCTTGTTCCGCGAGCTGGTCGATCGCATCCGCTCGGTGAATGCGGACGTGATCCTCAATCTGACCGGCGGAATGGGCGGCGACCTGCAATTCGGATGCGACGACACGCCGCTCGATTTCGGCCGCGGTACCGATTGCGTGGGACCCGCGGAGCGGGTCGCGCACATCATGGAGCTGCGGCCGGAGATCGGCACCCTGGACTGCGGCTCGCTCAATTTCGGCGAGCTGCTCTATGCAACGACGCCGCGCTTCCTGCGTCGAATGGCCGATGACTACCGACGGCTCGGCGTGCGGCCGGAGATCGAGGTTTTCGAGCTCGGGCACATCGAGCTCGCGAAGCAGCTGCTCGCCGAGCAGCGGCTCGCGCGACCCCTGCTGTTCCAACTCTGTCTCGGTATCCGCTACGGCGCGCCGGCAACCGCGCAGGCGATGCTCGCGATGCGCGACGCCCTTCCCGCCGGCGCCATATGGTCCGCCTTCGGCATCGGCCGGATGCAGATGCCGATGGTCGCACAGGCCATTTTGCTCGGCGGCAACGTCAGGGTCGGCCTCGAAGACAATCTGTATCTCGAGAAGGGGACACCGGCAACCAACGCGCAGCTCGTCGAGCACGCCTGCCGCATCGCCGAGTCGCTCGGCGCACGCGTTCTCTCCAGCGCCGAAGCACGCGAGCGGCTCGGACTCTCAGAACGAACGACGCCGGTTCGGACGGCGGGAGACCGTTACTAGGGACTGGTGAAGAAAAGCATTCCATAAGGGGAGACATCGAATGACGCGCAGTCGACGTAGAAAGCTGACAGGCAGGCGGGCGAAACTTCTGCGCACGATCACGCGGGCCGGCGTACCTGCCGCCTCCGCCATGCTGGCGGTCGTGCCCGCGGCACGGGCGCAACAGGCGCAGAGTGAGACGAGCCTGCAGACGATCGTGGTCACGGCGCAGAAGATCCAGCAGAACCTGCAGAACGTGCCGATCTCGGTCGAGGCATTCGATAATCGCAAGCTGACGCAGCTCAACATCGCCGATCTCGACGATTACGTCGAGTTCGCACCGACCCTCTCCTATGTACGCAGTCAGGGCCAGGGCGGCAACGGCGAGCCGGGCAGCGCCCTCATCTACATGCGCGGCGTCGTAAGCGGCGGCGATGGCAACCACTCGGGCTCGGAGCCTTCGGTCGGCGTGTATCTCGATGAAGAGCCGGTGACCACGATCACCGGGGCCGTACCCCTGCACCTCTACGACATCAATCGCGTCGAGGTGCTCGAGGGCCCCCAGGGAACGCTCTTCGGAGCAAGCTCCGAGGCCGGCACGGTGCGCATCATCACCAACAAGCCCGATCCCGGCAGATTCTCTGCCGGCTATGACGTCCAGGGTACCCTGGTACAGGACGGTGGCCCGGGCGGCACCGTCGAGGGCTTCGTCAACATTCCGCTGTGGAGCAACGCAGCCATCCGCCTGGTGGGTTGGGACGAGCACGACGGCGGGTACATCAGCAATGTGGCCGGCACCGACCCCAAGGGATGCATCTTCAACGGTGTTCGCTCGTTCCCCAGCTGGGCCGGCCAGACGGCGGGCAGCTACAGCACCGCCAGCGGCACGGGCTCGGTCGCCCCATGTGCCACCGGCGCGCCGATCGGTGCCGGCTCCATCAGCAACGCTCCATGGGTGGCGAAGAACTACAACACGGTGGATACCCGGGGCGGCCGCGTGGAGCTCAGGTTCGATCTCGGGGATCACTGGACCGTCACGCCCACCTTCCAGGGCGAATCGGATGCCGGCAACGGCGATTTCGGCTACGACCCGGCGGTCGGGCGCCTGCAGCTGGCGCACTTCGGGCCCGAGAGCTCAACCGACAAGTGGCAGCAGAGCGCGCTTACGGTCGAGGGCAGGATCAGTGACTTCGACATCGTCTACGCAGGCGGGTACCTCAAGCGCACTCAATACTCGGTCTCGGACTACAGCGACTATTCGGAGTTCTATGATCGGGTGTACGGCTACGGCGCATACTACACCAACAACAGCGGTCAGCCGATCATGCCGCAGGAGTTCGTGATCAGCGGCGGGGATTTCGAGATGTGGAGCCAGGAGCTGCGCGTGACCACGCCCCTGGATCAGCCGGTTCATGCGACTTTCGGCGCGTACCTCGGGCGGCAGATGCATGATATCTGGGACTTCTACAGCGTGCCGGGCTACGGCTGGACCAATGTCGCCGGCGGCAATCCGAACGGCCTCGCGACCGGGCTGTCGGTTCCCGGGCTGCCCAACGTCATCTGGCTCACCGATGAGCAGCGCGTCGACCGCGACCGCGCCGTCTTCGGGCAGGCCACCTGGGACATCAGCCGGCAGTGGTCGCTGACCGGGGGATTGCGCTATTACCAGTACGACAACTCGCTGTTCGGATTCTACGGCTTCAATGCGAGCTACGCGCCGAGCGAGGGCACCGGCTCCTGCTTCGCGTCCGCGGTTCTCAAGAACTCGCCATGCACCGATCTCGATGCGCGCACCAGCGCCAGCGGCACGGTTCCCAGGGCGAACGTGACCTACAAGATCACGCCCGAGGCGATGCTGTATGCGACCTATTCGAGGGGATTCCGCCCGGGAGGGGTCAACCGGATCGGCGGCAGCGCGCCGTATGCGGCGGATTTCCTCACCAACTACGAGGTCGGCTGGAAGACGCAGTGGCTCGGGAACACCCTGCGGTGGAACGGCTCGATCTTCTGGGAGGACTGGAAGGACTTTCAGTTCTCGTTCCTGGGACCCAGCAGCATCACGGAGATCGCCAACGGCGGTGACGCGCGGATCAAAGGACTGGAGAGCGATGTCGATTGGGTGCCGGTGCGCAATCTGTTCCTCAGTACCGACTTCACGTTCCTCGATCCCGTGTTGACCACCGGCTACTGCGGTACCATCGGAGTCACCTACTGCCCGAACCAAGTCACCTATGCACCGTTTCTGCCTGGAGGCCAGCTGGTGGGCCCTCTGGCGCCGGCCGGCACCAACCTGCCGGTCACACCGAAGTTCAAGGGTAGCCTCGTCGCCCGCTATTCGCTGCCGGTCATCGACGATTGGAGGCCGTACCTGCAGCTCTCGGCGATGTATCAGACCAGGACCGCGCCGGTGCTGCGCGCCGATGAGGCCGCCGTCATCGGCGACATGCCGGCTTACGCGCTCGTGAACCTCAAGTTGGGCGCCAATGGCGCCAACGGCATGCATTTGGATTTCTTCGTGACCAACCTCATGAATCGACTGGCGCAGCTGTCGCGCTTCACCGAGACCAATCCGGGCGTCGACAATCAGGTCTACATCGTGCCGGCGCAGCCGCGCACCTTCGGCGTGGAGCTCGGCCAGGACTTCCAATGACGCGCCGGTGCGGCAGGCATCCCTTTCGCCGCAGGGCCGGCGGCGGCGCGGCTCTGGCCGCCGGCGCGTTCTGCCTGCCGTTGCTCGCCGCGGCCGCGCAGTTGTCCTCGAATCCCGGACTCGAGCCGGCCGCCCCCACCGATCCTCATCGGCCGCTCGCTGCGGAGCTGGTCGCGAGCGCGAGCCCGGCCCTCAGCATCACTCTCGTGGGAAGCCTGCTGCTCGACAGCCCAGCCGCGCGGCCCGCTGCTTTCGCGGCGGCGGTGCGCGCACGGCTCGCACCCGGCGGACAGAACGTGACCATCGGCACTCTCCAGGGGCCGCTGATCGACGTTCCCGGAGTCATCGCCTACCCTTACCGGTGGCATGACGCGCCGGCTGTCCGCGCGCCGGACTCCACCGCCGCACTGTTGAAGAGTGAAGGCTTCACCGGGCTGATGCTCGCCACGGGGCACGCCCTCGATTGGGGCATCGAAGGGATGAGGAGCACCGAGGCAGCCCTGGATGCGGCTGGCATCTCGCATGCGGGGACCGGTGACTCGCTCGGCCTGGCGGCTCATGCCGGCTACATCGACCAGAGCGCGGGGGGTGGGCGAATCGCTCTCGTCTCCACCACCACCGGCTTTCGCTCGACGAGCAATGCCCTCGGCGCTCACGGCGAGGCGCCTCCCAGGCCCGGGGTGAGTGGCGTTGCGCTCTCTGCGCTCCGAGTGATTTCCCCTGCCCAAAGCGATGAGCTGCAGCGGCTCGCCTGCCGCTTCGAATATCCGGGCGATCCCGACCGCTGTGTCGGGCTGAAGCCGGCGCGCACCGTGACGGCACTCGGCAGCACGTTTCTCGCCGTGGCCGATCCCGCCCGGTGGGGAACCTCCGAATATGACATCGACATTCCCCAGGCCGATGCCGTGCTCGGCAGCATCCGCGAGGGCAAGGAGAGCTCCGACTTCCTCATCGCGGCAGTCAACGCCGGTCAGATCGGCGACGGACGGAAGGCCTCGCCGCCGGTTCCCGCGTTCCTCGAGCGTCTGCTCCATGCTTCGATCGAGGCCGGCGCCGATGTGGCCTTCGCCACCGGGCCGCCCGAGCTCGGCCCGATCGAGCTCTACAGAACCAAGAGATGGCCGGGGGTTTTCCCCGTCTTCTATGGTCTGGGGAATTTCGCCTGGAGCGAGGGGCTCGCGCCGCCCGCAGCGGCCACTACGCGCTTCGACGGCGCGATCGTGAGGCTCACGACCCAGGGCAGTCATGGGGTCATCGACATCTTTCCGCTCGATCTCTCGACAGGCTGGCCGCGCGTTGCCGGCCGCGCGCGCTCGGCCGCGATCATCGAGCGCCTCCGCGCCCTTTCGCGGCCCTACGGGACCCGCATCGATACCGAGTCCGAGGGCTCCACGGTCATTGGCAGAATCACCTATCCGCTGACCGCCCGAGGCACAGCGCCTTGACCCGTCCACGCACGCTTGGTCTCCTGGGGGCCATCCTGCTGCTCGTCACTGCGCCGCTATCGGCGGCGCCGTTCCACCCCGACTTCTCCCTGGTGACGGTCGGCGATCTGATCCTGCCGCGTCCCGTTTCCATGCTGGTGCAGCCCGGTGCTTTCCCGCAATGGCGGGCCTTCGCCGACACCCTCGAGTTGCTGCGCAGCGGCGACATCACCTACGGCAACCTCGAAACCACCATCTTCGACATCCGCACGTTCAAGGGAGCGCCCTATTCCTGGGACGGCGATTGGCCGTTGTCGAGCGTGCCTGCGGTCGCGGACGATTTGAGAACCATGGGAATCGATCTGGTTTCCCGCGCCAACAATCACGCCCTCGACTGGGGGTTGCGGGGAATGCGGGCGACCTCCGGATGGGTCGCCCGGTCAGGACTCATCGCCGCCGGCACGGGCGAGAATCTGACCGATGCGACCCGGGCGGCCTTCGCACAGACGGCGGCGGGAAAGGTGGCGCTCGTCTCCATGGTGACAACCTTCCGTAGCACCACCAATGCGCTCACCGCGAGTCGGGATGCGCCCTATGGGCGCCCGGGAGTCGACGGCCTGCGTCTTTCCGCGAGCGCGGTAGTCGATCCGGCAAGCTATCGGGAGGTCGTGAGCATCGCGTGCAGCTTCCGCGCCGTCAAATCCTGCCGCGCGCCCGCCTCCCTCGAGCTCTTCGGCACGTCAGTTCGGCCGGCCCGCACGGGAGAGACACCGTTCACCTATGACTATGCGGTGAATCCGGACGACCTCCATCGTATCGTCGAGGCAGTCGCAGCGGCGAAGACGGCCGGCGCCCGGTTCGTCATCGCCGCCATCCATGCCCATGAGGCGCTGACCGATGAGGCGCCGCCGCAGAATTGGCAGGAGCCGGCGGCCTTCCTGCGACCGCTCGCTCACTGCCTGATCGATGCCGGCGCCGACGTATTCGTCGCCACGGGGATCCATCATGTCGCCGGAATCGAGGTGTACGAGGGTAAGCCCATCTTTTACGGAATCGGCAATTTCTTCTTCAGCGACATCCAGGAGCCGCTGCCCGCCGATCTCTATGAGTCGACCGGCAACGGCGCCTACGGCTTCAGTATCTCCCGGCTTCTCGCCCGCAGCTTTGAGCATCCGGACCTCGTCACCGATGACGATCTCACCGAGGTCATGAATGCCGCCAGCTTCGCCATCAAAGGCGCCTCGCCCGCTCGGAACCTCACCTTTCAAGGCTTCGTGGCAAAAAGCGAGTTCGACCGCAACGGGAAGATCAGCCGGATCCGGCTCTACCCGATCGACCTCGGCTATGGCGAGAAGCTGACGCAGAGCGGAATCCCGCGACGGGCCGGGGACCTCATCGCCAACATGGTGCTGGACCGCGTCATCCGGCTATCGAGGGGTGGGGGTGTCGCCATCGGCAAGATCAGGGAGCGCGGTTATCTGATCGGCATCGCTGCGCCACTCTCGGGACTCCGACGGATCTCACGCGCCGGATCAGCGATCAGCCAGAGCAGAGCGCCGACGCCCGCCAGCGCGGCGCCCAGCACGAAGGGAAAGCTCCAGGCGTTGTGTCCGGAGAAGTAGGCGACGATCGGCGTGGCAATGAGGCCGCCGCCATTGCCGCCGG
>Ga0335075_10000109_pt1 | contig 161899 bp, 132 predicted proteins | sample Lox_Sample_24_FD_206723 | JGI IMG/M metagenome (GOLD analysis project Ga0335075, IMG submission 206723) | Soil microbial communities from Loxahatchee National Wildlife Refuge, Florida, United States - Lox_Sample_2.4 | ecosystem: Environmental > Terrestrial > Soil > Wetlands | place: USA... | reverse complement strand
GTTCGGGTTATGCTTCGACAACACCTTCGTGATCGCCGCCGTCAACGTCGTCTTCCCGTGATCAATGTGCCCTATCGTCCCCACGTTCACATGCGGCTTCGAACGGTCAAACTTCTCCTTCGCCATATTTCTAACCCTTCCCTTTCACCATCTCGAAACTTCTCGACATCTTCCTGACTTCACCATCAACCCATGCGCTAAACCGTCCCTTAGTCTCGGGTTTAGGTTTCTCTGGATCGCGCATGTCATCAATCAAATCTTTGGGGGCGCGTATGCGATGGAGATCGCCATCCTTCCCCTTGAAGCAGAGAACGTAGCTCGATTGCATGAACCTAACACCTTCCAATCGAATCCCCGTTCCCGGATCTAGTCTTCGCGCAAACTGCTCGCCAAGCCACACGGCATTTAAACGAAATTTCTCGATGTTCTTTACGTCATTTCCCCATTCGACTTGTACATCGAATTTATATTCCATACCGTGCCCTATTGATGCCACTTCCACAAAAGACCTAAATTCGCCAAATTCCCCGAAGATCAAAGAATATTTACGTCGATCTTCGTTCAAATACCAACTATTTCGACATTCAATATTCTTTATGTAATTCTCACTATGCGATATGCAGCATCTGCCTCTCCATATCCAAGACTTATGGATGAGCTCCGCGTGGCTCATCCCATCCTCGAAAAAAGCCAACAAGCAGGTGGTACAGACCTTCGCATATGCCCCGACGAATTTATCTGAGAACCAGTACCATCTAGCCCGATTTCGACAATGGCGAAATTCGCTTCTTTGCCTAGACACCCTGATTCCTCCAACCCCTCCACCTCAGTAATACGCGTAAACCTTCAAAAACTTTGCCCGAATTGCCGGATCAACTTTTTCCACCATGCTCAAATACTGCTCGCGAATCTGCCCGCGATCTGAATCTCCCAGCGCGGCGTACTTTGCGGGGGCCTCAGAGCCAAGCAGACCGCTTGCAAGAATCGCCTCGAACTGGCGCGCGCGCAGCCTGTTCCGCTGCACGCTGCTCAAAAAACTCTCTACCTTCTGCCGGGCAAAAGCCACCTCCAGCGCGCTATGCACCTCGGCAAAGGTCTTCTCGTCCTGTACTGCGAGCATCGCTTGCTCAAACATCGCGCTTACCCTCACGGCCAATCCGGCCCATGCAATCAACTTCTGGAGCGGGAGACGGGAATCGAACCCGCGACCAACAGCTTGGAAGGCTGTGACTCTACCACTGAGTTACTCCCGCCGGACGCTGCAGGGCCGACAGCGTCAACCGTCGGCCTGGAACCATCCATAATTGTGTGGAGCTGATGACCGGGATTGAACCGGTGACCTCTCCCTTACCAAGGGAGTGCTCTACCAACTGAGCTACATCAGCCCTTCCTACAAAGCCTTCGCTTAAACCGCCCTTACTCACGGCTCTGCTTGCGCACTCGGCGCGCTCCGCCCATCAAATCTACTCCGGGTCCTTATTCTCATCGTACCGCGAACGATCACCCGTAAGCGCTATCCGAAGAGCAAATCCACCCAGCAAAATCATCACCAGGATGCGCACCCTGCCCGCATCCATCGTGCCCCAGGCAAGAGCCGCCAATATTGCCAGCCCGGCCAGCGCGATTGCCTTGCGCCTTCTGCCTGCGACCGCCATATCCGACGTCTCTACCTTCCAATCTTCTGGTGCACAGGGGAGGATTCGAACCTCCGTAGCTCCAAGGAGCGGCAGATTTACAGTCTGCTGCCATTAACCACTCGGCCACCTGTGCACATCCTCGCAAGCTCTTACTGCCTGAAACCCGTTTGCGAGACACCCGCCAGCAATCCGGAGGCAAACTCCGACCCCAAAAAGCGCTGTGCTGGTGAAGGGATTCTCGCTCTGAAAATGACCGGCAAACCCTGCTTACGCCACCGCCCTGTCGGCGTAGTCTGGAGCTGGCGAAGGGACTTGAACCCCCGACCGTCTGATTACAAATCAGATGCTCTACCAACTGAGCTACGCCAGCCCAAAACAGCCCATACCTGAACCCGACTCCGGACACACGAATGCGTTCGCAATCAGGGAGTACAGAATGAAAGTTTAACATGCGCGGAGGCGCCTCGCAAACCATTGCCTCTCACACGGTTTCATCCCATCTTGAGGACCTCCGTCGGCTCGGAGAGTCACCTGACACCCAAGTAAAACACCGTCTGGATTCAGACACCTGGATCGGCATTCCTCTCTCAATCGAAGCCCTCTCTTTTTTGCTGCGGGTGAAATTCTCGAATTTTCTCTTTGAGCACTGTACATATTTCTCCGCCCCCGTTGTTTCTCTCTTGACAAACATATACAAAACGCTATATTTCCTCATATTCAATCGATTCAATATCCGGCATTCCGGAATTCCACAGAATCGAAAAAAGCGAACCATCGCTGAGAACTGAAGACAGACGTGAACCCCATTTTCAGGAGGCTACCAATGCGGCTTACGGTTTCTCTACAACATCCCTTTCGCTGCTTTTGTCTTATTGCGCCCTTGCTCTTCGCCTGCATTGCCGCCTCAGGACAGGCCGGCAGAGGCGGCGTCAGTGGTGTGGTCACCGACTCTGCCGGAGCCGTCATCCCCGATGCGTCCATCTCGATAAAGAATGACGCTACCGGATCAACACGCACGGCGATGAGCAACGGGGCGGGCCTCTACTCGTTCGTCTCGCTCGCGCCGGGGTCTTACGACGTTTCTGCTACCGCAAAGGGCTTCGGCACCTTGGTCCGGAAAAATGTAGGCGTTACAGTGGACCAGGTATCCACAATAAACTTGGCGCTCAGCGTCGGATCTGTGAGCCAGGTCGTCACGGTCACCGGTGGAAATGAGCTGGTGGACACAAGCAACTCCACAGTCGGCCAGCTCATCGGCTCCGCGACCATAGATCGCGTTCCGCTGCTGACACGTAACGTTTACGATCTCATTCAGCTGAGCTCCGGAGTCACACCAGCGAATGGAGCTTCCAACTCGTCAAGTTCTTACGCTATCCAGAATATTTCCAGTGGGCGCCCCGGAGTCGATGTTTCCTCGTACACGGTCAACGGAGCCATCGAAGGATCCGTCTACTATATGATCGATGGCAGCCCCGTCGGCATCGCGGAAAACAACGCCGCCGCCATCATCCCCGCAATGGATCTCCCGGAAGATGACGTGGATGAGATCCGCGTCGAAACACAAAACACTCCCGCCTCCTATCAAAGCGGCGCGGCAGGCGTCATCAGCGTTGCCACCAAGTCCGGCGGAGATAAGTACCACGGCGATATATTTGGTGTCTTTCGGCCTGACGTTCTTGCCGCAAACGAATACTTCAACAAGCAGTACGACGCACAGAGTGATCTGCCAAATACTTCTCCGTCGTTTCACCGATACCAGGAAGGAGCGGCCATTGGCGGCCCGGTCCTTCACAAGAAGCTGTTTTTCTTTGGCGATTACGAGGCTACGCAACAGGATCTATACGATGGCTCCAACCGGTTCGTAGTCCCCACCACAGCGGAAAGAAGCGGCGACTTCTCGGCAGACCCCTTCACAATCTATGACCCTACCCAGCCCGATATCGCTACCGGACCTCTAGCCGGTACTCGTCAGCCCTTCCAGAACAATACGATCGCCCATCCCGATGCGATCGCGCAGAAGTTCCTGTCCGAGATGCCGAAGTGCAACCTGAGCAACATTCCGGGCGTTCCCTGCGATCAGCAGTCCGATGACCTGACCCCGAACTTTTTCCTGCCCGGCCTTGATCCCACAACCGCCCAAAAATTTGATGTTCGCATGGATTGGGATCAGAGCGAGAAGCAGCACATCTTCGGGCGTTTTTCGTTTGACAGGCTCTTTACATCCACCTTCAACTCTTTCGGCAGCATATGGGACCTCAACTACGCTCAGAACGTAACCAATGGACGAAACATCCTTCTGGCTGACGACTACACCTTCAACCCCACCACCGTCCTTGAACTTCGATATTCATTTACGCGTCACTATGAAAATCAGGGCGGCGACCCAGGGCAAAATGGTTACGACATTACATCGCTCGGGTTTCCCGCCTCGCTGGCGGCCGAGGAAAACTACAAGCTGCTCCCTTTCCTCAACTTTGACAACTCCGGCAGCGGAGTGGGCGGCACCGCCAACTACAACACGTTTGTCTTCGCCAGTGAAAACAGCGACGCCAACGCGACCCTCACAAAGGACTTCGGCAAGCAGGAGATTTCAACCGGCTTTGAATACATGAAGCGGTTTCTGAATGTCGGCCAGCCCATCGCGCCATCAGGCTCCTATGCATTTGATATTTCGGCCACCGATCAAACCACGAACACGGCCATAGGCGGCAGCGATTTCGCCTCCGCCCTGCTCGGAATGGGTGAGGTTCCCGGTGCAGAGTCCAACGACTATCCCAACTTCTCCAAGGATTTGTTTGCAGCCGAGGCCAGCCCGTACTACGCAGCGTTTGTCCAGGACACCTGGCGCCCGACACCATCACTTACCATCACCGCCGGTCTGCGTTGGGATATTTTTGGTAGTCGCACGGAGCGTCACAATCGCCTGGAGTACTTTGACGAGAATGCCTCTGCAAGCGTAGACGGCGTCTCCTATACCGGGGCTGAGGTCTATGTGAACAGTGGCAATCGCTCTCCGTTCACAACCAACCTCACCAACTTTGGTCCTCGATTGGCCCTCTCCTGGCAGCCTGAGCCGCATCTTGTATTTCGCGGTGGTGCCGGCATCTACTACGGTCCAAGTTCGCAGATGGTCGGCAGCGCGTCGCTTAATAGCGACGGCTTCGCAACCTACACCACATGGAATGCAACTGCATGGAACAATGACCCCAACACTATCGCATATGACTGCGCCAATGCAGGCATCTGCGGCGGCCAGGGTAACACCGTGATGTTGAACCCTCTGAGCAATCCCTTCCCTAACGGGGTGGTTCAACCCATCGCTTCGCCCACCGGACTCGGAAACAATCTCGGAAATACACTCAATACTGTGCTCCACTCAGAGCGCACACCCACGGTGTATAATTTCAACTTCGGCTGGGAATATCAATTTCCGCATGAGGTTGTGCTGAGCGCGGCATACGTCGGCAGCCGCGGTCTGTTTCTTCCCTTCGCCAGCGTTGATTTGAACCAGCTTGACCTTGGAACCATCAACCACTACCAGGCCGCGCTCCTAAACACCCAGGTGCCGAATCAGTGGGCGGCCATTCAGCCGGCCACGAATGCAAATTATGGCTCCGCTACAGTTCCACTATTCGTCGCAGTCCAGCCCTATCCACAGTTCGGCAACGGTGGCTACGGGGCAGGCAATGGCGTGATGCTGAACGGCTATCCTGGTGGAGACTCCGAATACAACTCCTTACAGACCAAGCTCCAGAAACGGCTAACCCATCACTTCACCCTCCTCAGCAGCTTCACCTGGGCTAAGTTGATTACCGACGACGGCAACCCGCCACTGGGCTTTGTCGGTGCACATCTCGGCTCGCCCCAGGACTGGAAAGATCTCCAGTACGAGCACTCCGTCAGCCCCCAGGACGTCAAATACCAGTTCACCGGCGAGGCATCCTATGATCTGCCCATCGGCAAGGACCGAGCGGTGCGATTGGGTGGCGTTGGAGACGCTGTCCTCGGCGGTTGGACAACAAACGGAATCTTTTACTGGAGCACAGGCATTCCGGTTCCATCTCCTACGGTTGGCGCCAGTACGTCGTACTTCAATCAGCGGCCGAATCTCAGCTGTGACCCTAGCGCAGGCGCTCCGCACACTGCGAACGTCTGGTTCAACCCAACCTGCTTTGTCATGCCGCAATCGCAGTTCGTCCCCGGCAATGCTCCGGCATATCTTGATTCCGTGCGCACTATGGGCTCAAAAGATGTGGACTTGTCTCTCTACAAGGCATTTCAGCTCGGAGAAACGAGGGCGATTCGCCTCGAAGTATCCTCCTACAACGTTGCTAATCGCGCACAGTTGGGGATGCCCAACGTTCCCACGCTCACAAATGTGCAGACACAACCGGCCTCGGCGGTCCTCTTCGGCCAGATCACCTCGACCGTTAATTCTCCGCGGCAATTTCAGTTTGGAGCGAGATTTACATTCTGATGGACAAGGAACTGACGAAACCACAAGCCGTGATGAGATTCACACCCTGGGCCGGATGCGTGTAGCGAATCCTGCAAGCATTCGCCGCGACGTGTAACTTCTAAAGCAAGCAGGTCTGCCTCTCTGACCATGCCCTCTTTTTCTTCATCGAAGGTGTAAATGTCCGCAGACTCCGCAGTTGCCACAGGCACAGCCACATTACGACGCAGCCTTCGCTACTGGGATCTGGTGCTTTATGGCATCATCCTCATTCAGCCGACGGCGCCCATGCCCAGCTTCGGCGTCATCTATAAGAACGCGCATGGACACGTTGTCACTGCCATCCTGTGCGCATTGGTGGCCATGCTCTTCACGTCCATCAGCTACGGACGCATGTCGCGCGAGTACCCCGAGGGTGGTTCAGCCTTTACCTATGTCAGCCGCGAACTGCACCCGGCCGCCGGTTACATGGCCGGATGGTGCATGGCCATGGACTATATCCTCAATCCACTCATCTGTACCATCTGGTGCAGCAAGGCCGCGCAGAACTTCCTGCCCGGAATTCCTTACGTCGCATGGGCCATTTTCTTCGCAGCCATGTTTACGCTGCTCAACCTGAATGGAGTTGAGACCTCCGCGCGTATCAATAGCATGATGGCTGCTGCGCTGGGCCTGGTCATTGTCCTTGTAGGAATCGCCTTCATTCGCTATCTCCTTCTCCTCGGACACCAGCCAGCATCGTTCTATACCGACCCCTTCTACGATCCAGCCACGTTCTCTCCACACGCGCTCTTTCAGGGAACATCCATCGCCGTGCTTACCTATATAGGCTTCGACGGCATTTCCACGTTATCCGACGAAGCAAAGGACCCGAAGCGCAGCATCCCTCGCGCCATCGTCGCCACATGCCTGATCACAGGCATTCTCGCATCCATCGAAGTCTACCTGGCGCAGCTTGTTTGGCCGCGCGGGCTGGCTTTCCCTGACATCGATACGGCCTACGTTCACGTCTCCGGTCGCGCCGGAGGTCCGATCCTCTTCGCGATTGTCAACGGAGCCCTGCTGCTCGCCACCATCGGCAGCGGCATGGCGTCGCAGCTTGGCGCATCACGGCTGCTGCTCGCCATGGGCCAGGACGGCGCTATTCCCAAAAAGTTTTTTGGCGCCGTATCGCGCAGAAACCGTATCCCCGCGAACAACGTCATCATGATCGGCGCAATCTGCCTGGCGGGCGCGTTGCTCATAAGTTACGAGCGCGGCGCCGAGTTGCTCAATTTCGGCGCATTGCTGGCTTTCATGGGAGTGAACCTCTCCTCGGCTGTGCTGGGATGGCGGCAAGGTCGCGGTTCGCAATGGTTCTCGATCCTGATCTCTCTGCTCGGCTTCGCGGTCTGCGCATTCATCTGGCTCAATCTTCACCGCCAAGCCCTCATCGCGGGAACCACGTGGGCCATCTTCGGAATCGCTGTCTGGTTCGTGCACGGACGCAGGGCACGGGTAGCTGCATAGAACGAAGGATGCATGAAGGCTCATCTGCATCGAAATAGTTTTGCCTGAGGCCATCAAATGGTTGTCTGCATTCAACCAGATTTCTTCAGAATCTTTTTCCACAATCTCTTGAAAAAATTCTGCGCTGCGGCATCTCCGCAATTCGCGGCAACTCCGCGCTGAAGACCTCCATCCCATGATGTGGCAGGAGGTAAATGCCAGCATGAGCAGTGAACATAAAAATCCGAATGCAAGTGAGCACGAGCAGAAAAGCGAAGGCGGCCGCGAGTTTGGCCGCGTACATGAGCCTTCCCAGGCTCAGCAGGCCAGCAAGAATCAAGGCCAGACTGGAAATCAGCCTCAGAGCGCCAGCCACCAGCAAGGCGGTGCGGGAAGCCACCAGGGAACTGGCTCACAGCAAGGAAAACCACCGGGCAATATGACGCAGGAGCAGCCGAAAGACCAGCAAAAAGAACGCCAGGGAGAGAGAAAATCCGCCTGAACAATCAACTTCACGTAGGCGATTGTTTGATTTCATCGAAACAGGCTGCGGTTTGTACCGCAGCCTTTCTCGTGAGGGCCGGGTTCTAAGAGAAGAGTTTCTGCCCTATATCTGTCGCAACGCCTGGCGATGTGCGATCAACATCTCACTCGATATGAATCAGTACTGGAGAACGACCCCGATGATAGTTAAGAAAGAAACCATCCGGAAAGACCTTTGTTATCCCCTCTTATTTGCGTTGACGGTCGGAGTCATGGCGCTGGGCATCGCAGGCTGCCATAAGACCAATCCTACGCAAAATCAGGACGCAACTGCCGTTCAGGCCGCGGATGACAGCCAGGACCCGGCCGAACAGGCCAATCTCGCTCCAGCAGTTGCGGCGACCTCACAAGGCGCACCGGAACAGCAAACCGCACCGCCCCCTCCTGCCGACGAAGCTGCCGGTTCGCAGCAGCTGGCAGCGAACAATGACGACTATAGCTATAACGCCCCTGCCGCGGACGAAGGCTACGCCGACGAGCCAGTCACTTACGCTCCCGATCCGCCGCCGCCCCTGCCGGAATACGAGCAGCCGGAGTGCCCTGGGCCGAACTACATTTGGACTCCGGGTTACTGGGCCTACGCGCCGACCGGATATTACTGGGTACCCGGCGCTTGGGTGATCGCCCCATATGTGGACGCGCTATGGACCCCCGGCTACTGGGGCTTTTATGGAGGAAGATACCTCTGGCATTATGGCTATTGGGGTCCGCACATCGGCTTCTATGGCGGCGTCAACTACGGATACGGTTATATCGGCGTGGGATACGTAGGCGGATATTGGAACAACGGCTCATTTTCCTATAACACCTCCGTTACGCGCGTAAATCGAACCTACGTTCACAACACCTACACGCATCGCATCACCGTCGTCAATGACAGGCGCATCAGCTACAACGGAGGACGCGGTGGCCTGGCCGCCCGTCCGCTGCCCGCGGAACGCGTAGCGGCGCAGGAACGCCACATAGGTCCGCTACCCGCTCAGCACGCTCACATGCGCGAAGCCGCCTCGAATCGCGCGCAATGGGCCAACGTCAATCACGGACGCCCTGCAACGCTCGCCGCGGCCCGCCCTTTGGAAACGGGGCGCCGCGCGCCGGAGGCTACACCCACCGCCGTCCGCGAGCAGATGCAGAGTGAAGCATCACGGCGTCCAGAGCCTGCGCGACCGGTCCATGAGTCGCGCCCGACCACGCGACCTACCCAGCCTACAGCGCGACCGGAAGCAACGCCGCAAAGCAAGCCCCAGGCCGGCCGTCCTGCACAGGAAAATCACACCGCTGCACGCCCGGAAAACCATCCCGAAAACACGCCCACTGCGCAACGGCCGGTAGATAGGCCGCAAACCAGACCGGAAGCGAGACCTCAGCCGCGCACTGAGCAAAGACCGCAAACCTATCAGGCTCACCCCGAAACAAGGCCAGCATCCAGACCTGAAATCCGAACCGAAGCAAGGCCACAGCCTCAACCAGCCTCACGTCCCGAGGCACGAACCCCGGCCAGGCAGGAGCCGCGCCCGGAGGAGCATCCTCAGCAGCCACCGCGCGGGAACGATGATCATAAGCCACCGCGCTGAAATGCAAAGAGGGAGAACGCTGGGCGTTCTCCCTCTTTTGAGCCACCAACAGATTAATCTACTGAGAGCCGGTTCATCCGGCGAAATGGTCGGGACGGGCAGATTTGAACTGCCGACCCCTCGCACCCCAAGCGAGTGCTCTACCAGGCTGAGCCACGTCCCGACGACCAAGGGTCACTGAGTTAGTTTACATGAAGCGCCAGCCAAGCGGTCCGCGCATCCACACTAGTGACTCGGTGGAACGTATTCCTTGGGCAGCGCAGCGCCTTCGCCAAAAAAGTATTGCTGCATCTGCTCCACAAGAAACTCCTGTGCCTGCGGAGTCCACGGCTGCAGGCGATACTCATTCAGCAGCATCTTCTGGTGCTCAAGCCACTCAGTCCATGCTTTTTTCGATACATTGTGATAAATCTTGTGGCCAAAATCGCTGTCGAAGGGCGGCTCTTCCAAGCCTTCCATTTCCTGCTTATAACGGGTGCAAAACACGATATGCGGCATTCGTTTCTCTCTCAGTCTTTAATTGTAAGCAAGAACCGGATTTGCTGCGCAGGTTACTGCGAGATTGTCGCCGGCCGAATCACTTGCTCGGAGAATCGTTCCATTTCCTCAAGCTGCGGGCTCGATTGCAACAGCACGAGGTCAACTCCGGCCGCAGAAAATTCTTCCAAGCGAACGGTCACCTGCTCCGGTGTCCCCAACAGCCCGCTCCGCAATCCGCGATTCGAAACCGAATAATCTTCGAGCGAAATCATCTGCTCCAGGTTAGACCCAGTAATCCACTGCTGGTAGTTCGCATAGCCGCGTGCTGACTGCTTCACGTTTGTAATGCGCTCCACTTCCTTCTTCGCCTCAGCTTCGGAGTCGCGCACGATCGCATATCCCGCAACCCCAAAAACCATTGGCGGAAGCCCCAGCTCGTCGCGGCGCTGCCGCATATCCGCGATCTTTCTGCCCACCGTCGCCGGATCGTCGCCATGCATCAGATAGGCGTCGCACTTCTGCGCAATCAAATTCTTCGCCGTCTCCGACTCCCCTCCCGCATACAGCATCGGTCGGGGTCGCGAGGCCGGCTTCGGTGAAAGCACGTTATCTTCCACCTGGTAATAGCTGCCGCTGTAACTGAAGCCCTGCTGCGACCAGCACCCATCCACTACATCCAGCCATTCCGAAGTACGCGCATAGCGGTCCTCATGCTCATCAAACGGGATTCCGTATTTCGTCGCCTCATCCGCCCACCAGCTCGAAACCACGTTCAGCGTCAGGCGCCCATTGGAGATGTGGTCGATGTTCGCAGCCTGTTTGGCTAACAGCGCAGGATTATGAAAGGTAGGCCGCACCGCGACCATCAGCTCCAGCCTCTGCGTAACCGCTGCCAGAGCCGCTGCCGTAGACCATGCGTCAAGCGAAGGAGCGTCCACGCCCTTAATGTCATTCAGGTTCAGCTCGGCAATCAGCGAGAGCGAATACCCCAGATCCTCAGCGCGCTGCGTAAGATGGCGCACGTAATCCCACGTCGGCTCCATGCGCTCGTCATCCACATTGCGAAGCCATCCGCCAAAGACCGGTAGCCAGAATCCGTAGCGCATTAGCGTGCACCTGCCAGCACGTGCTCCTGCGAGCGCGCGTTTGCCACTGTTGCTTCCGCCTCCAGCCAGTCCACCAATCTTGCAAAAGGATCAAACCCGATCACATGCGGCCCATCAGCAACAAAATTCGAAAGCGCGTTAATGTCGTAATACAGCCGCTGCCCGTCGCGGTCATCCGTGATGTACTCAACTCCGCCCAGCTCAATTCCGGCGTGGCTCATGATGCGCTCCACATCGGCAATGACTTCCCGCGGCGGCTCGTAGCCCTCAACGCTGATGCCGGTCTTCGGAGCGTCCACCGGGCACGCCGCGCGATTCAAAGCGACGCCGCCCGTAGTCTTGCAGATATCGGCCGGGCAAAGGTCGAACGTTTCCCCCGTGATATGGACCTTGATCGCATAAAGGAACTTCCCGTTCAGCACCTCCACGCGAACAATGTGCGAATCCCGCGCCCGGATAAACTCCTGTATCAGCGCCGTCGAATCAAGGCCGAACGCCAACTCATTGGCCGCCGCAGCCGCAGCCAATGCCTCCGGCGAATCAAAACGCTTTACTCCCGCCCCGGACCCGCCAATGTTCGGCTTCACCACCACCGGCCAGCGCAAACCCTCCGCAGCAGCCGCAGCCTGGGAAGCACGGTGGATCACTCGCGCCCTCGGAAACGGCAAGTCGAGCGAGTCGAGCAGCGACAGCTGCGCGGCCTTCGAAAGCTCCGTGCGAAACGCCTTCAGTCCGTTGATGACGCGCACGCCTCGGCGCTCCAGATGATCAAGGAAGCCAAGGGTATAAAAAATTGCATCACCATGCTCGCGGTTCCACGCCGACGGGCTCATCCGATTCACGACCAGTGCAAACCGGCGCTCGGGATGCTCCTCAATAGCGTATGCATGATCGACCGCATCGATCTTCACATACAGCGTGCCGCGGCGATCCAGTTCGGCGAACAGCGGCTTGAACCAGTGCGGCTGTTCGTAATAAACGGCGATAGGTTTCGGCATGGCGTCGCAGCCTCTTCCTACCTTTGTAACTCATTGTGGGGTCGATGTGTTAGCGTCAGCTACATTCTCCGTAACAGTTCGACCACGCACTGGATCAGCGTGAAGATCACGCCCATCGCCACTGCAAAGCCCCTCGCGCGTTGGAAACTTCGCTCGTGCCGCTCAATGCGGCCCTCAATGACCGCAATGCGCCCGGAGTTTCCGTCGCCCAGCAGAGTAGTCATCTGATTCTTCAAGACCGAAAGGTCGGCCAGCACCTGCGCTTCAAATTCCGTCATTCCATTTTTTCCTTCATAAGCTGCGCTCCGTCTTTATCAGAGCAGGCACGCGCCAGTTCATCTGCTGGTTCATCCTCTATAAAGCGACGTTCACAAAAACAGCGCTCGAAAACCGCGAGTAATTCGGGGGAGTCGAGCCGTCATACATGCGAATGTAGTACTGCTCCATAGCGGCCTCTCGCGGAATGGTGAAGTTGTTCACCGGGCTGCGCAGCACAAGGTCAGAATTCGTACCCGGACCGAATGCCCAATCTCTGCGCCGAACCTCAAATCCGCCATTGGTCGGAGGCACAGTCACCGCATTTACCGTAATCCCACTGTCCGTAACCGAAGAAATGGTGAGCCCCGCGAGGTTTACTAATGGAGTCGCGGTCTCCGGCTGTTGCGGCAGCCAGACATCCGCAGGCACCGTCACTGAAGTCTTAATCGCTAGCGCATCCGCCCAGTCATTCGCAAAGCCTAGGGTGTATTTCACCAGACCCGGCGATCCGCACAGCAGCTCAAGCTCCACGGTTCGCACCACCAGATTCGCATTCAGATTCGCCGACGTTGCTGTCACCGCCAACACATCCCCTGGCCAAACATCTCCCTGCTCCTCCATATCCCACGCCGTATATTTTCCCTTCCACGCGGCGCCGCGATTCGTGGCTAGGTCCAGCAGCGCCGTGGCCGCAAATTCGCAATCCGAAGAGCTGCGCGGCGGGGGGCTGGTCACAGTTCCAATCCATGCCGCTGTACCGGGCAACGTGCCGCCATTGCTCTCCTCCGTAATGCTCGCCGCATTCGCCAGTCGGGCTACTGCGCGATGCGTCGACCGGTAATTGACCGCAATAATTTCTCCCGCCTGCGGAATGCTCGTCGGATAAAAGCGCAGTTTCCCGGTCCGCTCAATTCGGCAGTCGGAGCCCTGCGCCGTCGTTCCTATGCGCCGCACAATCGAGCTGCCGCTTTGAGGAGTGCTCGTTACCCACACAGGTCCCTGCTGCGAAACCTCAATGCTGGCGATGCTGCACTCCAGACTTGTGCTGTTCAACAAGCCCAGCGTGGACACGGAAGGCAAATTCGTAATCGCGCCCGAATACAACACAACAGGCGTCGATGCTATGCCATTGGTTGTATCCTGCACCTCGAGTTCAACACTTCCGCCAGCAGGAAGATAAAGACCGCCGTAGGTGTGTGTGCCCGTGTTGTCAATCGAATTGTAGGCTTGCTCCACTCGCTGCATCTCATTGCAATAGAGCCGCAACCGCAACGTATACATGTGCCCGGCAGTCACGGTAAATGGACTCCCCGCAGTCACCCCATTGATAAGCGCGCCGACCTGTGTGTTTCCGCTTCCCTGGCTGATCTGGAAACCAGCTACACAAGTGCTCACGTTGATGGTTCCGGCATAAATTCCATTCAGAACACCCTGCGTTACGGCGCCGAACTGAACGCCACCCGCTTCAAACACCAGAGATCCGCCAAGCTCAATTTGGTTTACGGTTATGACCGTCGTCTCCCCATCGATTCCATTGCCACCGTAACAAGTCAGCCCGGCGGAGGAAAGCGCGATGCGCGTTCCCAGACCGACCACACTCCATACCGCCTGATTGATTTCGGGCTCCTGAAATAGATCAATGAGCGGCTTGGCCTTCGATGCAGCCGGAACATACGGCTCCTCAGTCAGATCGAAGAGCACGGTAGTGCCGTCGCCCTCGAAGAACTCCGTGACATAGGCCGCGGGCTCACTGGGACCGCAAACCGTCACATCATTCGCCAGTGCTTTCACCATCGATGCTTCAAGCCCCGAAAGCTGCAGCGTGCCATTTGCCTCGCTCAATGCGTGAACCACACTGCCGATCGGCTCCATGAAAACAACCCCATCCACCACGCGATAAGCGCTCCGCGCCATCGCGGCCACAGTGCCAGCGTTCGCGGACCAACTCTCGCCCGCGTTGGGAAGAAAGTCCCCAACGCCCCCAGTCGACTCCGATAGCGAGAACGTGAAACCGCTCGTATCTAGGCCGCCGCTCAAACCCTGGAGCAGTTGGCTCGCCGACTCTGAAACTCCAGCGAGTAGAAACGGCATCGGCTGCTGGTCAAGCAGCAGCTCATCGCTCACAGCGGAAGCAAATACCTGAAAAGCAGGGCCTCCACTGCTCTGTCCAACCAATTCCAATGCGGGCTCAATCCCCAGATACCCGGTGAACAGAACGTTTCCGCTGTCATCAGCAACAACCACACGGCCATTGCGAACAGGCGTCGGCAGATTCACGACAGAGGGTGCAAGAGTAAAGCTGCACAATGAGGGCTCGTTCAACTGCCGCTTGATAAGGAATTGCTCCGTCGCTACCACGCTCTGCGAGTAGTCAACGGCTCCCTTGCCGTCAAGATTATCGATGGTTACCTTCACCTGTTCTCCTCGTTCCCCTTCGGCCTATTCTCTAAACCAGCGTCATCGCGCTCGGAAGAAAGCTGCGGAAGCACACAGCCTGCTGCGCATCATTCGCATCCGTAACCGGCAGCGCGCGAAAATTAGCGCTTAAGGAAATGTGTTCAATCGGCGCATCCAACACAGTTGCCGCTTCTGCAGCACCGGCAATTGCCTGCAGTCGTGGGTAATAAAACAGCACGCGCTCGCCCTGCTCTCCCGGCATTACAAAAAGAGCAGACCACTCCTGAAAAAAGTTGCCGCCCTCTCTATCCACAAAACCGACAACCAGCTGTACCTTCATCGTGTTCGCAGGAACACCAGCAATGAGCGGCTGCGCAAGCTGCAGCCCCGTCGACGTCACCTCGGACACACGCGCAACGTTGAACGTGACCCGGCGAATATAGTCAGGATCGCTGTTCACCCCGGCAGCGCTCTGCACATATGAGGCATACACACCGGAGCCAACAAATCCTGTCTGCCCCGTGTAGTCCGCATCCACAGCTACTATGCATCCGGCCGTAAAGCCCGCCGTGCTGCTCATCGCCAGCGCCGTCGCCGTTGAGCCGGAGGAAGCCACGCTCGTCGCCGGAATCCCCTTCGAGCCCGATCCATTCGCAGTCGCGCCGGAGGCGGGCGCGAGCAAGTTCATATGTTGCGACCCGGCAGAGAGAGCCATCGAAAGCTTGCTCCAGGTCTTGAAGCGGAAAGACACGCTCGCATCCACCGTATCCTTCACCTGGAATTCGTTCACACCAGGGCTTCCCGTCGTCAACGGGGAGATCTTGCTCAGCGATTTCCGGGCAAAATTCTCAATCCATCCCAGATCGATCCACGGCGACGGTGGCGCATCGAGCGAAAATTGCCCATTCACCGAGGGATCGAAGACCGCTGGCACGCGGTTCACGCGATCGACGGGAGCAAAGTACGCACGCACTCTGCGGGTCACCGGTGGCATTGCATTGATTACGGTAAGCGGCGTTGTGCTCATTGTTCTCCCTGCTCCTGAAATGCGAAAACTTCCACTGTAGCTACCCGTCCAACCCGTTCACGCGTCGTATTCTCCGGCGCAAACACGGCCTGCGACCAGAAGATATTCGTCCCCATCTGCGCGGCCGGTGTCTGCGTGTAATTCATCTTTACTGTGGACGAGGGACAGAGCATCTGCAGCAGTTCATCGTCCATCTCCTCAAGGGCACGCCCACGGTCAAGCCCCGCATTGTTCTGAGTGCCGGCCGTTGCATAGTGGATCTCGCACGTCATATGCGCAAGAATCGAAGGCAACTGCTCATCCGTAGCGAACTTCGTCCAGCGCAGCACAAACGCATCCAGCGGAAGCTGCGCTGCCGGGGCCTCCGCCTCTTCCACCAGAATTCCCGGACGCACCACACCTCGCAGCGTCATCGTACGTTCGGGATTCACCGTCGCCAGACGGCTCCGCAGCGATATATAAAAAGTGTCTTTTGCGTTCTGCATAGTCTCTCCGCTTAATCCTGCGTCGTTTGCATCTGCCATCCGCTTGCCGATTCGCGCAACAGCAGCCGGTACACATAAACCGCCCCTTGGCATTCGGAAAGCGATACAGCTTCAATCAGAAACAGCTCGTTTGCGATCGCAACCCCAGCCGCCATCTGAAATAACAGGTCCGCCGATGCCACCTGCATCGCGCCCACGGCCGCCGACACCGCCGAACCGCTAACGATCAGCTCATATCTGGCAGGCTCGCCTTCTGTCATCGTGGCGCGCGTGCGCCGAAAGGCCACCGGCGACAGCGGCAACGGCTGAAAGTTTGGTGCGTCCAGCCCCAGCTGCCCGGCATCGGACGCATCGCCCGGAGTCGCCGGCATCTGCAGGTAAGCCGTCGTTCCACCGTTGGCGCGCAGAAGCGAGTCCGCCAATCGAAACGCATGGCCGTCCAGATTTTGTGTGCTAAAGTCTGCGCTCATAGCTATCCCAGCCTCGCCGCGACCCAGGGAGCTAGAAGCTGCTGCACCGTCGCATCAATTAAGCTGCTGGAGAAGTACTGCATGTACATGGTGTCTATCCGACTGGACTTAACATTCATGCCCGGCGTCGCCTGCGCGTTCTTCACAATCAGCGCGCACGCGCTTAGCACCGCATCCGGAATCGTCGTCAGCCCGGCTGTGTACGTGACCTCAACCTCGTTGTAGGGCAACCCCATGATGTTCAGCGGGAAGACCAGCTCGCCAGTGTCGGCAACAAAGTCCACTGTGGTTGGATCGACCGTGGTCCACGCGCCCGGCAGCGAAAAGGCCCACAACACCTCTTCCTGCAGCGGATACACCAGCTGACCACGGCGTGGTTTCGCATAACGCGCCTGGATGCTCACCAGCGGAGATGTCGCGGGCGCGATCTGAGCAAGAGGCAAGTGCGAAAGCCTCGCCGTCTGCGATCCCTCCACCAGCCGCAGCCGCTCGGTATATTGCGTCGGATTCAAACTGACGCGACGGCAATGCGCATCGATCATGGCCGATGCAACGGTGATCCAGTCATCGCTCACATCCGGCGACAGCCCATAGCTCGCATACTGCGTTGGTTGCAAATATCCCATCGTGTTCTCCTCGCACTTCGGCGGTAAAAGTCAGGGCCGGCCCTGGTTTGAGCCGGCCCAGCAGGCTGCATTGATCAGCCATTACGTTCTTTCTAGCGATCGACCAGCACCTGGTAGTGTGCGTAGTTCGCGCCCTTCACCACCGGAGCGCCGAACTTCACCACCACATATTGGGAAGCCAACGAACCTGGAACCCCAAGCTGGAAAACACGGGGGTTCGGATCGCTCAGCCAGTGGTACTCGATCAGGTCCTCAGTAACGATGTACGCAGGCAGCACAGCCGATCCCGATCCGGGGGTGCCGGTGTAAGCGAGCGACCAGTCCGGAATCAGCGGCAGATCGCCGGCCTGAGTCGAAAGCGTCTTCACCGTAAAGCCCGCCTCAATCTCGCGCGTCGAAAGCACGACATTGAAATCGGTCTTCATCTCGCGATCGATCAAGTCAAGCAGCACCGGGTTCGCATAGATCGCCGTGGGGCGCACTGCAAAGCTCGTGCTTGCGACCATCTGCGCAATGGTCGATTTGAACCCGTCCACAATGCTCGCTGTGGTGCCGATCGTGGTCGTATTGCCGCCCGCGGCAATCTGCCCGGCCACGCCGAAGTACTGCGCTGTGGTCGGAGTGCTCAGCGATGTATCGTTGCCGTTCCACAACGCAACATCGTGTGTAACCATCACACCCTGCACGGTATCGACAAGGTCCTTAGCCTGCAGATAAGCGAACTGCTTCTGCTGCGTGCCCAGTTCCACGTCGAACAGGTTGTAGTTCAGCTGCGCAACTACGGCCTTTAGCGGCACGCTGCGCTCTACGCGCGTTGGCGCAACCACCGGCGCCACAATATTGCGTGGATCGACAAAGCCGGCCGTACCCGGATTCGGAATCGCCGTTTCCTCAAAGTAGCGGGATGGATGACCAGTCGCCGGAACCTGCTTGATTCGCTGCCCGAACAGGCTGTTGCGGCGAACGATGTCCGTGATCTCCGTCTGATACAGCGGAACCTCGATCGCGCCTGGCCCGATGTAGTCTGCCGCCGAGTGAATGTCATAAAAATTTGCTTTCATGTTTCCCTTCCGCCCCAAATGGGCTTTGTGAAGCTGCGCCAAAAGAAAAGGCCCGCGGCGGCGGACCCGGTATCAGCAAGCGTGGTTCCTAGCTCAGAACACCCGAGCGCAGCAGCTGCGACTTGACTGCAATGCGCTGCTCCAGGCTAAGGCCGCTGAGGGCCGCATCGAGCGAACTTGCTTCGATGGATTCCAGCGAGGTGATGCCCTGCTTGGCCAGCAGCTGAGTCGTCGTCGCTGGCAGCGTCTTTCGTGTCGAAGCAGCCTTCGACTCCTGTGCCCGCAGCTCGGCGATCTGCTGCTCTGCCTGCGCCAGCCTGCGCTCCAACTCCAACTCCCGCTCAGAGAATCCCGGCTCAACTTCGGCAACGATCTTCTGCACCTCACCGGCCTCAGCCTCGCGCCGTTCCAGGCATGCGACCACCCGCTCCAGCAGGCTGGCCGCGGCGTTCAGCCTTTCAACGCTCGCATTCAACACGTCATTTCCCTCTATCTCCATCTTGCTTCCCTTCCTTTCTCCAATTCACAAGTGTTTCGTCCGTCCAATGGACGCGTACGCTCTCCCAGCGGAGCCCTCCGTGCAGCTAATCCCCGGCAGTGCTTCACAGCCAATTGAAACGAAGTGTTGCGGTATGCGGCTTTCTCGCGCAGCAGAATCGCTGCGCCGGTAAAGGTCGCCCGCGTTAATGTCCAGACCTCGGCGTTCATGTCCTCGACATGCGCGTCCGCAATCTCATACGACATACCCATCGTGCCCGCCGTGCTGCAGCGCATCCTCTCTTCAACTTCGGGAAAGTCCTTCCCAAAGAGGTAGCCGCTCACGCGCAGACAATTTTCCTCCACGTCAGCCTGGGTGATAATGCCGCATTTTCTGCGCGCATCATGGCCGTCCCAGCCCTGCGCATAGTCCACCGCCATGCCCATCAGCGATGGCAGCGCCGCCAGGGCCGCCGCTCGCGTCAGAATCACGCGGTGTCCACGCGCACCCGATGGAGGCCGGTTGCTCGGCTCATCCACCCGTGTCAGCACGCCTTCGAACGGCACCCGGTTCGGATGTCCTGCCACCTCCGGCAGCGCGACTGCCAGTGCTTCCAGTCTCATTCCTGCTTCCCCCGATTTCTCGTTCCCCTCTGTTCATCTTTTTCTCAGTTCTCCTGCGTCAATACCGGCTTGAGTACCTCCTCTTCTATCTGCGGATTCGGCTTCGTGATGATCGATCCGCCAGGCAATGGAGCCAGCCCGCGCATCGCACGCACCTCGTTCACCGTCAGAACCCCTGCGGCCAGCAGCGAAGTCTGGATCTGAATCTCAGACATCTCATCGCGCGCATCGAGCTCGTTGAACACAAACTCGAACTCGCGCCACCCCAGCCGCTTCCCGAACAAATCGCGCGTGATGTGCTCGGCCACCAGCCGCGCCAGCGGCGTGATCGCGCTATGGAATGCCTCATCCATCAGTTCGGTAGCCGTGGCGCGATTCACACTCTGCTCCAATCCCAGCAGCAGCGGCGGCAGGCCAAAAGCGTTCGCCACCATGCGAATCAAAAACTGCTGCCAGTTCAGCCGCAGATCGGCATCTGTGCCCTGCGCAAAGCGCAGCACCTCCGGCTTCTGCTCAGTGCTGATCAGCGGCACGCGGCCCGTCCCTTCAATCTCGTCCTGCCACCACCGAATCAACCGCTCCTGCTGCGACGGAGTCGCTTCATTCAGCCACAGCGCGTACTGCACTACAGAATTGCTGGCCAGCTTGCCCGCAAAGCGATGCGCGCTTAAAAACGTGTTCACGGTCTCGAACGCAACCTCTAGAGGACCCAGACCAAACGGCGTGTAGCTGCGCGGATTCATCCGCACATACATCAGCTCATCGTCATTCAGCGAAACCAGCCCCGCTCTGCCTGCCAGCCCTGTCGACTGAGCGTAGCGCGGCGAATTCGCCGTACCGTCCCACCGTGGATTTATTTGAATCGTCGCGCCATCCACCGGCCAAAGCTCGAACGGCTTCTCCGGAACGCCTGTTAAATCCATCTCCATCGCGCCAAATCCGCCCACCAATACGTCTTCTAGCACCTGTTCAATCAGCGTGCGAAAGGAGTCCGAATCATTCGGCGCCTCCAGCGTCCGTCGCAGAATCGTCAGCTTCCGCACCGCATATCCCACCTTGTCCGGTGTATAGTCGCGCTTCAGACGCACCTGCCAGTCCATGCTCGCAATACGGTCCTTAATAATGTTGATCGCACGTCGCACCAGCGGAGTCTCCGCAAACTTTCGCAGATTTGCCGGGGTCGGTTTGGGCAACGCCCGCTGTGCCTGGTACGGGCTCAGAATCGAAGGCAGCGCCACCGTCTTTCGCTGTACCTCGCTCCGTTGCCCATCTGACTTAACCGCAATTTCCTCCGTACCCAATCGCTTCCATGCATTCCGAATTGAATCCTTCACGCCCACGCGCCAGCTCCTCCTGCTTTTTCATCCCCAATAGAAAAGGCATGGCGCAATGCCATGCCGAAGAAACATCGAATCTCAGATCCCTACAAAACTAAACCCGCAACTCCCGCCGCGCCGTCTCCCCCACGCGCCCCATATCACTCGTCGTCAACACCCGAATCCTCTGCGTCTCCATGGTCTCCACCGCAAACCGATACTGCGCCAGACGCTCTTCATCTTCCGCGCGATCCTTCACCGGTTCCACCACCGCCGTAAGCTCCAGATCTGCGCCCTCAACGCGCCGCACCCCCTCTGTAAGCGTAGGAACGCTGAACGCCAGCACCTTCGCCAGCTCCGAATCGCCCTCCAGCGACACCGCATGAAACATGCGGATCACCCCATTCGGGCGATAGCCGCAATCAATCTGCAGCGGATCGCCCGGCCGCGTATAGCTGGCCGCCACAATCCGCTTTCGCATCAGGTCCCACACCCCAGCCCGCTCAAACTCCGTCCGCATGCGCGCATGGATTGCTGCCCGTCCGCTGCGTCGCGTGACGCTCTCGCGCTTCCGCGTCTCCACATACAGCGCCATCAGCTGCTCCAGCTCAGCCGGAACCGATTCCGCCAGGCAAGCCTTCGACGGCGTGATTTGCAGCAGGTTCGAGAATGAGTCTTCTAGCGTCTTCATCATCGGCTGCCCATCTTCTAACAACCCGCGGCGAACCTCCACCTCCAAGGCCTCAAGCATCGACGTGTCAGCGTCCGGATCCACGCAGCGCACTCGCGACCAGTCCTTTGTGAAGCGCACGACCGTGCTCTCGGGGCGCCCCGCCTCACGCAGCAGCACTCCGATATTCACAAACTCGTTCTTTACCGGGTCCGGAACATACCGCACCAGGAAGAATTCACATGGCTGTCGCTCGTTCACTCTTGTCCGCTCTCACTTCTCTCGTTCTGCACCAGCCGCCCTACATAACCCGCCCTTTACTCAGTTCATCGTCCCATTGTGACTCCGCAAACTGCTGCGCACTCACCTTTTCTCTCCTCTTCCCCCAATTCGGAAAAGGCTCTCGCGACGATTCCCGAAATCCATCAATCAGTTCCCGAACCCGTGAGCGTCGCTCCAGCAACTGCTCCACCAGCGCCTCTAACACTGATGTATCTCCTTCATACCACTCCGGAGGCACCGTCTCCGCAATGCTCCAGACCGCGTCAGCCGCGAGCTCTTCTACCCTGCTCAGCCATGGCTCAAAGCTCGCCCACCCAGTCACATGTCTGTAAACTTCATTGCGCCCGTATACGCCCCTTAGCGGTGAGTCGCGATAGATCCACTCCCCCGCATTAAAGCAGAACCCGTAGTCAATGAACGTAGCCGTATATTTCTTTTCACGCTGCTTGCGAGAGAAGACCGCCTGCCGCCCATTCGTGTTGCACGTCCACTTGTCTAATGCCAGTACACCGGCAAATTCCTCCAGATTCCGAACTTCGATCAACTGCTCTTCCGGCAGATAATCCATAAGGCGTCCCGGCATCAAGCCGCCCACCATCTGCGAACCAAAGCAGTGCCCCCCTCGGCAGCGTTCGCGCCGCGAGCCGAAATCCAGATCAAGTTCCGCAGTATTCTCGATCAACCAATCCGTAACCTCCACCACATCGCATGCCGGCGTCGACAACCCGATCGCCGCTGCCAGCTTCGTCGCCATCAGCTCATTTACCAGCACCCGCAAGTGCTGAGGATTGTTCTGGAACTTCACGACATACGCATTACCGTCCGCGCCCAGCATCAGGTGTCCCTGCGCACCGCCCCGCATTCTCCGAACATGTTGTACCGCCAGAACCGCCAAATGCCCCCCAGCTACCGTGGTGCTCCTAAAATACTACTCATACTTGCTCGCCGTCCCAACCGGGGTCGAGTGAAACCGGGATACCTTCACCTCCAAAACCCCGCCAAACACCCCTTCCGCGGGCCAAGGGAGGAACCACAAGAAAAAAGCTCCAAAATGGCGCCGGAGGCGCAGTCGCCCGTGCGGCATGCACTCAACTACGCGCCACCAGCCCCGCGCGAACCTCCAGCGCCATCGCCATCGCCATCAAACAGTCATCGTGCTCCCCGTTCTGTGCCGCCATCTTTCCATTGCGGTGCCGGACAAACGTCCGGCACTCACGCAACAGGCGCTCACTCGAAAATATTCCCGGCGAGTCCACCAGCGCAGCGCCCAGAGCCCCAATCATCTGCGGACGCGACAGCGTTGAAGTCAGCCAGCCCGGCTGTCCGTCGTGCTGAAAAATACGGGGATACCGGCATACCCCTGCCAGATAGGCTAGAATCCCCGACCCATGATTGTTCCGCTCCACAACTACCGTAGCCTGCCCATACTCCTTCGCCAGCTTATCAATCTCCAGCGCAAGCTCATATCCGCCCGCCTTGCACTGCAGCTCCGCGCATTGCATGCCCATCCGCACATCCATGACCTGCACGGCGGAATAGTCGCCCTCCGTCCCTCCTCCCGCAGGATCCACAGCTACCAGGTACTCACGCCCAGCCACAGGCGGATACCACATCAGCAGCTTTCCACCCAGCCGCTTTTCAATCGGAGCACGCAACTCCGCCGCACGCCGGTCGATTGCATCCCGGTCAAAAACACATTCGCCGCTCGACAAAAAGCATTCATTCGCATCCTCCGCGTACTCCTGCTTCGCAAGCCCTCGATAATCCGCATGCAGCTGTCGGCGGTATCCGATCTGCGCATGAGTTAACCCCTGCGCACGTATCAGCCCGCATTCCTCAGTCGTCAGCGTCGTCTCGCAAACCGCCGTGCCTGTGTACGCCTCTTCCATCCACCACGGGAAAAAGTGCCGCACCATCCCCGTCTCCGGAGCCTCCTGCCACTCCCGCCAGAAACATCCCCCCGCCCCCATCGGCGTCGATTCCAGAATGAGCTCGCCCTCCGGAGGCATCGCCGCCCGCAGCCCCTGCAGCGTCTCCGCCGCATCGCCCGGCCACCGGGCCACCTCCGAGCAGTGCAGGTTGGTAATCGTTAGCCCCCGCCCCGCACTCACGTCGCCGGCGCTCTCCACGCGATACTCACTGTCCAGTTCCGGAAAAACGATCTGCCGCACACTCGACTTCGATGTCCGCAGAGCGGTCCGCCGCAGATCCTTCGGCAAACACTGCACAAAACGATGCACCATCCGAAACAGCGACTCAGCGGCCTCCTGCGTATGCGCTACCTGCACCGTGAGTGTTCCCGGTTTCGTGACCGTCTTCAAAAACAACCGGCCAGAAATCCAAGTGCTGATGCCCATCTGCCGCGCCTTCAGAACAATGTTCCGCTGCCCCCGCCTCTCCTCAAACTTCAGCTGCGCGGAATTCGGCACCAGTTTCACATTCCGCCCTGAGCGGTCCCGAATCCTCAGCAGCTCATCTGTCAAAACAAACAGGGGTGTTCGCGCCTCCTCTGTATTTGCTGGCCCGTGCAGTGGCTCGCCCTGTTCCAGCAGATATTTCAGCCCATTGCCGCCCTCAAACCGCCCGAGTTCTGGCATCGTCAATAGGCATACCAGTTGTAGTCTGGCCCGCACAGCAGCGTGCGCTTGCCCGGAGACGTAATTGAAAGCGTCGAGGCCAGCACGCCTTGATAATTGATCTGCTGCGAACTCACCGTCTGCACGGTCACCGCATTGGCAGAGGTGTCCGATTTGATAATCGTGAACTCCAGCCCCGTCGGCGAAGCTCTGTCCGGCCATGCCGTGTAGCAGCTCGGCAATGTAATAGTCTGCGCTCCGCTCGAAGCATTGGTAATCACATTCTTGTTCGCTGCCGTCAGAGTCAGCGCCGAAGCCGTATTCAGAACCGTGCTCAACGCAATCCCGCCATTCGACTTAATCGTTCCCTGGTAGGTCACATTGAAGAACGGAACCACCCCCGAGAAGTGCCCCTGGAATATATCCCCCTGATATCCGGTGTAAAGCTGCGCCGAATACGCGGGATAGCTCGCCGCAGAAGCAATCGGAGTAGACCATACACGCGGAACAGCTCCTGAAGGATCGTTAATATTCGCGCCACCGCTCGAGAAGCCCGTCACCTCCGCCGGATTCAGGGCCTGCACGTAATTGCCGCAGCCAGTCAGGTTATGCACACTCGAAAACGTCGGCGGATTCCCCGACGGCCCCGCATACGTGATCCAGTTCACCCCTGAATTCATGCCCAGGCAGCTCACATCCGCAATCAGCATGTTATTTGTAACACCGTTGGCTACATATGCCAGGTTCGCCCCTGGGAAGCTCGTCAGATCAGGCCACTGGATATGCCCGCCATGGATCGACACTCCATTCGCGCCGATATAAAAACCCGCGACTGCTGGGCTGTCCGCATAGGTGTCCGCCCACACGCTGCCGCCTCCTCCCACGTCGTCAATCACATACGAAGTCGCATACGAGGCGTTCGCAGCCGAACCCGAGCTGGCATTATTCACGCATGGCGCCGTCGTACAGGTATACGGATAGCCAAACCCATGCACCAAATAACCGGTATTCCCGGTCCCTTCGTTGTAAACCGCCGCAGTGAGCGCATTACGAACTACAATGTCGTCCATGTAACTGTCGATTGCTGTCTCCTGCAAATGCACCCCATACGCAGGTCGGGTCGCCGGAGTAAACGAGGAAGAACTATAACTCACCGTAACATTCCGCAAAAGAAAATTTGACTGGTGCCCGTTCGAAGTGGATTCCTCGCCCAGCAGAATCCCGTCCGACGTCGTGTCATTCACCGTCACGTTATCGATCAACAGCCCGCGGAACCACTGCATCTCGAATCCATGAGTAGCGTTGGCATTCGCCCGCAGCACAAAATCCCGGAACGTGCACCCCTGTGCCTGCGCGCTATTCCCAAGGTAAAAGACATCCCCACCCAGACTCGACGGCACCGTCAGCGTCGTCGCAGCCGCGCTGTCTGCATTCACCGTCGATCCACCGGAGCCAATCAGGTTCACGCAGGCTCCATTCGTCGGCTCCGCCATTGTTGCCGACACGCTGTACATTCCAGGCCCGAGCCGCACAGTCTGATCGCTGCCCGTCGAACCCGCCAGGGCGGCGGCCGCGTTCCACGCAGCATTTACAGTCGTATATGTCACGCCGTCGACCGTAACCTCCTTGTTGATCTCAGCTGCCGTCAACGATCCGCTCACCGCCGCATTCGCCGTCGAGTTGCTCTGCGCGCTGATGCCAAACGCATTTACCCACGCTGAGCCGTTCCATACGTCATATTCCCACCCCGCATTTGAGCCGCTGTTATTCGGGCCGCCTTTCACGCAAACACGATTTCCGGAATGCGTCTGCGATGATGACGGAAGGTCATAGTCGCACCACGAATTCATGAACTGCCTTCCCAGAGAGGTGCCACCCGCACCCGGATTATTGCCGGTGATTGACCCTCCTCCGGCTACCAGTTTCGTATACGTTACAGGGGGGCTGGAGTTGAAGATGGTTCCTTCGTCCGGCTTTATGAAACTGCTAAATGGATAAGAGCCATCAGATTCCTGAACGTTCACGAAGCTCGGAGAAAAAAGAGTCAGATTTCCTGTTGTCGCAGCATTGCCGTAAGCCCCAAAATTCGGCACGTTCGATAGTGCTTCTACAATTGCTCCCAATCCGCGCGCCTTGATATATCCCTGCCCATAAACTTCCGCTCCCCCCGACCACCAATCTCCACCTAGAAAGAGCATGTCCGCTTGAACTCCGCTGCCGGTTTCATCGGGCGGAAATGTACTGTAACCGTTCGGTATTGTGCCGCCAATAATCTCAGAGCAGACTAATGGAGAATTGTCCACGCAATCCGCCGCCCACGCTGACCCGGGAGGATCGATGGCGTTGAGATGATTGGCAACAATCGTGATGGGGCCATAATTCGCTCCTTGCCCCGTCTCCGCAAGGATTGAGCCGATAGGCCATGCGGTATTGACGGGTGCAGTCGAACCGCCTTCATTGCGAGCCGTGATATGGAATTGGCCATCCGTCGATGCCTCTCCGTTTACTACTTCGTACTGGCCCTGCTCAACACCTGGAACATAGGCAGACGGCGTTGTGCTGCCGTACACAAAATCCTGCGGCTCAATGCGGGCCTGTGAGTATCCGCCTACCGTAGCCACATCAGCGGGATCATTTACAAAGCCGTGGAACCACATAAGGTCTGCGGCTGCAACTGCCAGCGGCGCTGGTGTAGATGGGGGGATGGCTGCAGTTAAAGTTGTCACCGGAGGCAGGCCACCCTCTACAATCGATGAATCCTCATGCGCCTGGCCGTTTTCAGGATATCCCTCGAAATAGATATGCGAGATGCTTCCGTCGTCAGAAGACTGTACCTCGATGCCCCCTGCGTTTCCCAGTGTCTTGATCGAACCGCCGTCAATCGCCCAATCTGATCCCTCTGCATAAACAGCAGCATTTCTATCGGGGAGAATCGTAGGCAGCCAGCTCGCGTCGCTCACGGTCGCAGTGCCGCTGGCACTGGAAGCACCCACCACTTCAAAGCAGGGAGACCCTATGGTACAGCTACCGCTTGGATCGGAAGTAACGTTGTCGGTATATGCCGTAACTGTGTAAATACCATCCAGCACCGTCCCAGTTGTGCCGGAGACGGTGAAATGGTGCCCGACAATGACTGGCGAAGTTTCGATAAATTGCGCTCTGGCCCCGCGGATATAAAAATAGGCGTTTGTGCCGTCAGCATTTGCCGATATCAGTGTTCCGCCTGTCCATGCTGGGTCTGGATAGATGCCGTTAACGCAATTGCCTGTTCCGAAGCAGTAATTCTCAGTAGTACCACCGGGTCCAGTAACTGTATCTACAGAGACTCCCGGCCCAGCGATATTCAGCTTTCTCAGATGGTTCTCGTTGCCGACCCAAATCAGGGGCCATCTCACTGTGTCGATTTCAATGTGCTCGGCATCGTTGCGCTCCCCAAACAGAGCAATGCCTCGGCCACCCCCGCCGCTCACACGAACATCGCGCATCGTATACCCGGCTGCGGATTCAATTTGCAATTGCGTGGCGATGTAATTATGCCCGCTCGGCGCGTAGAATCCGATGTTTCGCATCACGCCATTGCAGTCGAAGGCGTTGGGTTGATAGGTTTGATTGGTAACCGTGAAGCCTTCGTCGTTATTCGTTTCTTCGATAATAGAAGCGTTGGCTCCATCCCCAATGATGTCGATGCTGCAGGGAACACGCGGATCGCCGCTGATCTTGTACGTTCCGTGAGGAAAATAGAGCGATGGGGCTACGTTGCTGCCTAATCGCTGCGCGGAAGCAGATGCGAAGGTCACTGCCGCCTCAATCGCGCAGGTTGAATCCTGCTGGCCTGTGGGATCAGCCGGGTTCGGGCAACCCACGCCGAAGTCTGGGTCCCGGACATCCACTCTTGGCAGCTTGCTCACCAGGTTTGGGGTATTCAGTGTACCGCTCAGGCTACCGCCGGTCAGGGGAAGTTCGGCGGCCGCCAATGCATCGGCGTAGTGCTTCGTCGCTGCCTGGTCGCTCGAAACAGGATCGGCGTTCAATTGCAACGGCCCACTCATCGTACCGCCTGCCAGCGGAACATAGTTTCCCGTAATCGCTGAAATCGAGTCGTCCACATACGACTTCGAAACCGGCTGCACCGCAATTGTCGCTGGAGCCAATTGGGCGCGCACCGAGCTGATTGAGACGCTCGTCGTCGCTGGAACCACCCAGTACTCTCGGCTCACCGTGCCGTCGCTGAGATGGTAAACAGCCGTGTAATAGGTCCCCGCCGGATAAGCGCCGCTGTTCGGCGCCAGATTCAGACTTACAAATCCATTCGCACCGATCGCAGCCGCTATGCTCCCGGCCGCAACCGCCTGGTTCTCCGCCGTGGAAAAAGCGGGCCACTTCACCAGCAGAGTTCCACTGGCTACGCTGCCGTCTGCGAGATACACAGTGCCCTGTACGGTCGTGGTCGTAATCTGAGCGCTCGCGCGCGGCAGCAGCAATGCCGCCATCAGTATCAGTCCTGCACACATCGCCGCAGCCAGTCGTCTCATGCCCATCATCAATATCATCCCGCCTTCTCTCTTCACCGTCTTCTACCGCAAAACAAAAGGGAACGCCCGTGGAAGACGTCCCCTCAAAATTTCTTCACCCTTAAGTTCAGAATACCAAGTTTGAATAAATCAACTACATCCCGGAGATATCCACTAATCCATTCATTTTAAGCGGCTTGCGTCCTCCGTCATGACTCGCGCCTCTTGACAACATTTCTTAGCTCTCCTCATTGAGCAGGTTCCTGTGCAAAAACTCCTCCGTCAGCCGGTCAAGAGCCCTCCCATAATTCCGCGTGACCGTCCGCGCATCCAGTCGTAATTGCTCTGCAACCTCCATCAGCATGTATTCCTGGATTGCGATCTTCACTACCAGCTGCAGCGCCTGAGGCTCTAAAGTCTTCAGGCACTTTTCCACGTCAATCGTAAAGATCACTATGTCCTCAAAGTTCTTCATACGATAGCTCGACACGCGACCGCGCAGCGTAGTGTCACCTATCACCGAGGGCACGCGCCCCACTGCAAGAGAAGCCCGAAGGTATCGCCGCAGCAGACCCTCCGTGCGCTTGCGATAAAAAGCCAGCTCCCTGACCGGGCACTCTGCAGCTTCACTGGACCCAGCACACTCGCCGCTGGTCGCCCACACATAAGGCAGTGTCAGTGCGGCGCTCATTGTGCGCCTCCCTTCGCGGCCGCCGTATGTAACGTGTGCTTGCGAGGCCTGCCTGACCTGCGCCTCGTGTTTCTCGAAAAGCCTCTCAGCCTGTTTTCACAGGAAGCGCAGTAAACCGTTCTTCCATCCTGGGCACGGAACCACAAACCACCGCACCCCTCACATATCTTCAGATAAACGCGCGAATAAACCATAAATCTCCAGGCAGAAACAACTGTCCGCGGTTCTTTTCAATTCGTTTCCGCGGGATATTGAGGAGTGCGCTGCGCGTTTCGCGAAAGCATTCTGGCAACGCTCCTACTCGCATTAACGTCGATTACTTGAGGCGCGCAAATCACGGGGAGTGATTTCCTTTCGTCGCCGCCGGCAGATCGCAGTTCTCGCTCCCGGCTGCCCTCGAAGGGACGCAGTACAGAGAGAGAACCAAGCGCAGAGTCGCAAAGGAAAAACTTCCTCCTGCGATTCTGCGCTGGCGCAGTACGATTCAGCTCTTTGGCGAAAGTGTTTCCGACTCTATAACCGCAATGCGCCGCCGTCAATTGCTCATTAACACTGCACTTCGCCCTGTTTCGCGTCTACTCTTTAGTCACGCCGGAGATTCGGTAAACGCCATCAAGCGGCTTTGCAATCAGCAAACTGCTTGATAGGGGTGTATAGCTCAAAGACAAAATTCCACAGATGAATTTTTCTCAACTCCACGAGCGGCTCCGCATCGAAGTAGCTCGCCGCATCGACCGGGGCCAGCTCACCGGCACGCTCCTCGCCAGACAAACAGGTCTGCGCGCTTCGCATCTCTCCAACTTCGTTCATCGCAAACGCAAACTAAGCCTTGCAGCGCTGGACCGCGTCCTTGCAGCGCAACAGCTCAGCATTGAAGACCTTCTACCGGAAGTGCATCGCAGCGCGATTGAGCCCATTACTGAAGACACATCCATCGTACCCCTCGTTACCCAGGCAACCGCTCTCCACTCCCCTCACGTGAATCGGCGATCCACCCTTGAGATCATCCATCTCCCTGTTGGAACCCTCGACCAGCTTCGTCCCCGCCGCACGCTTGCCCGGCGCGACTGGCAACGCTTCCTCGCCGTCCGCCTCAGCGCCGCGCAGGCTAGACCCATGGATCCCGTCCTCAATGCCGGCTCCGTCGTCGTCTTGGACAGGCATTACAACTCACTCGCGCCCAATCAGTCATCTCGGTACAACATTTACGCCTTGAACGTAGCCAACGTTATGGTCTTCCGCTACGTAAGTTATGAGGCCCACCGCCTCATCCTCCGTCCTCACGCTCTCGATTCTCCCGTCGAATTGGTAAGACTGGGTGCGGAAGAATCGCCCTCCGCCTGCATCGTCGGAAGAGTCTGCATCGTCATCGCGGAGCTATAGCCAGATGCCGGCAAAAGAAAAAAGGCGGCAATCTGCCGCCTCTCTCGCTAACGTTGAAACCATACTCTACTGCAACAGCGTTCCATTCTCAGGCTCGGCCTTTGCCTCCTCCGGAGGAATCACCACGGCCGCCGCGACCTTATCTTCTTCCTCAAGATTCAGCAGCTTCACGCCCTGCGTTGAGCGCCCAGCTGCGCGAACCGTCTTCGTATCGATGCGAATGATCTTCCCGTACTGGCTAATGACCATAAGCTCCGACGACTCATCCACAAGCTGAATCGAAGACACCTTACCGTTGCGCGCCGTCGTCTTCACGTTGATCACGCCCTTGCCCCCGCGCGTCTGCAGCCGATACTCGTCCACATCTGTGCGTTTGCCAAAGCCATGCTCCGTCACCGAAAGAATCAGACAGTCGCAATTGGCGCCGTCGCCGTCCTTCCGCCGCTCCTTCGGAGTCGCCGCAATCCCGACCACATAATCGTTCTTGCCCAGGTCGATTCCTCGCACACCATACGCCGGACGCCCCATGGAGCGCACATCGTTCTCGTCAAAACGAATCGCCATGCCCTCATGCGTCGCCAGGAACACCACCTGGCTGCCATCGGTAAGCCGCACGCCAATCAGCTCGTCGTCATCATCAATGCCAATGGCAATAATGCCGCGCGACATCACATTGCAGAAGTCCTTCAACGGAGTCTTCTTCACCGTTCCCTTGCGCGTCGCAAAGAAAACAAACTTCCCCTCTTCTTCCAGATTGCGAACCGGAAGAATCGTGCGAACGGTCTCGCCCGGCTGCAGATTCAACAGGCTCGCCATCGATTTCCCTTTGCCCGCCGCGCCCACGTCCGGAATCTCATACACCTTCAGCCAGTACACCCGGCCCGCGTTCGTAAAGCACAGTAAATACGCGTGGGTCGAATCGATGATGAGCTGCGAGACAAAATCCTCCTCGCGCGTCTTCATCCCCAGCCGTCCCGTGCCCCCGCGCCGCTGCTGGCGATAAGTCGAAATCGGCGTTCGCTTCAAATACCCCGAATGCGAAACCGTAACCGCAACCTGCTCATCGGCAATCAGGTCTTCCAGCTGCAGCTCCGCTGTCTCATCCAGAATCTCCGTGCGCCGCGCATCGCCGTAATCCTTGCGAACCGCCTCCAGCTCCTTCACGATCACCGAGCGCAGCTTCTTCTCCGAACCCAGAATCGACTCGTACTCCTCGATCTTTTCGCGAACCTCTGCCAACTCCTTCAGCAGTTCGTCAATCGAGAGCTGCGTCAGGCGATACAGTTGCAGTTCGAGGATTGCGTCGATCTGCCGATAGCTGAGGGTCAAAGTCGCCGTCTGCATCGTGGCCATATCCACGTTGTACTTCGCCGGATCAAGCTTTACACCCTTCAGCTCCGCCCCGCGCACCGTAACCGCACGCCCAGAGTAGAACTGCAACAGATTCTCTCTCGCATCCACGCGCGACGAAGACCCGCGAATAATCTTGATCACGTTGTCCAGATGATCCAGCGCGATCTGGTAGCCGAGCAGAATATGCTCTCGCTCCCGCGCCTTGCGCAGCAAAAATGCCGTCCGCCGCCGCACCACATCCACACGATGATCGATAAAGTGCCGAATCGCGGTCGGTAGCGGAAGCTCCTTCGGCTGGCCGTTCACCACAGCCAGGAAAATCATCGAAAAGCTCTCCTGCATCTGCGTATGCTTATAGAGCTGGTTCAGCACAATCTGCGCTTCAGCGCCGCGCTTCAACTCAATCACAATTCGCATGCCGTCGCGGTCGCTCTCATCGCGCACATCGCTGATCTCATCAATCGTCTTCGCGTTCACCAGCTCCGCGATGCGCTTGATCAGCGTGTTCTTGTTCACCTGGTAAGGAATTTCGCTGACGATAATCGATTGACGCCCCTGCGCCATATTCTCAATCGCGCACTTGGCGCGCATCAGAAAGCGCCCGCGTCCCGTCTTGTACGCATTCGCAATGCCGCTGCGCCCATAAATAAATCCGCCCGTCGGAAAATCCGGCCCTTGCACATGCTTCAGCACCTCGGCCAGCCCCGCCTGCGGATTATTCACCATCTCAATCGCAGCGTTAATCACTTCGGTCAAATTGTGCGGAGGAATATTCGTAGCCATGCCCACCGCAATCCCGTTCGACCCATTCACAATCAGATTCGGAATCCGCGTCGGCAGCACCGTAGGCTCCATCGTCGACTCGTCATAGTTCGGCGTAAAGTCCACCGTCTCCATTTCGATGTCGTTCAGCATCTCGCCGGCAATTTTCGTCATGCGGCATTCCGTGTAACGCATCGCCGCCGGCGGATCACCGTCCACCGAGCCGAAGTTGCCCTGCCCGTCAATCATCGGATACCGCAGGCTGAAAGGCTGGGCGAGGCGCACCATCGTGTCATAAATCGCCGAGTCTCCGTGTGGGTGATACACACCCATCGCCTGACCCACAACCTTCGCGCACTTTGTGTACTTCTTGTTATGCTGCAGCCCCATCTCGTGCATCGAGTAGAGAATGCGCCGGTGCACCGGCTTAAAGCCGTCGCGCACATCCGGCAAAGCACGGCCAATGATGACCGACATCGAATAATCAAGATACGACCGCCGCATCTCGTCTTCAATGTTGATCGGAATAAGATTCGCAGCGCCCGGGCCCGAGCCCGAACCACCCGGCGCATCGCCGCCGTTGCCATTGCCAAGAGGAAGCTGAGGATTCTGTTCGTCTGCCATAAGTAAGGACGGTCATAGAAGCACTGAAAGCATCCAGCGCAAAGCGAAAACTCAATCGCTCATGATTGACCTAAATCTATGATACTGAATTACTTAATGCGAAGCAACCCCGCTTAGCCCAATGGATTCAGAGGCTTGGAGACCACCCCGAAGCGCCTCTTCCAAATGTCCGCTCAAAACCGTAAAAAACCAGTCTCCAAGCACCTCCTCCCGAGGGATTGGCGCGATCCAGTCGTCGCGAACAGCGGGAGCGCATACATAGGCAAGTTCGAGAGTGGCGCCGAACGCCATGTCGCTGGACGCGAAGTCCCGGTTACACTTGCAGGGGACCACCACCACAATCCTGACTTCCACAATGCCCCACTCCGCCCAGCGCCTGCGCAAATTTCGCTTCGACCGCCCGCAACAGATCGCCGCAGTCTTACTTGCGATCCTCCTCGCGCAATGCCTCTGGGTTATTCACCGCGACACACTCTCTGACACTGACTATGCCTACGCCCGCTGCGGCCGTGAAATGTGGGAAACGCCCTCGCCCCTCGCCGGCTATTTCACCACCTGCGGCAACATTCACGACGGAACCCTCGCCTATCGCACCGCCGGCCTACCCCTCACCATCGAGCGCGTCTTCGCTGGCCAACTCTCCACCACCTCCACCTGGGAGATGCGCCACGAGTTGCACTACATCAACCTGTTTCTCCGTTTACCCTTCGTCTTCGCCGCACTCGCCCTCGGAGCCTGCCTCTGGTGGGTCACCCGCCGCCTCTATGGCAACACCGGCGGATACATCGCCCTCGCCCTCTATTGCTTCGCCCCGCCTATCATCGCTGCAGCTACTAGCCCCAATAATGAGATATGGGCCGCGCTAGGCCTCTTTGCTGCCGTCTATACCGCTATCGGAGTCGCGCACGCCCTGCAGGGACCGCGCAGAAAATGGCGCCCCCGCATCGTTCTGCTCACTGTCGTTCTGGGAGTCCTGGCCACCGCCCACATAGCCGCCTTTATCCTCTCGCTCCTCTTCATCATCGGATTCATCGCCTACGCGGCCGAAAGCAAGCGGGCCTATCTGCCCACCCTGCTCATCGTCTGGGTCTTGGGAGCCATGCTCATCCTCTTCGCCTCCTACGCCTTTCACCCGGACGCCTTCAGTTACGTCTTTCGCAGCCAGGCCGCCAAGCTGGGCCTCTCCCTTGAGCCGGCCCGCGTCCTCTTCGGCTCACTCACCAACGCGGGAATCACCATTGCCGCCCTGGCCGCGCTCGCCTTCTACGCCGCCGTGCGCCGCGCCCGTTACTTTGGCAACACCGCGCCGCTCATCGTGGCCGCAATCCTCATCATCCTCATCACCACAGGAGTTCCCAGCCAGCCCCACCTCTGGGCTCTTCCCTTTCTATTGGCCTTCATCGGTGGAGTCTTCGCCGATATCCTAGAAACCCCCTACCACCGTGGTTTTCTCTGGGTCACCGGCGCACTGCTTCTCGCCCAGGCGGCACTTTGCCTCGCCGGACTGCCTCTTCTGGTTCAGTAACCAACCAGACGCCCCTTAAAACCTCAATACCGGCCCAACCTGGTAAGTCCAGTTTTCGTTGGTCAAAAAGGCTTCTTTCGAAAGATAGTTCAGCCTGGGCGGATTTCCGAAGCCGGGGGGTTGCAGATAGCCGTACAGATACCGCACCGGAGTATTCCCAAACACCCCGCGAATCGCGAAGTTCCGGGTAATCCCATAGTCTCCATTGATTGCCAGGGCTGTCGCGAAGTGCGTAATCCGTCCCGTCTCAGGCACAGGATTTGTCGCCGAGGGAAACGTGGTGTACGCATGGTCGTAGCTCACGAAACCCGGACGAATCGCAGCCTTCAGTGCATAATGAGGCGTCACAAATCCCGCCCGCAGGCCAAACGTCGCCATCACGATATTTCCGCCCGCTCTTGCAGAGGGGAGCGGACTGGCATTTGGCTGATAATTCACGTCGGAATCAAAATCCACGTCGCGCCCGATCCGGGCGGAAAAGCCAACACCTCCTCCATCCGTCCACTTCCGGCATTGAATGCACGTCATCGTATTGATGGGCAGTGAAAGGGCGTTGAAGTGTGGAAAGATCTCGTAGCGCGGCATATGCGCGATGATCTCTTCGTCGTCCCGTATGAATCGAATCCCCCGTGGCGGTGCGTCAGGATGTTGGTAATCCCGGTACCATGGGTTCCTCCACCGCATTGCGTTTGCAAAAGTGCGAGTCGGGTTTAGCGACCCGCGCACAATCTTCACAAAGAGCTTGTCCGGATAGGCCTCTTCCAAACGGGCGCTGATAAAACGATCGATCGCGTCCTCCCCGATCAGCCACACCATGCCGCCGGCGGGCGTCATAATAAAGTCCGTCCAGCCGGTATTGGTCCCGTACGTCACATCAGGGTTCGTGCATGGCGCGGGGCAATTAAACGGATACGTGTAGCCTCCGTCATTTCCAACCGCCGCTTCGCCTAGTGGCCCTATCTTTTGTTGAGTACTGTATGCGGTCATCCACAACAGCGCGATGAATCGGCTCTTCCAGTAGGCCGACGAAGAGCTGATCTGCAGGTTGCGGTAGCGCGGACTGTTCTGAATCTCGATAAACCCTGAAACTGCGCCCTGCATCGGATGACCTATGTCGTCGACAAGAAAATCATCCCCATCCGACCACCGGTTCATGTTCCAGTGCTGCATGGAAATCCAATAGTTGGTCCAGTACGGCCCTTCAGCCGTGAGGTGCCTCAAATAGGGGTCCGTGCCCAGCCGGAATGCATTCTCAATACCGATAAACGCAAGGGATTGCCACAACAGTCCCTTCCAGTGGTAGCCTTGGGCCGCCTCAGGGTTCTGAGGGTCCTGGACGTCCTGCGGATTCGCCGCTTCCTTCCCACTCTGGTGCGTGTCAACATCCTGATGCAAGCGGGCAAACAGTGGTATCAGATCAATCTGCGCCTCCGCCCTGGTCTGCGGCGCATCCGGGGCCTCTGCCCCATACCACGGCTGGCCTGCGGAATAAGAAGAATCTGACAGCGCCGACGGAGCCGGAAATTCCTGCCACGGCCGTTGCAGAGATTCACCGCCCGTATCCGTCTCAAGCGAAAACCGCGCAGGCCCCGGCGCCACAACCGCGGTACTGGTTATCTCAGGATCAGACGCATACCGGGACTGCCCACGTGATAAGGGTAGGGAAAGGAGAAGCGAAGAGAAGAGCCCCGAAAGCAGGCTCACGAAACATAGACTGCGCAGCCGCACGGTGCGATGTGCCTCCAACGCGAATTAGGGGGCAGAAAACTTAAAATCCAGCAAAACTCAGCGCCTAAGAGTATCAGATGGCAAGCTGAAAAAACACCCTGAAAACCGCTTACGAATCAGGCTGTAAACCCCCGGTCCACACATCACGCGCTCCGCCCTTTGCTTGCAATGCGCTCAACCCGGTAGACTCCCACTTAGAATCCGAGTCAAATGCCCGCGCAAAAGGAAAATCCAGACCGGCTCGTCTCCGCCGCCCGCGCCGACGACGAAAGCTCCTTTGAGCTCAAACTCCGCCCCCGCCGCCTTCAGGAGTTCATTGGCCAGGCCAAAGCTAAGGAGCAGCTGGCCATCGCCCTCGAAGCCGCGCGCTCCCGCGGCGAAGCCCTCGATCACGTCCTGCTCTTCGGCCCTCCCGGCTTGGGCAAAACCACCCTCGCCACTATCATCGCCAACGAGCTTGACGTAGGCTTTCAGCAAACCTCCGGCCCTGCCCTGCAGATTCAGGGCGACCTCACCGCCATCCTCACCAATGTTCGCGAGCGCCAGGTCCTCTTTCTCGACGAAATCCACCGCCTCCAGCCTGTCCTCGAAGAAAAGCTCTACACCGCGCTTGAGGACTACAAACTCGACATCATCATCGGCCAGGGCCCCGCTGCGCGGACCCACGTCATGGATATCCGGCCCTTCACCTTCGTAGCCGCCACCACGCGACCCGGCCTCCTGTCCTCCCCCCTGCGCTCCCGCTTCGGAATCCTGCTGCGCCTCGAGTTCTATTCCGACGACGATCTCCGCTACGTCGTCGAGCGCTCCGCCGAAGTCCTCAACGTCCCCATCGATCAGGATGGAGCCGCCGAAATCGCCATGCGCTCCCGCGGAACCCCACGCATCGCCAACCGCCTCCTGCGTCGTGTCCGTGACTACGCCCAGGTGCGCGGTTCCGGCAAGATCGACCGCGCCACCGCCGAATACGCGCTCAGAATGTTAGAGGTAGACGCCCACGGCTTTGACGAGCTCGACCGCCGCCTGCTCATGACCATCATCGAAAAATACGACGGGGGACCCGTGGGCCTCAACACGCTCGCTGCCACGCTCGCCGAAGAAGAGGACGCCCTCGAAGAGGTCTACGAGCCGTTCCTCATTCAGCGCGGCTTTCTCGATCGCACTCCGCGAGGGCGCGTCGCAACACGCCTGGCGTACGAGCACTTCAGACTGCCATTGCCCCGCAAACAAACGCCGCTCTTCTAGCCTCAGGAGATCAGCATGGCTCGCATCGCATTCACCTTCTCTAGGCTCGGCCTTCTTCTCGCTCTCGCTGCCGCCCCATGCCTGCACGCGCAGCGCTTAGAACCGGCAGTAAACTCTCACTATCACGGCTTCACGCCCGGTTTCATCGTCTTCTCCGGAGATGCCATAGCCAATCGGCCCATGCGCCTCGTGCTCACCGTAGACGGAAACCCCAACCCGCACGGATGGTACTTCACTTCCCCCAGCTTTGAAGACCACCCTGTAGAGGGCCAATGGACAGAAGATGGGTTCACCCTGGACGAAAAGAATGGTGACCGGCTCACCCTCCACTATGTGCGCGAGCGCTCCTCTGGAAAGCCCAACCAACCGCTCTCTCTCGACGTCATCACCACGCTGAAAGGAGACTGGTCCCGATCGTCGCACCAGCAACCCCTCACCTTGACAATCCAGTTCGCACGCGGCCCGTTGATCAATGGCCGCTGGTACGATTTCGGCACAAGTGACCCCGCAATCGAGAAAAATGCACAGTCCTTCCTGAGCGCCGTCATCCGGAACAATCCCGCAATTGCCGCACGCTATGTCGACTACCCGCTCGCAACACGCATGAACGGCAAAAAAGTAAAGATTCGCAACCGTCAGGAATTTATCAGCCGCTACCTTCAGATCTTCCCAGCCGGCGCCGCTGAAAAAGCAGAAGGAGCGCTCCCTCACGACATGTTCACCCGCGACAGCCTAGCCATGGTTCTCGACGGCGGCATCTGGTTCTCAGAGAAAGGCGCGGCCTCCATATGGCTGTCCCCGTAAATGCAAAAGCAAAAGCCCGGCGAAAAGCCGGGCCTCGTATCAAAGCTTCAGCGACTTCAAATACTCCCGGAACGGTGGCCCCAGGTCCTCCCGCTTCAAAGCAAAATCCACGGTAGCCTTCAGCATCCCCAGCTTGTCGCCCGCGTCATATCGCGTGCCCTCAAAGTCGTACCCGTAGACCCTTTCCGTCTTCAGCAGTCCTTTGATGCCGTCCGTAAGCTGCAGCTCGCCGCCCGCTCCCGGAGTAATCTTCTCCAGCAACTCGAAAATCGTAGGGGTCAGCACGTATCGTCCGATGATTGCGTTCTTCGACGGAGCGTCCTCCATCTTCGGCTTCTCCACCATCCCGCGCGCTTCAATAATGCGCGGATTCGACTGGAGCGGCGTCCCATCCAGCACTCCATAGGACGAAATCTCCGGGCCCTCCACCACATGCGTAGCCAGAATCGAACTCTGGACCTGCTCGAACACACCGATCATCTGCTTCAGGCACGGTACCGCAGCATCAATCACGTCGTCCGGCAAAATCACCGCGAACGGTTCGTCGCCGACCAGGTCCTTCGCCATTAGCACCGCATGGCCCAGCCCCTTGGCCTCCTTCTGCCGCACATAGGAAATCTGAACCATGTTCGAAATCCTGCGCGACAGCTCCAGCAGTTCCGTCTTGCCGCGCTTCTCCAGCGCCGTCTCCAGCTCGTGGCTGATGTCAAAGTGGTCTTCAATCGCCGACTTGCCATGCGCCGTGATCACAATGATCTGTTGGCATCCGGCGGCCAGCGCCTCTTCTACCCCATACTGGATAATCGGCTTATCCACCACCGCCAGCATTTCCTTGGGAATCACCTTCGTCGCGGGCAAAAAACGGGTCCCAAAACCCGCCGCGGGAATCACAACCTTCCGAACTTTTTTCATCAATGTCCCTTGAAAACAATCAACTTTCCGTATGGAATGGACTGCTTGCAGCTAAGATGCGAGATAGAACGTTGCAGAGTCGCCAATCAACAAAACCCTCTGGATAAATCATGATCGTTACGCCGCGCTTACGCCTGAAAAAACAAAATGAACCTTTTGTAATGGAGCGCTCCCACGCCGGAACAGCATCCTTCAGCCCGCTATAGCGGTTCTCCAGTTGGTGCAAAGGAACGCAATGTCCTGAAGTGGCTTTTTTCTTAAGAAAAAGCCACCCTGCATATCGCTGGAAACTCCACATAAACCGGAGAACCGCCTTAAACGCCAACCCTGAGGAACACACAGACCAGGTTAAGTTTCGCTCCAATTTGTAACCAATCAGGATATCTACTGGGTAACCGTCTCTCGCAAAGCCAGCTGATCCAGCAACGCTCTCACCTCCGCCAACACATCATCCGGCTTGGGAGACGCTAAAGGATACTTGAGCAGACCCTGCGGCGTGAACTGCGCGCCGCGCTTCGCATTCTTCGCCACCAGCTTCATCAGCCGCCCCGGATCAATCCCCGCATTCTCCATAAACTTGATGTGCAGCTGGTCCCGCTTCCGGTCCACCTGCGCCACGCCCACACGTTCGCATTCAATCCGCAGCAGCGCCGCATCCAGCAGATGCCGCACGCTCTCCGGCATCGGCCCGTAACGGTCTTCCAACTCCCCGCGCAGATCATCAATCTCCCCTTCGCCCTGCACGCCCGCAATCTTCTTGTACATCCGCAGCCGCTGATTCTCCTCCGCAATGTAGCTCTCGTCAATCCGCAGCCCTATCCCTAGACTAAGCTGCGTCGTCGTGCGTTCCACCCGCTCCTCGCCCTTCAGCTTGCCCACGGCCTCTTCCAGCATCGTCGTGTATAGCTCAAACCCCACAGCCTCGATATGCCCGCTCTGCTCGCCCCCCAGCATGTTCCCCGCTCCACGCAACTCCAGGTCCAGCGCAGCAATCTTAAAGCCCGCCCCTAGATCAGAAAACTCCTTCAGCGCCGCCAGCCGCGCCCGCGCAATCGCCGTCAACTCCTGCTCCGGCGGAATCAGCAGATATGCATACGCCCGCCGGTTCGACCGGCCGACACGCCCGCGCAGCTGATAAAGCTCCGATAACCCATGCCGGTCCGCGCGATTGATAATGATCGTGTTCGCCAGCGGAATATCCAGCCCATTCTCAATAATCGTCGTCGCCACCAGAATGTCGTGCTCGTGATGCATGAACGAGAGCATCACCTTCTCGAGTTCGCCGTCGCCCATCTGCCCATGCCCAACCGCAATCCGCGCCGACGGAACCAATTCCTGCAGCTTTGCCGCCAGCTCATAAATCGTCTCCACGCGGTTGTGGACAAAGTAAATCTGCCCCCCGCGCTCCAGCTCCACCTCAATCGCCGACCGAATCAGCCTCTCGTCGAACTTCGCCACCACCGTCTGAATCGCCATCCGGTCCTTCGGCGGAGTCTCGATCACGCTCATATCGCGCAGCCCCACCATCGACATATGCAGCGTCCGCGGAATCGGCGTCGCAGACATCGCCAGCACATCGATCTCCCGCCGCAGCTGCTTCAGACGCTCCTTATGCCGCACGCCAAACCGCTGCTCCTCATCCACAATCAGCAGCCCCAGGTCGTGGAACTTCACATCCTTCGAGAGCAACCGGTGCGTGCCGATCACAATATCTACCTTCCCCGCCTCAGCCATCTCCACAACCTGCTTCTGCTCCTTCTGCGTGCGGAAGCGCGAGATCAGCTCGATGTTGATCGGGAACATCTTGAACCGATTCTTGAACGTTTCAAAGTGCTGGAAGCTCAGCACCGTCGTCGGCGTCAGCACCGCCACCTGCTTGCCGTCCTGCACCGCCTTGAACGCTGCGCGCATCGCCACTTCCGTCTTGCCGTACCCCACGTCGCCGCACAGCAGCCGGTCCATCGGCATCTCCGACTCCATGTCCCGCTTAATGTCATTGATCGCCGACATCTGGTCGTCGGTCTCGTTGTAATCGAAGGCGTCTTCAAACTCGCGCTGGAACTCATTGTCGGTGGTAAACGAGTGCCCTCGTGCCGCCTTGCGCTGCGCATACAGCTTCAGCAGTTCGTCCGCCATGTCCTGCATGGCCTTGCGAACCTTCGCCTTCGTCTTCGCCCACTGCTGCGATCCCAGCCGGTTCAACACCGGAGCCGGCCCGGCCTCCGTCGACCTGTACTTCTGAATCAAGTCCAGCCGCGTCAGCGGAACATATAGCCGAGCCTGCTCCGCAAACTCCAGCACCATGAACTCAATCGTCGTCCCGTCCTGGTCAATCTCCTTCAAGCCCATGTACTGCGCAATGCCGTGCTCCACATGCACCACATAGTCGCCCACCGTCAGGTCGCGAAAATCCGAGACAAACGCCGCCGTCTTCGACTTCCGTGGAGCGGGCCGCGCCATCACATCTACATCGTCAGAAAAATCATTCGCGCCAAAGACGACCAGATTCGCCTCCGGCACGCTCACCCCATTCGCCAGCGAGCAGCGCACCAGAATCGGCGTCCGCAGATTCCCAGCCAGGTAACTCGACTCGTCGTACACGTTCTCGCTGCCCGTATGTTGCGTCCGGCTGCCCAGCCTGTAAGGCAGCTCATACTCGCGCAGCAGATTCGCCAGGCGCTCCACCTCGCCCTGGTTCGGAGCCGCCAGCAACATCCGCATCGGCCCCCCCGGCGCGCCCGGTGTTGGCGCGCCGGGGTAAGGGGTCTCCTGCTCCATCAGCATCCGTACCTGCTCAAGAAACGCCGGAATCGATCCATGGAACCGCAGCGTAGGCCGCGTCGTAAACGCAATCTCGCCCAGCGTCGCGTCATCTTCCAGCACATCCACCGCGCCTAGCTGGTCAATGTCCAGTCCCATGTGCGACGTCAGTTGCGCCTCCAGAAGCTCCGGCCGCAGATAAATATCCTCAGGCCGAATCAGTGACCCTATGCTCGCCCGCTCATGCCTTTGCTCTACCTTGTTCCACCAGCGGTCGATCTGGTTCTTCACCATCGCCGGCTCTTCCACAAAAAGCGCGCAGCGCGGCATCAAATCTAGCAGCGTCCCTGTCGACCCCGCAACACCAGCAAAAAACTCCCACCCCGGAAACACCGTAACGCCGCCGGCAGCCACCGCCGCTTCTACCATCTCCGCATCGTCATCCGAACCCACGCGCGCCCCCGTCAGCCGAGCATGCACCGCGGCCAGCAGCCGCTCCGTCACCGGAATTTCCGTCAGCGGCAGCAGCAGCGCCTCATCCAGCGGCGACGAAGACCGCTGCGTCTCCGGATCGAACTTCCGGATCGTCTCAATCTCATCGCCAAAAAACTCCAGGCGCACCGGCCTGTCCGCCTCCGGCGAATACACGTCCAGAATCCCGCCGCGCCGCGTGTACTGCCCCGGCATCTCCACAATGTCCATTGGCGTATAGCCCACGCTCGCCAGATGCTCCAGCAGCGTCTCCACATCCACTTCCTCACCGCGCCGTAACACCTGCGCCAACCCGCTATAAAACGGAGCCGCAAACAGCTTCATCGCCGCCGCTTCCACGGGAGCAATCACAATCGAAGCCCCGCCCGTCGCCATCTTCCAAAGCGTCGTAGCCCGCGCCTCCTGGATCTCCGGATGCGGCGACATATTTTCAAAGGGAAGGACATCGTGCGCAGGCAGCTTCAGTACCCGGTTCACAGGAATCGCGCCGGTAAGCTCGCATCCGGCCCGCAGCGAAACCTGCAGGACGTCGGCCGCCTTGTTATCCGCAACAACAACCACAACTGGAACATTCGCCGCCCGCGCAAAGAGCGGAAGATACAGCGCACGAGCCGTCGAGGTCAGCCCGGAGACACGACGGCGCCCGCGTGCGAGGGCAAGATGCCTCCGCGCCTGTTCAAAGGAAGGGGAATGTTCCAGGTCCGCAAGCAATTCACGGACGAAAGGAAGAATCATGCAGTTCTAGTCTACCGCTCCTGCCGCGGTAACGTTCCCATAACCGGATTCGGAGGTGTACAGTGTTTCGGGAACAAAAAAACAAAAAAGCCATGCTCAAGTCGATCGTTCTGCCCGCTGCCGCCTGCCTCCTCCTCAGTATCACCGCCAAAGCCCAGCTTAACGTGCCTTTCAGCACCGTCACCAACACCCCTCCGGTCTATGGCCCCTACAACGCATCCTTCCTCGCTGGCGGAGATGGCCTCGAAAAAGCCCTCGACGAAAACGACACCGTCCTCCAGGCCGACGCACCCTGGACTCTCTTCGCATGGATCAAAACCACCGACGCACCCACAGCCCGCGAATTCGTCGCTGGCTTTGGTGACCCGGACGCCGAATACTCCCGCTATCTCGCCCTCGCGCCCGGCAAGCTCATCCTTTGGGGAGGGCCCAACAACAGCCTCGAAGTCAACATAACCCTCACTCCCGGTGAATGGCACTTCATAGCCGCGACCTTCGATGGTCAGCGTTTCCACCTTTACAGCGATGGATCGGAAGTAGTCAGCGGCAGCCTCATCCTCGGCAGCGTCAGCAACGCGCTCGACCTCGCGCCTTCCTCGCATCAGCCCGGATGGGCGCACTTCGGAGGCAAAATCGCCGGTCTAACCCTCGCCCGCGAAGCCCTCGCCAGCAGCGCCATCTCTGAGATCCTCAGCAAGGGTTACAACTTCAACGACGTCGCCTACGAGGAGGGCTCTAAGCCCTGGCCTGTGCAAACTCGCGGTCAGGCCGGCTACCGCGCCCCGCAGCCGCCCGACGAAATGCCGCGCAGCAAAGAGCCCTTCCAGTCACCCGAAGCCCTTCCGGTACGGCAGTTCAGGCAGGATGTAGAACCCACCAGCACAGACCAGTGGACCATCGCCGGAGGCTGGACCATGGCTGAAGCGCCCAAAGTCTCCGCCGACGGCCCCGCCATCGCAAGCCCCGCGTTCAGCGCAAAATCCTGGTACGCCGCCGTCGTTCCCGGAACCGTCCTCACCACCCTCGTCGATCGCGGTGTCTACCCCAACCCCTACTACGGACTCAACAACCTCGCCATCCCCGAAAGCCTCAACAAGCAGGACTACTGGTACCGCAACCAGTTCACTGCACCCGCCGATCTCAAAGGCAGGCACCTCACCCTCACCTTCCAGGGCATCAACTACCACGCCGAGGTCTGGCTCAACGGCCAATCCCTCGGCTCCATCACCGGAGCCTTCATTCGCGGCACCTTCGACGTCTCCAAAATCCTCAAGCCCGGCCAGACCAATGTCCTCGCCGTCCGCATCTCGCCGCCGCCTCACCCCGGCATCCCGCAGGAGCAGTCCATTAAAGGCGGCCCCGGCGAAAACGGAGGCCTCATGTGCCTCGACGGCCCCACCTTCGTAGCCACCGAAGGCTGGGACTGGATTCCCGCCATCCGCGACCGCGATAGCGGCATCTGGCAGCCCGTCACCCTCACCGCCACCGACGCCGTTCAGATCGGAGACCCGCAGGTCATCACAACCCTGCCTTTACCCGACATAACCAGCGCCAACGTCGACATCAACGTACCGCTCACCAACGCATCGGACAAGCCCACGCCAGCCACCCTCAAGGCCAGCTTCGAAGGTGTCACCGTTAGCAAGAAAATCATCCTCGCTCCCGGCGAAACCACCATAAGCCTCACCCCGTCCGAATTCTCCCAGCTCACCGTCCGCAACCCACGCCTCTGGTGGCCCAATGGATACGGCAAGCCCAACCTCTATCACCTCAAGCTCACCGTCGCTACCGGCAATCAGGTGTCTGACACCAGGCAACTCCACTTCGGAATCCGCGAAATCACCTATGAGCTAAGTCTCCTCGACGCCACCGGCCATCTCGTTCGCGTCGAGTACACCCCCGCCGCCGACCGCACACACTTCGGCGAAATCGTCAACGTAACCCACGACGGCATGCGCAACATCCCGGCCACCGATCCGCCGCCGCCGTCCTGGCCTGCGGCTTGGCGCGCACACTGGCATTCGTACGTTTCTTCGCTCTACCCCGGCGCGGAGAAATCCCCCTCCATCCGTCCCAGCAACGACCTCGGCCCCGCGCCCTATCTCGTTGTGATTGTTAACGGAGTCCGCATCGACTGCCGTGGCGGCAACTGGGGCATGGACGACGCCATGAAGCGCGTCTCCCGTGCCCATCTCGAGCCGTACTTCCGCCTCGACCGCAACGCTCATCTCGACATCATCCGCAACTGGGTCGGCCAGAGCACCGAGGAAACCTTCTACGACCTCGCCGACGAATACGGCATGCTCGTCTGGAACGACTTCTGGGAGTCCACCCAGAACTACAACATCGAAGCCCAGGATCCGCAGCTCTTCTTAAAGAACGTCGCCGACGTCATCTCCCGTTACCGCAACCACCCCTCCATCCTTCTCTGGTGCGGACGCAACGAGGGCGTACCTCAGCCCATCATCAATCAGGGCATCATCAACCTCGTCGCCAAACTCGACGGCACCCGTTACTACTCGCCCAGTTCCAACCGGGTCAATCTTCAGGACAGCGGCCCCTACAGCCTGCAGAAGCCGGCGATGTATTACACCGTCCTCAACCACGGCTTCTCCGTCGAAACCGGAACCCCCTCCATGTCCACCCTCGAATCCTTCCGCGCCTCCGTGCCTAAACCCGATCAGTGGCCTATCGATGATGTATGGGCCTACCACGACTGGCACGCCAAAGGGAACGGCAACACGCACCCGTTCATGGCTGCCATCCAGACCGAATTTGGAGCCCCCACCAGCCTCGCCGACTTCGAGCGCAAGGCGCAGATGCTCAACTACGTCGATCACCGCGCCATCTTCGAAGGTATGAACGCTCATCTCTGGTCGCCCAACAGCGGGCGTATGCTCTGGATGACCCAGCCCGCATGGCCCAGTAACATGTGGGAAATCCTCAGCTCCGACTATGACACCCAGGCCTCGTTCTACGGAACCATGAAGGCCTGCGAGCCGCTCCACGTTCAGATCGACCTCGCCAACTATAACGTCGAACTGGTCAACACCACACGCGAACCGCTCGACAACGCCAACGTAACCGCGGACATCTACTCACTCGATAACAAACAGCTCCTCCATCACGAAGCCCCAGCATCTCTCGCCGCCGATGCCTCCAGCGTAGCCTTCCCGCTCGATCTCAAACCACTGATGGATAGCCACACCATCTTCATCAAGCTGGAGCTGAAAGCACAGGACGGCAAGCTCATCTCGCAGAACTTCTACTGGCTCGCCGATAAGGAAGAGGACTACCGCGACCTCGACAACCTCCCGCAGGCTGAAATCGCAGCCACCGCCCGCCTCGCCAAACCCGAAAACGGAGAGGACCACATCGTCGTGGACCTTAAAAACAACGGCTCCGCCGCCGCGCTTGAAAACAAGCTCACGCTCCTCAATGCCGGCAACGGCAAACGCATCCTGCCCGCCTACTACGCAGACAATTACGTCTCCCTCCTACCAGGGGAAACCAGAGAAATCACCATCGACTATCCGGAAAGTGCCGCCGAAGGAGCCAAACCCCAGCTCGACCTCCGCGGCTTCAACCTCAAGAGCCAGACCATAACGGTCCAATAGCAACAACAAGCCCCACACCCAGATCACCAGGCGTGGGGCTCTTTCTTTGGAACGCTCACCGCGCGCAGCTCAACAATGCACGGATTCAGCGGGTCTTTCTGCGGTTAAGCAGCGGGGGCCATCGATTCATCTGCGAGTACAGCCCAAAACCACCCAAGAAAAGGGGTATCCCCGCCAGCAGAAAGAGCTCCCAGCGATCCACTGCGCCGCCGGGCACGTTACGCAATGTGGAGTAGCAGAAGAGCACCACTCCATCCACCACCAGCCACCATGCGGCCACAGCCCTGCTCCAGTAAGCCAGAACGCTCGCCGGAAGAACGGTAAGCAGGTTAAAGCCCTGCACTAGAACTGCGCCCCCGGGGTTATGGGCTCCAGCCGTAAAGATAGTGGAAGGAAGCAGAATCAGAGGAATAAACCCCGCTAGCATCCCTGTAAAGTACACCACCCGGCCCCAGAACCGCCGCAGATCGTTCTTGAGTTCCTCCCTCTGTTCATCCGTCAGGTCGCTTTCCTCTGGGTCCAGCATGGCCTCTCTCACTGCGCCCCTCTCCCTGCATCGAAATTCACAACCTGTCCCAGCGCCATGTGGTGCGCCTTAATCGCCCCCACTGGCAGCTCCAGCACATACAACGAAATCTCACGCCCGCCATAGGAAGGACATGTCCTCGCCTTACCCTTGCACGGCGGCGTATCGGCAGACATCTCCACAATCTTGTGCGCAGGGTCCATCCAGATGATGTCCAGCCCGATCTTGCAGTGGTACATCCAGTACGGATAGCGCCCCGGCTCATCATGGATAAACAGCATCCCGCGCCCCTGCGGCAGCGACGTCCGGTCCATCAGTCCGTATTCGCGCTCCGCATTCGTCGTCGCCAGCTCCGCATGCACCGTCGAGCCATCCGGAAGCATCACCAAAGTATTTGCCGCGCGCGCCGCAACTCTGGGAATCACCGGTTCCTGCGAACACGCCAGGATTCCCGGCCACAGCAGCACCACGCTCAGCAAACAACCAGCAACCTTCCGCAGCATCAATCCTCCAGCTTCAACACCAGCACCGTCATGTCATCATGCTGCGGAGCGCCTGCCGTAAATGCATCCACATCGCGAAACAGATCCTTCAGTGCCGCATCCGCCGTCTTATCCCTGCAAAGCTGCGCAGAAGCAATCATCCGCTCCTCACCCCACTCCTCGTCTTCATCGGTCATCGCCTCGCTGATGCCATCCGTAAACAGCAGCAGCAGATCACCCGGCATCAACACCACCGACTGCTCGGTATACGGCGCAAACGGCAGCAGCCCCACCACTGGACCGTCCGCCTCCAGCCGAATGGTCTCCGTCGTCCCATCGGCGCTACACCGCAGCACAACCGGCGGATTATGTCCCGCATTCACGCAATCCAGCCGACGCGTCTTCGGGTCATACGCCGCAAAGAAAAACGTTGCATACCGGTTAGACGCAGAAGCTTCATAAACAAGGCGGTTCACCTTATCCATAAGCTTCGCAAAATCGCGCGGATTATCCAGCGACACGCCGCGCAGAGAAGCCCGCAGGCTCGCCATCAACAGCGCCGCCGCAATGCCCTTGCCGCTCACATCCCCAATCGCCAACCCCACGCGCCCATCTTCCAGCGCAAACACGTCATAGTAGTCGCCGCCTACGCCCAGCGCCGGCCTGCAATGCCCCGCAATCGTCGCCCCTGGAATCTCCGGCATCTCCTGCGGAAACAGCCGCTCCTGCACCTCGCGCGCAATCTCCATCTCGCGATTCGCCCGCTCCCGCTGCGCCGCCTCTGCCGCCAGCGAGTGCGCCAGCTCCGCCACCTCAATCGCCAACCCCGTCTGCGTCGCCAGCGTCTGCAGCATGCGCAGGTCCGCCGGAGTATACGCCGCCTCCGACCGCTTCGGCCCCAGTGCCATCACGCCCATCAGCCGGTTGCGCCCTCGCAGCGGCAGCAGCAGCTCCGCATTCACCTGGTCTAGAACCTGTCGTTCGCCCAGCCCCGCCATCAAATACCACGCATCCGGATCATCCCGGTAAAGCCGCGCCGGCTCATTCGTCGTCGCCAGATACCGCACCGACGACGACTGCGCCGGAAGCGCCAGCGCCCCGTCCATCGAAAACCCGATCGCCTGCTCCAGATGGAACGCCTCGCTCCTGCGCAGCATCACCGCAATCTGATCCACATGCAGCGTCTCCGCCACCCGCCGCGCCACCGTCTCCAGCAGTGGAGCCGTCTCCGTAAACCGCCGCACCTCATCCGCCAGCTCGTTCAGAACCACCTCGGCGTTATAGGCTTCACGGAAAAATTTCCGGTCCAGCCACGCCTGTGCCCGCTTCTGCACGCCCGCCCGCAGCGCCACCACCAGCCCCAGAAAAATCAGCACCTCGACCAGGGCCGAAACCCCCGGTTGCTGCTTATGCAGCGCGGGAATCAGAAGCAGCCATACCGCCACCGCAATCAGAGCAAACTGCAGCACCTGCAGAAACGCCTTCGCCATCACATACCGCGAGCCCGCGCGCAGAATCATGCGCACATCCATCGCCCGCTGCACCAGGACAACATAAGCCAGCGTGAACGGCGCCACCATGAACAACACCCCGCCCACCAACGTTACCCAGAAGCCCTTCCCCGAATCGCGATGAAAACCGACAAAATGCGGAAGCAGGACAAACACCGCCAGCAACGATCCCACCCCGATCGCCGTACCCGTCGTCAGCACGCGCAGCCTGCGTCGCGCATCTGCAGTCGATGCCGATCGCAGCTTGTCCAGCGTGAAAACCAGGTACAGGACCACACATGTCAGGTTCAGGAAATTCAGAACGTTGCCCGTATCTGTGATCGTGGTCGCCCACTTCAACCCCGCTGGGCCGGCAAAATATTCCTTGTAAACGTATGGGTACAGGACACCCGCAAACGCCGCGTAAGGCGCCAGCACCACCCACTTAATCCATGGTGCCTTCTTGTCGATCCGTGACCGTTCTGGGAAATAAATCCCAAACAGCAGCAGCGCCGGAGAGACTAGCAGCTGCATGGTGTCCAGCCAGCACAACCGCAGCGTCAACCCCGCTCCTGTCGCCATCCCTTGGTTAACCCAGAAAACGCTCGGGAACGTCAGCAGAACCAGTAGCAGCCACGCATTTCGGTCCGTCGGCTTTGCCAGAACCACCCAGAAGCCGATCAGCAGGCACGCCAGCGGCAACAGCGCCACCACGACTCCATCGCGCAGCAGTGCCGCCCACTCGGCAATTCCCGCATGCAGCGGCGCATGCCGCGCCAGCGTCATCGTCGCCATGCCCCGGCTGCCGTCCGGACGCACAAACTCCACATCCATCGTATCGCCCGGTTGCGCGGTGTAAAGAATCTCCGCCACTTGGGCATCGCCCGTGTAGGGCGCGCCATTCAGCCCGGTGATCTTCACCCCCGGAAAAATTCCGGCCTTCTTCGCCTCCGGCTGAACCGAAGTCACAACGCAGGTATCGTCGTTATATTCCAGAGGAGCCGCCACATGCCGGCTCGTATGGCGCTCCATCTCCCACGTGTCCAGCACGCCCGCAATCCAATAAGAAAGGCTCGCCAGAAGAAACACTCCCAGCAGCGCGCGCAGCAAATTCGGATGTGGTTTTTGCCTCATCGTGAGTCTGGAAGTAAGGATAGTCTCCAGACCAACATACTATCGTGAACGCCCAACAACGAAGAGGCGCATAAAACGAACAAATAAAGATCATTAACGAAAGGCCTTCGGCTTTCGGCGATAGGCTATTGGCGATTGGCTAAAAGATCAGACACCCCGCCTTAACGCAATCCGCATCCATCCAAACTATGATCAGAAAACTAAAATCCGGAGAATATCGCCTCTACTCAAGAAAGAAGAACCCACCCACTGGCAAGAAGCGCAACCTCGGCACCTTCGACACCCTCGAAAAAGCCAAACAACACGAACGCGATATCCAATACTTCAAACGGCATTAGGATCGGCGCTGCAAACCCGAATAATAATGCCTGAAATCGAACCCGCAGACCGCCTCATCAGCTGACCGGACCGTAGCTGACGGCTTCGCCAGCCGACCGCGCCACCGGCTGTGCTAACGCAACTCCACGACTGTAGCGCCCGCGCCGCCCTCATTCTGTCCCGGCTCCGCAACCCCGGCCACCTGCGGATGCTGGGCCAGATACGCCCGCAGCGTGCGCCGCAAAACCCCCATCCCTGTGCCATGAATAATCCGCACCCGCGGGAGTCCCGCCAGAAAAGCTTTATCCAAAAACTTCTCCACCTCCTCCCGAGCCTCATCCGCCGTCCGCCCAATCACGTTAATCTCCCCGTTGAGATTCTCATCCGGCTCCGCCGCCGTAACTGAAATCCCTGCCCGTGACCGCGCAGCCTGCAACGGGCTCTGGCTCGCCGCCCCGGCAGCCTTCACGACTGAAGCAATTTCATCGCGTCCCACGCGCATCTTTATCAGCCCCACCGACACTTCAAACATCTTCTCGTCGATCTGCCGCTGCACCACGCCATCCTTGCCCAGCGACCGCAGCCGCACCGTATCGCCCACTTCCACATGCCTCACCACATGCGGCTGCGCATGCGCATCATCCTTATCAGCGCCCGTATGGTGCGCCACTACCGACGCGTTAAAGCTCTCCGAAAACTCCCGTCGCAGCCGCGCCATCCTACGCTCCGCATCCTTGGAAAGCTTCTGCTGCGCCGCTCGATCGTCAATCGCCCGCACCGTCTCCCGTATCTGGTATTCAAAATCCTTCAGCAGCGAAGCCAGTTTCAGCTCCATCTCGCGAACCTTCGTCCGCCACTCCTTCATCCCTTCCGTCTCCAGCCGCTGCCGCTCGCGCTTCAATTCGGCTTCCAGCCGCTGCACGCGCTCGCGCTCGGTAGTCAATTCGCGCAATTGCGCATGCAGCCTATCCAGAAACTTCCCAATCTCCTCGGTCTGCGATCCCACCCTCGTCCGCGCGCCGGCAATAATCTCCTCAGCCAGACCCAACCGCGCCGCAATATTAATCCCCGCCGAAGCCCCCGGAACCCCCTGCCGAAGCTCATAAGTCGGCGCCAGCGTCTCCTCGTCGAACCCCACCGCCGCATTCACCACGCCCGGCGTATTCTCCGCGTATACCTTCAGCGCCGTCAGATGCGTCGACAAGATCACCCACGCCCCCGCCCGCAGAAAATGCTCTGCAATCGCCACCGCCAGCGCCGACCCCTCATTTGGATCCGTCGACGACCCCAGCTCATCCAGCAGCACCAGCGAAGCCGCATCCGCCTGCTGCGCAATCCGGTTCACATTCGCAATGTGCGCCGAAAACGTCGACAGATTCTGCTCAATCGACTGCGCGTCCCCGATATCCGCCAGAAAGGCGTCGAACAACGGAAACACCGCCTCCTCCGCCGGAACCGGAACCCCGCTCTGAGCTAGCACCGCCAGCAACCCAATTGTCTTCAGGGCAACTGACTTCCCGCCCGTATTCGGCCCACTGATCACCATCTGCCGCACATTGCCCGTAAGCGAAAGCGTGATCGGAACTATAGATCGAAGGGATGTATCTTCTTCCGTCCCAGGTGCCGACATGGGTGCCCCATCCTTTGCGCGGCTTTTTGCGCGAAGGGTGGGAAGGGGAGAATCTAAACGTAACCGCCTCTCCAGCAGCGGATGCCGCGCAGCCTTCAACACCAGCTCCGGACCATCCCCTCCGGCAAACCGAGGACGCACACACTCGAACTCCGCCGCAAACCGCGCCCGAGCCAGCAGCGTATCCACCTCGCAAAGCACCTCCGCGCCCTTCAGAATCACGCCCGAGTACTGCGCAATCTGCCGCGTCATCGCCGCAAAAATCCGGTGAATCTCTGCGTGCTCATCCTCCAGTAGCCGCACCAGGTCATTGTTCAGCTCAATCGTCTCCAGCGGCTCCACATATACCGTCTGCCCGCTCGAGCTGGCTCCGTGTACCACGCCCTGCACTCGCCGCTTCCACTCCGCCTTCACTGGAATCACAAACCGCTCGCCGCGAATCGTAATCAGCTCATCCTGCGCCGACCCGCCCTCCGAGTACCGCCGCAGCGCCGTCCGCAGGCTGTTCTCAATCGCGCGATGCTGCTGCTCCATCGCGCGCCGAATCCGCCTCAGTTCAGGCGAAGCATCATCCACCAGCGTCCCATCCGGCAAAAACCGCCCGCGCAGCGAATCCACCAGCGGCTTCAGCGGAAGCGTCAGCACCTCGCCAAACAGCGCGCGCAGCTCAGGCAGTCTGCCTTCCAGATCGCCCGGAGGCATCCGCTGAACCTCGACCCACGCCGCAATCCCTTCGGCCAGATTCGCCACCGACCGAATCTCCTCAGCTTCCAGCGCCGCACCCTCAATCCGAGCCTTCGCCAACAGCTCCGACGGATCAAACAGCAGTCCCAGCCCCGGCAATCCAGACTGCGGTCCGCTATCTCCGCCCGAAAGTAGACGCATCTCCTCCACCAGGGTGTGCTCGCGCTCAATCCATGCACGATCCGGCGACGGCCCGAGCTCTGCAATCCAGGCACGGCCCACCGCCGACTGGGCATATCCGCCCAGCAGATCGAGAAAGCGGTCCCATTCCAGCGCAGACCGGCTACAATCGCTCACACGTTTAGGAATCGGTCGAGTCAAGGTCACAAACTCAATCCTAATTGCTCCCCATTATGGTTTGGATTCAGATTGCGGGAACAAAAACACGCATCCCAGCGTATCTTGACTAGGTGAATAGCGAATGGCTGTTGGCTAATAGCGAATGGCTGGAAGGAGGCGCACTATGTATTGCGGCGGATGCGGACAACTCATTCCTCCCGGCCAGCAGTTCTGCCCTAATTGCGGACGCCCTGTCGTCCCGGCAGCCGGTATTCCAGGTGCCCCGCAGGACGTTCCCTACGGCACACCTGCACCGTACTTCTACACGCGCGTCCACCGCCACATTCAGTCTCTCGGTATTCTCTGGATCGCCTACGGAGCCTGGACCCTCCTAGGCTGGCTCATCGCGATGTCCATCTTCAGCGGATACTTCGGCCATTATTTCGGCCACTGGAACCACGGCCCATGGGGAGAGTTCCCCTTCGCTAACGTGCCTTGGCTCGTGCCGTTCATCACCGCCATCCTTATCGGCCGAACCATCCTTTCCGTCGTCACCGGATTAGCGCTCGTCAATCGCGCCCCTTGGGCCAGAATCCTTGCCATCGTCGCCGCCTTCCTCACCATCCTCAAGCCCATCACCGGAACCGTGCTCGCCATCTACACCCTATGGGTCCTGCTCCCCGGCCCTTCAGCTCAGGAATACGAACAGATCGCACGGCCATCTCTATGAATAGCAACGAGAAAAATTTAAAGATATACGCGCTCGGCGCTTCCCGGCTCTACAACATGGCTTCAGGCACGCCTTACGCCGCACGCCCTTCATCTACCAGCTCGCCGCGCTCCATCTTTTCCTGGCATCCAATACAGTAGGGAGTCCACGGCAAAGCCTCCAGCCGCTTCGCCCCAATTTGCGTTCCGCAATGCACGCACTCTCCAAAGCTGCCATCCTTCAGCCGCATCAGAGCATTTTTCACCAGCGCCAGCTGCCCATGGTCATGCGTGCCGCGAGTAAACAGCAGCTCCTTCTGGTAGGAGAGGACCGCCTGATCCGCAGAGTCGAGCGTATCCTCAACAACGGTTTCGCGGCCCTGCTCAACGGCGGATAGAGTGGAATGCTCCAGGGACTTCTTTTGCTGCACAAGGCGCTCCTGGTAGCGTCGGACAGATTGTGGAGAAAGAATCACTTCGATCACTCCTTATCGAAAAACAAAATGCGCTCGCATTCAGACAACAGCAATTGGACGCACGTTCGGCCCAATCCGTTTTCTTTTTTCTTCAATCCATCGATCTCTCGTGCAGCATCAAATGTTTACAAAAGGTTGCGTCCGGCAATCGAAGGGAAGCGCTCCGAAAGCGAATATCGGTCTGGCGCGAAGCGCGTATGCCTGGACGGCGAGTCCCGCGAAGCGCGGCACCCGGACAGCCTGCCCTGAGCGAAGTCGAAGGGGCCGACATTTGCTAAGCTGGAAGCAGCCATGTACGAAGACTTTCACGTAACCGACCGCTGGACAGGCGACTCTCTCCACTGCCGCTGGACCGCGAACATCGTCGCCATCGCCACCCGCCACGCCGACGCCGTCGATATCCGCTTCGACGTCAACGGACGTCCCGTGTGGATCGCCATGCCATGCATGGCCTGGGTCGAACAGAAAAAGCGCACCGGGAACGTCATCACCGACGCGCTCGCCGCGCAGATCGCCGGCCGATACCTCAAGCTCGCCGTCGAATCCGGCTACGATAACGGGCGCGAGATGTACACCATGACCATCGAAGAGGTACTCGAACACCTCGACGCCGTGCTCCACGAGGCCGGGCACACCAGCAATCTCCCCACCCTCATCCCCGCCACCGCCGACGACGCCCAGCCCAACCCATAGAGCATCTCAGAAAGAACAAGCTCCGCCTGCCGCCAAAGGAAGCAGCCGCGCAAGACCGTTCAAGGGTGGGGCCAAAGGTACGGTTGCCCGGAGAGCCCGCTCTGAGCGAAGTCGAAGGGGCCCGTCCCTTTGCCATCTCTCCGGTGGAAGTGGGACAATACTCGGTTTGCTTCATCAAGGAGCCGAATCACGTGGCAGCGACTTCCGTCCCCCGCGGCATGCGAACCTTCACCGAGGGACCGCACGTCCACCGCAACCTCTCCACGCCGCAGTTAGTGGAATCCGCCCTCGCGCGTGGTGAGGCCAGTATCGCCTCCAACGGCGCGCTCGTCGCGCTCACTGGATCGCGCACCGGTCGCTCGCCCCGTGACAAATTCATCGTCGAGGACGATGCCACCCGCGAAACCGTCCACTGGGGCAAAGTCAACCAGCCCTTCTCGCCGGACAAGTTTCAGGCCCTCTTCGAGCGTGTCATGAGCCACATGTCCGAGCGCGATCTCTACGTCATGGACCTCTTCGCTGGAGCCGACACCAGCTACCAGCTCCCCATCACCATAGTCTGCGAGTACGCCTGGCACGCGCTCTTCGTCAAACAGCTCTTCGTGCGCCCCGAGCTCAGCCAGCTCGCTTCCCACGCCGCCGAATTCACCGTCATCGCCGCCCCCGAGTTTGAAGCCATCCCCGAACGTGACGGCACCCGCTCCGGGACCTTCATCCTCACCGACTTCACCCGCAAAATCATCCTCATCGGCGGCACAAAATACGCCGGCGAAATGAAGAAATCCATCTTCGGCGTCATGAACTTCCTGCTACCCGCACGCGACGTCTTCCCTATGCACTGCTCCGCCAACATCGGCGCCAACGGCGACACCGCTCTCTTCTTCGGCCTCTCCGGAACTGGCAAAACTACGCTCTCCGCCGACCCGGCCCGCCGCCTTATCGGCGACGACGAACACGGCTGGGGCCCCAACGGTGTCTTCAACTTCGAAGGCGGATGCTACGCCAAGTGCATCGATCTCTCTGAAGAAAAAGAACCGCAGATCTACCGTGCCATCCGCTTCGGCTCCGTGCTCGAAAACGTCGTCATCGACGAAAAAACCGGCACCCCCGACTACTCCGACATTCGCTACACCGAGAACACCCGCGCCGCCTACCCCATCGAATTCATCGCCAACGCCGTCATTCCCGGCATCGGTGGCCACCCCGGCAACGTCCTCTTCCTCACCGCCGACGCCTTCGGAGTCCTGCCCCCCATCGCCCGTCTCACCCCTGATCAGGCCATGTACCACTTCCTCTCCGGATACACCGCCAAACTCGCAGGAACCGAAGCCGGGCTCGGCAGCGAGCCCGTGCCCGAGTTCTCCACCTGCTTCGCCTCGCCATTTTTGCCGCTCGCGCCCAGGGTCTACGCGGAGATGCTCGGCAACCGCCTCCGCGATCACAACGCGCAATGCTGGCTCGTCAACACCGGCTGGACTGGCGGAGCCTTCGGCACCGGCCAGCGCATGAGCCTACCGCACACCCGCGCCATGGTCAACGCCGCCCTCGACGGACGCCTCGCCCAGGTCGAATACATCACCGAAGAAGCCTTCGGTCTCAGCATCCCCACCTGGTGCCCCGACGTGCCCAGCGAAATCCTCCATCCCCGCAACGCATGGGCCAACAAGCACGCCTACGACATGCAGGCGCAGTTGCTAGCCTCAAAATTCGAAGAAAACTTCCGCCGCTTCGACGCCCCGGAAAACGTCCGCAACGCCGGCCCCCACCGCAGAGCCTGACCGCACGGCAACCGCGCCCCTTTCCCCTTTGCCCTTTACCCTTTACCCTGTCTCAGTATGTTCGCCCGCAAACTGTGCATAGAACGCATCGACGCCGAAGGCCGAGCGCATCCCTGCCCCATCGCCTGGATCGACAACTTCGCCATGCGCAACTTCACCAACAGCGCCATCTTCGACGACACTCTCCCGATAGCCGACGGCCTCCTCGAAGCCGGCTACCGCGTCCCCCTCGATAAGCTCCAGCCTGCCATGGAAGACTGGTTCCACCGCAAACGCTATCTCAAACCCGAAGAGCAACTTCGCATTGAGTTGGAGTAGCGCCTAAACGGGGCATAGTGCCCGAAGAAATGCCCGGAAAGCTCCTGTCATCCGCTACAATTACACGCGATGAATAGAGTTCTCCTCACCGTTCTTCTCGTTGCTTTTGCGCTTCCCCTCGCCGCACAGCAAAGCGCAAAGGCACCAGACGCAAACACAATTTTCAAGCACGCTAAAGCCGCCACCGTCATCGTCCTTTCAGGTGAGGGTGCTGGCCGCCTCCACTCCATTGCAACTGGAATCATCATCTCAAAGAGCGGCACTCTCCTCACGGCGTACCACGCCATCAAAGGAGCAGCAGAAGTTCAGGTCCGCCTCGCCGATGGAGAAATATTTGATCGCGTGGAGTTGCTCGGTGTCGACGAACGCCGCGATGTAGCCGCGCTAAGGATTTCAGCCGGTGGGTTACCCGCTCTTTCATTAGGAAGCACTGCGAACCTCGCCCAGGGCGACCCCGTCTACGCAGTCACAAACGCAAACGGCCTTTCCTGGTCGGCCACTGAAGGCATCCTCTCCGCGATCCGTCCTGCCGACGAAGTCCCCGGAGCAGGTTCAGGTTTTCGGCTCCTGCAGTTCACCGCACCCATCGCTCCCGGCTCGAGCGGTGGAGCGCTGGTCGACCGTTCGGGAGCCCTCATCGGCATCATTACCCGTGGTCAGAGTTCGGCTGCGTTCGCCGTGCCCATTGAGAGTGTTGCAGGCCTACCCGATTGGGGCCATCCAATCATCCTTGGCTCCGGCTCCTCCCTTCAGTTACCTGCAAGATTAGCGGCAGAGGTTCCACAATCAAGCGCAGCAATTTCCGGGTCCAACCCCAAAGAGATACTAAGAAATGCGAAAACCATATACATACACTCCAAAACCTCATTCCTGACCGTCGACACAGTCGACCGTGCACTGGCGCTCCAGAAGGATTGGCCCAAACTAGGCCTAACCATTGTTCAGGATCCGCGCGTGGCCGACCTACTCATTGAGATTGATCGCCCTCTCTTCACCTATGTCCACACTTTTGTGATCGTCGACAAAAGAACATCCATCGTACTCGGCACGGGTAAGGTCACAGCCTTCGATGGGACGATTGCATCAGGTGGCATCGCTAGGGACATCGTGAAAATTTTCAACGCTGCGCGTCTCCCCCCTCCGGCCGCGAAATAACCTTTACAGTCCCGTAGCTTTATCGGACGCTGTCTCCGTCAATGAACTTCTTCCATCAATCCGGCATCCCACTTACCAGAACGCAATTTCATAAGACCGGAGCACTCCATGAAAATTGAAACCCTACGTGAACTCCTGATCGACGAATTGCAAGACCTGCACTCTGCCGAGGAGCAGATCACGAAGGCTCTCCCCAAAATCATCAAGGCGTCGCACAGCCCCGCCCTCAAACAGGCCTTCGAACATCACCTCGAAGAGACTAAAAATCATGTCACGCGCCTCGAACAGATCTTCAAACGCATGAACGAAAGCCCCGGGGGCAAAACCAGCGAAGCCATGAAGGGCCTCCTCAAGGAAGGCGAGGAGCGCATCCACGACGGCGGCGAAGCCGAAGTCCTCGACGCAGGTCTCATCTCCGCTGCGCAACGCGTCGAGCACTATGAGATCGCCGCTTACGGCTCCGCCCGCACCTACGCCGAGTTGCTCGGCAATCACGACGCCGTCCAACTACTGAGTCAAACTCTCGAAGAGGAAAAAGCCGCCGACGCCAAGCTGGGTCAGGTGGCAAGGCGCGTCAACGTGGAAGCGAAAGCTGCATAATCCCGCTCTCCGCATCAGCAATGCGGGCCGCGGCATAACGCTCCGGCCCGCATGCATTCTTCAGGCAAATCCTTCCCAGCGCCGCACATCCGAGTGAACTGACCTCATGAACGCACCGGAAAGAGGAGACACAATGTTTCTCGTCATCGCGCTTTTATTACTGCTCGCCTGGCTCGGAGCCTTCGTGCTCTTCCATGTCACTGTTTTCTTCATTCACATCCTGCTCATCCTCGCCGTCATTGCCTTCGTATTCCACTTCCTTCGCGGAAAACGTGCCTGATGGCCGGAAGAGGCGACACCGTCTGCCTGATCCATAAATGAAATCCCAAATGCTCTGCTGCGGAAGCAGGCGCCGGTCAAGCCCCGGCCCGTCAAGGAACTGTCATAATGGACGGCAATGGTTCGTGCAGCAGCATCCGCAACGTTTTTCATCACGGCACTGGTGCTGCTGCTGGTCTGGGCCTTCGCCTTCGTGCTCTTCCAGGTCACCACACCCTACATCCACGTATTGCTGCTCATCGCCGTCATCTTCATCATCATCTATCGCATCATCGAACCGCGCGGATAGCAGGACCCTCCATCATCCCGGTCAGAGGGAAGTTCACAAAGCTCAAATCTGGACGTGCGCGGAGCGCGTACGCCCGAGAGCCTGCCCTGAGCGGAGCCGAAGGGGCGCAGTCCTCATTCGTCGTAGTGCAGCAGGCTGAAAACGTCATAATCGGGAAACCGTTCCCGGCCCTTTAGGAAATCCAGCTCCACCGCAAATGCTAGCCCGGCGATATGCCCGCCTAGCTGCTTCACCAGCTTCACCGTCGCCTCCATCGTGCCGCCCGTGGCCAGAAGATCGTCCACCAGCACCACATTCTGACCTGGCTCAATCGCATCCAGGTGGATTTCGAGCGTATCGGTCCCGTATTCCAGGTCATAGGTCACGCGCGCCACCTGAGCCGGAAGCTTGCGCGGCTTCCGCACCGGAACAAATCCCGCATTCAGCCGGTACGCAAGCGCCGGGCCAAAAATAAATCCGCGCGCCTCAATCCCCAGCACCAGGTCAACGTCTTTCCCTATGTAATGCGCTGCCAGCGCATCGATCAGCTCCGCAAAGCCTTTCTTGTCTTTCAGCAGAGTCGTAATGTCATAGAACAAAATCCCCGGCTTGGGGAAACCCGGAACCGTGCGCACCAGCTCCTTCAAAGGCTCGCAATTAATGGGTAGATCTGATGCCAAAATGTACCGCTCCTTTTATTCCAGAAATTCAGAAACCAGCAGAACGCGAAGCTCGCGCCGCCTTCTCGTCTTCATCGCTACCATGCGCCTTCAATTTCGAAAGAGCCCAGTCCCTCAGCCTCACCGTCGGCCAGTTCATGCTCAACAATCCCATCCACACGGCTGCCGCGCGATCCCTTCTGCAACGCCGCTCGCAGCAAAGCCAGGTCATCAGCCTCGCCCGAAGCAACCACCTCCACATGCCCATCCTCGGTGTTCCGAACCCAGCCATGCAATCCCAGCGCACCCGCCTCCCGGTGCACATACCACCGGAAGCCAACGCCTTGCACACGGCCTTTCACAAGATAATGACGGACCATAGTTCCAGGATGACGCGGACTAAGTTTTTCAGATGCGCGCCCGCCGCGCAACTATCATCGACTACCAGCACATGAAAAACGGCGCAGCCAACGCCACGCCGCCCAGTACAAAAACCACATCTATGCGCGGCTTAGATAAGCGCCCTCAGCCGTATCCACACGAATCTTCTCACCCTCATTAATAAACGGAGGCACCTGCACCACCAATCCCGTCTCCGTCGTCGCAGGCTTGGTCACCGAAGAAGCCGTAGCAGACTTCAGCCCCGGCTCCGTCTCCACCACCGTCAGCTCCACCGTCTGCGGAATCTCAATGCCCACCGCCACGCCATCAAAGAACGAAACCGTGATCTGCAGGTTCCCCGTCAGGTAGTCCACCGCATCGCCCAGCGTATCGCGCTTCAGGTGCGTCTGCTCGTAGTTCTCCGTGTTCATAAAGTAGTAATCATCGCCGTCGTTGTAGAGAAACTCCATCGGAATCTCATCCACCACCACGCGCTCAATCGGGTCCGGCGAGCGAAAGCGGTGCTCGAACATCGCGCCTGTGCGCAGGTTCCGCAGCTTCGCCTGAATAAATGCACGCAGGTTGCCCGGAGTCCTGTGCTCCACCGAAAACACGGCATGGAGCTCGCCGTTGTGCTTGATAATCATGCCCGGACGCATCTGTGTGGCGGGAATCGCCATAAAAAGAAAGCTCCTAACTAAATTTGCGTGAGAATTTCGCGGCAAACCAAGGAATCACAGTTCGCCTGCCAGTCGCCACTCAAGCGGCCCGTGAAGAAACGCTCCAGGTTCAATCTTATCCCAGCCGCAATCAATCCAGCCACCGGCCATGGGTGCCCCATCGTTGACGCGAACTTTGCGGCAAGGGTGGGACCGGTACGCATTCCCCGAGTGCCCTACGTATCGATGAGACGCCGGGTGCCCCGCATCTCGAAGAGATGTGGGCCGCCTACTTCCCAAACATCCGTGCAAAGAAGTGCCCAATCGAGTGAAAAAACCCGCCCTGCTTCTTCGGCTTCGCTGCAACAGGAGCTGAAGGCGCACCCGCCGCCGCATCTGCAACTCCTTCCGGCGCAGTCCCCACCGCCCCTGGAGCCGCCGGATTCGGCGTCTTCGCCGCGTCATACCCGATCGGCGCCTCAACCTCCGCGTGCACCGTACCCACCGGAACCACCGGCTGCGTCGGAGCCGGCGCAGGCGCAGCCAGCCCCTCGCTCTGCGCTACCGGAAAAGGATTCGCCGCCTCAGCCTTCGCTACCGGAGCAGGCTTTCCGTCCGCAACACTCGCTGCCGCCACTGGAGCCACCGGAGCCACCGGAGCCACCGGAGCCGGGCACCCGCAAGGTTCCGTCTCGTTATCCACAACCTTCTGCAGGCTGCCGTCCTCGAACATCACCCGCTGGTTGGCCTGCACGCGATAAAGGCCGCCCTCAAACTGGCTCGTCACCGTCACATATGGGGCATTCACCCCATGATTGTCCAGGCAGGTATCGCCCTTCTCATTCACGCGAATCTTAAGATCCGCCACGCCCGGCCCTGAAATCAGAATCCGCAAGTCCGGCGTCAGCACCACATCCGAATATTTGCCCGTCTGGTAGCTCGCCTCCAGTGCGCCCCGGTCCAGCGCAATCATCAGCGCCGAGTCGGCATCAGGAAAGCTCGTATCCCTCGACAAATGCACCTTCGTCGTGGCGCAAACCTTCAACTCGCCGCCGCGCACCAGCTTCACCAGCGCAGCCGAGTCGCCCGCCGTAATCGTTCCATTGTTCCCAATACTTGCGCTTCCGTTCTCGACAGACAAAGATCCGGAAACCGTAACCCCCGCCGTCGGAACATACGCAATCGGAGTCTGCTGCGCAAAAAGCGCCGGAGCCGCCGCCAGAGCCGCGCCCACCGCACAAACACGCAAGCCCCGCATCGTCGCTACAGCTCCAGAAAATTCTTAATCAATTGTTTGCCGTCGCCCGTAAGCACGCTCTCCGGATGAAACTGCACGCCCTCCACCGGATACTCACGATGCCGCAACCCCATAATCGTCCCATCCGCCGTCCGCGCCGACACCTCCAGCTCCGTCGGAAGGTTCCTCTCCGAGACAATCAAGGAGTGGTATCTCGTGCAGGTCATCGGACTGCTGATCCCGCGAAATACCGTCCTCCCGTCATGCTCCACTTCGCTCGTCTTGCCATGCATCAGCTTCCCGGCGCGCACCACATCGCCGCCAAACGCCGCGCCAATCGCCTGATGCCCCAGGCAAACGCCAAGAATCGGAATCTGCCCCGCAAACCGCTGCACCAGATCAATACTGATCCCCGCCTCCTGCGGCGTGCAAGGCCCCGGCGAAAGCACAATCCGCGCCGGCCCCAGAGCCTCAACCTCATTCACGGTCAGCTCATCGTTGCGGCGAATCACCATCTCCGCACCCAGCTCACCCATGTACTGCACCAGGTTGTAGGTAAATGAGTCGTAATTATCGAGAACAAAGATCATCGCTGTTTCCAGTGTACCGCCGCACTGCTATCTCCCAGTCCGCTGCGTTGCCTTTGCTTCCCACCAACGGGAGGACCGCAACGCTAATCTGGGAATGGCGCGAAGCGCGTCTGCCCGGACGGCCAGTCCTTCTTCATGAATATCGTCGCCTGCGGGTTCTCGTTATACCGCTCACAAATCTCATACCCGTGACGCTCGTAAAAGCGAACCGCCGGCGTCAGATCATCCTTCGAATCCAGATACAGCGTCCGATACCCGAACCCCCGCGCATACTCTTCCAGCGCCTCTAGCAACTGCGCGGCAATACCCTGCCCGCGACCCTCTGGACGTACATAGAGCCGCTTCACCTCACCGGCCTGCGGAAACTGCGGCAATGGCCGCAGAGCAATGCACCCGACGGTCTTCGGCCCTTCGCTCGCCAGCCACAACCCCGAACCCTCCCCGAAGTACTCCCGCGCAAACATCTCCTTGGAATCACGAACCACCACATCCACGGCGTCGTAATACTCCCGAACAATCGTGTAAGCACCTTCGATGCGCTCGAGCCCGACCCGCTCAACGAGAACCAAAGCAGAATCCTCCCGAAGAAACATCGCCCGCGACTAGCGGGAGCGGCCGCGCGAAGCGTCCGCCCGTGCGGCCGGCACCGACCGACGGAAGCGTCCAAAATAGCCAGCACACCGAGAGCGCGATCACCCGGACGGTCAGTCCCCTCAACGGCCAGTGGCTCGTTCGATCGCGCGCACCACGGCCTGAGCCTTGTTCAAGCTCTCCTCATATTCTCGCTCTGGAACCGAATCCGCCACAATCCCCGCGCCCGCCTGAATATGCCCCTGCTTCCCGCGCATCAGCAGCGTCCTGATCGCGATGCACGACGTGAGGTTCCCCGAAAAATCCGCGTACAGCACGCTGCCACCGTAGATCCCGCGTCGCGTCGGCTCCAGTTCTTCAATAATCTCCATCGCACGAATCTTCGGCGCGCCGCTCAGAGTCCCCGCCGGAAAACACGCCCGGAAGGCATCCACTGCCGTCAGCCCCTCGCGCAGCCGCCCTTCAATCGTGCTCACCAGATGCATCACATGCGAGTAGCGCTCAATAAACATCAGGTCCTTCACCTTCACCGACCCATACTCGCTCACCCGCCCCACATCATTGCGGCCCAGGTCCACCAGCATTACATGCTCGGCACGTTCCTTCTCGTCATGCAGCAGCCGTTCTTCCAGTTGCGCATCTTCTTCTTCATTCGCGCCCCGCGGTAGCGTCCCCGCAATCGGCCGATACTCCACCTTCCGCCCCTGCACCCTTACTAATAATTCCGGAGACGAACCCACAATATGCGTATCCGCCGCCTTCTCCAACCCGAACCGCAGAAAATAGAGATACGGCGATGGATTCACAATCCGCAGCGCCCGGTACACCTCAAAAGGATCCACCTCCGGCTTCACATCGAACCGCTGCGACACCACCACCTGAAAAATATCGCCCGCCGCAATGTACTCCTTCGACCGCTCGACAGCCTTCAGGAAGTCCTTCTTCTTCATCCGCGGCTCAATTTTCAGCTTGCCCGCAACCTTCTTTCGCTTCGTCACCGGCAGCGGACGCGCCAGTCGCCGCTCCAGACTCGCCAGCCGCTTCACCGCGTCCTCATACGCCGCCTGTGGCTTCTGCTTCCGCACATCGGCCGTCACAATCAGCAGAATTTCTTTCTTCACGTGATCGAACGCCAGTACCTCGTCAAAAAACATCAGGCATGCGTCCGGCAATCCCAAATCATCCACCGTCTGGTCCGGAAGCTTCTCAATCTGCCGCACCACATCGTAGGCAAAAAATCCCACAGCGCCCGCCGTAAAAGGAGGCAGCCCGCTCACCCGCGCCGGCGAATGCCCTTCAATCGCCTCCTTCCAAAGCGAAAAAATATTTCCCTCGCTCGTCCGCGTCCCAACTTTTCCGGTCTTTCCCTTCTCGGTAATCTCCATCTGCGTTCCGCGCGCCATAATCCGCCGGTACGGCCGAACCCCGATGAACGTGTACCGCCCCACATTCTCGCCGCCCTCCACCGACTCCAGCATGAAGCACTCCGGCTCATCCGCCGCCAGCCGCAAAAACGCCGTCACCGGAGTCTCCACATCCGCCGTAAGCGTGCGATAAACCGGAACCAGAGTGTGCGCGCGAGCCAGCTTCAAAAACTCAGCGCGCGCAGGAAGTCCATTCGTCTCGACTCGCATAATGTACTCATCATGGTAAATCCTGCCTCCGGGCTCTGGATGGTCGGTATGAGCTGGAATCCTTTTCCGAAACATGACGACGAAATCTGGAGCAGTAGACGCCTGTCATCCAGAAGAGTCCAATATCCAGGAGAGCCCAATGCAGCGAAAATTACTCAATGTGACCTTCGCTTTGATTGTTGCCCTGAACGCAATCTGGCAGGCGCAAGCACAGTCCGCCCAAACGCCCTACCCCGAAATGGCCCCTATCAGTCAATACCTCATCGCTGACCCGAATGCTGAGATTGCTCTAGCCCGCAGCGCCGCCCCTCCATCCATCTCAGACCACGCAGAAATCCTGGTCATGGGCCGGTATGGTTATGAAACAGCCGTGAAGGGAACAAACGGCTTTGTTTGCATGGTGGAACGTTCGTGGACAAAGGGCATCGATGATTCAGAGTTCTGGAATCCCAAAGTCCGGGCACCCTTCTGCGTAAACGCCGCAGCCGCGCGGTCCTATCTTCCCATCACCGTCATGAAGACCAGGTTGATACTCGCCGGCGAATCGAAAACGCAAATGGCCAACGCAATCCAAGCCGCCTTCGACCAGAAAAAAATTCCGCCAATCGAACCTGGAGCCATGTGCTACATGATGTCGAAACACGGCTATCTCAACGATGCCGTTACGCACTGGCATCCCCACTTGATGTTTTTTACTCCAACAACGGAGGCTGAAGCCTGGGGCGCAAACTTACCAGGTTCACCCCTCCTTGCAATCAAGGACGCCCCAAACCGAATGACTATATTTCTTATTCCTGTTGCCAAATGGTCCGACGGTACGCCCGATTCCAACCCGATAAATTAATCCTTGCTTCGGGCAGAACATGAGGAAAGCCCATAGTGCAGGTCTGCTTTTGCTGATTAGGAGATATCCGTGCCCACCGCGTGCAATCCACTTCGTTCATGTAAGTCTCCTTTCCGGCACGCTCTGGCGGCAATTCTTGCCCTCGGATTGCTCACCGTCGCCGTCGTCGCCTGGGCTGCATCCACAAGCGCCGGCAGCGGACCAGCCGCCGACGTAGACCCTTTGGTTGGAACCGGCCACGGTCCCGGCGATAGCGAAAATCTCTTCCCGGGAGCCGCCCTTCCCTTCGGCATGGTGCAGCTTAGCCCGGACACCGAAGACCACGGCTACGGCTATCACTACTATCAGGACACCATCCACGGCTTCAGCATGACGCATATGAGCGGCGTCGGATGCGCGAATGAAGGCGAGATCTTCTTCACTCCAACCACCGGACCCGTCCAGACCCAGGTGGCCGATTTCCAGTCGCCGTATTCCCACAGTCAGGAATCCGCCGCGCCCGGGTATTACCAGGTGCAGTTGTCGCGCTGGAACGTCGATGCTGAGCTCACCGCAACCGATCGCACCGGCATGGCAAAATTCACCTTCCCCGCCGGAAAAGCGGCAAACATCCTGGTCCCCATCAGCCACACGCTCAACAACACCACGGCTGCCTATGTCCGCGTAGTCGGCGATCGCCAGATCGACGGCTACGTCGAGAATCAAGCCTTCTGCGGCAACAAGCAGACCTATAAGGTCTACTTTGTCATGACCTTCAGCCGCCCGTTTTCCAGCTTCGGAACCTGGAATAGAACCGGGAATGGCAATCAAACCGCGCAATCCGCAAGAGTCGACGCTGACGGTCGCACGGCAATCCAAACCAGCCACGCCCAATGGATCGGCGCATATGCCACCTGGCCCGCCTCTGCCAATCCGCAGCCTATCACTGCAAAAATCGGCATCTCCTACGTCGACGCAGCCGGAGCCGAGAATAATCTGAAAACCGAATCCTCCGGAAGGGATTTCTCCCAAATCCGTCAGCAGGCCACAGCAGCATGGAACCAGGCCCTCGCTGTCATCGATGTCTCTGGAGGCACCCCGCAGAATCGCCGCGTCTTTTACACCGCGCTCTATCACAGCCTCATGATGCCCAGCATCATCAGCGACGCCGACAGACGCTATCTCGGCTTCGATGATCAGATCCATCGCGTTGCCAAAGGGCATCTGATCTACGGCAACTACTCAGGCTGGGACATCTACCGCAGCGAAATGCCCTTGCTCGCACTGATTAAGCCGCAGCGCATGCAGGATATGGCTCAGTCCATCGTGCTCATGTACCAACAGGGCGGCTGGATCGGCCGCTGGCCGCAGATCAATCGCTACACCAACGTAATGGCTGGCAGTCCGCTCACCACCATCCTCGCAATGGACTGGCTCGACGGCCTGCATGGATTCGATATCAACAGCGCATGGCAGGGAATGTTCCGCGACGCCACCCAGGCCCCTCCACCAGGCAAGCCTTACGCGGGACAGACCGGCATCGAATACATCAACCAGATCCACTACGTCCCCAATGACAAAGTCAGTTACGGCTCCGTCTCCCAAATTCAGGAAGACGGCATCGCCTATGCCTCCCTCTATCGGTTGGCAGCAGCTCTCGGCAAGGCAGACGACGCGAAAACCCTCTATCAGCGCGCCCTCTATTACCGTAACGTCTTCAACCCTCAAGACCATTTCTTCCGCCCGCGCAATGCTGACGGCCAATGGGTCACGCCCTTCAACCCCGCGCAAAGCGAACACGGCTTCATCGAAGGTTCAGGCTGGCATTATCAGTGGCTCGCGCCCTGGGATATGTCCTGGCTCATCCACGCAGTTGGCCCCGATCTCTTCAACAGCCGCCTGACCGAATTCTTCAACTACAAAAAGCCGGGATGGTACGGCCAGTACTACAACCCCTACAACGAAACAGATCTCGAAGCACCCTTCGAGTTCAACTTCTCCGGCAAGCCCTGGGAAAGCCAGCGCGTAGTCCGCCGCGTGCTTTCCGAGAATTACACCGATACACCCGACGGCATACCCGGCAACGATGATTGCGGCGAAATGTCCTCATGGGCCGTCATGAGCATGATGGGAATCTATTCCGTCGATCCAGCCAGCCTCGCCTACGAGCTCGTCAGCCCTGTCTTCACCAGCATCGACATCCATCTGCAGGCTCCGTATGCGGGCAAGACATTCACCATCGAAACCTCACCCGATCCGACAGTCAATCCATACATTCAAAGCGTGCAGTTGAACGGTCGGACTCACGCGCTCAATTGGATCTCGTTCCCTGACCTGACTGCCGGCGGCACATTACACTTAGCGCTCGGCCCCAGCCCCAACCAATCCTGGGGTTCTGCTGCCGGGGATGCTCCGCCGTCACTAAGCCAGGCAAAACAGTAAATTCCGGAATCCTGGAAAGACCGGGAGAGGGAAAAAGCTACGACGTGCCATTCCCTGTTCGCGAGCCTATACATGCAGGGACAGACCCGACCGTCGCCATCAAAATGGAGCCGAAGGCGCGTGTGCCCGAGAGCCTGCCCTGAGCGAAGCCGAGGGGGCGATCACTTACTCCGTGCGCAGCACCTTCATCGGCTCCGTCGAAGCCGCGCGCAGCGCGGGCAGATAACACGCCAGCAGAGCCGCAGCCATCAGCACCGCGCCCACCGCAAGGAACGCGCGAAAGTCCATCGCGCTTACGTCATAAAGGCTGCTCTGCATCGCGCGCCCAATAAAATACGCGCCAATCAGTCCCGCGCCCAGCCCGATCACCGCCAGCAGCAGGCCCTCGCGCACAATCAGCCCCACTACGCGGCCACGCGTTGCACCTAGCGCCATGCGCAGCGCAATCTCATGCGTGCGTTGCTGGACTGAGAAGGTCATCACTCCATAAATTCCCACCGCCGCCAGCAGCAGCGCAATCGCCGCAAACGTCGCAAACAGAATCAGAGTGAACCGGTCTCCCGACAGCATTTCGTCGTGCACCTGTTCCATCGTCCGCGGCGAATCCAGCGCAACGATTGGGTCCACCGAATGCACCGCCGCCGCAATGCTCTTTGTCATCGCTCCCGGGTCCTCCGCCGTCCGCACCCCAATCCCCACGCCAGGCCAGGGAATTTGCCAGAAGGGAATCTCGATCTCCGCCTGCTGCTCACGCAGGTCCTGGCGCACATTGTGATACACCCCCACAATCTGCCACTCAATCGGAGGCCCCAGCTTCGTCACTCCCGGAATCAACTGCTCCACCACCACCCGTTGCTGCAGAGGATCCTTGCCCTTCAGGAATTTCTGCACAAACTCCTCGTTCACCATCGCCACCTTCACGCTCGATGCCGTGTCCTGATCGGTAAACTCGCGCCCCTTCAGCAACTTGATCCCAAAGGTCTTGAAGAAACCCGGAGTCACCAGGCCGAAACCTGCCGCCGGTCGCTGCGAAGGATCGGTGTACGTCTGGCCGCCAGCAATCGTAAACGGCATCCCAAATCCCGCTCCCTCCAGCGGCAGTCCCGTCTCCGCAGACACCGACTCCACTCCTGGAACCGCCCCAATCGCCCCCAGCATCTGCCGGTAGTACGCAACAATCTTCGCTGGGTCCTTCGACCGCGAATCAGGCGGCACAATGGAAAACGTAAGAATATGGTCCGTCCGCACCCCCAGGTCTATGCGAGTCAAATTCCAGAAGCTGTGAATCGCCAGACCCGCGCCCGCCAGCAGTGCCAGCGCCAAAGCAAACTCGCCAATCACCAGCCCGCGCCGCACCCGGTTGCTCCCTAGCCCCATTCCCGATCGGCCACCCTCCTTCAGCGCCTCCGCCGGATCAATTCGCGAAGCGGACCACGCCGGAATGCAACCGAACAGCAGCCCTGCCAGCATCGTCGCGCCCAGCGTGAACAGCAGAATCGGGATATTCAAACTCAGATCCGCCTCGCTCGACAGCGTATTCGGAGGCATCACCGCAATCAGCCCGCGCAGCATCGCGTAGCCCACCCCCACACCCAGTGCGCCGCCCGCCAGCGCGAGCATCAGGCTCTCAGTCAACAGTTGCCCAAAAATCGTCCCTGCGCTCGCGCCTAGTGACGACCGCACCGCCATCTCCTTGTGCGGCGCCATGCTCCGCGCCAGCAGCAGGTTGGCCACATTCACGCACGCAATCAGCAGCACAAACGCCACCGCGCCCAGCAGCATCCACAGCGTTCGAATCTCCTCCTTGGGAAGAAAATCATTTCGCAGAGGTTCAACAAACGCGCCCCAGCCCTTATCGCTCCTCGGATACGCCTGCGCAATATGCGCCGTCACCGCATTCATGTCCGCCTGCGCCTGCTGCTGCGTCACGCCTGGCTTCAACCGCCCCATCACCAGCAGCCAGTGAAAGTCGTGATTCAACTGCTCCGGCTTGAAAGCCAGCGGAACCGCAATGTCGCCGTCCTGGCGGTCAGTCACCCCCGGCGGCAATACCCCCACCACGGTGTAAGGCTCGCCGTTCAGTTGCAATGTAGTTCCCACAATGTGCGGGTTCGATCCCAGCCGCTTCCAGAACTTGTGAACCAGAATCACTTCATGGTCCCGCCCCGGCTGCCCTTCCTCAGGTCGGAAATACCGCCCCAGAAACATCGGCAGACCCATCATCCGGTAAAAGCCCGGAGTCACAATGTGCGCCTGCACCTTATTCGGCTGTTCCGCGGTCGACATGTTAAAGTCGCCGCCTGTAAACGCATTCAGATCCTCGAAGGTCGAGTTCTGGTTCTTCCAGTCGAGGAAATCGCCCGCCGCAACTACATTGTGGTAGGTCTGAATCTTCGACCACACCATCATGAGCTGGTTTGCCTTGGGATACGGCAGCGGCTGCAGCATCGTCGCATAATCCACCGTAAAGATCGCCGTATTCGCGCCCACACCCAGGGCCAGCGTCAATAACACCGTCAGCGTTATCCCCGGATTCCGCAGCAGCATCCGCCAGCTGAACCGCAGGTTGCGAAGCAGATTCGACATCACTCGCCCTCCAGTCAACGGACGCAGCAGCAATTGGAACCGTTTATATCAATAAATTCACAAGAAGGTTTCAAATTGGCACGGAATTACCAACTTGATTCCCAAATACCGAATCCCCCATAAAGGGTGCGGGGAATGTCCCTTGCCACCCCCTATTCGCAGGCCTATACTCGATGAGTTTGGCCGAAATCTGCTTTTTTAAGGCACGGCCCACCAAGGAGCAACGCACTTTTATGGCAACCATCACTCTCGAGCAGGAGATCAACCCCTGGGAAGCGCAGGCTGCTCGATTCGATTTCGCCGCGCATAAACTCAACCTCGACGAAGGCCTCTGGAAGGTCCTCCGTTATCCCTCCCGCGAGATCATCGTCCACTTTCCCGTCTCCATGGACGATGGCCGCATCGAGGTCTTCACCGGCTTCCGTGTCCAGCACTCCCAGGCCCGCGGCCCCGGCAAGGGCGGCATCCGCTACGCACCCGACGTCAACCTCGACGAGGTCCGCGCCCTCGCCAGCTGGATGACCTGGAAGTGCGCCGTCGTCAACATCCCCTTCGGCGGAGCCAAGGGCGGCGTCATCTGCGATCCCAAAAAAATGTCACAGGGCGAACTCGAGCGCATGACCCGCCGCTACACCGCGGAAATCATCGAATTCATCGGCCCGGAAAAGGACGTCCCCGCTCCCGACGTCAATACCAACGAGCAAACCATGGCCTGGATCATGGACACCTACTCCATGCACATGCGCCAGACGGTCACCAGCGTGGTCACCGGCAAGCCCATCAACATCGGCGGATCGCGCGGCCGCCGCGAAGCCACCGGCCGCGGCGTCAGCATCGTCTGCGACCAGGCTCTCAAGCATCTTGGTATCCAGCGCAACGGATGCCGCGTCATCATACAGGGCTTCGGCAACGTCGGCTCCAACGCCGCCATGCTCATGCAGGAGAAGGGCTACAAGATCATCGGCATCGTCGAGTACGACGGAGCCCTCTTCAACCCCAACGGCATCGATGTCTTCGGTCTCATCGACCATCGTCAGCGCAACGGCTCTGTGCTCGGGTTCAAAGGTGCCGAGGCCGCCGATCCCGAGCAGGTCTTCACCTCGCCCTGCGAAATCCTCATCCCCGCCGCCACCGAGAATGTCATCACCAGCCGCAACGCCGAGCGCATCCGTGCAAAGATCGTCTGCGAAGGCGCCAACGGCCCCACCACCGCCGTTGCCGATGAAGTCCTCGCCGACAAGCGCGTCTTCATCATCCCCGACATCCTCGCCAACGCCGGAGGTGTCACCGCCTCCTACTTCGAGTGGGTGCAGGACCGTCAGGGCTACTTCTGGAAAGAAGCCATGGTCAACGAGCAGCTCGAAAGCATCCTCACCGAAAGCTTCGAGGATGTGGTCCGCTACTCCGAAGCCCACGGCGTCAACAACCGCATCGCCGCCTACATGCTCGCCATCGACCGCGTAGCCTTCAACATCAAACAGCGCGGCCTCTATGCATAAGTCGTAGCGAGGTGGACCTGGATCGGATCAATCCCGCGTTCAGATCCCGGCCACCTCATCACTCCCCGACTATAGCGGCTCTCCAGTTGGTGAAGAACGAACGCAATGCCCTGGAGTGGCTTTTCCTTAAGAAAAAGCCCTCTGCATATCGCTGGCAACTCCACAGAAACTGGAGAACCGCCTTAAAGCGAGGGCCAAAGGCCCGTGTGCCCGCGACGGCCAGTCACCTGACCTGCCATCCCACTCCCGCCGTGGCCATCACCATCTGGCCCTCGACCGCGCCTGAAATATCCGCCGCCATCGTAGGAAACGCCGCCTTCAGCGCGTCCGTCTTGGCCCACACCGGAACATCCTCCATCGTCGCGTGATAGTTCACCGTCGTCTCCAGCACGCCGTCTTTCTTTACCGGAGCCGAGAACCCATCCACGCTCGTCACCACCTTATGCCCGTAGCAAAACCGCGGCGCAACCCGCTCACCTAGCGGAGACAGAGAATACCGCTCCACATGCATGCCCAGGTCGGCGACTTCGGTGAGCAGGCCCGCGTCCTTCATCGCATCGAACTGCTTCACCTTTTCCTTAGCCCCCGGCGCCGGACTCACCTCATACGGGAAGCTCTGCCCCGCCGGAAACAGGCATTCATTGTGGCCCTCGAAATAAGCGTTCAGCCCCTTCTCCAACTTCGCGTTCGTCGGAGTCAATTCGGAAGTGCATCCCGCCGCCCACACGCCTACACAAGCCACCGCCATCCACTTCACCATCCAGACTCTCTTCATCGATTCACTTTCTCCCTGCCGGCCATCCGTCGCCAGTCACCCGCCATAAGACGCGCAATACCCCAAAACGGCAGCTTTCAACAGGAATTCAACGTCCGGCCCATCATCGCGAAACCAGCCCTGCCAGTCCAGTGCAATAATGGCCTTAAGGTCCCAACCGCATCCTCGCGCCGGACCCCGCCGAGCGCACCGTGAATCTGCCCAATTCCATCACCGTAAGCCGGATCGCCGCGGTGCCCATCCTCATCTGGATGCTCTCGCCGTACTTCCCGCACGGCAGCTTTTACGGCGAGCAGGAAATCATCACCTGCCTCTTCTTCATCCTGCTCTCCATCTCTGACGGAGTCGACGGCTACCTCGCCCGCAGCCGCGGCCAGATCACCACCATGGGCATGCTCCTCGACCCGCTCGCCGACAAGCTCCTCATCACCGCCGCCTACATCTGTCTCGTCCAGTACAACCCGAACGTCGTCAAAGCCTGGATCGTCGTCGTCGTCATCGGACGCGAGTTCCTCGTCACCGGTCTCCGCTCCATCGCCTCCAGCGAAGGCTTCACCATTGAAGCCAGCGACGTAGGCAAACTGAAGACCGTCATCCAGATCGTCTCCGTAGTCGTCACCATCCTCGATCACGGCTGGCACGTATGGCGCATCGGGTGGTTCATCCTCCCCATCCACCTCATCGCCGTCGTCGGCATCTACTACATGGCCGCAGTCTCCACCGTCTCTGCCATCGACTACTTTGTAGCCTTCTGGCGTCGCGTAGAACACGCCTCCACCGGCAGCCGCAAACGCGACAACGCATTCATCCTCTCCCGCCGCAAAAACGTAACCAGCTAGGCAGCCACGGTGGCCTCGATGTCATTCTGAGCAAAGCGAAGAATCTGCGGCTTCTATCGAGTTGCCGCGCGCCCCCTGTCTCGCTTTTTGAGACATGGGAGAGTTCGAACTCATCCATATCGTATCTCCTGCCTCGCGCCAGCGCTGCAGTCATCGCCCAGGCTGCCTCACCACCACGGTACACATTTTGCCCGACACCCCAAAGACGATACCATCCTTGCGTGCAAAAAAAATTGGCGATCGCTGCGCGCGGCAGCGAAGGCCCACACCACACCTGAAAGGATGACTCCGCCCGTGAATCCGCTGCGCCATATCTCTTGTGGTACTTTTCTCATTGCTCTCTTTGTGACGACTTCGACTGCAATAGCTCAAACGCCTCCCCGAGATCTGCACTGGACCGGAAGCTGGGCGTCTTCGCAGATGGCCGAGACCTTCTACTCATCCACCACTGCCTTCACTGATGTGACCGTCCGCGAAATCGTGCACCTCTCGCGTGGTGGCCAATATGTGCGCGTGCGTCTGTCGAACGTCTTCGGCGTCCAACCTCTGCAAATCTCCGCCGTCCACCTTGCCGATGCGTCTGCAACCGACTCCTCGCAGATTGTCGAAGGAACCGATACGCCCGTAACGTTTCAAGGCAAACCCAGCGTCATGATTCCGCCCGGCGCCGCTTATGTCTCCGACCCCGTGAGCTTCCATGCCGCACCGCTCTCAAACCTCGCGATCAGCTTTCATCTCGATCAACCCGCCATGCCGGAGACGATTCACGACAACTCCAACCAGATCACCTTCATCGCGCATGGCGACCAGGTCGCAGCGCCCGAGTTGACCAGTGCGCGCACCGAGCTGCACTGGTACTGGCTCTCAGGCGTCGAGGTCGGCGCTCCGCAGCCGGGAAGCTGCGTCGTGGCCTTTGGCGACTCCATCACCGACGGCTGGCAGTCGACCGTGAACGCAAATAACCGCTGGCCCGACGATCTCGCCGCACGCCTGCAGGCGAATCCCGCCACCAGCAATGTCTGCGTGCTCAACGAAGGCATCGGCGGCAATCGCGTCTTGCTCGACGGAACCGGCCCCAACGCCATGGCCCGCTTCGACCGCGATGTGCTTGCACAGCCCGGCGTAAAGTATGTGTTCGTGCTCGAAGCCATCAATGACATCGGGCATCTGGCCGACCAATACAATGTCAGCCAGGCTGACCAGGACGCGCTGTACGACCACCTCATTGCGGGATATCAACAGATGATCGACCAGGCCCACGCCCACGGCATCACCATCATCGGCGCAACGCTAACGCCGTTCCGCGGCTGCGGCTACTACACCGTTCAGGGCGCGGAGTTTGAAGCGCTTCGACAAAAGATCAATACCTGGATTCGCACACCCGGGCACTTCGACGCTTATGTTGACTTCGACAAGATAACGCGGGACCCGGCCCATCCGGACCGCTTCCTGCCCGCCTACGATTCCGGTGACCATCTGCATCCAGGTCCAGCCGGGTACAAGGCGATGGCAGACGCAATCAACCTGCAATGGTTCCAAAAATAAATCCGGAGCACACACAACGCCGCCCCACACAGCAAGGTGGTGCCTGTTATGCCGCAACCGCTCCAGCGGCCTGCGAATCGCTATTCGTGTCCCTCGCAATCGCATCCGCAACCACCCACGCCGCGCCCGCCATAGCTAGATTGATCGAATTTGCCGACCACATCAAGTGCATGTGCGGAAGCTCAACCAGTCTCGGCAGCCATCCCAAAATCCCAAATCCCACAATCATCGCCGTGAGCAGCCGCGCCGCCAGCCCCGCCAGAATCCCCGACAGAATCGCCGCAGCCGCCAGCCAAAAACACACGCCGGTCACGACCACCCAGAACATCTGCCCCGGAGGAATCCACTTCGGAACAAACGCTGCGGCCCCCGCACGATAAACAAAGTGGACCACCCCGAAGGAGATCGGACATATCCCATACACTCTGCTGATCCACGTCCGCCGCCGCGACCATGCCGAATCAGCCGGCGCAGCCCATGCAAACACAACCATCCCTGCAATCACCAGCGACAGCTCTTCAAAAACATTCCCCCACCCGTCATACACCCGCGGAACCCGTACACCCTGCACCACCCACAGCAACGTAAAAATCGCATACAGCCCCGTCAGCATCGCCGCCCCAGTCCGTCGTGTTCGCGGCCATGCAATCATCACCCCCGCGGCAATCTCGTAAACCGCCGCGACAATCGCCAGCACCTCACGGCCAGGAACACGCGGCCCTACCCTCTGCCAGCTCACCGCAAAGTCGCGCCACACCAACCCGCTTGCGCCAAGCGCAAGCGCACCAGCTCCATACACGTAAACGCCAAGATTCGACACCCACTTGCGCTCGCCCATCAGCCCTCCCGCAAATCGCGCGGCCCCACCTCGGTCCCCGCCAGCCCCTAAGTCTACTGCCTGCCCACACCCGCCGTAGCGCACAAATGGATAACTTCTCACGCAAGTTCCGGAGTGTTTCCGCACCTCCAAAATGGCATCCTCAATCCAATAGGAGCGATACCATAATGACCAGCGCCATGCCCTTACCTCATCCCACACCCGACGAAGCCTGGACCCTCATCCAGACCCGCGACCCGCGCGCCGACGGGCAGCTCTTCTACGGAGTCCGCACTACCCGCATCTTCTGCCGCCCTTCCTGCGCTAGCCGCCGCCCCGGCCGCCACAACGTCGAATTCTTCTCCGACCTCATCAACGCTCTCCGCGCCGGATACCGCCCCTGCAAACGCTGCAACCCCGCCGGAATCTATCAGGAAGCGCAAATTGTCCAGACCCTCTGCGCCCACCTCAACCAGAACCACGACCGCCCGGTAAAGCTCGCCGAACTCGCCCGCATCGCTCGCCTCTCGTCGTTCACAGTGCAACGGCTTTTCCAGCGCGTCCTCGGCATCAGCCCCAGCCAATATCAATCCCACAAGCGCGCCGACTCCTTCCGAGCCAGCCTCGCCCAATCCAGCACCCGCATCACCGATGCCATCTACGACGCCGGGTACTCCAGCCCCTCTCGCGCCTACTCCGGCAAGCAACTCGGCATGAAGCCTCGGGACTACCGCAATCGCGGACTTGGCCTCGCCATCGGCTACACCATCGGCAAGTCTGCCTTAGGCCAACTCCTCATCGCCGCCACAGAAGAAGGCCTCTGCGCCGTAATCCTTACCACCACCAAAGAAGGAGCCGTAGTCCAGCTCCAGCAACAATTCCCCGCCGCCAACCTCAAACAAAGTCCTGAACTAACCCCCATGCTCAATCAGGTCCTCTCGCAGCTCACCGAACATCCCGCCGCGCTAGACCTGCCTCTCGACCTCCGCGCCACCGCCTTCCAGATGCGCGTCTGGCAAACCCTCCGCGCCATCCCGCGCGGAGAAACCCGAACCTACGCTCAGCTCGCCCGCGAAATCGGACAGCCCACCGCAGTGCGCGCCGTAGCCCGAGCCTGCGCCACCAATCCCGCGGTCATCGTCGTCCCCTGCCACCGCGTCATCGGCAGCAACGGCAAACTCACCGGATACCGCTGGGGCATTGACCGCAAGCAAAAGCTTCTTGAAATAGAAAGCGCACCCGAAGCGCATCCGCCATTCGATTAAGGCAGTCTAGGCGCGTTGAAGAGGACTGCCCGATCGCCTTCGCACGTGTCCTTTCACATATTTGCAGACCTCTTCGACCACCCGAAGACAGCCGACCGTAGCATCCGCAATCCGCCCTTTAGCAGGGCAAAAGAATCTTGCGTCTTTTTCAACCCCCTGTTTCGTCTCTAGCTGCAGAGGTTCGCGCGGGCAGCTCTTCCAGAGATCCCCCGGTTCGTTCCTCCATACAAGAAACCCCGGCGGTTCGTGGGTCCGCTGGGGTTTCTTTTGTCTCGAAGCGCTTGCTCAGCGAGCGAAAGGGCTGGGAAATCCCCCAGCCCTTTCGCCTTATAGCTTGCCGCAGACCGAACCTCAGCTGCTCGTTACGCTATCATCGTGTTTGCATGCGCCTGCGCCTGTCCCTTGGTCAGCCGATGCACAAAATGATACGGAGGCCATGGGCCCGAAAGCTGCATCTGGCAATCCTTCAGCGTCACGCTCGCGCTCGAGTACTTGTTCTGGTATCGCTCCACGCACTTGTGATCGATCAGATGGGCAATATCCAGCAGCATCTTGCCCGTCTCCGTCCGCTTGCACGTGATTTCCTCCGCCAGCGGAGCAAACATCCGGTGCATTTGCACGGAAACCGCCCGAGCCTTGGTCTGTCGCTCCCTTTGCAAAGATGCGCTCTCCCGAAGGTTCGTCAGGTACTCGCGCCCCACCGTCCCCGCATCCGGAATCGCCCTGCGGATCTGCTCTCTGCAGCAGTCGTCCAGCGTAACCTTCAGATGCATCTCCGCCTTGCCGCGCAATCGGTCGATATTGGTCACAAACTGACGCTGGTTCGACCGGATCGATCGCCGTAGCGCCTCGTCGTCGGCGAATACCGTCCCAAACCGGAACGGCAACACCGTCGATGTCTTGAAACAATCCGCAATTACCCTTGCATGGTCCATCGCGGCTTTCTGATTCAGGGGGTCTAAAGGAGAGTGTTCGCTGACGATAACTGCTAAATCACTGGCTGGATACAAAAAGACTTGGTTGCCTTGAATTCCGGCAACCGATTCAAGCGGGATGGGTTTACGGTGACGAAGAAGTTCTGGAAACGATTGCTTTTCACTGATGCAGTAGGCGTACCATGCCATAAAAATTGCTCCGCGCAGGCTGAATTTTGGAGTGATACATCGGCGTTTCAACAAGCGTTAACTGCATGTCTTGGTCGTGGCGTCGTTGGGGGACCGCATTGCTACTAACTGCCACGTATGCTAGCCCCGTGCATCAACAACTGGCAACAGCTGCAGGCGCATCTCCAGCAAAGTGAGCGCAACTATTCAAATTCATTTTGACAAGACAACAATTTACTTTGATATAGACAATAAATCGCCGCAACCCCCAAGAACCAGCAGCGAACGGTAGCTAGTCCACAGCCGGCGGCTGCGCTCTAATCTCAGGTTAGTCGGATTTTCGGTGCAATCTTGCCCAAAACGGAACCCGCATCGTCCCAGTACTCATGGCGGACACCACGATCGAGACCCTCTCTAGAGGTGTCCGTGCATCAGTAGCACCGCAACCATAATCAACAACACAACCAGCAGAGCGCCTAGCCCAATCCCCACCCACTTCACCAGTTGTGCCGTCGATTGCACAGTCTCCGCCAGGTTATCGTGGTCCGGTGAATTCATTGATTCGCGAAGCCGTGCCAGTTGGTCCTCCACCCGTTTCAACTGGAGAGAGTGGTCCTGAACCGCCGTCTTGATCTCGTACTGTACCAGTCGGATGCCTGCCACTTCGTGCCGCACCTCCTGAACCAGCCCAACGCCCTGTTCACCGCTCGCACCGCTTTCAAGCATTGGCAGTGCGCGCGCCAGCCAGGGCAGCACCGCTCCCAGCCGAAGCAGCGTCTTCCAGGCCGCATTCCATCCCTCCGGCCGCGCCCCCAGGCCCTTTAGCTCTCCCGGCCCCGAATACATCCTCTCTTCCGTGAAATGCTTCTCCTGCTCCCGGAATGCCTGGTCTTGGAAGATGTCATCTCTGGCCGCAGCCTCTGCCGATGTTGGCTCTCGCCAGACACCGCCGTGCTTCCATACATCTTCCTTCGCAAAAACGCTCTCCACTGCCCCAGCGGCCTGTGATTCCTTTGACTGGCCCGGCTCCGGAACTGAAACTGCAGCCGCGTTCGCCGACATCTCCCAGGGCTGCACATGTTCTGCCTCTGGAGAAGCATCCTCGCCCAGCTCCGTCTGAGTGGAAGCGTCCACCGTCGCCATCGGTTCAGCAACCGCCTCAGCCCCCAAAGCCTCGAACGGAACGCTATCCTGTTCCACCGGGTCATGCGTCGCCGCAGCTTCTTCCGGCTGGACCTCAACGCTCTCTGGCGCGGATTCCTCATGCAGCGCAACCGCTTCCTGTTGATCCGGCTCCTCGGCAACTTCATCCGCCTGAGCCGCGCTCGCCTCCGGCTGCATCTCAGGCGTCGTCTCAGATTCAATCGGAACAGCAATCGCCCCTGTCTCCGCCGCCAGCTCCGGCACCTCAGGCGCCGCTCCGTATGTCAGATCTAGCCCCGTCTCTGGCTCTTGCTCTACCGCCTCGGCGGCATCCGCTTCCGCCACCTGCGGCTCCGCGTAATGTTCCGTCTCGCGTGAGATATCAGCGGGCGTAACAGGATGCTGCGCCTGTTCCAGCCTGCGCAGAATGGCTTCAATGTCGTCCGTTCCAGGTTCCGGCATCTCCAGCGGCGTGTCGCGCGAGATGTCAGCGGCCGTGACCTCCCGCTCAGCCTGCGGCTTCGCCTCCTCGGCTGCAGAAGTTTCCGCTACGGCTTGTGGCAGCGGCTTCAGTTCCTGGCCCTTTGGAACCCAGCACAGGTCCTCCGCCGTAATCTCTTCCGGCGCCGGCTTCACTGCCTGGATCACTGAAATAATCGGCAATACCGGGGGGCCGCACAAATCCTCTGCGGTGAACTCGCTGCCCTTCGCCACCATCCCGTTCGCGGACGCAATATGCTCTGCCCAGTCGTTCTTCGCCGCCGGAGCACGAGGCACGTCCGAAATCGCGACCACGGATCCTCCTGCCTCGACCGACCTCGTTTCCGGCTCCAATGCCTTCGTATCCTCGGCTGCTCCGCCGATGCGCGGCTCAATCGGCTTCTTCCCGGAGATCACCTGCATCAGCCAGTCTGTTACGGATTTCTGCGAGGCCGCTTCTAAAGAAGGATCGTGGAATTCGTCTCTCATCGGTTACACCTGCGTTCACTATAGAGGAAGAAACAATAGCCACGGCACCCGGAACAAACCTACGCGTCAGCATGAACAATGATTGCAATGGGCATGAACACGACTTGCGTGCCGCGAAAAAGCTCCTTGAGTCCCGAACAAATTGCGATGCTGCTCAAACGCAGTCAAGGCCCTGGGTATGGCCAGTGTCGATCAAATGCATCAATCCTTCGTTCGCTTCCAGTCAAGACGTGAGACGGTAATTCTACCTGAAAAGCTTCAACTCTTCACAGCCTCTGCCTGTTGCCGTAGTGCATGAATCACCACCCGCAACATCTCCTCCTCGGGAGCAGGCTTACCCGTCCAGATCTCAAACTGCCGTGCACCCTGGTGGACAAACATCTCCACCCCCGTGATCACCGGAAGGCCCTTCTCCCGCGCCATTCGGATGAGCGGCGTTTCCAGCGGGTTGTATACCAGGTCAAACACCAGCCGCGCGTTCAACTCCTTCGGCTCCAGCATACTGACTGGCTTCACGCCTTCCATCCCCGATGGAGTCGCATTAATAATAACGTCAAAGCTCGCCTTGGCCATCTGCTCACGCTTAAAGTTCTTAGCTTTGGCCTGCCGAGCCAGCTTCTGGCCCGTCTCCGCTGTGCGGTTCATCACAAACACCTCGGCGCCCTTGTCTTTCAGGCCGAACACCGCCGCCCGTGCCGCCCCGCCCGCGCCCATGACCAGGATCTTCGCGTCCTTCAATGGCAGCCGCCGCTCCAGCGGACGAACCACAGCCGCAACATCTGTATTGAAGCCGTAGAGCTTTCCCTCTGCTGAGCGCACGACAGTATTGCAGGCGCCCACCTTCTCCGACAGCGGATCCGTCCGTTCCAGGTGCTTCATAATCTCTAGCTTCAGCGGCATCGTCACCGCCAGCCCGCTGATCGGAACCTCGCGCACCAGCGTCAACAGGTCCGTCAGCTTAGCCGCCTGCAGCGCCAGAAATACCCCATTTACCGTCTCCCGCCGGAATGCCGTATTCATCATCAGCGGAGAAAGCGAATGTTTAATAGGATTGCCGGCCACGCCGTAGACCTTCGTGGCTGCATCCAGCTGATCGATACGGTAGGTCTCCTCCAGCGTCCGCGCCGCAATCTGTCCCGGTCCCGTCTCCTCGCCCACCGTCGCCGCGGCAAAGGTGAACGCAGATCCAGCCCGCAAACCCAACACCCGGCTGATGATCCCCTGATCGCCCATCACGATTCCGACCACGCTCGCCAGATCGCGCGTGCGCTCCAGGAAGCGCATCATCGCCACGTTATCGGCCAGGTGCTTAGCCGTTGAAACTACCTTGATAAACTCCGGCTCAAAGGGCTGAATGCGTTCAAAAATCCCATCGAGATCCTTCGTCGCTGCAAAGTCGTGGTAGCTGATGATCAGGGCCGCGCCATGCGCCCGCAGCTTGTCCAGCTGTCCCCTCTTAAGCGCCTCGGCCGTCTGGAGTTCGATGTCCACCAAGTGGAACCCGGCGCTCGCAGCCTTCTCCAGCACCTCCAGCTCCGCCGCAATTGTGCCCTTGAACTTCCCTCCCGTCGAAGCCCGCCGGCACGTCGCAATCGCGGTAACCTCGCTCCGTTCGCTCAGAAACTGCTTCAACTTCGGCAGAGCCAGCAGCGGCTTGGGAAGATAATCCAGTCGAAACTCAAGAAAAGTGTTCTCCCGAACCGCTTCCATGGCCTTTTCGACCATCTCCGCGGGGGTAGCTCCAATAATGGCAACGCAAACTTTTCCGATCCGCGATCGGATAAATTGAGGGGATGAGGGAGTAACAACCCTGTCCTTCGCGGCAGCCGGCTGCTGCGCGTTCTTATCTGTTGCTTTCATGATCGTTTGTTGCTTTCATAACGCAATACTTGCACGACTACAATTGCGGCATCTTAACGGGTGCTGACTCAGGATGCAACCTCTCTTTGGCCAACCCGCAATTATTCACCAATTCGTTGCGGAAAAGTCGCCCGGAACAGTTCGGCCCTATCAAGGCTTCAGGGGATTCAATGTCAAAATAAGGATGTTGAACTCGCCCGTCACCCCGACACACAGACTCGCTCTGTCCCCTCTCCACGAAAATTGACGTGAATCACGAACATAACAAGCAACCTTGGAATCCCGGCAATCTTCTTTACCCAAATACCCCGGAAGGCTCAATCCTGTGACCGAAACCCTGCTGCATCCCTGGACCACAAACCAGATCACAAATCAGACCGTCGCCAGCCTCACCCCACAGGCCCTCGAATCCTGGGTCCACAACCGCCTCGACCGCCACCAGCACGCCATCGACCGACTCCTCGCAGGGGATGGTCCGCGCACGGTTGAAACCACCCTGCGCGCCTATGACGACGCCGTCGCCGAGCTCGCCGCTACCGGTTCTCAGGCCGGACTCCTCGACAGCGTCCATCCTGACAAAGCCATTCGCGACACCGCCCAGGCCCAGGCCCAGAAAATCTCCCAGGTCGCCGTCGAGCTGGCCCTCAACCAGAAGGTCTATCAGGCGCTCAACGAAATCAATGCCGAAGGCGCCGACCCCGCCACCCGCCACTATCTCGACCGAACCCTCCTCCAGTACCGCCTCGCCGGAGTCGACAAGGACGAGCTTACCCGCACACGCCTCAAGGAACTACAGGACAAAGCCACCCTCCTCTCCCTCACCTTCAGCCGCAACGTGCAGGAGGGCGGCAACACCGTCACCATCGACAATCCCGCCGAGCTCGACGGCCTCCCACCCGACTTCCTCGAAGCCCATCAACCCGACCCGGACGGCAAAATCGCCCTCACCACCGACTTCCCCGACTACCTCCCCGTCATGACCTTCGCGAAATCCCACGAACTGCGGAAGCGCATGTTCCTCGCCTACAACACCCGCGCCTTCCCGCAAAACAAGCAGATCCTCCTCGACCTGCTCGCCATCCGCAAAGAGATCGCCCAGCTTCTCGGCTTCTCCAACTGGGCCGACCTCGCCACCGCCGATCAGATGATGGAGTCCGCCGCCAATATGCAGGCATTCCTGGACGAACTCGACGATGCGTCCCGCGTCGGAGCCGAAACCGAGTACGCACTGCTCCTCAATCTCTCCGGTCAGCAGCAAATCGACGCCGCCAGCCGTGGTTACTGGCTCGAGCAGTACCGCCGCTCCGCCTTCGACTTCGACTCTCAGTCCGTCCGCCCCTACTTCCCCTACGACCGCGTCCAGCAGGGAGTCCTCGCTACCGCCGCGCGCCTCTTTCAGGTCGAATTCCGCCCCGCGCCCAACGCCCAGACCTGGCATTCCGACGTCGTCGCCTATGACGTCTACGACCGCGATACCCAAATCGGCCGCTTCTACCTCGACATGCACCCCCGCGAAGGCAAGGACAAGTGGTTCTCCGCCCACCCCCTCATCCCCGGCATCAACAATCACCCCGCAGGCCGCCAGATTCCCGAAGCCGCCCTCATCTGTAATTTCCCCGGCGGCCCAGCCGCGAGCAAGTCCGGCGACCCCGGCCTCATGCAGCACTCCGACGTCGTCACCTACTTCCACGAGTTCGGACACCTCATGCACGCGCTCCTCGGAGGTCAGCAGAACTGGGCTGGAATCAGCGGCATTGCCACCGAAGGCGACTTCGTCGAAGTGCCGTCTCAAATGCTCGAAGAGTTCTTCCGCGACCCCCAGCTCCTCGCCACCTTCGCTCACCACTATGAAACCAGCGAGCCCATCCCCGCCGAGCTGGTCCTGAAAATGAACCGCGCCGGAGCTTTCGGCCGTGCCGACGGCGTCCGCACCCAGCTCTACTACACCACCTGCTCGCTCAAAACCCACACCGAAGACCCTGCAACGCTCGACCTCGACACCCTGTTTGAAAAGCTTTATACCCGCTTCCTCTCCTATCAGTGGATCGAAGGCAACCGCATGTATGCCGCCTTCACCCACCTGGTCGGATACTCATCCAACTACTACACCTACATGTATGACAAGGTGATCGCCCTCGACTTCTTCGCCCAATTCACCAAAACCAACCTCCTCGACGACCCCATCTCCATGAAGTACCGCCGAACCGTCCTCGAACCGGGCGGCTCGCTCCCCGGCAAAGAAATCGTCCTGCGGTTCTTGGGCCGCAGCCAGTCCACGAAAGCCTTCACCAATTGGATAGGAGAAGAGTTTCAGTACACACCCTAGGTCCTCGAATCGGACAAATCTTGGCCGGCACAGGATATAGTTCCCACAGAGCACCGCTCACAGGAGCCTCCTATGCTGTTCTCCGGTACCTGCCGCCTTCGCCCTGCGGCCTTCGTTATCTTCATGCTCTTCGGAACCTTTTCCGTCCTCGCGCTCGAGGCCCAGACGCTCACCGTTCCCACCCAGACCGCGAAAAAGCCGGCCCCGGCCGCGCAGCCACCCACAAACCCCGATGCGCAGATCAACCCCGCAGCCGAGGCCAAAGTCATTGCCAGCCTTGAGGCTCGCAACTTCAACGCCGCTCTTACCGGAGCCAAAGCCATCCTCGCCGACAGTCCCAACAGCCCTAAGGCCAACAAGCTCGTCGGCGTCGTCCTTCTCGACCAGCAGAAACCCGCTCAGGCGCTACCCTATTTCCAAAAAGCACTCCAGCTCGCACCCAACGATCCCACCGTCCACGGCCTCCTGCTTCAGGCCTATGCCCAGTCGGGAGACGATGTCCGCCGCGACGAGCAGCGGGCCATCCTGCGCGGCTACCATAGCGACGGCAAGCATCCCAACTTCGCCCAGATTCCCAGCTTCCTCATCGAGACCATCCCCGTCGGCAACAAGACAGTCCAGGCTTCCGAGTACTACGAGCCCTTCGGACAGTTCCACTTTTACTATCGTTTCAACATCTTCGACGCCAACGAACATCTCGAGGGCTTCATCGCGCTCGAATCCGACGACGCCGATCAGCCCCTGTACGCAAAAGCGCATCCCAAACAAGCCGCCGCCGGAGAACGTCGCTTCTCGCTCGACGGCTATTCAAAAAGCGCCGATGGCCACGTGCTCCAGGCCCTCTACACCTTCTACGACGGCCAACCCAGCTACAACACCGTCCGCGCCCTCGTCATCAAACTCGTGCAGGAAGGAAAGTCGCCGATTTCCGCCACGAAGTAGAATTTTCATTTACCTTTAATTCCTGTTGATCAAAGATACTGGCACATGAACTACAACCTCGCACAGCCGTTCTACGAGTCTGCCTGCAGGCTCCCCGACAGACGCGCAATCTATACGGACGGGAATGCGCTCTCGTATCGTGACGCGCTGCAGCGGGTAAGAACCGTGGCTGGATGGCTGTCGAGCCAGGGCAACGTTCCAAAGCGCGTCGGAATCCTCGCCTCGCGCAGCGCAGAAGCATGCATCGGCATACTCGCCGCAGCGTGGATCGGGGCAACCTATGTTCCCGTCAACCTCGCTCTTCCGGAATTTGGCCTCCTGGAAATTCTGAAGCGGAGCAGCATTGACGCCCTGATCGCGGATGAGGAAGGGTCGCGGCTTCTAAGTCCGTCATTGCTCGCCGCTTGCCCTCCGATGGTGCTCGCGCACCGAAAGCACACATCGGCTAGCTCGTCCGGGTTAGTGGCGGATTATTCCGATCTCACCGAAGCGCCAGCTATCACCACGCCTCGTCCCATGGAGAGCAGCGCGCCCGGATACATCCTGTTCACCTCCGGCAGCACCGGCGTTCCAAAGGGTGTCATCATCCCCGTCGGCGCCGTTGATCACCTCCTCCGTGTCCTCGATTCCAGCCACGCCCTTCGTCCTGATGATCGCGTTGGGGAAACCGCTGCGACCACCTTTGATATTTCCGTCTACAATATGTTCGCTACATGGCGAGCCGGCGCAGCCTTGCACATTCTTTCCGCTCGGCAAATGATGCTCCCATCCCGATTTATCCGTGAGCATCAACTCACCGTATGGTTTTCTGTCCCGTCGGTGGCCACGCTCATGGCCCGCATGAAGCTCCTCCACCCTGAAACATTTCCCACCCTGCGCCAGACTTTTTTTTGTGGAGAGCCACTGCTCGGAAAGGTAGCGGAGGAGTGGCAAAAGGCCGCGCCTGCTTCAACCATCATCAATATGTACGGCCCAACGGAAGCGACCGTGATGTGTACAGGCGAGGACTTCAGTCCCACTTGCGCAATGACACGGGATATCGTCGCCATTGGGCGTCCTTTCTCGGGAATGAAAGCCGCCATCGCCACACCGGAATTAAAGTGGGCTCGGGATGGCGAGAATGGGGAGCTTCTGCTTTGCGGTCCTCAGCTCGCGCTCGGCTATCTCGACGATCCGGAGAAAACCCGATCCAGCTTTGTCGAGATCGATGGCGATCGCTGGTACAGAACCGGAGATCTGTCCCGTCGCGACAGCGACGGCGTCTTTCACTATCTTGGCCGACTCGACAACCAGGTCAAGGTGCTCGGATACCGTGTAGAACTGGAAGACATTGAATGCCACCTGCGCGCGGTTACCGGCTGCGAGTGGCTGGCAGTGATCCCCTGGCCCATTCTCGACGGCAGCGCATTGGGGTTAGTCGCCTTCATCGCGGGATTCGAAGGAACCGCCGAAGAGGCTAGAGCGGCAATGAAGAAGCGCCTTCCTCTTTACATGGTGCCCGCTGCAATTTATTCACTCGCTCAACTACCCATGAACGGTAACGGCAAGGTCGACAGGAAGGCCCTTGCGTCATTAGCTGCGTCGAGCCACCCCCATCACCAAACAGAGCACAGGTCTGCGGCAACATCCGTCGCCACGCACGCCAACGAAGGCGCACCTCCCCAACGTTCAACCAAAGAATGCAGCGCCAAGTCGTCTGAAGTCTAGATTCGGTCTTCGTTGAATCAAAGCTGAATAGAAACTACGAGGACACCGGACTCGCTCTCGGCAGCTTAAGTAAAACGTTTGACTTTAACGCACAGCATTTGACGATCGCCCCTTTCAGAACGTACCATTCCACCTGTTCCGCGGGCTTGGCGTCGGGAAGCCCAAAATCCGAAGGAGAAAGTCCAAACGCTCATGAAGTCCAGAATTTTTTCTAGATCTGCCACCGCGGTCCTTGCGCTATCTGTTCTCTGCGCGTCCGCGCTGCACGCGCAACAGGCTCCGGCCCCGCCCCAGCACCATCCCTGGGATAACAAATCGCTCTCGCCCGATCAGCGCGCCGACATGGTCCAGAAAGAAATGACCCTCGACGAAAAGATTCAGCTCGTACACGGCACCGGCTGGGGAGCCCTCCGCCCCGGCGCGCCCATCCCTCCCGGCGACAACTGGGGAGCCAGCTTTGTGCCCGGCATTCCACGCCTCGGCATCCCCGCCATCAACATGCAGGACTCCGCCGTCGGCGTCCGTCTCTCCGCTCTCATGGGCCGTTACTCCACCCTGTTGCCTTCCGCCCTCGGAGCCGCCTCCAGCTGGGACATCAAGGGCGCGCAGCTCTACGGCGATGTCATCGGACGCGAACTCCGCGACCAGGGCTTCAACATGTCCATCGGCGGAGGCGTCGACATCACCCGCGAACCCCGCAACGGACGCAACTTCGAGTACGCAGGAGAAGACCCGCTTCTCGCCGGAACCATGACCGGAAATCTCATGAAGGGTCTCCAGGCCGAACACATCATGGGCGACATCAAGCACTACGCCTTCAATGATCAGGAAACCGGACGCAACGTGTACAACGCCATCATCGGCAAACGAGCCGCGCGCGAAAGCGACCTCCTCGCCTTCCAGATCGCCATCGGCATCGCCCATCCCGCCGGGGTCATGTGCTCCTACAACCTCGTCAACGGAGACCACTCCTGCGAGAACGATTGGCTGCTCAATGACGTCCTTAAGAAAGACTTCCACTTCCAGGGCTGGGTTCTCTCCGACTGGGGCGGCACGCACTCCACCGTCAAGGCCGCGCTCGCCGGTCTCGATCAGGAGATGCCCGGCGATGAATACTTCGGCCCGGCACTCAAGCAGGCTGTGCTCGACGGCAAGGTGCCCATGTCCCGCCTCGATGACATGGATCACCGCATTCTCCGCAGCATGTTCGCCACCGGAGTCATCGATGATCCGCCCATGCCGCGCTCCGTCGTCAATCCCTTCAAAGGACGTGATGACGCCGAGCACATCGCCGACGAGAGCATCGTCCTCCTCAAGAACGAAAAAGGCATTCTTCCCCTCAACCCTGACTCCATTCACTCCATCGCCCTCATCGGCTCGCATGCCGACGTAGGCGTGCTCTCAGGCGGAGGCTCCGCGCAGGTCGACGCTCCCGGCGGTAATGCCATCAACCCCCACCCCGGCGGCGCAAACTGGGGCGAAACCGTCTACTTTCCCTCCTCGCCGCTCAAGTACATCCGCGAGCACGCTCCCAACGCCAAAGTAGAGTACAACTCCGGCGCCGACGTCGCAGCTGCGGCGGCCTTCGCAAGGACAGCGGACGTAGCCATCGTCTTCGTCAATCAGCCGATGCACGAAGGCATGGACCGCCCTACCCTCTCCTTACCTGACGATCAGGACGCACTCGTCTCCTATGTTGCCGGAGCAAATCCTCACACCATCGTCGTGCTCGAAACCGGAGGCCCGGTCACCATGCCCTGGGCTGATCACGTGCAAGGCATCGTCGAAGCCTGGTATCCCGGCATCGGCGGGGCGCAGTCGTTAGCCGACCTCCTCTTTGGAACAGTGAACTTCTCCGCCAAGCTGCCCGTCACCTTCGCCATGAGCGATTCGCAACTCCCGCATCCAGAAGTCCCCGGCATCAACCTGAAGGACGTTCCGCATACCATCACGTTCACGCTCAACGGCAAAAAGATCACGCATACCGAAATGGACAAGCCGCCCTTCGACGTGGACTACAACAAGGCCGGCGCAGAGGTAGGCTACAAGTGGTTTGAAGCGCAGCACCTCCAGCCGCTCTTCCCCTTTGGCTTTGGACTGTCCTATACCACCTATGCGTATTCAGGCCTGTCCGTCGACAGCGACGGTCAAACCGCCACGCTCACCGTCAAAAACACCGGTCAACGCGCCGGAACTGAAATCGCCCAGGTCTATGCTGTACTGCCCAGCGCCTCCGGTGAAGACTACAAGCGCCTCGTAGGCTTCGACCGCGTCAACCTCGCATCGGGCGAATCGAAAACGATCACCGTTCCGCTCAACCAGCTGTGCCTGTCCGTCTACAACGTGCAGAACGACGCAATGGAGCGCATCCCCGGCGAATACAAAATCCTCGCCGGCCCCTCCTCGTCCGACACACCACTCACCGCAACCTTCACCCTCAACAAATAAACGCCAGGCGCAGAAAGAACAAAAGGGAGGGCCAGCTCAAGGCCTCCCTCCTTGTTTGAGCTTTTTCTTTAAGCGCGCGGCAACGACCCGACGAAGATATTTACGTCCTCCTTCGTCTACTCCATGGCGTGCAGGTTATGCATGAGGACAGGTTGGCACACAGGTTCGGGAGGGCTTTTCTCCCGAACCTGTGTGCCAAATGCCCGTCTGGCAAAGACCGCCCGCCGAGCAGGCGCCGCCGGAGGCACCTGTCTACTCATCCAGCAGCCGCGGCATAAAGAAGTCGAAGAACTTCTCCGGGTCCGAGTGCAGGCAGACATTGACATTCGGCGTGCCCGCTTCCGATCGCGTATTCCCCTGGTCGTCGACTCGAATCCGCATCGGAGTCACCGGACACAGCCCCGGATCAATCGCAAACGCAATCGTCATTGGATCGTACAAAGTCGGCGTAAGCTGTCCCCACTGGTGGTAAAGCAATACCAGCTGATCTGTCAGCGCTGAATCGTGCCGGAACAGCTCCTCCCGCTTTACCTCATCCAGCTTCAGCTGCGTCGCATCCAGCGGCATCATGTATATCGGAGTCCCGGATGCCAGCAGCTTCCGCGCGCCCGCAACGTCATTCTCCACATTCCATTCCGGCTGCGGCCCCGGCAGCTTCCCGTACGCCGTCACACCGCCGCTCGCATATCCCACATTGATCGACCCGCCCATCACAATCACCCGCTTCAGCTTGGCGAATGTGGCGGGATCCCGGTCGATCATCGTACCCACATTCACGTAAGGACCAATGGCAATCAGAGTAATCTGCCCCGGATACCTTCGAATCAACGCCAGCGTGGACGTAACCGCATCTCGCGCGGGAACCGCGCCGCTTGGTTCCCGCTCAGCGTAACGAGCCTGCGTAAATACGCCCTTGCCAACCGTCTGTACGCCGGTAGCCACCGGAATATTACCGCGTCCTGACGCCACCAGAAACCGTTCCAGCAGCCGCGCCCGCAGCGGAGTGTCTCCATAGTCCGCATTCACCTGCAGAATCTGCAGCTCAGGGCTCTTCAACGCCAACGCCAGCGCAAAAGCGTCATCAATGTCATCGCCAATATCGGTATCGATGATCACCTTCTGCGGTGTCACCGCCGCCTGCGCACAAACACGCGGCATAGGCATCATCGCAAAAGCCGCCAGCACCGTCATCCCCAATGCGTTCGCAGAAAAACCGTGCCAAAACCAGACCCGCCTCCGGCAGCTCACCGCACCAATACAGCTAAAACCCGCTCTTTTCATTCGCATCCACTCTATAACAGCAAGACCCTCCGCAATACTTTTGCTGCAATATCCGATCTCTTTCCTATCCCCTCCCCGTCCAACCCACACATCAGTGCGAACTTTCGCCTTCGATCCGTCGTATACCCTGAACAACAACGAGCCGATCGCCAGCTGGAGCCAGGAGCAAATGCATGACCAACCTCTGGAACGACATCAAGCACTCCCTGCGCATGTTCGCCAAAAACCCCGGCTTCACCTTCGCCGCCCTGGCAGCCCTCGCGCTCGGCATCGGAGCCAACACCGCCATCTTCACCGTCGTCAACACCGTCCTGCTCAAGCCGCTCACCTACCCCGACCCCGGCCGCATCGTCATGTTGATGCATACCTACCCGGGAGGCCAGGGCGGTTCTGCATCCGTCACCGATTTGCATGCATGGCAGCAGCAAACCAACGTCCTCCAGGACGTAGCCGCCTACGACTTCGGAGGCCCCGGCTACAACCTTACTGGCGACCGCCCCGAACAGGTCCACGGCATTCATGTCACGCAGCCTTATTTCGCGCTCTTCGGAGCCCCCGTCGTCCTCGGCCGCACCTTCACCCCGCAGGAGGATAGCCCCAACGGCGGCCACGTTGTCGTCATCAGCTACGGACTGTGGCAGCGCCGCTTCGGAGGCGATCCCCACATCGTCGGCAAAGCTCTCTCCCTCGGCAATGAGCCCTACACCATCCTCGGCGTCATCGGAAAATCCTTCAACACTGATCCGGCAGCCGACATCTGGCTGCCCTTCCAGTTCGATCCCAACAGCACCGACCAGGGTCACTATTTCCTCGCCGCCGCGCGCCTCAAGCCAGGAGTCACACTCGCCCAGGCGAATGCACAGCTAAGAGTTGCCGCCGATCAGTTCCGCCGCCGCTACCCCAACATGCTTGACCCAAAAGAGAGCTACGGCGCGCAGCCTCTACGCGACGCCATCGTCAGCGACGTCCGCTCTTCGCTCTTTGTACTCATCGGAGCCGTCGGCTTCGTCCTGCTCATCGCCTGCGCCAATGTAGCCAATCTCCTGCTCGTCCGCGCCACCGGACGCAAGCGTGAGTTCGCCATCCGCGCCGCCATGGGCGCAGGCCGCGCCCGCATCATCCGCCAGCTCCTCACCGAAAGCGTACTGCTCGCCGTCACCGGAGGCATCCTCGGCCTCATCCTCGGCTTCGTCGGCGTGCGCGCCCTCCTCGCGCTCAATCCCGGCGACATCCCCCGCATCGGCGAGCACGGAGCCGCCGTGGGCATCGACTGGCGCGTCCTCCTCTTCACTCTCGGCATCTCTCTGTTTACCGGAATCCTCTTCGGCCTCTTTCCCGCCATCGGAGCCGCGCGCCCCGACCTCAACTCCACTCTCAAGGAAAGCAGCAACCGTTCCGGCACCGGCTTCCGCCAAAGCAAAGCCCGCTCTCTGCTCGTCATCACCGAAGTCTCCCTCGCGCTCATCCTCCTCATCGGAGCCGCGCTGCTGATCCGCACCTACATAGCCCTTCGCGACGTTAACCCCGGCTTCAATCCGCACAACGTCCTCACCATGGAAATGTCTCTCACCGGAGACAAGTACCAGAAGACTGCGGGAGTCGCCCAGCTCATTCGCGATGCGCGCGAGCGCCTCAACGCCATCCCCGGCGTCGAGGCCTCCGCCTCCAGCTGCTGCATCCCGCTCGAAGGCGGCTTCGGTCTGCCCTTCAATGTCATAGGCCGCCCCACCGGCAAAAGCCCCTACACCGGCGGAGCCGGATGGATGAGCGCATCCCCCGGCTACTTCTCCGTCTTCAAAATCCCCATCCTCCGCGGACGCGATTTCACCACGCAGGACACCACCGGAGCGCCCGGAGTCGTCCTCATTAACCAAACCATGGCCAAACAGTACTGGCCCAAAGAAAACCCCGTAGGCCAACAGATCATCATCGGCAAAGGTGTCGGCCCGGAATTTGATGAGCCCGCCCGCCAGATCATCGGCGTAGTCGGAGACATCCGTGACGGCGGGCTCAACCGCAAACCGCGCCCGCTCATGATCGTCCCTCAGTCCCAGGTCCCCGACGGCATGACCGCCCTCAATGCCCGCATCGGCCCCATCGTCTGGCTCGTCCGCACCCACGGTGATCCGCACCAGTACATCTCCTCCATCACCAATCAGCTCCGCCAGGCCAGCGGAGGCTTCTCCGTGGCCCGCGTCCGCACCATGGATGAAGTCGTCGTCCAATCCACCGCGCGACAGGACTTCAACATGCTCCTGCTCACCATCTTCGGAGCCTGCGCCCTCATCCTCGCAGCCATCGGCATCTACGGCCTCATGGCCTACTCCGTCCAGCAGCGCACCCAGGAGATGGGCATACGCATGGCCCTCGGAGCCGACCGCGCCAAAATCCGTAACCTCGTCGTCCGCCAGGGCATGACCCTCGCCATCATCGGCGTACTTGTCGGAACCGCCGCCGCCTTCGGCCTCACCCGCCTCATCGCCAGCTTCCTCTTCGGAGTCAAAGCCTGGGACCCTACCGTCTTCATCTCCGTACCCATAGTCCTCGCTGCCGTAGCCTTAGTCGCAACCTGGCTCCCCGCACAAAGAGCCTCCAAACTCGATCCCATGGAAGCCCTGAGAGTCGAGTAGTCCAACCTATCTGTGAAGTAGCTCAGCTTGCAACCAGGAATTGCCATGTCCGCGCCATGGCTCTCTGATCGATGAAGTAATTTAGGACTCCGCTAAGAAAAGGGCACCCTGCACGAGCCAGATGTCTTTCACTGCACACCACTGCATACAATCAATGCAAGAAAGGCAAAATTCGGCGATGGGATTCCGGGATGCCTTCGCTCCCGGAATCTCATCGCCCCAAGGCCCGTCTGGCAAAGACCGCTCGCCGCGTAGGCGCCGGAGGCATCACCAGACTCTGCACGGCCCCGCTGGCATCATTGGATCGCCCACTTTACATCCGAAGGCCTTGCCCATCTCCGGCATATTCTGCACTACGCCGTTTGCGCGAAACTTCCTTGGCGAATGAGGATCGGTCTGCACCTGCAGCCGAATCTGCGCGGGCCGTTGGTTGCCGCACCAGTTCTGCCCATAGGCGATGAAGAACTCCTGCACCGGCGTGTAGCCGTACTTGTCCTTCTTCGCCAGGTCAATACCCTTGCGCTGCGCATCGGCAAGAAACGCCATATAGGCCAGCCGCAACCCGCCGTTGTCCGCCGTGTTCTCGCCCAGCGTCAGCTTGCCGTTGATCTTTAGATCGCCAACCGCCGTAAAGTTGCCATACTCTTTCACTTCGCAGGACGTCTTCGCTTCAAACTCCTTCGCATCCTCCGGAGTCCACCAGTTAATCAGGTTCCCATTGCCGTCGAACAGCCTTCCCTGATCGTCAAATCCGTGCGTCAGCTCATGGCCCACAATCGAGCCGATGTGGCCATAGGTCTCCGCATCATCGGCATGCGGATCATACAGCGGAGACTGCAAAATCCCCGCCGGAAAGTTAATGTCGTTCATGCTCGGGTCGTAATACGCGTCCACCGTCGCCGGAGTCATGAACCATTCATCGCGGTTCACCGGCTTGCCGATCTTGTTCAACTCGCGATGGTTCTCAAATGCCACCGCCCGCAGCGCATTGCCCAGCGCGTCGCCACGAACAATCGTCAGCTTCGAGTAATCGCGAAAATGATCGGGATACCCGATCTTGTCCGCCACCATATGCAGCTTGGCCTCGGCCTTGACCTTCGTTTCCGGACTCATCCATTCCAGTGAGTTGATGTCCTCGCCCATCGCCGCCTCGATGTCGTGTACCATCTGCACCGTGCGCGCCTTGTCCTCCGCGGGGAAGTTCTTCTTCACGTAGACTTCGCCCAGCGCCATACCCAGTGCGCCGTCCGTCGCCTGCACGCAGCGCTTCCAGCGCGCCCGCTGCTGCGGCTGCCCGCTCAAATCCCGCCCATAGAAGTTGAACGTAGCTTCATCCATCGCCTCCGGCATCGTATAGCTCGGAGTCGAATGGATCAGCTGCCATTTCAAATAGGTCTTGATCGTATCCAGGTCGGTCGACTCCAGCAGCGCATTCAGCCCTTTGAAAAACTCCGGATTCGCCACATTCAGCATCGTGAACTCCGGCGTATCCGTCAGCTTGAAAAACTCCGTCCAGTGAATCTCCGGAGCCAGCGCGCTCAACTGCCCCTCATCCATCGGGTGATACACATTCTTAGGATCGCGCTGCGCCGTAATGTCCATCGAAACCTTGGCCAGCGACGTCTCCAGCGCCATGATCTTCTTCGCGTCGCTCGCCGCCTTCGCCTCTGGCTCGCCCATCAGCTTCAACATGGTGGCCACGTACTGCACATACTCCTGCCGTGTCTTCTCCGCAGCCGCGCCCGTCCGCAGATAATAATCCTTCTCCGGCAATCCCAGGCCGCCCTGGTCGACGACGGCAATCTGTTTGCGCGCGTCCTTGAAGTCCTGCTGCTCTCCATAGCTGAAGAACGCCGTCGCATTCAACATCTGGAAGTGCGCCAGCAGAGCCGTCAGCTCCTTCTTGTCCGTCAGCGCAGCAATCCGCTCAAGCTCAGGCTCTAGCGGCTTCAATCCCTCCGCATGGATCGCATCCGTATCCATGCATGACGCGTAAAAATCCCCGATCTTCTGCTCATCAGGCGTCCGCGAGGGGCTGTCCACCGCCGCCTTCTCCAGCAGCGCGTGCAGCACGTCCTGCGTATGCTCATACACAATCGCGCCCGTGCCATACGACGGCATATCCGGCGGAATCGGATTCAGCTTCGCAAAATTCCCGCACGCATATTGAAAAAAGTTTGAACACGGATCGGCACTCTTGTCGATCCAATTCTCATCCAGCCCCGGCGGAAGCGGCTTCGCCATCTCCGCGCTCACCGCCGTCTTTGTCTGCGCTCCCAAAGGACAAGCGCCCACTCCGGGCAAACCCGCAACCAGCAGCCCTGCCGCAAAAATTCCCATCTGTAGCTTCATTAGCACTCCTCAAAAAACTCCAACCGCCCAATATACGTGATTCACTCCCGCACCGCTCCTGCAATCTATATCCTCGCTCGTCTCAAATTCCCTCTTGACAATCTCACAATTGTATTATTGTATTAGTACAGATGTCGGCACTTCCTTCAGACCCCCGACCGAAGGGAGTGGCCACGCGAAGCCATCGTCAGGACGGCCAGTCCATGATTGTCAGGGTCCATCCCGCCTCAGGTGTTCCGCTCTATCTGCAGATCGAGTCGCAGGTCAAGCAGGCCATCGCCGCGCAGGCCGTCCGGCAGGACGATTCGCTCCCACCCGTGCGCAAGCTCGCCGCCGAACTGCGCGTCAATCCCAACACCGTCGCCCGCGCCTACCAAAACCTCGAACGCGACGGTGTCATCCGCACCGTGCAGGGCGGTGGATGCTACGTCAATGGCCAGGCTCCCCGGCTTCTGAAACCGGAAAAAATCCGCCGCCTCAAACCCCTCGCCACACAACTCGCGGTCGAGGCAACACAGTTAATGCTGTCTCGAGAAGACACCCTCCGCCTCCTCGAAGAATCCCTGAACGAACTGGAGAGACAACCATGAGCGATCTCGCTATCGAAACCCACGCGCTCTCAAAAAACTTCGGAACCCTTGTCGCACTCGACCGCGTCAACATCCACGTCGAGCGCGGCTCCATCTACGGCTTCCTCGGCCGCAACGGAGCCGGCAAGACCACCGCCATCCGCATCATGGCTGGCCTCTCGCAAGCTTCCGGCGGCGGCGCTCGCGTCCTCGGCTTCCAGGCCGGACGCGACAGCATCGCCATCCTCGAACGCACCGGTTTTGTCATTGACAAGGTGCTCCTGCCCTACATGACCGGCCGCCAGCTGCTGCGCTTCAATAAAGGCTTCTTCCCCGCATGGTCGGATGCCCAGGCCAAACGCTACGCCGAAGCCCTCGAAATCCCCATGGACCGCAAGTTCAAAAAGCTCTCGCACGGTAACAAAACCAAGCTCTGCCTCCTGCTCGCCCTCGCGCAGAACCCAGAGCTGCTCATCCTCGACGAGCCCACCGCCGGACTCGATCCCGTAGTCACCGATCAGCTCCTCCGCGTCCTCGTCGAAGACTTCGCCAACGACGGACGGACCATCCTCATGTCTTCGCATCACCTCTCTGAAGTGGAGAAGATCGCCGACTGGGTCGGCATCCTCGATCACGGCCGCCTGCTCCTCGAAGCACGCCTCGACGACATCCGCGCCAGCTACCGCCGCATCCGCGTCACGGGTGAGCGCCTGCCCTCCACCTCGCCCGAAATCCTCACCGCCAGCGCCTCCGACGGCGTCACCGAATACGTCCTCTGCGCCGGAGAAGAAAAGTTTACCGCCGACCTCCGCAACAACGGAGCCACCATCCTCGAAGTCCTCCCCATGAACCTGTCTGAGATATTCGTCGAGCTGGTAGGAAAGGAGAACCACCATGTACCTGTTGAAGCAATGGCGTGAAAGCCGCATCATTTCCACCCTCGCAGCTCTGGCCCTCATTCTTCTGCTTCTGCTCGTCCTCAAGGGCAGCGTTGCCATCGACACCTTCCACAGCCATGGGAACAACGACAATCAGGGATTCGCATTCATCTTCGTTCCCATCTTCTATGTGGAGGCGGCTCTCGTCGCCTTCTGGGGTTGGCTCGCCGGCGGCATCGGAGCAGGAAAGAATCTCGGCGAAGACAGCGGTTCATTCCTCTTTACGCGCCCCCGACGCCGCGCCTGGTTTCTCTGGAGCGACTGGGGCTATGCCATGGCGCAGATCGCCGCCATCATTCTGCTCATGAACATCATGATCGGCTTTCTCATCGCTCACGCTCTCGTACTGATGCACAGCCCCGGCGTCGTTCAGCTCACGACGCAAGGCCAGCCCGTGCCGCTCACCTTCATCATGTTCACCATCAGCGTTGGCGTTCTGCTCTTCGCCGGACTCATCTATGGCCTGAGCTACTTCTCCACCATCCTCATCAAGCGCACATCAGGAGTCATGCTGGCTGCAGGCATCCTCGTCGCATACCTCATCCTCCTCGGCATCCTCCACCACTACTACCCTGCGTTCCATACGCCGGGGCTCATCATGAACGTCTTCAATTTCGATCAACACTCCATGTACGGACTCTCCGGCAATCTCGCCTACAACTTCGCCGCAAGAACCGTAGCCATGCTCGCCTTCCCGGCAGCGGCGCAACTCATCCTCGACCACTCCGAGATTTAGTCCGAAGGGTGCCCCGCTCGGTCTGAGGGCTCCCACACAAGCCTGGGTTTGGCTTGTGTGGGGAACAGGATCTCTATGGATCCCCTCAGAATTGTTGCCTCTTCCCTAAGACCAGTAGCTCCGGTCCAGCGTCCGGTACTGGATCGCCTCCGCAATGTGCGCCACCGTAAGCGAAGCCGCGCCCTCAAGATCAGCAATCGTCCGCGCCACCTTCAGAATCCTGTCATGCGCCCGCGCCGTAAGCCCCTGCTGCTGCATCGCTCGTTCCAGTAATTTCTCCGCGTCCGCACCCAGCTCGCAGTGCGCCCGAATCTGCCGCGTCCCCATCTGCGCATTCGAATAAATCTTTTCCTTCGCGCCTGAAAACCGCTCCCGCTGCCGCTCCCGAGCCTTCAACACCCGCCCGCGAATCACCGCCGAGCTCTCACTCGCCGCACCGCCGCGCAGCTCCCGATACTGCACCGCCGGAACCTCAATGTGAATATCGATCCGGTCCAGTAGCGGCCCCGAAACTTTCGCTACATACCGCTGAATCAGAGGCGGCGTGCAATGGCACTCCCGCGATTTGTCATTAAAGTATCCGCAAGGGCAAGGATTCATCGCCGCCGCCAGCATGAACGCCGCCGGAAAACTCAGCGACATTGATGCCCGCGCAATCGTAACGCTACGGTCCTCCAGAGGCTGCCGCATCACCTCCAGCACATTGCGCGGAAACTCCGGCAGCTCATCCAGAAACAGCACGCCATTGTTCGCCAGCGAAACCTCGCCCGGACGAGGGATCACACCGCCGCCGATCAGCCCCGCGTCGGAAATCGTATGGTGCGGCGACCGAAACGGCCGCTGCGTCACTAGCCCGGCCTCCGCATCCAGCACCCCCGCCACCGAGTGAATCTTCGTCGTCTCCAGCGCCTCTGCAAAACTCAGCGGAGCCAGAATCGATGGCAGCCGCTTCGCCAGCATCGTCTTGCCCGACCCCGGCGGCCCGATCATCAGAATGTTATGTCCCCCCGCCGCCGCAACCTCCAGCGCGCGCTTCGCCGTCTGCTGCCCGCGCACATCGGCAAAGTCCAACGAAAAGTGCTGCTCCTCATCCAGCACCTGCGCCGACTGCACGCGAAACGGGTCCGTATGAATCCCGCCGTTCCCCGCCGCATTCAACAGCTCGCGAACCTCCTGCAGCGAAGTCACCGGATACACATTCACGCCCTCAACCACCGCCGCCTCGCGGGCATTCGCCTTCGGAATCACCAGGTTTTTGATCCCGCGCTCCCGCGCCGCCACCGCCACCGGCAGCATTCCCGGAACCGCCCGCAAACTACCATCCAGCCCCAGCTCACCCACCAGCAAAAACTGACTCAGGTCACGAATCTGCAGCGCCCCATACGCGCCCAGAATCCCAATCGCCATTGGAAGATCGAACCCCGATCCCTCTTTCTTCAAATCAGCCGGAGCAAGATTGATCGTGATGTCCGTAGGTGGAATATCAAATCCCGAATTCTTGATCGCCGCCCGCACCCGGTCGCGGCTCTCCCGCACCGCCGCGTCCGGCAGGCCAACCATATGGAAGTGCTCCTGGTCCGCCTTGCGCCCGGAAAAATCCACTTCCACATCGATAATGTTTGCGTCAATGCCGTACACCGCGGCGCTAAGGGCTTTAAAGAGCATAGAAAGGTCTGAGAAGCGCCTGAAAATACAGGAAGAATGCCTGAAGTATAGGGCTTGGAACTTTCGCCACAACAGAAACACGCGCCACGCCAGCGGCGACACACGTTCCCTAAGTAACGTGTGTTGCCTCGCACAAACAGAACCTCCGCTCCGCTATGCCGGTACAGCGCCTGCTACTCGAACCGCATCTTAGCTAGCCGAAGCAGGCAACCACCGCGCCATCTTCATCCGACATTCTGTATTTGGAGAAACCACAATGGCTGTAATGATGCAGGCATTCTACTGGGATGCGCCCATAAAAGAGAACAAGCGCGGAGAGTGGTGGAATCATCTCGCCGAAACCGTACCCCAGCTCGCCGCCTCCGGAATCAACGCTCTCTGGCTGCCCCCATTCTGCAAAGCTGCCGACCCCAACTCTAACGGCTACGATCCTTACGATTACTTCGACCTCGGAGACTTCGACCAGAAGGGTTCCACTAAAACTCTCTACGGCAATCGCGCCGAGCTTGAAAATCTCATCAAGGTAATGCGCAAACACAAAATGGGCGCCATCGCCGACATGGTCATCAACCACAACTCCGGCGCAGACGAGGAAGAAACCAATCCCCTCGACGGCAAAAAACGCTGGACCAAATTCAATCCGAAAAGCAAGAGATTCCCGCGCGACTGGAACTGTTTCCATCCCAGCCGCTATGAGCGCGTCATGATCGAGGGCGAAAAATTCGCCGGGTTCCCCCACCTCTGCCATCGCAACCCCCGCGTCTACGAGGCCATGTTCGAATACGCCCGCATGGCCATTGAAGAGCTCGACTTCGATGGCTTCCGCTTCGACTTCGTAAAAGGCTTTGGAGCCTGGATGATCGGACTGCTCGCCAAGTATCAGTACCAGAAGAAAGACGGCGCTGAATTCACGCCTTTCGTCGTAGGCGAGTATTGGTCCGGCCCTGAAGATATAAGTGGGTGGCTCGACGGCGTGCTCTCTGTCACCGACCAGCAAATCGCCGCCTTCGACTTCCCGCTCCGCTACAAGCTCAAAGACGTCTGCGATACCCCGAACTACGATCTGCGTAACCTCACCGACGGCGAATCCGTCGCCGCAGGCCGTCCCTTCAACGCCGTCACCTTCGTTGAAAATCACGATATGGGCGGCAACGAGGTCGTGAATGACAAACTGCTGGGCTACTCCTTCATCCTTACCGGCGACGGATATCCATGCATCTTCTGGTACGACTACTTCAACTGCGAACTCGCCCGCCCCCGCACGCCCAACGGCATCGATGCCTTGATTGACGCACATCATCGCTATGCCGGCGGAGAATCCTGCATCCTTCACGCAGACCCAGACCTCTACGTCATGCAGCGCGTCGGAAACGAAGGTCAGTCAGGCCTTATCTATGTCCTTAACAACCTCGGAAATCAGTGGAGCGGCACCTCCGTCAAAACAAAATGGGCTAATCAAAGATTCAAGCCCGTCGCCTGGGACGGCCATGACACCGCCCATCCCGACGAACGTACCACCGACGGCGATGGCAACTCAGAGTTTCCCGCCCCACCCCGCGGCTACTGCGTCTACGCGCCCGTCTCTGAATAATATGGTCGTGGAAAGACAAAAGCCTGAGCTTTCGAGAGCAAAAATCTCTCGAAGCCTCCGGCCCGTCTGTAAGGAAGGTGTAAAGGTCAGATCACGCGCAGCAATAGCAGAATCAGCAGGATCAGCAGAATCAGGCTGATCCCGCCGCCGCCATAGTATCCAATTCCCGGACCCATCCGGTAACCGCCAAACCCAAACACCAGAATCAGAATAATCAGAATAATCAGCAGCATACTTTCTCCTTGGGAGCAGCCTCCCAAACTTCTATGTGGTCTCTCTTACGCTGTGATGCATCGGTGGCGATGAACACGCCGCCTTTAACTCCACCCGCCAATTCCAGCTCATCCAAATACCACTGCTTTTCGGATGGGAAAGCTGCGAAAAGTGTTGTGTATCGAAATCAAAGCCAATAGGGATTTTTTTCGAGCTCCTTTCCTCGCCCGTCAAAGGGTTGCCTGCCGTCGCAACAAAACTCCCCGGTTCGGCATACACTACTCTGTGAAAACCAGCCTCTTCGATCTCTTCAAAGTCGGCATCGGACCCTCCAGCTCCCACACCATGGGCCCCATGCGCGCCGCCCGCCGCTTCGCGCAATCCCTCGCAGACTCCAATCTCCTCCAACAGACCGCCAATATCAGCGCCGAACTCTACGGCTCGCTCTCTCTCACCGGCCGCGGACACGGCACCGACCGCGCGATCCTCCTCGGCCTCAGCGGAGAAGAAGCCAGCACCATCGATCCCTCCGCCATCGACGCCAAACTCGCCGCCATCCGCGCCTCAAGAACCCTGCCCCTCCTCGGCCGCCACACAATCCCGTTCTACGAGCCCGACCACCTGCTCTTTCACCACGACCAGATGTATCCGCCGGGCGCAAAAACTCAGCACCCCAACGGCATGCGCTTCACCGCCTCCAACGCCGCCGGAAAACTCCTCGCCACCGAAATCTTCTTCTCCATCGGCGGAGGCTTCATCGTCGCGGATTCTGAGGGAGCCGTGAATCCACCCCTCATGACCACCGCCACACTGCCCCATCCCTTCAAAAGCGCCGCTGACCTGCTCGCCGGCGCATCAAAAAAGCATCTCGCCATCTGGCAGATCATGCTCGCCAACGAATGCGCCCTGCGTCACGAATCTGAAGTCCGCAACGGCATCGCCCATATCTGGAAGGTCATGCAGTCCTGCATAGATCGCGGCATCGCGACCGAGGGCGTTCTCCCCGGAGGCCTCAACGTCCGCCGCCGCGCCCCGCGCCTGTCGCAGCGCCTCATCGAGAAAGGAAGCAACGACCCGCTGGCTCCGCTCGACTGGGTCACCGTCTACGCCATGGCCGTCAATGAAGAGAACGCCGCCGGAGGCCGCGTCGTCACCGCCCCCACCAACGGAGCCGCCGGAGTCATCCCCGCCGTAGCCCGCTACTACCAGACCTTCATCGAAGGCGCGAACGAGGACGGCATCCTCCGCTACTTCCTCACCTCCGCCGCCATTGGAGTCCTCTACAAAGAGAACGCCTCCATCAGCGGAGCCGAAGTCGGCTGTCAGGGAGAAGTCGGCGTAGCCTGCTCCATGGCCGCCGGAGGATTAGCCGCCGCCCTCAACGGCACCAATGGGCAAGTAGAGCATGCCGCAGAAATCGCCATGGAGCACAACCTCGGAATGACCTGCGACCCCATCGGAGGCCTCGTCCAGATTCCCTGCATCGAGCGCAACGCCATGGGAGCCGTAAAAGCCGTACACGCCTGCCGCATCGCCATGAACGAGCTCGAAACCCACAAAGTCTCCCTCGACCAGGTCATAAAAACCATGTACCAAACCGGCCTCGACATGCAATCCCGCTACAAGGAAACCTCTCTCGCCGGCCTAGCCCTCAACATCATTGAATGCTGATCCGACGGTGCCCCACTCAAGCGTTCTTTGCTTAAGTGGGGGACTGGGATCTCCCATCCAACGACGGTGGCCCATACAAGCAGCTTTTGCTTGTGTAGGGAACAAGGAACCTCATAAATTCAAGCGCGGTCTTTCACTCAATCTGTCCAAAACACACCGCACACTCGTACACCATCCGCACCACTCCACCCCGAGCAAACCGAGCAAACAACCCATCCACAGCCTCGATCATCGCCGGATAACTCCCATTCCCCTCCTGCGGCATATAAGAAGAAGAAAGCACCCGCCCCCGCAAACCCTCCAGCGTAAGCTCCTGAACATTCTCCAGCGACGCGCACTTCATCTCTGCCGGAGCAAAAAACGCCGCCAGCTTGTCCTCCGTCAGATGGCTGCTCTGCACCATGCCGTAATCCCGCCCAAACTCCACCAGAATCCGCTCATACCCCTCATGGAAAGCATCGCCGCGCATCCTGCGATGGTTGTAGACCACCACGCACCATCCACCGGGCCGCAAAACCCGTACAAACTCCGCGCGTGTCCTCGGCAAATCGAACCAATGCATCGCCTGCCCCACCGTCACCATGTCCACAGAATCATCCGCCAGCCCCGTAGCCTCCGCCGTCCCATCCACGCATCGCAGCAGCGGATACTCGCCCTCCAACTCCTCACAAGCCGCCCGCATCGGACCATTCGGCTCAACCGCAATCACAGGATTCCCCGCTGCCAGAAAAACCTCCGCCAGCAACCCCGTCCCGGCAGCCACGTCCGCAACCACCGTCTCCGCCGTAAGCCCGCACTCCCGCCGCAGAACATCCATCAACGCCCGCGGATACCGCGGGCGAAACTCCCGATAAGCCTCCACCCGCGAAGAAAACCGTTCCGTCGATTTCATCGCTCCACCGCGAGCGCCACAGAATTTCCCCCGCCCAGACAAAGCGCCGCAACCCCGCGCTTCGCATCCCGCCGAATCATCTCGTAGATCAACGTAATCAGCACCCGAGCCCCGCTGGCGCCAATCGGATGCCCGATCGCCACCGCGCCACCGTTCACATTCACCTTCTCCAGCGGGAGCCCCAGTTCGCGCGTCACCGCAATCGCCTGCACCGCGAACGCCTCATTCAACTCAAACAAATCCACGCTGTCGGAAGACCATCCCGCGCGTTCCAGCACCTTGCGCACGCCCGTCACCGGAGCCATCATCACCCACTTCGGCTCCACCCCGCTCGTCGCCTGCGCCACAATGCGGACCAGCGGTTTCAGACCCAGCGCCTTCGCCTTCGCCGCCGACATCACCACCACCGCCGCGCCCGCATCGTTCACCCCCGGAGCATTCCCCGCAGTCACCGTCCCGTCCTTCTTGAACGCAGGTTTCAGCCCCCGCAACGCCTCCAGGCTCGCATCTTCACGCACCGACTCATCCGCATCCATCATCGTCCCGGCCGCGCCCTTCTTCTTCGCCGGAATCTCCACCGGAACAATCTCCTTCGCAAATCGTCCCTCGCGCCGTGCCGCCGCCGCCTTGCGATGCGACTCCAGCGCGTACGCATCCTGCTCCTCGCGCGAGATGCCGTACTTCTCCGCAACGTTCTCGCCCGTCACGCCCATGTGGTAATCGTTGAAGGCGTCCCACAAGCCGTCATGCACCATCGAATCCACGACCACAGAATTCCCCATCCGAAAACCATTCCGCCCCTGCGGCAGCAGATAAGGCGCATTCGTCATCGACTCCATCCCGCCAGCAACCACAATCTCCGAATTTCCCGTCACCACCGCCTGCGCCGCCAGAGCAACCGCCTTCAGCCCCGACCCGCAGACTTTATTGATCGTCATCGCGCTCACCTCCGGCGGCAGCCCGCCGTGCAGAGCCGCCTGCCGCGCCGGATTCTGCCCCAGCCCCGCCGACACCACATTGCCCATAATGCATTCGTCTACGCTCGCCGCATCAATCCCCGCGCGCCGCACGACCTCGCGCACCGCAATCGCACCCAGTTGCGTCGCAGTAAATCCGCTCAGCGCCCCCTGAAACTTCCCCACCGGCGTCCGCGCCGCAGCTACAATCACAATCTCTTCCATCACTCACTCCGTCTCGTACATAGATTCGATGCGCGCCCTACAATCAAGATGCGAACTCATGAAGGTATCAGAGAACACAGCCCAGGCACCATCCGCGCCCGCCCCGGTCTGGCCGGTTCGCACGCAGCCCGTCGCGCCATGGTGGCATACCATTCTGCTTGCCGCTGTCATCCTCGGCATCTCTGCACTCAGCAGCCACCAATCCAGAACCATGGGCTTCGGCGGCAGTCACATCAAGCGATACGTCGCCACCATCGCATGGGAGTGCGGCCTCGCGCTCTTCGTCTGGTGGGGCCTCTGGATGCGCCGCACGCCGCTGCGCGCAATTCTCGGCGCGCGCCGCACTGGCCTTCGCGAGTGGGCCTTCGATTTCGGCATCGCGCTCGCCTTCTGGATCATGGCCATGCTCGTCCTCGCCGCCATCGCCGCCGTACTGCGCCTCTTCCATCTCATGCATGCTGGTAAGGCCGTGATCGCCGTTGCTCCGGAAAGCCTCTCTCAGATCGCCGTGTGGATCGTGCTCTGCGTCACCGCCGGCATCGTCGAAGAGTTTGTCTTCCGCGGCTATCTCCTCCAGCAGTTCTCTTCCTTGCGCGGGAACATCTGGATCGGCGTCGCCGCATCGTCGCTCCTCTTCGGCGCCGCCCATGGATACGAAGGCATCGGCGGCATGACCGCCATCACCGCGTATGGAGCGATGTTTTGCCTTCTCGCCATTCGTCGGCAGAGCCTGCGCGCCGGAATGATCGCGCACGCATGGCACGACTCCATCACTGGAATCATCGTTGCAATCGCAAAGCACGCACACCTTCTCTGAACAAAATCGAGACAGACGCCGATTTCGGCGAGCTACTCCAGGAAAAAAATAATCGCGAAATGCAATTTTTTTCTTGACACTCTTTTTTCATGCTTCTATACATTCGTTAACTGCGGCATTTAAGGTCGCAGTAAAAAAGGGAGAATAGAAAACTATGGCAACGAAAAAGGCAGCCAAAAAAGCGGCTAAGAAACCTGCAAAGAAGGCCGCAAAGAAGAAGTAAGCAATCCGTATTAGGCAACACTTGAGGGGAACGCGAAAGCGTTCCCCTCAGTGTTTATAGCCAGTGTTTATACGCTCTTCCACGCACATCCTCTTCGAACGCGGCACAAACTCTTTTTGCGACAATACTGTTATGACACGCCGCCGCTGGATCGCCGATACCTGGGACGAAGCCACCGCATCGCTCGCCGGCGAACAGGCCGCGCATCTCATCCGCGTCCTCCGCGCGCAGCCCGGAATGGAATTCGACATCGTCGCCGGGGATCAAGTCTGGCACGCCGTCATCGCCGGCATCAGCGGAGACAACGTCCGCTTCAACCTCCTCGCCGAGGTCGAATCAGATCCCGCCCTCCCCATCACCCTCTTGCTCTCTGTCTTCAAATTCGACCGCATGGAGTGGGCCATCGAAAAAGCAACCGAGCTTGGAGTCAGCCGCATCATCCCCGTCGTCGCGCGTCGCAGCGAAAAGCATCTGGCACAGGCCGCAGCCAATCGCACCGAGCGCTGGCGCCGCATCGCGCGCGAAGCCGCAAAGCAATCACGCCGCTCTGACGTTCCTGTCGTCGAAGACGCAATCCCGCTCAAGACTGCCGCTCGCCGCGAGGGCCTGGCCGTCAAGCTCCTGCTCGCCGAACAGGAGCGCGCCACAACACTCCGCGCCGCGCTCGAAGAGGCTCTCAAAGTTGCAAACGACGAATTCCCCCAGATTCGCCTCGCCACCGGCCCCGAGGGCGGATGGGTCGCCGAAGAAGAAGCTCTCTTCGATGCCGAAGGCTGGAAGCCGGTAAGCCTCGGCTCCAGAATCCTGCGCGCCGAAACCGCGGCAATCACAGCAATGGCCGTAGCTGCCTCGCTGCTCGAATAGAAAAGCTCAGGGGCCGTTTCACCACACCCTGAGCTTCTCTAATCCTTGATCCCTTTGCCCTGCACACTGCCGCTAAGAGAACATCTCTTTGACCTTCTCAAACAAGCCATGCTGCGTCGGAGCATTCTCCACTGCAATTGTCTCGCCCAGCTGTCGCAGCAGCTCTTTCTGCACGCGAGTCAGCTTCTTCGGTGTCTGCACTACAACCCGCGCAATCAGATCGCCGCGCCCGTGCTCGTTCAGATAAGGAACACCCTTATTGCGCATGCGGAATTCCTTGCCGCTCTGCGTCCCTTCAGGAACCTTCAGCAGCGCCTCGCCTTCCAGAGTCGGAATATTGATCTCCGCGCCCAACGCAGCCTGCGAAAACGAAATCGGAATCTGGCAATGCAGGTCATGCCCGTCGCGCACGAAAAATTTGTGCGCCTTCACCGTCAGGACAATGTACAAATCGCCTGAAGGCCCGCCCGCGCGTCCCGCATCGCCCTCGCCCTGGTAGCGAATCCGCGTTCCGTCCTCAACGCCTGCCGGAATATTCACATGGATCGAATGCTCGCGCTCCGTGCGTCCGTCGCCGCGGCACGTCTTGCATGGGTCTGAAATCACCGACCCCGTTCCCCCGCAAACACTGCACGTCCGCGCAATCGAGAAAAATCCCTGCTGGTAACGAACCTGCCCGCGTCCCTGGCACTGCTGGCAGGTCGCCGGACCCCGGCCATTCGACGTCCCCAGCCCGCGGCAATCCACGCATGCCTCCATGCGGTGAATCGTGACCTCCGTCTCCTTGCCGAAAACCGCCTCTTCAAATTCAATCGTCTGGTCAAAGCGCAGGTCCCGGCCCTTCTGCGCGCGCGACTGCCTGCGCCCGCCATTTCCCCCGCCCACGTTGAACCCGAACAAATCGCCAAAGATATCGCCCAGATCCTGGAAGTCCACAAACGGACCCCCCTGCTGCGCTCCGCCCGCGACGCCCGCATGCCCGTAACGGTCATACGCCGCGCGCTTATCCGGGTCGCTCAGCACTTGGTAAGCTTCGCTGCACTGTTTGAACCTCTCTTCCGCCTGGTGATCACCCGGATTTCTGTCCGGGTGGTACTGCATCGCCAGTCGGCGGTACGCTGTCTTCAGCTCCTGGTCGGAGGCCGTGCGGCTCACACTCAACACTTCGTAGTAATCGACTTTAGTCACTTTGGCTGTTGTACTCATGCTTCCTTCTGTTGCGGATTGCTGGCGACGCGCACCATCGCCGGACGCAGCATCCGCTCTTTTATGCGGTAGCCACGGCGTACTTCGTCAAACACCTGGTGGTCCGGAACGTCCGGCTTCTCCACCATCTCAATCGCCTCATGCACGCGCGGATCAAACTCCGCGCCCACGGCCTCAATCGGCTGCACATTCAGCGCGCGCAGCGCCTCTTCCATCTGCTTCACAATCAACTCAACACCCGTCCGCAGCTGCTCCGTCGACCCGGTAGACTTCAGCGCCAGCTGAAAGTTATCCAGCACCGGCAAAAACTGCTCCACAGCTCCCGCTACGGCAAAGTCACGAAACTCCGTCCGCTCCCGCGCCTCGCGCTTCCGGGCGTTCTCAAACTCCGCCTGCAATCGCGCCAGCCGGTCCAGCAGAGCGTCCCGCTCCGCCTTCACACGCTCATATTCTTCCTGAGAAACAGTCGGCGCGACCTCAACTGCCTTCATATCCGTCTCTGTTACTGATTCAGGAACACTCTCCTTCGATTCAACCTCAGGGGCTGCTTCCAGTTCCGGCACGCTCATCTTCTTATCGACAAAAATTCTTCGGCTCATATGGAAAATATCGGTATCTGTAATAGTTTATCGCGGCTGGCCACAATCCATCTGAGCTTTGAAAAAAACACAAGCCACGCAAAGAGGCCAACCCCCGGCCAAAAGAAGGGCCCCGGAACTTGCACCGGGAGGTGGCAAAGCCGCGTGTGCCTGGACGGCTAGTCCCGCAGCTGCCTGGACAGCTGCCCTGAGCGAAGCCGAAGGGACCGGTCCCAGGGAGCGCCCTATTGCAGAATCTTGTCTGAAAGCTGTGCGATATACGCCACCGCGTTCATCGTCTCTTCGTATTGGATGCGCGTCGACCCGATCACCGCCACAGTGCCCACATTCTCTGCGCCCATCCGCGCCGGCGACCCAATCAGCACCAGGTTGTGCATCCCCGGAATCGCCTCTTCCAGCCCCACCACCACGCGCACCGTTTGCTGCCGCGCGTCCACATAGGCGTTCAGCAGCTCAATCAGCCGCTCCTTCGCCTCCAGCGCCGTCAGCATCATCCGCAGGCGCTCCCGGTCAATCTCTCCGGCCAGCAGATTCGCCACACCCTCCACAAAGATCACCGGACCCGAAGCGTGATCGCCCTCCAGCGCACCTTTGCGATACAACTCGTTCACCGACTGCATCAGCCGGTCATACTCCGAACGCTCCTGCTCAATCCGCCGATCCAGTTCCACACGGATCCGGTCAATCGACCATCCATGAAAGTTCTCGTTCAAAAACCGCGCCGAAGCCTCCAGTTCATCCAGCCCCAGATCGCGGTCCAGCAGCAGCACCCTGTCCTGCACGGTGCCCGACGTCGTCACCACCACCGCCAGCACGCGCCCCGCCGTCAACCGCGAAAAGTGGATATGCTCCAGCGCCAGCGCCTCGCGCATGGAAGCCAGAGCCACGCCCACACCGCTCGATACCAGCGCCAGCACATGCGAGGTGCGCTCCAAAAACTGCTGGCTCGATCCCACCCCTGCAAAGCTCTCGTCAATCTGCTCCCGCCGCTCCTGTGTCAGGCTCATCAAACGCGCCGGAGCCGTCAGCTGGTCCACATAAAAACGAAACGCCCGCGCCGTAGGAACCCGCCCCGCCGACGTATGCGGCTGGTCCAGCAATCCCGCATCACCCAGCGCCGCCATAGTGTTGCGAATCGTCGCCGCCGACATCCCTTCCTGATTGCCGAACTGCCGCGCAAGCGCCTGCGACGCCACCGGCTCGCCCGTAGCAATGTAGTTTTCGATGATCGTCGTCAGAACCAGCCGCTCCCGCGCGCCGATTCGCAATTCAGCAGACATGCACTCACCGCCCCGCCGTCAGCAAGGCTCCTTTACCCAAGTCTAGGTTCGGAAAAACGCAGGGTCAATCGAAACCGGACCTTCGCAAAGCCTCACTTCCTCTTTTCCTTTTTCGCAGAAGGCTCACTCGCCGCCACCGGCGGCAAATCATAAACCTCAATCGCCCCATCGCGCAGAATCGCAAACCGCCGCCCGTCCGCCGAAAGCGCGCAATTCTGCCCTTCACTCAAAATCGGAGAAGCATCCTTCACCAGCTCCAGCTTGCCCGTCTCCGTATCAAACACCCCCACCGGCTGCGCCACCACATCCGCCTCGCCAAAGGAGTCCAACACGCCGATGTCGCGGTTCATCTCCAGCGACTCATAGGCGAAGCGGCTGCCGTCCTCCGCATATTCAAATGAAGGCCAGATATACTTTGCCTGCCACAGGCCCTGCCACAGCACCTGGCCCTCCACCGAAAGTGCGCTCATGGCACTCACGTCGCCTCCGTTCAGTGGACAGTTCCGCGCCAGAGCAACGCCGTCGCTCAGCGTCACCATCTCCGGCGTGCACGCCGATTTCACCTCGGCAATCTCATGCGTCGTCTTATCGATCTGATCTTTCTCGATCACCCACTGCTTCGACGTCTTGCCCTCTAACACGTTCACAAATCCGTCTTCCAGCAGCGGCACCTGCAGCGGGTCGCGTACCATGCCATGCGCCAGCGCCGTCGTTGTTCCCGGCCGCAGCAGCAGCAGCTCCGTCCGCGTACGCCTGATTCCCGGCGGTGCCAGCAGTGACGGTGCCGCTCCGCCCGCATCCCCCTCGCCTTCACCCCCCTCTGACGGCAGAACCTTCTTCACCTCCAGCAGCATCAGCCCGCGCCCCGGAGAAATCTCCACCGCCTGCAGGTCCGTATCGAATGTCAGGTACGGCCGAAGCTCCAGCCCACTGTTCGTCAGAAACAGTGAGTTCCGCTCCCGCACCAGGAATGCCCCGTCCTTCAAAGCCCACAGATACCGCCCCCGGTCATGCATCCGCCAGTCCGTCTGCCGCAGCACTTTGCCGCTGGCAATATCCAGAACATCCACGTGGATCATCTGGTCGTCGTCCTCAGCGGGCTCACCCGGCAGCCTCTTCATCAGCCGGTTCACATGGAATGTAAACAGCAGGTGTCCGTTGTCGATAAAGTCCAGCGAGGCCCACGCCAGCCGCGCGTTCAGGTAAGCCGGGCTCGGCGCAAGAAAGCCCAGCGGCCCAACTGCAATGCGAGCCACCGGAGCAGGCTCCGCGGCGGAATCCGGAGCGGGCTTCTTCGCCGCCGCCTGCGCCGCGCACGCCAGCAGCAACGTCGCCGCAAATGCAGCGGCATGCCACCTCCGGCGCTTACTTCTAACGGCCATCAGCACCATTCTCAGCACTTCGCACCGCAAATTCAAATCTCTCAGTATCCTCTGTGTTACAAAGAATACTTTCGGTTCCGGCCAAAGGGAGGACGATCCATGTCCGCATCGGAGTGGCGCGAAGCGCGTTTGCCTGGACGGCTAGTCCTCGGCTACGGCTCCTGCGCGCTCGCCGGAACCTTCTGGGGTACAGGCTTCTACTTCGGCAAAATCGCGCTCACCCAGCTCAGCGTAGGACACATGGTCTTCTACCGCTTTCTCTTTGCCTGCCTCGGCATCGCGCCCATGCTCCGCCCCGCGCGCTTCGGCAAAAAGGATTGGCTGCTCCTGCTCCTCGCCGCCTTCCTCGGCATCCCGCTTCAGTTCCTCATCCAGTTCTACGGACTCTCCCTCACTACCGTCAGCCACGCCGCTCTCATGGTCGGAACCATGCCCGTCATCCTCGCCCTCGGCGCAACCATTTTCACTCACGAGCGCCTCGACTGGAAGGGCTGGCTCGCCCTCGCCGGCTCCACCACCGGCGTCACCCTCATCACCTTCAGCAGCACTCACCATCAATCCGCCTCCGGCCCGTCCATCACCGGAGACCTGCTCATCGTCCTCTCCCTCGTCATTGCCCTCGGCTGGATTCTTCTCAGCCGCGAGCTCATGCACCGCCACTCGCCCATGACCATCACCGCTTACACCATCTTCGCCGGAACCTTCATGCTCGCCCTCTGGACCATCCCCATGCACGGCCTCCCGCCCATCCACGGCATTAGCGTAAGGGTATGGATCGCCTGCGCTGCCGGAGGCCTGCTCTGCACCTCCGCCTCAACCTTCCTCTGGAACTGGGGCATCCATCACGTCCCCGCATCCCGCGCCGGAGTCTTCCTCAACATCGAGCCCGCCCTCGGCTCCATCCTCGGCGTAGAACTCCTCGGAGACAAACTCGGCCCGGCCGCCTGGCTCGGAGGCGCACTCATCCTCACCGCAGCTATCGTCCTCACGACCACCGGAAAAGTCGAAACTGAGATGATTCTGGAATAAACAACAGCCGGCAAACTGCGCAGGCTCCCTATTGTGCGACCGTCGCAGCCGGATGCGCCTCTGCCTCAAGATCGGCCTCCAGAGCGATATTTTTTACTAGAAGCTTGTCTGTCTCGCGTGTATTCTCCCGCCATGCCTGAGAACGCGACCTGTTGCCCCGCCTCTTTCATCTGCCGTGCAGCTCCCGCGCTTGTGATCCTCTCCCTGCTTTCCTGGCAATCGCAAGCCCAGATCCAGAAGCCGCCGGTGGCCGCCATTCAGCCAGTCACCGATACCTACTACGGACAAAAGGTCGTAGACCCCTATCGATGGCTCGAAAATCTCAAGTCGCCCGAGGTCAAAACCTGGATGCGCGACCAGGCCAATTACACCCGCGCCGTCCTCGACAGCATGCCCGGACGCAAGGCCTTCGCCGCTGAAATGGAACACTATCTCAACGCGCCCGACGTCACCATCACGGACGTCCAGCTTGCCGGCCCGTATATCTTCTATCGCAAGCGCCTCCGTACGGATAATCAGGCCAGCCTCTACGTCCGCAAGGCCTCCGGAGGTCCCGAGCGTCTGCTTCTCGACGTCGAAAAGCTCAGCACGCCCGGCCACCACATCTCGCTGGATCAATACAACCCCAGCTACGACGGAAAATACGTCGTCGTCGGCCTCTCCGCTGGCGGCTCTGAGATGCAGACCGCGCACATCTTCGAGACGGCCACAGGCCGCGAACTTCCTGAGCAGCTCCCGCGCTACGAGGGCGGCAGCTTCTCGACCAACAATAAGACCCTCTACTATCTGCAACTCCAGGAGCTCGCCCCCAACGAGTCGCCCCTCGACAAATACCGCCGCCCCATGGAGTACAGCCACATCCTCGGCACGCCCGTCTCGGACGACAAGGTAGTGCTCGGCCAGGGAATCTCCCCGGACGTCGCCGTCGCCGACTATCAATTTCCCTTGGCCGTGCCCATTCCCGCTTCCAGATACGCCATCGCCATGGTCATCCCGGGTGTCGGAACCTTCCATACCATTTACATCGCAGACCCCAGCGCCCTCACCACCCACAAAGGCTGGCATAAAGTCGCCGACTTCAACGACAAAGTCACCGACTTCGCTCTCCAGGGCAACGATCTCTACCTCGTCAGCTTCGACGGAACCATGAACGGCAAGCTCCTCCGCGTCGACGCCGCCCATCCCGACCTCAGCAAAGCTCAGGTCGTCGTGCCTCCCAGCGATCTCGTCTTCAGCGGAGGCTTCATTGGCGCCGACGTCCTCCATCAGGCATCCGACGCACTCTACCTCCGCGTAATCCAAAAAGGCCAGGGCCGCGTCCTCCGCGTTCCCTACGGACCCGGCGCAAAGTTCACCATGCTCACCCAGCCCGGCGACCTGCAGGTCGACAGCGTCTCCACCGCGCAAAATGTTCCTGGAGCCTTGCTCCGCCTCGAGTCCTGGACCCAGCCCGGCGACTACTATCGCTACAACTCCGCAACCAGTGCCTCCGTCGCCACCGGCCTCCAGCCACCCAACAAAATCGATCCCGCCAATCTTGAGGCGCACGAGGTTGAAGCCCGCGCTGCCGACGGCACCATGATTCCGCTGTCTATCATCTATAAGAAGGGTCTCGTCCTGAACGGACACAATCCCACCATGCTCATCGGCTACGGAGCCTACGGCGACGCCCTCATGCCCGGCTACCCGCGCCGCGGTATGGCGTGGCTGGAGCGCGGCGGTATCTTCGCCGTCGCTCACGTCCGCGGCGGCGGCGAACTTGGCGAAGCCTGGCACCTCGCCGGCTATAAAGCCACCAAGCCCAATACCTGGAATGACTTCATTGCCACCGCCGAGTACCTCATCGGCCACAACTACACCAACCCCGCGCACCTCGGCATCTGGAGCGGCAGCGCTGGAGGTATCCTCATCGGACGCGCCATCACCACGCGCCCTGACCTCTTCGCCGCCGCCCTCGACACCGTCCCCTGTTCTGACATGGTTCGCCAGGAAACCGGAGCCAACGGCCCCGCCAACATCCCCGAATTCGGCTCCACGAAAACCGAAGCCGGCTTCAAGGCCCTCTACGCCATGAGCGCCTACTACCACGTCGAGCCCGGAGTAAAGTATCCGGCCGTCCTCGTCACCGCCGGCGCCAACGATCCTCGCGTCGATCCCTGGCAAGGAGCCAAAATGGCGGCCCGCCTCGAAGCCGACACCGCCAGCGGAAAACCCGTCCTCTTCCGCGTCAACTACGACGCCGGACACGGCCTCACCGACACCATCCACCAGCAGGTCTCCGACTGGACCGACTACTTCACCTTCCTCTACTGGAACTTCGGAGACCCCGCATTCCAGCCCGCCGTCCTCCAACCGCATCCGGTCGCCGTCGCGAAATAAATCGGCCAGAAGGGCCTGGATCATGTCTGCCATCCAACCCGGGCTGACGCAAAGTCAGCCCGGCTCTGCCTTCACCTCCGACGACGCCATCGGACGCTCCGCCGTCCGCAAGGCCGGCTGGCGGCTCATCCCGCTCATCGCCCTCGGATACGGCACCGCCTTCATGGACCGTTCCAACATCAGCTTTGCCTCCCTGCAAATGAATCACGATCTGCACTTCAGCGCCACCGTCTACGGCTTCGGCGCAGGACTCTTCTTTCTCAGCTATGCCGCCTGCGAGGTCCCCTCCAACCTGCTCCTATGCCGCTTCGGAGCACGCCGCTGGCTCTCCCGCATCCTGCTCACCTGGGGCCTGCTCGCCATCTCCATGATGTTCGTCCGCACTGCGCTCCAGTTCTACGTCGTCCGCTTCCTGCTCGGCATGGCTGAGGCCGGCTTCTTCCCCGGAGTCGTCTTTTACCTCACGCAATGGTTCCCGCCCCACATGCGCGCCCGCGCCATCAGCCGCTTCTATGTCTCGCTGCCCCTCAGCTCCGCCTTCATGGGCGCCATCGCCGGAGGCCTTCTCAACCTCAATGGCCGCTTAGGCCTCCTCGGCTGGCAGTGGCTCTTCCTCGTCGAAGGTCTCCCCGCCATCATCCTCGGCGCGGTCTTCTTCTTCCACCTGCCCGACAAACCCGCCGACGCCAAATGGCTCACGCCCGAGGAAAGCACCTGGCTCACCGGCCAGATCGAGGCCGACGCCGCCTGTGCCGAACACACCCACAACATCGGCCGCGCTCTGCTCGATCCCCGCGTCTGGCTCATCGGCATCGTCTTTCTCTGCATGCTTAGTTGCGGCTATGCCTACATCTTTTCCGCACCGGCCATCTTCCTCCGGCTCACCGGCCTCAGCATCACGCATGTCGGCTACCTGATGTCCGCAATCAGCCTGGTCGCCGCCGTCGCCATGATCCTCATCGCGAGCAGCTCCGACCGCACCGGCGAACGCTACTGGCACGTCGCCATCCCCTTCCTGCTGGTTGCCGCGGGATTCATCATCGCCGGCACATCCGCATCGCCATGGCTCGCCGTACCCGCTCTGGCCATCCTGGTCATCGCCTTTACCGCGCTGCAGTGCCCGCTGCTCGCCATCCCGCCGCAATTTCTAAAGGGAAAAACCATGGCCGCAGGAATTGCCGCCATGAACACCATCGGTATGATTGGAGGCTTCATCGGCCCTTACCTCATGGGCCTCGCAAAGGACGCCACCGGAACCTACCAGCGCGGCCTGCTCCTCTTCACGCTTCCCGCCCTGATCGCCACAGCCATCATGCTCTGGATGCGCCAGACATCACGAAAGCAGCAACCGCATGCATCAAGTCCATCCGCTCTGCTGCCTTGACGACTCCTCCATGAAAAGGGCGGAGATGCGATCTGGAGATTTTCAGATCAATTGAGCGAATCGCTGACAGCGATCTCGTTCCGCACGGTCACAGCGATTGAAGATTTCAGGTCGTGCCGTACTTCTGGACAGCGCATAGCGGTTCGGGGTAGCTAAGACGTCCTCTGGGATGAAAAGTACGGGGAGAATCATCCCTCGCACTTTTCATCCCCAGGGCCCGTGCGGCGAGCACCGCCCGCCGCGCAGGCGCCGCCGGAGGCAGAATTACCCGAACCGCGCCCGCCCAACCTTCTGCCGGAAATCCGCGCCGAACATCTGCACCGTCACGCACATCTCTGACAACCGCGAACGCATGCGTTCGCCAATGCGATCGCCCAGCGTCTCATCGCGCATCGCTGCCCGCGGCCCCGTCGCCGTGCCGCCCGGTGCGGCATCCGCATAGTTCGTCGTAATAATAGTCGTGCGCTTGTCGTTGTACCGCGTGTTCAGGATGTGCGCGACCGTGTCCCACACCCACTCCGTCGGTTTCGATGCGCCCAGCTCATCCAGCACCAGTACCTCGGCGTCGAACACCGGCCGCAGAATCTCCAGCTCCGTCGTCAGCACCTGCGGATTGTACGAGTGCTGAATCTCCTTCAGCAGCTCGCGATAATCGCAGAACAGCCCGCGCACGCCCTTCTCCACGACCAGTGAGTGCAGAATCCCCACCGCCAGATGCGTCTTTCCCACGCCAATCGACCCGGTCAGCAAAAGCCCATGCCCATCCGTCGTCGCCGGATACCCATCCACAAACCGGCGCGCCATCAAATGCGCCGCTGCCAGCGATGCATCCGCGCCCGGAAAATTCGCCTCATAGCTCTCGAACGAGCAGTGCTGGTAGCGCCGCGGAATCCGCGCCCGCTCCAACAGCACCGTCACCCGCACCTCATGGCGGCAATCGCACGGCTCGGCAGCGAAGCGCCCATCCCCGCGCCGCACCACCACCATGCCCATCCCGTCGCACCTCGAACAAACTTTAGTCATCATTCGGTACTCAAGCCAAGTATCGCAGATCATCGAACTCGCGACGCCCTCGGAAAAAATGAGAATTATGTGCATCACTCCGTAAAATCATCCCTATACTGGGCCTGCCATGCGATTTGAAGTCGAATTCGATCGCGAGCAAGACGGACGCTGGATCGCCGAGATCGCCAGTCTTCCCGGCGCTATGGCCTATGGAGAAACCCGGGAAAGAGCGCTGGCCGCAGTGCAAGCCATCGCACTGCGGGTTTTGGCCGATCGTCTGGAAAACCAGCACGAGTCGCTGAAAACCAGCGTCCAGTTCGTCTGCGTGAACATTGGGCCGAGCATACGAGCGGAGCTCGTGCTGGATGCGTTGAAGAAAATCGGTTGGGCAGAAGCGGGACAGGCGGGTGCTCACTGCAAGCTCGCGCGTTCCGGCTACCCGGACTACATATGGGCCTTTAGCGATTCAGAGCAAATAGATCCCAAAATGCTCTCCCGAATTATCAAACATACCGGGCCCAAACATACCGGAATCAAAAAAGTCGAACTTATATCCAAGGGTTCGTAAGCCTCTATCCGGCCTGGTCTTCTACTTCCCTACATACGCATCAAAAAAATCCGCCATCACCCGATGCGCCTCCCGCGATTCCGGCAGAGACACATCATTCCAGAACGCATGCGGCAGCCCCTCGAACACCACCATCGGAGCCGTCACGCCCGACTCATAAAAATGTCGCTGCAAAATTGTCGTCCCGCTCAGCAGCATGTCTCGCGTGCTCGTAATAAACAGCGTCGGCGGAAACCCATGCACATCCGCGAACAGCGGAGACAGCACCGGGTCCTTCGGATTCGTCGCGCCGATATATTCCTTGGCCTGCGCCCCCGCCGACGGCACATCCAGATGCCCCGACAAACCCTCCAGCGCAAACAGCGACTGCGAATCCCCCGGCCTGCTGAAGTCCCCCATGCCCGAGAACACGCCCAGCGCGCCCGGCAGCGGCAGCCCCAGTTGCCGCAGCCGCACCGCAACCTCGGGCGTCAGAATCGCCCCCGCCGAAGTCCCGAACATCCCGATATTCTTCGCCGCATGCGTCTTCAGCAGCTCCTTGTACACCGCGATCACATCGTCCAGCCCCGCCGGAAACGGATGCTCCGGCGCCAGCCGATACAGCACCGAAACCACCTCCGTCTTCGTTAGATTCGCCACCGGAATGCTCTCCGTCAGCGACCCCGAATCCGAATTGAACCCGCCCCCGTGCACGCAGATCAGCACCCGGTCCCTCTTCTCCGCCGGAACCTCCAGCGGCATCACAATCCGCACCGGCACGCCCGCGATCTTCGACTCCGAAAGATTCACCGGATACACCGCCTTCATCGCCATCCCGGCCCGCAGCTGCCACGCATCCGTGCCGCTCCGCCGCTCCGCCAGCGTCTGATGACCCGCCGCATCCGAAACTGGCTTCCCCAGCCACGCCCGCGCCTGCGCGCTCAAATTCTCCGGCAGCGGAACCACCCGCGTAACATGCGCCGTCCCGTTCGCATCAATCACACTCGTGTCCGTCTGCGGGCCCGTCCGCACGCTCGCCTGTTGCGCCGCAACCAACGCCGCCGGAACCACCATCAGCGCAGCCACCAACCCGAATCGTTTCATCGTCATCCCAGCTCTCTCAAAACTCACCCACCGAGACTATCGCAACATCTCCAAATCCGCGAGTCATCTGCAATTCACACCACCTTCCTCATAAATTGATAAAGTGTTGCGCATGATGCGCATCCTCCGCTCCCCTCTCGCGCTCTTCGTACTCTGCTGCACCGCCGCCGCCGCGCAAACCATCAACCTTCCCTCAAGCAAGCAGCTCATCGAGCCCGTACCCGGTGCCCCGCAGCGCATCAACAGCCTGCCCATGACCATGGCCGTCAGCCCCGACCATCGCTACATCGTCACCGTCGACGCAGGCTACGGCGGCGCCGCCTACGGCGTCATGCAGTCGCTCACCGTGCTCGACACCGCAACCAACACCGTGTCCAACTCCCCCGACGCCCGCACCCACCTCCGTGCCCGGCAGACCCTCTACTCCGGCCTCGCCTTCAGCCGCGACGGCAGCCGCCTCTACGTCAGCATGGACTCGCTCACCGATCCCCTCGGCACACGGCCCGGGGACACCGGCAGCGGCATCGCCGTCTACAGCTTCAACAACGGCAACATCCTTCCGCTGCGCATGATGAAGATTCCCCTCCAGCAGCTCGCTCCCGGCCGTCACACCAGGCTCATCGGAGAAACCGACGGCGACAAAGGCGTGCCCTATCCCGCCTCCATCGCCGTCCTCGGCCCCGACAATCATCAGCAACTCCTCATCGCCGACAATCTCTCCGACGACGCCCTCCTCATGGACGCCAATACCGGAGCCATCCTACGCCGCTTCGATCTCTCCGAGAGCGACACCGTCCCCGGAACCTACCCCATCGCCGTCCTCGCCACACCCGATGGCGCCCGCGCCTTCGTCGCCCTCTGGAACGCCAGCGAAGTCATCGAGCTCGACCTCGCCCACAACACCATTACCGGAAAGCTCGCGCTGCTCAAACCTCGCAACCCGCAGGTCCCCGGAACCCACCCCAGCGCCCTCGCGCTCTCACCAGACGCCAAAACGCTCTACGTCGCCCTCACCAACCGCGACGCCGTCGCCGCCATCGATATCGCCAAAGATCAGTTCCGCGTCAAGGGATACTACGACACCCGCCTGCCCCATCAAACCTACTTTGGAGCCGAACCCGATGCCCTGGCCGTCTCACCCGACGGCCGCCGTCTCTACGTCGCCAACCTCGCCAGTGACTCTGTCGCTGTCATCGACACCGCAAAGCTCACCCGCGGCGCGGTCAAAAAAGGAATGGTCGAGCCCACTGGCTTCGTTCCCACCGAATGGATGCCCATGAGCCTCGCCATCACCGGAGGCAGGCTCTACGTCGCTACCGCCAAAGGCCACGGCACCGGACCCAACAACTTCCTTCCCCCCATCAAGTCCGCGCAGTCCACCGCCGCCAGCCAGCCCCGCCGCCACTTCACCTACATCTGCACTCTGCTCTACGGCTCGCTCGCCGCCATCGACCTCAACGTCATTGATCACGACCTCGCCCAATCCACAGAAGAGGTCCTCGCCTCCAACCGCATGCAGGCCGCGCAGCAAAAAATCGTCTATGCCGGCGGGGCCCACGACCGCATCACGCACGTCATCTACATCATTAAAGAGAACCGCACCTACGATCAGCTCTACGGTGACCTCACCTGGCACGGCAAGCCCGTCGGCAACGGAGACCCCTCCCTCGCCATGTACGGCGAAGCCATCACCCCCAACCAGCACGCGCTCGCCCTCCAGTTCGGAGTCCTCGACAACTTCTTCGACTCAGGCGAAGTCTCCGGCGACGGACACGTCTGGTCCAACGCAGCCATTGGCACCGACTACCTCGAAAAAACCTGGCAGCAGAACTATCGCGGAGACCAGCGCACCTACGACTACGAGGGCGTCGTCGCCGACGGCTACCCCATCCTCCAGAACATCCCCGACGTCACCGAGCCCGCCAGCGGATACCTCTGGGGAGATCTCGCCCGCCACGGCAAATCCCTCTACCACTTCGGCGAATACATCTCCTCCACCTTCTGCAATAACAAGAACGTCGTCATCGCCCCGCGCGCATCGCAGTCCGGCCCCATGCCCACCCGCGAATTAGCCTGCCCGCAAAAAGATATCCCGCCCGGTGGCAAAATTCCCGCCGACTGGGGCGGAGGCGTCAACAGATGGCCCTGGCCCATTCCGCTCCTCGCCCGCAACATCGCCACCAAGCCCGAGCTCGTCGGCCATTTCGCACCCGAGTATCCCGACTTCAACCTCCACATCCCCGACCAGATTCGCGCCAACATCTTCCTGCGCCATCTCAAGGTCTGGATCGCTGATCGCGAGCACGGACACGACACCATGCCCGCCTTCGTCATGCTCCGCTTCCCCAACGACCACACCGCCGGAACCACCCCCGGAGGCCCCACTCCCGAGTCATTAGTCGCCGACAACGACCTCGCCATCGGCCGCGCGGTCGACGCCATCTCCCACTCGCCGTACTGGAATGACACCGCCTTTTTCATCCTTGAGGACGACGCCCAGAACGGAGCCGACCACGTCGACGCCCACCGCAGCATGGCCCTCATCGTCAGCAAGTACGCGCCTCGCGCTGCCAACGGAGCGCCCTTTGTCGACAGCCGCTTTTACTCCACCGTTAGCATGGTCCGCACCATGGAAGCCGTCCTCGACCTCCCGCCAATGAACAACAACGACGCCTTCTGCTCCCTCATCGCCTCCGAGTTCACCGGACCCGGCACCCAGCCCCCCTTCACCGCCGACGACTCCAATGAGACAAATGGCCGCATCTACCAGGCCAACCCGCCTTTAAGCGCGCTCGTCAACGACCCCGTAGCCGCCGCCGGCGAACGAGCCAGCAGCAAAATGGACTTCACCCACGCCGACCGCGCCGACTCCGACAAACTCAACATCATCCTCTGGCAAAACGCCATGGGCCAAACCCCCATCCCCCCGCAGCTGCTCGTAAAACACAAAAAACCAAAGAAAGACGATGATGACGACTAGGAAATAACGCTGTCATTCTGAGCGAGCGAAGCGAGTCGAACCGACCTGCGGTTTCTCACCCCGTCACCAGCCTGCAGTGCCCCACGAAAGCCCCCTTTCGGCTTGAGTGGGCTCACTCGTGGCTATGTAATCTTTTCTCTCCCGCGTAAACCTTTCCTATCCCCGTTGCCACGCCTCTTCGCTACACCCTTGCAAAATCAGCACTTCTCGTTCCTTGCACTTAGGAATTCCACGTGCATTTTGTTATATTTCTCTCGCAGTCAGGAGGCAATCATGTTGGAAGATGATGACAACGCATTACTGAACTCCGGGCCCTCCAGGGGATTCATCGCGGCCGTCGTCGCCGTAGTCCTCTGCGTCGCATTCGGCATCTACGCGCTCCATGAACACAACGTCACCCGCAGTCTCAACGCCCAGAACAGCCAGCTCCAGGCCAGCCTCAAAGCGCAAGACAGCCAGCTCCATCAGCTCGCCACAACCGTCGATCAGCTCGCCGCTCAGCAGCAGCAGGCAGCAGCAGCGGCAGCAGCGGCAGCCGAAAAACCCTCCCCCGTCACCGCCCGCCGTGTTGTCATCCATCATCGCCGCGCTGAGGACTCGCGCTACAAGAAACTCCAGTCACAACTCGATGCTCAGGGCAAACAGATCGCCGATACCCAGAACGATCTCGCGAATACCCGCACCGAGCTCTCTGGAGGCATCGCCAAAAATCACACCGAACTTGTCGTGCTCGAGAAGAAGGGCGAGCGCAACTACTTCGAATTCGATATCTACAAGGCAAAGCAGTTCTCGAACCACGGCGACGTCGGCATCCGCCTGAGAAAAGCCAACATCAAGCACCAGTATGCTGACCTTGAACTACTCGTCGACGACCGCAGCCTCACCCAGAAGCACGTCAACCTCTACCAGCCGATCATGTTCTACACCCCGAACAGCCCGCAACCCATCGAGCTGGTCATCAACGACATCACCAAAAATCATATCCACGGCTACGTCAGCGCCTCGAAATACAGCCAGTCCGACCTCGCCGCCATGTCGAACGCACAGCCCACGGCAAACGGCACCGACGCCCAGCCTCCACAGAGACAAAAGCTGACCGTCCCCCAGCAATAGTTCTACCGCACTCCTGGTGCTCCAGCCTTTGCGCCGCTTTTGGCGCGAAGGCTGGGCAGCTTGGAATTGCCATTCAGCCACGCCAAGCGGATGGATGGCGAAACTGTATCACAGAAAAGTATGGACAGCGCGTCCTGCCAGTGGGACGATGGCGGGATATGGCTAATCCAAACCATCGAACCACCGCAGAGTGGTTTTGGCTTAGCGTGTCCGTTACCGCAGGCATCGGTTTTATGATCGCCTTGCTCTCTTACACGGGTGCGGCGCGGTGGGCTGTTGTACTCATGGCCGTCCTTGGTTCTCTGTGTTTTTCAAAAGCGGCTTACGACCTCCACCTATATACCGCGCCGCTCCGGATAGGGACGCCGATCAGAACTCTGCTGGTCTTAACTTTTATTTGGGGCGGCATGGGACTGCTCGCATGGAGGGTATTGCTGGTAAACACTCCGGCAAATATTCCGCAAGCGGCGATGTCGGAGGCGGACGCATTTCAACCTCCAGGTGGACTATCCGGCGATGTCTTTCCGTTGCTCAAAGATACGCCACGTCCTTACGAGAAGCACTCATACGGTACCTCGGAAGGAAATCTGAGAGAACGCATGATCGGCATCGCAGACGCGATTGACGGATATCCGAAAGATCACCCGGAACCCTCGGGATCTCCCACCGAGATTTCCAAATGGACGCGTGCTCGCTCAGATGATTTCCGGGCCAACATCTTAGAGTCTCTTGTAGAAATTCACGACGAAATGAAGTGGTTCCACTACCGCGATTCAGTCCTAGATATGTTGCTGGAGGAAGAATCCTATAAAGAGCAAATCAACGAGATGGGTGGCATAGAGGCAAACCCATTTCACCCCAATCCTAAACAGCCTAGACATAAAGTTGAAGTGTCGCCCCAGGATCTGAATGAAATTGCTCAACGACTCCGAATACTTGCCCAACAAATGAAAACCCCTTGACGCCCTCAATTGTTGTGTAGATTATCGTGCCAGAGCCAACTAAGCCTAAGAAAGCCGGAGGACCCAAGCTCCCAAAGGGAGCTGCGAAGGGCAGTATTGTTCCGGTGCGGTTTTGCCCCGAAGACTGCGCCGAACTGGAGGAAGTAGCTAATGCTTACGGACTCTCGGTCTTTAAGTGGATTAGGAGGACAATGCGAGATGCAATACAACGTGCACGCAAGTCACCTGCCAAATTTCAGAACACTCCACCCCGTTGAACCGAGAATCCAAATTAGGACACTACCGGCCTCCACTCCCTCGTTGCCAAACCCCTGAAGTCCACCTAAAATAAAAGGATTGTAGGAAAGGTTCTAAACAAGTCATGCCTAAAGCAGGAATTCATCCGAACTATAACGAAATCCGCGTCATGTGCGCCTGTGGCGAGAGCTTCGTAACGCGCTCCACCCACAAAGGCGACATCCACGTCGAAATCTGCTCCGCCTGCCACCCTTTCTTCACCGGCAAGCAGAAGCTGGTCGACACCGCGGGACGCGTCGAGCGCTTCCGCCGCAAGTATGCCAAAGGCGAGCCGGCCGCGAAGTAAATCGCAGCCATCAGAACACCGAAAGCCTCCGCCCAAAGCGGAGGCTTTGTAACAGATGCCGTAATATCTTTTACGCGACCATCGGGAGCGGCCATATAGGCTGGCATCACGAAGGCGCGAAGCGCAGTTGCCTGGACGGCGAGCCCATGAAGAAGAACTGGGACAACCCGCTCGAACACGCCATGCCCTCCGGCGCGCGCGTACCCGCGTCTGTCTGCATCGGAGGCATTCGCGTCGCTCCCGCCACCGTCCTCGCGCCCATGGCCGGAGTCACCGACACTGTCTTCCGCCGCTTCATCCGCAACGCCAGCCTCTTCACCCACAACAGCGCGGGTGCCCCATGTCTTGCAGAGACGTGGGCGGCGTCCACGGTCGACGACGCCATCACCAACCAGCAGTCCGGCTGTGGACTCATCATGACCGAGTTCACCTCCGCCGACGGCCTCGCCCGCATGCGCGAATCCAAGCGCAAGCGCTACCTCACCTTCTACGACGACGAACACCCCATCTCCGCGCAGCTCTTCGGCTCCAACCCGCAAACCCTCGCCGACGCTGCCCGCATCGTGCAGGACACCGGCTTCGACATGGTCGACCTCAACCTCGGCTGCCCTGCCAGGCGCGTCGTCTCCTGCAACGGAGGCAGCGGTCTCCTGCGCGACCTCCCACTCATCGCCAGGATCTTTGAAGAAGTCCGCGCCGCCGTCTCCATCCCCTTCACCGTGAAGTTCCGCCTGGGCTGGAACGACAACCACATCGTCTGCGTCGAGCTCGCAAAGCTCGCACAGGAGTCCGGCCTCGCCGCCGTCGCCCTCCACGCTCGCACCCGCGAACAGGGTTACACAGGACAGGCTCGCTGGCAGTGGATCGCCGCCATCAAAGACGCCGTCTCCATCCCCGTCATCGGCAACGGAGACGTCCGCACCCCGGAAGACGCCGCCGCCCTCGTCGCCGAAACCAACTGCGACGCCGTCATGATCGGTCGCGCGGCACCCGCCAATCCCTGGATCTTTCGCCAGATCGCGCAGTACACCGCCACCGGACGCTACGACCAGCCCACAGACCAGGACCGCTACCGCATGATCCACACCTACTTCGAAATGCTGTTAGCCGAAACCGAAAACGGCAAAGAGGCGCAGGGAAAAATGAAGCAGTTCGCCTCTTGGTTCACCCACGGAGTAGCTGGAGGAGCCCACCTCCGCAAATCCATCTACGAATCCAAATCCGGAGAAGCCATCCTGGCCGCAGTGGAGAACTTCTTCGGACAAAAGCAAGCAGCACCGGAAACCAGGCAGGCAACCAACAACCTCGAACTAATCCCGAATGGCTAATCTCTAATCCCTATTGGCGAATGGCTATTGGCTGCCTTTCCCTGTAGCATCAAACCATGGCCAGAGGATGGGAAAGCAAGTCCGTAGAGGAACAGGTGGCCGAAAAACAGGCCGGCTCCGAAAACCCCGACGCAGCAGCGCGTCAGGTAAGGACTGCTTACGCCCAGCATCAGCGCGACCGCCAGGCCCTCGAGCTCCAGCGCGAAAACATTCTCGGCCAACGAACCTCCAGCCCCCATCGCCGCGCCGCCCTCGAAGCTGCATTAGCCGACATCGAGAAGAAACTAAAATCCCTCGCCGCAGAATCACTTTCGGTGAAAAAGTAGCGAATTCGCCTGTATGGAGATCAAAACCAACCTCAACGCAATCGAAGGATGAGGGTGGCCCATACAAGCCATCCTTTGGCTAGTGTGGGGAGCAGGGATAGCGAATCCCGAACAACTGATCCGCTGATCGCCTCTCAGCTGCGGTTGAATAGCAGCGAATTCGCCTGATCGATCGTAGTCATCGACACGCGCGCAATGTTCACATGCGCCGGCCGCGTCGCCGCCCACACAATCGCGTCCGCCACATCCTCCGGCGTCAGCGGAGTCAGCCCCTGATACACCTTCGCCGCCCGCGCTTCATCGCCGTGGAACCTCACCTTGCTGAAGTCCGTCTCCACCATCCCCGGATCCACACTCGTCACCCGCACCGGAGTCCCCAGCAAGTCCTCCCGCAGCCCGTCATTGATCAACTTCTCCGCCGCCTTCGTCCCGCAGTACACCGCGCCATTCGGATACGCAATCTCTCCCGCCGTTGATCCCAGGCTGATCACATGCCCGCGCCCGCGCTCCACCATTCCCGGAACCACCGCCCGCGTCACATAAAGCAGTCCCTTCACATTCGTGTCGATCATCTCTTCCCAGTCACTCACCTTGCCCGCATACAGCTTGTCCAGTCCGCGGCTCAACCCCGCGTTATTGACCAGCACATCGATCGCGCCCCACTTTCCGGGAAGCGCGGCAATTGCTCGCTCCACAGTCGCGCGCTCCCGAACGTCCAACGCCAGCATAAGCACATCCTTCGCGCCGGCCTTCATCAGTCTCGCTTGCATCATTTCCAACCGCTCTACGCGACGAGCCGCCAGCAGCAGCCGCGCACCCTCGGCAGCAAACGCAAAGGCGCAGGCTGCGCCAATCCCAGCGCTCGCGCCCGTAATAAACACAACTCGCCCGTTCAGTTTCGTTCCCGCATTTCCCATGTCTCTATGCTATAGCGGTTCTCCAGATGGGAACGGAATGCCATAAAGTGGCTCTTTCCTCAGGAAAAAGCCACCCTGCACATCGTTGAAAACTTCATAGAAACGAAAGAACCGCCATAAGCCACGCTGCGGTTTCAAAGCGGCCGCAAAAACTTCGGGGCCACTCTATATTCTGAGTGACCCCTTTTCCGAGAACCGGGCAGCGACAGCACAACAATTCCGGTACGACTCCGGAAAACTCTTGGCCACTTCCCTCGTGTTCCCTGCACCAGAACCCTCTGTTCCCGTGCAGGAAGCCCAAAGGTCAGATCACAACTCTTGCTATAGAAATGGATGCGAGGAGTAACGAACAAGGTAGCCCGACCTTTCAATCGAATCTGACGACATAAAAAAACAGAAATAAAAAAGGTCCCGCAATCAGGCAACCTTCAACGCCGTCGCACACAAAAAGCAATTCCGCCGCCATGTATCGAGAGACCAATCGGCATCGTTCTCTCATCGACAACGCAAACGCTTCGTGTTGAAGCGGCGCATTACTGGTAAAGTATTCCTGCGATGGAAGCCCAGCCTCCCGCCAACCTCGAGCAGCAGTTGAACGAACTCCGCGCGCGCGTCTTCCGCCTCGAATCCGCATTGCGCGCCAGAGGAATCGCGCTCGAAGAGGCCGTGCCGAAGTCCGCAGGCGCCGCAGCGCCGCAGCCCGCAACGCCTCCACTCACGCCTCAGACGCCGCCGCCGGCGCACCGCGCCGTCCCCACGCCGAATTTCCTCACTCAGCAATCCGAAAAGCCTGGCCACTCCCTCGAAAGCCGCATCGGCTCGCAGTGGTTCAACCGCATCGGAATCCTCGCCGTCCTCATCGGCATGGCCTGGTTCCTCAAGCTCGCCATCGACAACCACTGGATCGGCCCCGCCGGCCGCGTCCTCATCGGCCTCGTCGCAGGAGCCGCCCTCATCGCCTGGTCCGAACGCTTCCGCTCCAAAGGCTACCCGGCCTTCTCCTGGTCGCTCAAAGCCGTCGGCAGCGGCATCCTCTATTTATCTCTATGGGCCGCCTTTTCGCTGTTCCATCTCATCCCATCGTCCGTCGCCTTGGCCGCCATGATCGCCGTCACCGCCTTCAACGGATTCATGGCATGGTCGCAAAACTCCGAGCTGCTCGCCCTCTACGCTATCGTCGGCGGTTACACCACGCCGCTGCTCCTCGCCACCGGAGAAAACCGCGAAGTCGCGCTCTTCTCCTATCTCCTGCTGCTCAACCTCGCCACGCTCGCCCTCATCGCCCTGCGGCCCTGGTCGCGCCTGCTGCTGGGCTCCTTCACGGGTACCGTCTTCTTCTTCGTGAGCTGGTCGTTCCGCTTTTACTCCAACGCGCAATTCGGCCAGACCGTCTTCTTCCTCTCACTCTTCTTTCTGCTCTTCGCCTTCGCACCGCATCTGGTCCGGTTGAATCAACAATCGGAGACCGGCCCGCTCGCCACCCGCGACGCCTTCGCGCTCATCGTTCTTCCTCTCGCCAACGCCGCCCTCGGCTTCCTCGGCTTCTACTTCCTCGTAGGCAGCAACGGATCAACGTCAGCACAGCCCTGGATCGCCGTCGCCTTCGCCGCCTTCTACCTGCTTCTCCTGCGCGCCCCACTCCCCGCAGAGCGCACCGTCCCGCCCGCGCTCAAGTCCCTCGATCTCGTCATCGCCGTTGTCTTCCTCACCATCGCCCTCCCGCTCAAAACGCATGGCCGCTGGCTCACCATCGGCTGGCTGGTCGAAGGAGCCGCGCTCCTCTGGCTCACGCGCATCGTCCCGCAGCGCATGCTGCGCGTCTTAGCCTTGCTCGCTCTCGCCCTCGGACTCGCCGCGCTCCTCACCATCAACCCGCCCGCATCTACCGCCATCGTCTTCAACCTGCGCTTTGCCACGTACCTCGCCGGAATCGCCGTCTTCGCCTTCACCGCGGTCTTCGCGTCACACTCTCCTGAGGCGGAACAGCCACCCTTCCCCATCACCTGGCCCACCACCGCCGCCATCGCCACCCTCATCGTCAACGCCCTCATCCTCATCGCCGTCAGCCTCGAAATACACAGCTACTGGTCAAATCTCCGCTACACCGGTGGTTACACTATCCTCCGCGACCACCGCATGTACGCGCAGTTCACCTACTCCGCCTTCTTCATGATCTTCGGAGCCATCCTGCTTTTCATTGGCTTCGTCCGGCGCTCCGCCTTCTTCCGCTGGCAGGCCCTTGTTCTCCTGGCAGCCTCCATCGCTAAAGTCTTCCTCGTCGACACCAGCCAGCTGAGCCAGGGTTATCGCATCCTCAGCTTCCTCGGACTCGGCGCGCTCCTGCTCGCCGTCAGCTTCGCTTACCAGCGCGACTGGCTCAACCTTCGCGGGGGCACGCCCCAAAGCCAATGACTCTTCGCCTAGCCGCGCTCCTGCTCCTCATCGCCGCCGCCACGCCCAGCAGGCGGTACTTCCGCTACGACCGTGCAGTACTTGACTCGCCGCCGCAGGCACAGCAGACATGCCTCACCCTCGACCCCGCAACCTTCACGCACACCGGACGCAATCTCGCCAGCCTTCGCCTCTACAACGGAGAAAGCCCCATTCCCTACGCCATCAACTACGCCGAGCCCATCCAGTCCTACGCAAAGAGCATCACCCCGCTCAACCTCGGCCTTAACGGCGGAACCACCACCTTCGATGCCGCCATGCCCGACGGCCCCTACAGCAGCCTCGATCTAGCCATCGACGCAAAAAACTTCATCGCCACCGTCCGCGTTACCGGAAGCCAGACGCAGTCCGGCCCAACCACCAGCCTCGGCGCCTACACCATCTTCGACTTCACCCGCCAGAATCTCGGACGTAGCACCGTCCTCCATCTCCCCGCCTCCGACTTCCGCTACCTGCACTTCCGCATCGACGGCCCCATCCACCCCGATCAGATCACCGGTCTCAACACCGGTCGTCTTCTTGCCAGTCAGCCGCAATACGTAACCATCTCTGTTACCAATAGCGCCCAGCAGCAGAACCGCGACACCCTCATCAAATTTACGGTTCCACCTGACGTCCCCGTCGATCGCATTCTCTTCGCACCCGGCCGGCAGCCCGTCAACTTCAGCCGCAATGTAACCGTCACCGTTGCGCGAACATCGCCCCCATCAACCGACACCGAACAGCCGCCGCCACCCATCACCACGTCCGGAGACATCCTCCGCATCCACAGCACGCAAAACAACCGCAAAATCGACGAAGAACACCTCGCTATCGACGCGCCGTATCAAACATTCAACTCAGCAACGAAATGGACCATCGCCATCCACAACCTGGACGACGCTCCCATCTCCATCGAATCCGTCAGCCTGCAAATGATCGCCCGCAACCTGTGCTTCCAGGCCCAACCCGGCGCCAGCTATAACCTCTATTACGGAGACGCCGCCCTCAACGCGCCGCACTACGACTACGCCACCCTCTTCACCCTCGACAAAAACGCCGCCCACGCATCCCTCGGGCCCGAGCAGCCAAATCCGCAATACCAGCCCCGCCCCGACACGCGCCCCTTCACCGAAAAACACCCCGCATTGCTCTGGATCGCCCTCATCGCAGCCATCCTTCTATTAGGAGTCATCGCCCTCCGTTCCAGCAAACAGCTCAAGCAGTCCTGAACCTTCCCCCCAAAGAAAAAAGCGCGGCCCAAACGTACAAGGGCCGCGCCAAAAAACTGAGCTCTCTACAGTAAACTCGTCTCCACCTCATTCAACCATTCCGGAGACTTCAGGATCTCCCTCGGCCGCGAACCATCCGCCGGACCCACAATCCCATCGCGTTCCATCATGTCGATCAAATGTGCCGCGCGCCCATATCCAATCCGCAGCCGCCGCTGCAGCAGCGAAGTCGAGGCCTTCCCGAACTCCAGCACCAGCCGCACCGCGTCCTGGAACAGCTCGTCGTTCGCGTCATCGTCCTCGCCGTTCGCGTCCGCGTCACGCCCCGCAGCATCCTTCGGAGCCTCCAGGAATCCCGACACATACTCCGCCTGTCCCTGCTTCTTCCAGAACTCCGTCACCGCCGCAATCTCCTGCTCCGTCACAAAAGGAGCGTGCACCCGCTGCAGCCGCGAAGTTCCCGGCGGCAGAAACAGCATGTCGCCGCGCCCCAGCAGCGATTCCGCGCCGTTTGAATCCAGAATCGTCCGCGAATCCACCTTCGTCGCCAGCCGGAACGACATCCGTGTCGGCACATTGGCTTTAATCAATCCCGTAATCACATCCACCGAAGGCCGCTGTGTCGCCAGCACCAGGTGGATTCCAACCGCCCGCGCCATCTGCGCCAGCCGCGTAATCGCCTCTTCCACATTGGCCTTGTCCAGCATCATCAAATCGGCCAGCTCGTCGATAATGATGATGATGTAAGGCAGCGGCTCCTCATCCGGCGCATCGTCAAACAAGCTCGGCGTGCCCGTCTCAAACAGCTTGTTGTACTGGTCGATATTCCGCACGCTGCGCGAAGCCAGCAGCTTCAGCCGCCGCTCCATCTCGCGCACCGCGTTCCGCAGCGCATTCGCCGCCAGCTTCGGCTCCGTAATAATCGGCGTGAACAAATGGGGAATCCCCTCATACATCCCCAGTTCCACGCGCTTCGGATCTACCAGAATCATCCGCACCTGCGCCGGAGTCGCCTTGTACAGCACCGACATAATCATCGCGTTGATCGCAACCGACTTGCCCGAGCCCGTCGAGCCCGCAATCAGCACATGCGGCATCGTCGCCAGGTCCGCCGTCACAATCGACCCGTTGATGTCCTTCCCCATCGCCAGCGTCAGCTTGCTCTTCGAGTTGCGGAAGTGCTCCGCCTCAATCACATCCCGCAGCCAGATCGTCTCCCGGTTATGGTTCGGCACCTGCATGCCCACCGTGCTCTTGCCCGCCATGCGCTCAATCAATATGCTCTCCGCGCGCATCGCCAGGCACAGATCCTCCGCCAGCCCCGTCACGCGGCTGTACTTCACCCCAGCCTCCGGACGAAACTCAAACGTCGTCACCACCGGCCCAGGATTGATCCGCACCACCTGCCCGCGCACATCGAACTCCGCGCACTTCTCCACCAGCACCTGGGCCTCAGTGCGCAGCTCGTCCTCGCGCACAATCTGCGTCTCGTCGCTGCGGTGCAGCAGCGTGCTCGGCGGCAGCTTAAACCCACTCAGCGACTTCGGAGTCACCGTCACCGCACGCGCCTCCACATCCGCGCGCTCGCCCACCTTAATCCCGCTATCCGCCGCCGGTGTCTCCTTACGAACCAACTGCGGCTTCAAAACAGCAGCCTCTTCCCGCACCGGCTCAGGCGCAGGGTCCGGAACCACCGCCCGCGGCATCTGCTCCCAAAGCGTCTGCGGTGGAGGCTCCTCCGCATACACCTCCGCAAATCCGCCCCGCCGATGCCGGCCGACAGTAGCGTCCTCATCGTCATCCACTAGCATCGCCGCCGAAGCAGCAGTCGAAGCACTCACCGGAGCATTCGCAGGCGCAGCAGCCACGCGCTCATCCGAAGCCATCCCGCGCCGAGCCATTTTGGCCTCGGCCTTCCGAGCCTTCGCCAGCTCCTTCTCGCGAGCCCGCTCCAGCTTGGCCTCCGCCCGCGCTTCCTTCGCATGCGTCCGCGCAAACCGCCAGTTCTGCCAGCGGTCGCGCCATGCCAGCACAAAAGCAAACCGCACCGCCATCCACTCCCGCGCGGTATTAAAGCTAAAGGTGGTCGAGAGATAAATCGCAATCGCCACCGCGCAGCCCGCCACCACGCACGCGCCCGGATAATTCAGCCAAGCCACCAGCGCACCCGATACCAGCAGCCCAACCACGCCCGCAATCGGCAGCCCGTGCAGAAAATGCATGTGACCCGGAAGCAAACCAGCCAGCGCCGGCCCAAACACCAGGCAAAGCGCCACGCCCGTCAGCTTCGCGCCCGCCGAGCCCGCCGCGTAAGACTTCAACCATGCCCATCCCAGCCCGCTCAGCAGCAGCGGCAGCGCAAACGCCGTCACGCCTTCAATCTGCAGCAGCAGGTCGGCGACCACCGCGCCAATCAGCCCAATCCAGTTGTGAGCAGGCCGCGTCCCCGGCCCAAATCCACCAACAGTATTGAAGGATGGGTCCGTAGGCCGGTAAGAAACCAGAGAAAGAAAAAGGAGAATCGCAGCCGTAAGCACCAGCAGCCCAATCAGCTCATTCAGCCGCCGGTTGCGAGTCGGAGTTGTAACCAGATTAAGGGGCTTCATCAAGACGCGAAGCAGCGCCCATCGCCGAAGGCGACAAAGCACAGTCCAAACACCAGAGCATCTCCATTATCCCAGAACTGCCGGGCCCCATTGCGAATAAAAATCGAAGGGGGAACCGAACTGGCAACCACGTCCCGAGGCTTGATGGAGAACGCAGAAAGGGCGAACTATTTTGGATTTAGAGGAATTCACATCGGATCAAGGCTGGTATCGTATTGTTCGTATATGCTCATCAAGGTAGCGACTGTGTCATCGAGGTGTCCGAGAAGGTGGAAATTCATCCGGAATTAAGTGGAAGCGTCGTGGTACTCCTCGGAGCATTCAATCCGACCATTTTCCAGCCGAGGTGGTTCGCGTCCCAAGGTCTCCTATCACAAGGAGAAGCCGACTCTGCCGAAATTCAGATTATTCACCCTCAAGTATGTCAATTCAACACAGAAGGATTCTATCTTCAAGTCACGCCTGACAGATTCCTTTTAGGGTCCAAGCCGGACGCGGTGTCAGAGCCGGTCAGAGATCTCGCGAGTGGGACATTCTTTATTCTCGAACACACGCCGCTGACCGCACTTGGGATAAATCGACAGATGCATTTTAAGCTTAGGTCTGAGACCGAGTGGCACCGACTCGGGGACAAGCTAACCCCCAAGGAACCATGGAAAGGATTGCTCCCCTCTCGACCTGGCATGGAGACCATTCAGATATCTTCGATAGTACCCGACCAACCTAGCGGCACGATGGTAAACGTGATCGTCCAACCCTCTAAACACGTAACGCACGGTGCCTATTTTGAAGTTAATAACCAGTATCGCTTTTCATCGGCGGAAAACGCGCGTCAAGAGTGTCTTGATATCCTAAAGAAGGATTGGACGGAGAAACAGGCATATGCTCTCACAATCGCAAGAAGCATCATTAGTTGGTCAGAAGAGTAGTGAAGTCAACATGTACGAGCTGGAACGCTCGGCCTTGAATGACCACGACACGAGCAGCAAGCTCGGCACAGCACAGCAGAGCGGCGACGTGTTCGTTACCCAATCGAACTCTATGCAGCGAAATGCTGACGCCTTTCTAGTACCTAGACCGAAAGAGGTTGTCCTTGGCCGAATTGCAACGCTCAAACCGATACAAGTTTGGCGGGGTACAGTCATCAGGAAAGAGGGCAACCAATTCTGGGCCACAATCCTCGATCAAACAAACCCGAGCAACCCAGAAGAAGAGGGTGAGTTTAGCCTAGATGAAGTCTCTCCGGAAGACCAACCTCTCGTGGCTCCGGGGTCGACGTTCTACTGGACGATTGGAACGGAAAAAAGCCCGGCAGGTCAAGTAAGGAACGTTGCTATGCTTCAATTCCAACGCCTCCCACGATGGACCGAACATGCGATTCGCGCCGCAAGGAACTCAGTGAGCGAAGTTTTGGACCTCTTCAGTTTAAATGGATAGGCAAGCTCCTCCGGATTCAGATGAACTCGAGATTTCTGTTATCGGACCAGGGCGCGGCGAATGTGTCATCGTTCATCTTGGCGACAACGAATGGTGCATCGTCGATTCCTGCATTGCAAGGGGTTCTCAAAATCCAGTCGCAATTGACTATCTCAGATCCCTTAACAATGGCGCACTCAACGGTGTCCGCCTCATAATCGCGACCCATTGGCACGACGATCATATTCGCGGCATCTCGGAAGTCCTGCGCGTTTGCCAAGGCGCTCGATTCGCATGCTCGGCGGCCGTGAACTCAACCCAATTTGCGACGATGGTCAAACTCGGCGAACGCGGTTTGACTCAGTCCTCCGGGACTCAAGAGTTCAGCGAGATATTTCGAATCCTTCTAGAGCGAAAGGCAAAAAACATCCCCGCGTCCCACGTTTCGCCGATCTTGGCACTAGAAAACAGACGCTTACTCACCATCCACGACACTGATCGATCATTCGATGTACGAATCGACGCTCTTAGTCCCTCGGATGGATTGATTACGCTGGCTCTTACGGACCTGTCACGGTGGTTGCCAAAGCCCGGAAATGACCAAGTAGGCATAGTTGACCGCCCTGGAAATGACACATCCGTAGTCCTATGGCTGGAATTAGGAGAGTGGCGCATCTTATTAGGTGGTGATCTAGAATACAAAGCACACGCAGGCGAGGGGTGGCTAGCGGCCCTTGCCGCGTTCTCCGGGAATCCACCGGCGGGAATATACAAAGTCGCGCACCATGGGTCTTCCAATGCGGACTGCAATGAGATTTGGCAACAACTTCTATATGAAACACCGAACGCCATTGTTACCCCGTTTAGCTCCGGTAAGAAGCTTCCCCAAAAGTCGGACCTCAAGAGGTTGCTGGCGCGGACTCCGAAAGTACACTTGACTTATGACGGTTCGTATAAGCCGCTCAAGCGTGAAAGGCTCGTTGAAAAGCAAATTGTAAATGTTCCACGGAGCACCTTGGCTGGAACTCCGGGACATGTGCGAATTCGCTGCAAGACTGGGAAGGAGCCGCAGGTCGAGCATTTCCACGGCGCTCGACGGATCGTTGAAGCGGATACTCAATAATAATAATGAGGGTGGTCCTGCGCTTATAGTTATCCCAATCCCAGCAATCCCAATGTCCTCACATCCCACTCACCGCCAAAATACTTCCCAAGCACCGCCACAAACTCCGCATTCTCCTCCGCAGCATGCGCAAACAAAGTCATCGACGACCGCAGCTTCATATCATCCGGCGACCCAAACATCTCGAAGGCAGTCCGCCCCTCAACCCCCAGCACAATCCCGCAAATCTCCCGCAGCCGAGGTCCCAGAATGGAATGTCCTAGATATGCTCGCGCCTCATCCAACGACCTGATCGCATACCGCTGGCTCATCGCGCTCAACCCCAGCCCGGCAATCTGCGGAAAAATAAACCACATCCAGTGCCCCGTCTTGCGCCCGCCGCGCACTTCCGCGCACGCCGCCTCAAACACACCCCGCTGCGCCAGAACAAATCTCTCCAGCTCAAAAGGATCATTGCCCGCCATCAACCCCGCTCCGCCATCCCCACGTACTTCGCGCAACGCTCCGCATCCTCGCAGGTCAGCAGAACAAACAGCTCTGACCGAATCTTCCACCCCGCATCCGTCCGCCGCCACATCGCCAGATACGTCCCGCCGAAGACCGCTCGCCCATCCCCCAGCAGCGCCACCCAGCGCCCATGCTCCGCCGCCAGCGGAGCAGCAGCCGAAACCTCCACCCGCTCCGTCCGCCGCTCAAACCGAACCGCATCCGCACTCCCAAAATCCCGCGCAAACGCAGTCAGCGTCGCCTCCCGCGGAGAAATCACCCCGTTCCCCCGAACCATCACATAGTCATCGCACAGCGTCGCGGCAAACGCGGCAACATCCCCCTCCGCCATCGCCCGGTTTGACACCAGACGAAGTTCCCGGACCTCATCCTCCGCACTCGCAACCATTTGCATGCGCCCATCCTACCAGCCCCTCTTCATCCAATGGCCCATACAAGGCATGTGTTGCCTCGTATCGGGAACAGGGATGCGGGTCTCGCCGGACCCCCCGCTGGCGCTCCGTTTTTCTGCGGTAATTCCCTCCACAATCCTGAAGCCTAAAGCCACGCTGCATCCTCACCCGCCGCCGCGCCTCTAATGCACAGAGGACATTCATGCAAACCAGAACGCTCGGCATCTCCAATCTACAGGTAGTCCCCCTCATGCTCGGCGGCAACGTCTTCGGCTGGACCATCGACGCCGCCACCAGCTTCACCATCCTCGACGCCTTCGTTGACGCAGGCTTCAACTTCATCGACACCGCCGACGTCTACTCCCGCTGGAAGCCGGGCAATCACGGCGGCGAATCCGAATCCATCCTCGGCCAGTGGTTCGCTCGCTCCGGCAAGCGTGACAAAATCATCCTCGCCACCAAAGTCGGCATGGACATGGGCGACGGCAAAAAAGGACTGGCCCGTAACTACATCCTCAAGGCCGTCGAAGATTCGCTCCGCCGCCTGCAGACCGACCACATCGACCTCTATCAATCGCATCAGGACGATCCCAGCACGCCCATCGACGAAACTCTCTCCGCCTACCAGCAGCTCACCCAGCAGGGCAAGGTCCGCCTCATCGGAGCCTCCAACTACAAAGCCCCGCGCCTCCGCGAGGCCATCGAAATCGCAAAACGCGAAAACCTCCCCGTCTACCAAACCCTCCAGCCCGAATACAACCTCTACGACCGCAAGCAGTTTGAAACCGAGCTCCAGCCCACAGCAAAGGAACTCAACCTCGATGTCATCCCCTACTTCTCACTCGCCAGCGGATTCCTCACCGGGAAATACCAATCCAAAGAAGACTCAAAGGGAGCCAACCGCGAGTCGCGCGTCGCGAAATACTTCGACAGCCGCGGCCTGAAAATTCTCAAGGCTCTCAACGAAGTCGCAAACGAAACCGGAGCCGCGCGCGCCACCATCTCGCTCGCCTGGCTTCTCGCGCAGCCCACCATCCTCGCGCCCATCGCCAGCGCCACCAGCACCAAACAGCTCCACGCGCTTCTCGCAGCGCCCAGCCTCAAACTCAGCCCTGCTGCGCTCGACAAACTCACCCAGGCCAGCAGCTATTAACCGCACAAATATTCAGCCGCAAGCAACCAATTCTGCGTGCGGCTGAATATTTCTTGCGCCTCATCATCCGCGCCGTCGCAACCTTTCCTCACCGCTATCGTTCCTACATAGATGAGGTACGACAAATGCGCTTGACGAAATATTGTTGCTTGTTCACATTAGTCGCTTGTCTGTTCATCATCAGCCCTCCCCGCTCGCAAGCCCAGGTATCGTTTAGCGTGAACGTCGGGCCGCAGCCTGTATGCCCCTATGGCTACTATGCCTACCCTCCGTATAACTGCGCACCCTATGGCTATTACGGCCCAGCCTGGTTCGTCAACGGACTCTTCATCGGCGCAGGCCCATGGTTTCACGGCCACGGCGACTTCCACGGATATGTAAACCGCCATTACGATCCACGCTATGGCTACCATGGCTCCTACCCGCATCATGGCGAGCACCCAGACTGGAATAGTCACAAGAACTTCCATGATTTCCATGGCACTGAAATGCACGACGGACACGGCAACGTCTATCACGGGAATGACCACGGCCACCACTAGTCCAATGGCAGTTCGCATGCAAAGATGGGCTCTCCTTGCGAGAGCCCGTTTTACTTCGCATCCTTAGCGCATCTCCCATCCTTCAAATGCGCCTCGATCGAATCCCGCCAGTAAGGCCCGTTCTTGCGGTCGCGATCACCCATGGCCCGTACATCATCATTCCGCGCCGCGTCCAGAGCCGTCCGCGCATAGGTCACATCCACCCGCGTCGCAGATACGCTCATATGCGTCAGCCGCACATCCACCGTAACCGTCAACACTTCCGGAACCACCGCCACATACTGCATGCGGCCCGCGGCCAGATCAAAGATCGTATTTACCCAGGCGCCCATATGTCCGCCGTGCTCCACCGTAAACACCGCACCCTCCACATCCTTCGCAGGCTGCGGCCATACAAACACCGGATTCCAATGCTTCCCCGCCCAACATTTCTCGCCCTCCGGCCCAAACAGCGGAGCCACCACATCGAACGGAGCCTGCACCTCAAACTCAAAATGATTTACAACACGCACAGGCAACACCGAACCCTCCTTCGCACTCTGCTGCGTCGCTCCTGAATTCGCTCCGAAAAACAGTCCGGCCGCCAGAATCAAAACCGCGCTCTTCATCTCCTCTCCTTTAATTTATGGCTGTCGCTCGCCCGCAGCGTAAGCCCATAAACCCCCCGGAACTGCTCAATCTCCTTCAGCGTCTGCGCCGAAAACGCCGCTTTTCCCTCGAACGCATGCAGCACAATCCCCTCCAGCAGGTCCCCCAGCGTCATGTCCTTCAGCTCCGCAACCGCCTTCAGCACCTTCACCAGGCGCTTCTCCATCCGCACCCCTGTCTGAACGCGCTCCACTTCAATCGTTCCCTTTATGTCTCTCATGAGTACCAATGTACCATGGTACTAATTTCACCTCAATCGATAGCCCGGCAAATCCATCGATAAACCCGTCCGCAAATGCCGTACCATGTCATCCATGCCCGCTCGCCACTTCTTCCGCACCCTCTTCGCAGCCGCCCTGCTGCCCCTCCCGCTGCTCGCGCAATCCGCGCCGCAAAGCCTGGCCCCAACCCAACCCATCGTCCTTCACGCCGCCCACCTGCTCGACGTCGAGCGCGGAGCCCTCGTCTCTCCCGGCGAAATCCTCGTCGAAAGCGGCCGCATCGACGCCGTCGGCAGCTCGGTCCCGCATCCCGCCAACGCCCGCATCATCGACCTCGGCGCGGATACCCTCATGCCCGGCCTCATCGACGCCCACGTCCATCTCTTCCTCCATCCCGGCCTCGATGAAAACCTCCAGACCGTCGAGGAGTCGGTCCCCCAGCGCACGATCATGGCTACCCTCAACGCCCGCGCCGACCTCATGGCCGGATTCACCGCCGAGCGCGACATGGGCACCGAAGGCGCTGGCTCCGCCGACACCGCCGTCCGTAACGCCATCAACGCCGGACTCATCCCCGGCCCGCGCATGCGCATCACCGGCAACGCCATCAGCATCACCGGAGGCCACGAGGACGCCATCGGCTACAACCCCGCGCTCGACATTCCCTCCAACGCCACCTACGCCGACTCCACCGATCAGCTCATCCACGTCATGCGCGAAGAGATCAAGCAGGGCGCCGACATGATCAAGATCTACCAGACCGGACACGACACCCTGATCAACGGAAAACTCATCGCGCCCTATCAGTTCACTGAGGCCCAGCTCGCAGCCGCTGTAGCAGAAGCCCACCGCATGGGCACCAAGGTCGGCGTCCACTGCACCACCGAGCCCGCCGCGTTCTACGCCGCCCAGGCCGGAGTCGCCACCATCGATCACGCCCTCTATCTCAGCCCTGAAACCGAAGCCCTCATGCGGCAGAAGCAGATCTACGCCGTCCCCACCCTCACCATCTTCGAGTACTTCGCCGGCCACGCCGATAATCCCGCCATCGCCGCCCGCGAGCGCGCCCTCTTCGACTTCCACGCCGCCCAGTTCACAAAGCAGGTCGCTGCCGGCGTCCCCATGGTCGTCGGCTCCGACGTCGGTCCCTTCCCGCACGGCACTCAGGCCCGCGAGTTCGTACTCATGGTCAAATATGGAATGCCCGCCGACGACGTCCTCCGCGCCGACCTCATCAACGGAGCGCGCCTCCTCGACTGGCAAGGAGAGATCGGCCAGCTCAAGCCCGGCTACTACGCCGACGTCATCGCCGTCGACGGCAACCCGCTCGCCGACATTTCCGCCGTAACCCGCGTCCGCTTCGTCATGAAGAACGGAACCATATTCAAGAACGAAGCCACGACCCAAGGAGCCCAGCAGTGAAACGACACCCACTCGCCACCCTGCTCATCTGCACCATCATCCCGGCACTCACCATGACCGCATCCGCACAAAACTCCGCACGCAGCCACCGCGAGGCCACCGCCCACTCCGAACACCACGCCGCCGTTCCCGTCCACAAGTGGGCCGTCGTCCTCCATGGCGGAGCCGGTGTCATCGAGCGCTCCTCCATGACCCCGCAGGCAGAGCAGCAATACCGCGACGGCCTCAACGCCGCCATCCTCGCCGCCGGAGACGTCCTCGATAAAGGAGGCTCCGCCATCGACGCCGTCCAGGCCGCCATCGAGCTCCTCGAAGACAATCCCCTCTTCAACGCCGGCCGCGGAGCCGTCTTCGCCGCCGACGGCACCAATCAGATGGACGCTGCCATCATGGACGGAGCAACCATGCGCGCCGGAGCCGTCGCCGACATCCAGCACTCCCGCCATCCCATCGCCGTCGCCCGCGCCGTCATGGAGAAGACCCGCTGGGTCATGCTCTCCGGCGCCGGAGCCGACGAGTTCTCCGTCCAGGCCCATCTCCAGCAGGAGCCGCGCAGCTACTTCTTCACCGAGCCTCGCTGGCAGTCCCTCATCAAGGAGCTGCGCAAGGAAAACCTCCCCATCCCGCCGCGTCCCCCCGGAGCGCCCGCCGAGCGCGCCGCCGTCGCGCCCCTGCTCGAAACCCCCGCCGGCCATAATTATGGAACCGTAGGCGTAGTCGCCCTCGACCAGCACGGCAACGTCGCCGCCGGAACCTCCACCGGAGGACTCACCGCCAAGCGCTGGAACCGCATCGGAGACTCCCCCATCATCGGAGCCGGAACCTACGCCTCCAACCAGTCCTGCGCCGTCTCCGGCACCGGCATTGGAGAATTCTTCATCCGCTACACCGTAGCCCGCACCATCTGCGCCTTGGTCCAGTACAGACACATGCGCCTCCAGGCCGCCGCCGACGAAGTCATCCAGAAACAACTCGCCCCCATCCACGGAGACGGAGGCGTCATCGCCATCACCCCAGACGGCCAAACCGCCTGGAGCTTCAACACCCCAGGAATGTTCCGAGCCAAACTAATACAAGGAGGCAAACCAGAAATAGCCATCTACCACGACCAACCGTAACGAAGACTCCTAACGCACAGTGCACTATGAGCTTCCGGAGACAAACGTAGAACTGCTTTTGGTTGTTAAGAAAAGAGAAGAATGGCCGGAGGTTTTCTAAACAGAATTACTTGACATAAGATCAGGCTATAGAGGCAAGCATGTCCTTAGAAGATCAGATCTCGACCGCTCGCAAGGAGATCAAGCCAGACGGCTACGATATGTCTGTTGGAGAGATCATGAATCTCTACAGCAGTAAAGAACTCATCATCAATCCCGCCTATCAGCGTTTATTCCGCTGGGAGCCGCTCCAGAAGACGAGGTTCATTGAATCCTTGCTTTTGGGCATACCGATTCCGCCCATCTTCGTTTTCCAGTCAGAGTCAGGCGTATGGGAGCTGATCGATGGGCTTCAGAGAATATCGACAGTGTTGGAATTTACTGGCCTGCTCCAATCTGCGCCGACCACATCTACAAATGAGCAGCACACGAGCGAGGATGCGGATGATGAAGACAATCCAGCCGGCGACGAAGAGGAGTTGGAGGGTGCTCCGACGCTTCTTGGAACAAGCTTCCTTCCAGAACTTGAGAACAAGGCGTGGAAACCATCCGAGGATGGACAGATCGAAGGTATAGGGAACACAGCACAGCTCTATATAAGACGAGCGCGACTGCGCGTCGAAATACTCCGACAAGAGAGGAGTGCCGACGTCAAGTATGAGCTATTCCAACGCCTGAATACTGGCGGCACCAAGCTCAGCGAGCAAGAGGTGCGCAATTGCACGGCGATCATGATTGACAGTACATTCCATGACTGGCTAGACGACCTCGCATCGGACAAAAATTTCATTGAAACCACTCAACAAACCAAAGCCGCCCTCCGAAGGCAAGCGGGGACTGAGCTCGCCCTGCGATTTATTGCATTCAGGCACGTCCCTTATATCGGAGGACTCGACGTTCACGAATATCTAGACAAAGCCTTGGTCGAAATAGCTTCGAACAAAACCTTCGACAGAGTTTCTGAGCGAAGCGCCTTCGAGAAAACTTTCGCTCTGTTAAATAGAGCTATGGGAACGGAATCGTTCAAACGGTGGAACGGAACAGCATTCGGCGGAAAGTTTTTGATGTCCGTATACGAGGTTATCGCACCAGGTGTAGCGGCTAATCTACAGGCAATTGAAAAGTTAGGCGAAGCCACGGCAGACGCGTTCATACGTGAACGTGCTCAATCGCTGTGGGAATATCGCGATTTTCAGCACAATTCTGGGGCGGGTGTGCGAGGAACGACGCGTTTAGCGAAGCTATTGACCTTGGGTGAACCATTTTTTCGCCCATGAAACAGATTCGCACTCTAACGGACCTCCAAAGCGTGCTGGATAACGAATTCTCTTGGCGCCTCAAAGAAATTGCTGAGCTGAAGGGCGTTGTCCGGAGACCGCAGCCACTGTCCGAATACACTGTGGTGCGAGCTGGCGTGGCCCTTGCGTACGCACACTGGGAGGGCTTCGTGAAATCCGCATTGGCAGCATACGTCGACTACGTCGATAGCACCCGAATCCCCAACTGTGACTTGATTACCCCACTCGCCGTTTTGTCACTCAACTCGAAGCTGAGGATTATAACGGAGACGAAGTCTGCGGAGACCTCAACCTCGGCATTCGAGTTCATTCGAGACCAGATGAGTCAAAGAGCAAAATTGACTGGCAAGGAAATGATATCAACCGAAGCGAATCTATCATCGACTGTCCTAAAGCAGATCCTTGGAGCAGTTGGCATAAGCATCGTGAGGTACGAAACTCGATTCAACTTCATAGACGAAACACTGCTAAAAAACAGACACGCTATCGCGCACGGCGAAGCTCTCGTATTGGACAAGTTCGGGTGGCTCACTGTCGCGGACGAAACAGTAACACTTCTGCGTTGGGTTAAAACAGATATCGAGAACGCCGCATCATCTTCGGCATATCGACGAATTTAGCTTGGCCGGTCATCTCTCCCGCATCTCACTTTCGAGCCTTCCCCAGCCTCGCGCCAGCGAGGCCAGGTAGGAGCACCGGGCTTTAGCCCGGTGAATAAATCGTCGCTCCGCAGGAGCACGCCTTACTGCCGGTAGGCCGGAGTGCAGCCGCAGGCGAAACGAGAGACGAACCCAAACCAGCCCACGCCACTCTCAATCAGCGCATTGGCCTCTTATTGCATTGTGGAGAAACAGCGAAGGGCGCGCTTCGACAGCGCCCAGAAAGACCTCGCGCCAGCGAGGCCAGGCAGAAGCACCGCTACCGTAAAGCGAATCGCTTCGCCGCACCATCCACAAGGGACTGTAACAACTCTGGGACTCCTGAACACTGTGCCAGATTGGCGCTCTGTCCGGCCCAGAGTGCGAGAAGGTCAGCTCTACCCGTCTTTTGCGCGGGAAGGGCCAGGTTCCGCATCAGAGACCTCTGCAATGGATATGGCAGTATATCCGCTCCGGGTTCATTCAGCGTTTGCAGCAACACGTTGTCGATCCCTCGCGCAAGCCTTCCGGTAAATCCTCGCGTTAGCGCCGTTCGCCCCGCTTTGCCCCTCAGAATTGCCTCCCGGTGCAGCGGATGCGCTCCAGACTCCTCGCAGGCCAGAAAAACTGTGCCCATCTGCACGCCTTCCGCTCCCAGCGCGAAGGCCGCGGCAATGCCGCGAGCGTCAGCGATTCCGCCCGCAGCCACAACAGGGACCCTTACCGCATCGACCGTCTGCGGCACAAGCGAGAATGTTCCTGTCAGCGAGTCTTGTGCCGATCGTAGAAAAGACCCGCGATGTCCGCCCGCCTCAAAGCCGGATGCAACCACAATATCGACGCCCGCCTGTTCGAGCGCGATGGCTTCATCGGGTGTGGTCGCTGTTCCCAGGGTAACGATACCCCTCTTTTTTGCCTCATCGAATATCTCTTTCGGTGGAATACCGTAGATGAAAGAGAATGCCGGAACATTCGCATCGAGAAGCACGCGTGCCTGGTCCTCAAACCGGATTGGCTTGTGCGCAGTGAATACCGGCTGAGTGCCGCCCACTGTTTCGATGTGCGGTGCCAGATGGCGCAGTGCGCGGCGGAACGCCGCAGCGTCCGAAGTGCCGGCTTCAGCATCTTCCATGGAAACCCACAGGTTCATCGCGAAAGGCTTTGCCGTCAAAGAGCGGATCTCCGCGATGACACCTTCGATCGCGTTTGGCTCAAGTCCATGCGCGCCGAAGGATCCAAGCCCTCCGAAGTTCGATACGGCGGCCGTCAGTCGCTGCGATGAAAGGCCCCCGAGCGGACCCTGGATGATCGGATACTCGATCCCCAGGGTCTTTGAAACACGGGTTTGATTCCATGCTTTTGCAATCATGCAACCTCGCACAATGAAGAGGCGAACGCTGTCGGCTTCAGGCAGTCACTTCGAAAACGACTTCCACGATGACCGGCACTCCGAGTGGAAGGCTCGCAACGCCAAGGACCATTCTGACGGGCAGCTTGTCTTCTCCGAAGACATCGCGCAACAGCTCCGAGGAAGCGTCTGCCACCTTCGGCTGCGCAATGAAGTTCCCCTCGGTCGCCAGATACACCGTGAGTTTGACCACCCTGCTCACCTTATCGAGCGAGCCCAGATGGCCTCTCGCCGCGGACAGCACGTTCAATGTCGCCAGGCGCGCAGCTTCGCGCCCCTGCTCGACGTTGTATTCTCCTCCCAGTCGGCCGATGAACTTCGGTTCGCGTCCGATGACCGGGAGAACGCCACTGAGATAAAGCAGGTTGCCCGTCTGCACGCTTTCAACATAGGCGCCAAGCGGATTGGGCGCGGGCGTTAGCTCAATGCCGAGTTCCGCAAGCCGGCGCTCCGCGCTCGCCGGCTGCGGGTCCTTCGCGCTCACCATCTGCTTGAGTGTGCACCACCGTCCACGTGCAGTACCTCCCCCGTCACCTGCCGGGCTTCCGTCAGATAAACAACTGCGTCCACAATATCACTCACCTCTGAGATTGTGCCCATAGGCGCGAGCGTCTTCAGAAAGTCTTTAGGATTGTCCTTGTGCATCGGGGTATCCACAATCCCGGGAGCGACAGCATTGAAACGGATATGCTCCTTCGCGTGTTCACTTGCCAGGCTGCGAACGACTGCCTCAAGACCGCCCTTCGTGATCATCGGCACGGAAGCCGTGACGCCGGCAACCGGATTCGCCACAAGCGAAGTAGTGATGTTGACCACGCTTCCGCTCGACTTCTGCGCGAGCATCTGCTTCACGGCGCCCTGCGTCACATACAGGAAACCTTCCAGGTTGGTATTTGAAAGCGTCTTGAAGTCCTCGGCCGTGTACTCGGTGAATGCTTTGGTAAAGAAGATGCCCGCGTTATTCACCAGTGCGTCGATCGATCCGAATTTGCTGATCGCTGTTTCCACAACCTTTGCCGCCACAGCACTATCGCCGATATTGCCTTCCACCAGCGCGAGTCGAGCAGACTCCGTAAACCCACCGGACTTCTTGATATTGCGTGAGTTCGCCACAACGTTGTAGCCGCGATCGAGGAACGCCTGCGCCACGCCGGCTCCAATGCCTTGCGATGCTCCCGTTACAATGACTGTTTTCTGTTTGCTTCCCATGTTCAGCCTCCTTTGGCCTGACGGCTTTTCTCGCCGTACACAACAACAGATTCGCCAAGGGTGATCGTGATTCGTAGCATCTTCCGATCGAATGATCGGACTTACCTATCGCTCCAAATGACGCATTTTCTGACGGATCGCCGGCAGCTCTTCGTCGAGCAGTTCCAGGAACTGCTTCAATGCGACCGACGGTTCCTTCTTCTTCCACGCAGCCACAAAGTCAATGCGAACATCGTCGGGCTGAAGCGGGAAGAAAGAAACGTTGTCCGCGCGCAGATTCCGGGCCGATGCGGAAACAATGGCCACTCCCTCCTCCGCTTCCACGGTAGACAGGACCGAGTGCATATTGTTCAGCTCATTGTGCAGCCGGGGCGAGAAGCCGGCGTCGTTACACACGCGGATGATCGTGTCGAAGACCTCTGGAGAGCTCGCGCGCTGAAACGTGACGATTCTCTCGCCTGCCAGGTCGGCAATGCGGATGCGCTTCGCCTTTACCTTGCGGGATTTGGGAAGCGCTACCACCAGCGGCTCGCGGAAGAGCAGACGCGACTCATAAGACGATCTGCGATCAGCGGAAGGCGGCCGCGTAAATCCAATGTCGATCTCCCCTCGGTCGAACGCAAGATCCTGCCCGCTGGGCACATTCTCTTCCAGACGCAGCACGACGCCCGGATGCCGGGTTTTGTATTTGCGCAGCAGCTCAGGGAGAAAGGAACAGGTGGCAAATCCCATGAAACCGATCCCCAGTCGGCCAATCTCCCCCTTGGCCGCTCGCTGGGCGGTTGCAATAGCCCGCTCTGCCTGCGCAAGCGTCTTGAGAGCTTCCTCATAGAATGCCTGGCCCTCCGGAGTAAGCCGCGCCACTCGTCCTTCCCGCGAAAAGAGCTTGATGCCAAGTTCGCTCTCAAGATCGGATACTGCCTCGCTGATCGATGGCTGAGCGATATATAAGTGCCGCGATGCCTCGCGATATCCCTTCCACTGGACGACCGCTGTGAAATAACGAAGGTGCCTCAATTCCATGAGTGATAGGTCCTCCCTATCACGGGATTAGAGCACACCGTCCGCCTGCTTACGCACCATATCTTCGGCATACCAATTCTGGAGTCTGGTAAAGCAGGGAATCAAGGGTGTCTACTATCAGGTCGGGCTGGAATACCTGCAATCCTATTTGAATGAATACGCCTTCCGTTACAACCGCCGCAAAGTCATGTACCTGATGTTTCGCCTTCTGGCGGAGCGGACGACGATGGAGGTTTGCCCTTCGGCGCGGGAATCGCAACTGGCACTGCGGTCGTAGCCGCCTTATTCAGCAGATCATGGAAGGCTTGAGGCGTCGGATCGGGAATCTTCTTGTCTTTTTTTCACAGCGGTACTCCAGTTTCATAAAGGTCTTTGGCTATATCGCCCAATCCCTGCGCGTGCTCTTTTAGTTCACGAAGAACAACAGCATATTCTCTATCCGAGGGATATCCCCCCACTACAGCAGCAGACTTAAATTTCGGAACGTCTAAGCCTATGCGCTGAAGATGCTTACCGTACAGTAGCCTGAAATCTCGCAACTCAAGATCAATCGACCCATAATGATCTAGATTCTTCAGTGGATTGTCGCCGAGCGGATAGAGAAGTATCTCCCCAGCATTGTTCCAGTGCTGCCACAATTCCTCCAAGCGACTAATCAACTCTGTAGCCTCAGCCTCAAAGGTACAAAGCAAAGCTGATTGCGCCGTCGCGTGAGCCATCAGACTTTGCGCACGCCCCCTATCTTCTCCGCGCACATCCCAAATGGCCCGGATAAGCCGGTACGCGCAATAGAAAACGAGAGCCACTCCATACATGCCCACCGTAATCCATACCAGACGCAGATCGGCGTGACCCTCCCGGTAGAGGATTGCGAAGGCAACTGCCGGACTGGCAGCCATTACGCATGACCACGCGATATTGTCGCGCGCCCACGGCGCTGACCCAGCGACAGCTTTTCGCCAAACTCGTCCCATTCCTCTAGCGTACATTGACTTGCATTGAGCGGTAGTATGTTGAGAGGCAAAGAGAGAATGACGCCGGAAGAACACGTCGATCTAATCAGATTCCTATATCGGCAGTGGAAAGCAGCCACCCGCGAACTGTATGTGCATAAAGCAGTCATCAACGCGATTCGCACGGAAAACCCACAAGTCGGCCCGCTTCTCGATAAGCTGATGGAGTCGGGCAGAAACTCCGAAGCAACAGATAAAGTTCTGGCCGATCACTTTGAAGGCTTTGAAGAAGTGATCCAGAAAGCTGGTCCAGACTCTGTTGAGAAATTGGCTCTCGAAGTCTTGGAAAAGCTCGCAGCAAAAGGCCCGATAAACTAGCCTCACTTTTGCCTTCTTCCTCGCTTGCCTTCAGGGGATAATTACTTTCCAGAAAACCAAATAGAATGAATGACGTAGCCGAACCCGGCAGGCAAAAATATGGGAGGACAGGGATAACCAGCCAGGGGAGGCATTTATAATCAACGTTATACAGGCCGGGCGGATCGCCCACGCCAGGCACTCCGATCGATCCGTGTCCTGTGCATAGAAAGGCTGGGAAAAATCGAATCGTGCCCCCTAAGCCACTCACCTCACGCATCTCAGAGATGTACCCCAAAACCAAGCCAATCTGAAACGGAGAAACAAATGGCAAAGACCGCGCCCGGCAAAGAATCAGACAAAACGCTCACCCGCCAAACCTTCATCGCCGCCCTTAACGAAGACCTCGCGCGCGAATACCAGGCCATCATCGGCTACGTCAACTACTCGCAGGTTCTCAAAGGTGCCGCCTACATGAATATCGCTGACGAGCTCGCCGTCCACGCCGCCGAAGAGCTCAGCCATGCCCTGCAAATCGCCAACCACATCGATTATCTCGGCGGAATGCCCTGCGTTACATCCAAGCCCGTCAAAACCTCCGAGAAGGCCGAGGACATGCTCCGCTTCGACCTCGAAAATGAGAAGGAAACCATCCGCGAGTACCGCCGTCGCGTCAAGCAAGCCGAAAGCCTGAACGAATACTCCATCTCCGAGAGCATTCGCAGCATTCTCGTACAAGAGCAGGACCACCTCGTCGCCCTCGCCACCGCTCTCGGCATCGACCCGCCCAACCCCGGCATCGCCGACTAAATCATCCTCAATCCCTAAGCCGGCGTGCGATAAGGAGCATGCCGGAAAGCCTCCACCAGCGCCGTAAACGCAGGCTTGGGACGAAAGTCCTGGTCAAACGGCAAAGGCCGGCTGGGCGACCCGCCGCTGCGCGCAAACTGCGGAAAATACGGCGAATTCAGCCACGAGTACCGGTCCGAAAGTCCCCAGGTCACCACCGCCTTCACCGCCTTGTTCGCGAGCGCCGTGTTCAGCAGTTGCGAATACAGGTCCCCCACCATCCGGTCGCGCACCGCAAGCGATGGTGGAGTCTTCACATCAAACACATCCAGCTCCGTAATCAGAATCAGAAAGCCGCGATCAGCGATCTCCTGCAAAAACTTCGCATAAGCCTCCGCGTCAAACTTGCTCCCATCCAGCCGCAAATGGGACTGCAGCCCCACCGCCTGAATCGGCGTCTTGCGCTTCTTGAACTCATCCAGCAACCGCAGCAGAATCTGCCTCCGCCACGCGCATCGCCACGTATCCATCGCAAATCCGTAGTCGTTGTAAACCCGCAGCGCGCCCGGAGCCGCCGCCTGCGCCGCATGCGCCGTAAAGTCAAAGTAGTCCAGCCCGAACTTCTCCAGGTAGACCGTCTTGCGATATCCATCCAGACGCCAGTCCTCCGGCGCAATCGTCTCGTTCGCCACGTTCCACGAGTACAGAATGTCCCCGTACCGCGCGCCCAAATCGGCCACACGCTTCACAATCGCCGCCTCAGCCGCCTTCGCCGTCATCCCCTCCAGCCATGCCGGAGTCGTCCGATACCACACCAGATGCCCGCCCGTAAGCTTCATCCCATGCGCGCGCGCAAACCCGATATTCGGGTCCTCCCAAACATTCACATCCGGCGATTTAGGATTCGACCGCGACCAGTCAAAAAGCACCGCATACAGCGCACACTGCGCCGCAAACAATGCCTGATATGCGGAAGGCTGCTCAACAATGGTCGAATCGCTGTCCGATCCGTACTTCAGCCCCACCGCCGCAGCCAGATCCTTCAGCCGCGGAAGTCCCGCCTCCGCGGTCTGTCCAATCCCATAGCGCGCCGACGCCAATCCAACCCCAGCTGCCGCCGACGCCGCAAGAAAACCTCTCCGGTCTAAAAGCATTCTCCTCGTTCCCACGCCCGAATCCAGACAAGCGATCAAGGATCCACCGCAGGCAGCGTCAGCGGAAACCCTACTTCTGGCTGATCAGTGTCGCCGGATCAGGCACCACGCGGCAAGCCCCCGGCGTCGCCGCCTTCCAGCTCGACCCATCCGCGTAGTTCACGCCCACCAGGTCAATCGAATCCACCGCCGTCATTCCCTTCACCCAGACGTTCGTCTCCGCCGACGCGCGGGGTCCAACGCTCACCTTCACATTCACAGTCTTTGAAGCAGTTCCATGGGTCGAAGCCGCATTTTGCGTAGCCAGTGTGCGCCCCTTGCCATCCCAACCATGCGCGGTAATCCGTATCGCGGAAATCTCTCCCAGCCTCGCATTGCTAAGCGTCAGTTCCAGTTCCTGGCCTATTCCCCGCTGCATCGCCTTCCCATCCGTCCCCACCAGAACCCGAGGAGGTAGTGCCGACGAGTGCGCCGCCTCCATCACAACCGGACAGCTCGAGCTCTCGTGTGGAGTCGCTACCGCCGTTTTCTTCTTTCCCGTCTCCGGGTGCCCCATCGTTGCAGCCATTAGCCCTGCAAACGCCACCATCAACGAAAATTTCGAAAAGAACATCATCGCATCCCCCTGAGGGTTATGACGATACGCCCATAGATTCGCGAGCCGCAATACGATCGATCGAAACGTCGCCGTTACTCCCGGCTGCTCCCATAGACCGGAATCCCCGTCTGAATCTTGTAAACCAGGTTTGCCGCCCGAGCCGCATACTCAGATGTCGGATATTTCGTTTCCAGGTTTCCCGCAATCTCCACCGCATTTTTGCGGTCATCCTTCGCGCGGCCACCGTTTCCATCCGCCGTCCACATATCACCCGCGGCCGCCCAACGCCATGCCGCCTTGTACAAAGCTTCCGGTGCCCGCATTGAGTCCGGATAATCCTCTACATACTTCTCGTACAGTCCGGCCTCTTTCTCCGGACACTTCTCCGAGCCCTGCCAGTCGCCGCATAGCTTGTTGTCAATCATGTCGTACGCCGCAAAAGCCGCCCATTTCGTATGCGGAAAGTACTTCTCAATTTCCTTCATCTCGCTCTCGTCCATCTGCTCCCGCAGATAAGCGGCCTTCTCATGCGCCGAGGGCAGCGTCGACACATCCGCCTTCTGCAGTTGCCACTTGATGTCCGCCGCTCGCCACATCGCCTCCGGCATCAGCGGCGACTTGGGGAACATCTCAACCACTCGCATATACAGCAGCCGCGCCTCCAGCGCTGCCTGCGGTGGCGGATTCGGCTCCGACGCCGCATCCTCCTTGCTCACTGCCTCGCCAAACAAAATCTGGTCGCCGTGCGGAGTGTTCACATCAATCACGCCCTTATTCAGCAGCCACCCCGATAGCGGAACCACCTCCGATCCGCCTCCCAGCGATGGCGCGGTCGAAGCCTCCTCCTGCTGTCCGCCCAGCGAGTCGATATTCGCAAACACATGCAGCCAGTTCCCGCTGCGCTCTACAATCACCATCTCTCGACCCGGCGCTATCACCGATATCCGCTGCGAAGACTCATCCGGCTGCACATACAGGTTCGCCTCGCGCACCAGCGCCGCCCGCGGCCCGTTCTTCGGAGCCTGCGCCTCCGGCATGCGCGACTGCCCCAGTGCCGCCGCGCCACCCAAAACAAGCACAACTGTCAGCAAATAAGCCTGTATTTTCATAACGATGGTGAGACGTACCAACCCGTCCCTTCGTCTCAGCATAAGCCCAATTCTCCCCGCGCGCATGTTCCGTGTGCCCTCGCACAAAACTCGGCAAAAGATATATACTTGACTTTGTCAAGTAATTTAATTGACGTGAGGTGCAGCCATGCCCGCACGCGAATCCACAATCAGCGAAGCGCAAATCGCCACCTTCCGCCGATTCAATCGCATCTACACGCGATTTCTTGGCACGCTGACCGAAGGCTTCCTACGCACGGAATACAGCCTCGCCGAGGGTCGCGTGTTGTATGAGCTGGCCACCGGCTCCGGGCAAAGCGCGGAGACGCAGGCCAAAGCGATTGCCGAGGCGTTGGACATAGACGCGGGCTATCTCAGCCGCATCCTCAACAAATTTGAAAAGACCGGCTTGGTCGACCGCAGAATCTCGAAGGACGACAGTCGCGCCGCCGATCTGCGCCTCACTCCGCGCGGCCGTGCCGCCTTCCGCACCCTCAATCAGCGCGCAGAAACGCAGGCGCGCACCCTTCTGCAAAGCCTGCCTGCCCCGCTGCGCGCCCGGTTCATTGCTGCCACCCAGACCATTGAGGGCGTAGTCCAGGAAAAGCAGCGCGATCTACCGCCTTTTACTCTGCGCACCCATCGGCCCGGCGATATGGGCATGGTCGTCGCCCTTGAGGGTGCCGCCTACGTCGAGCAATTCGGATGGGACGGGACCTTCGAAGCCCTGGCAGCCCGCATCGTCGCCGATTTCATCGATCATTTCGATCCAACCCGCGAGCGCTGCTGGATCGCAGAGATCGACGGTTCCCACGTGGGCCACATCTTTCTCGTGCGCCACCCCGACCAACCCGAGACCGCCAAACTGCGCCTCTTGCTCGTAGAGCCCAGCGCGCGCGGTCTCGGCCTTGGCAAGATCTTAGTCAACGAGTGCGTCCAGTTCGCGCGCTCCGCAGGTTACAAAAAAATTACGCTCTGGACGCAAAGCATTCTCACCGCTGCCCACCACATTTATCAGCAGGCTGGATTCCGGCTCGTCAGCGAACAACCGCACCACAGCTTCGGAAAAGACCTGATTGCCCAAACCTGGGAACTACAGCTCTAGCAATTTTTTCTTCTGGCTTTTTAGGTAGACCTTTTCGGGATCAGCGGGGGCGGCCACGCGAAGCCGTCGCCTCTACGGCGAGTAGTTGCCGCCGCTCAAAATCGCAGCCACCTTGAGAAAAGGCAATAGCTCCGTCTCATGGAACAGCACCGCCGCCGAAGTCACCGCCCCACTCGGCTCCGCTTTAATCCCTGCTTCATCCAAAACCCGCATCGCCTCACGCACCTCATCGTCTGTGACCGTAACAATGTCATCCACCAGCACCCGAATATGCTCGAAGTTCAGCTCACCCAGACTCTGCGTCCGCAGCCCGTCGCAAATCGTGCGCGTCGTCATATCCGCCGGCCACGTCACCAGCGTCTCGCTGCGAAAACTCTCCTGCGCATCGGCTGCCAGCTCCGGCTCCACGCCAATCACTCGCACCTCCGGCTTCAAATGCTTCACCGCCGCCGCCACACCGCTCAACAACCCGCCGCCGCTCACCGGAGCCAGCACCAGATCCACATCCGGCATCTGCTCCACAATCTCCAGCCCCACCGTGCCCTGCCCGGCAATAATGCGCGCATCGTCATACGGAGGCACCACCACATACCCGAACTCCGCCGCCAGACCCTCAGCTTTTTCTTTACGCTCCAGGCTCGCAGGCCCCACCGTAAAAATTTCCGCGCCCAGCGCTGCCGTAGCCTCACGCTTCATTACCGGAGCATTCGACGGCATCACAATTACCGCCTTCACCCCCAGCGCCCGCGCCGCATAGGCCACGCCCTGCGCATGGTTCCCGCTCGAGTAAGTAATCACCCCGCGCCCGCGCTCTTCTGGAGTCAATTGCGCAATCCGGTTATAGGCCCCGCGCAACTTAAAGCTACCCGTAGCCTGCGCGCTCTCATTCTTGATAAAGACCGCACCCGTCGCGCCTGCAACCGGCAAAACCACCAAAGGAGTCCGCACCGCCACACCCACAAGCCGCGCCTGCGCCGCCCGAATCTCATCCAGGGAAACAATATTTTGAGCCATAGTCCTGTCCAGATGTAAAAAATGCGGGTGCAATGCGCCACCCGCATGTTAGCGAACCGGATTGTAAGCTGACCGCTTTTCTGCTGCCCTTTTAGATCTCCAGAATCACCGGCATTATCAAAGGCCGCCGGCTCGTATTCTTCTGGATATACCGCTTCAGATCAATCCGGATCTTCTCCTTGATCACGCCGTAGTCGGCCTTCTCCTCTGCGCTCGATCCCTCCAGCGTCTGCGCCACCACCTGCCGCGCCGCGTCCATCAGCCCGTCATCCGCAACAAACCCGCGCGTGAACACATCCGGAGGCCGTTCCACCTTGCCCGTCATCTTATTAATCGTCAAAATCGGCAGCACAAATCCATCCTCCGACAAGTGCTTCCGGTCGCGGATCACGATATCCTCCACCACATCGCCCGCCGACCCGGAATCGATGCACACCCGTCCCGCCGTCACCTTGCCTGCCTTGCGCGCATTCGCGCGGTCCAACTCCAGCACGTCGCCGTTCTCGATCACCAGCGCCAGCTCCACCACGCCCACGCTCTGCGCCAGCTCCGCATGCTTCTTCAGGTGCCGGTAATCCCCATGCACCGGAATAAAAAACTTCGGCTTCAGCAAATTGATCATCAGCCGCTGCTCTTCCTGGCTCGCATGTCCGCTCACATGGATCAGCCCCGACGCTCCATCGTCATAAATCACATGCGCATCGCGGCGGTAAAGGTGGTCAATCACCCTGTAAATACTCCGCTCGTTGCCCGGAATCACCCTCGAGCTCAGCACCACCGTATCGCCCGGCAGAATCCGTGCGTGTTTATGGTTGTCCACCGCCGCCCGGCTCAGCGCGCTCATCGGTTCGCCCTGCGTGCCGCTGATCAAAATCATCACTTCTTCCGGCGAAAAATCGCCGATCTGCCCCGGATGAATCAGCAGCCCTGGCGGAACATCCAGATAGCCCAGGTCCTGCGCCACCTCGCTCGACTCCACCATCGACCGACCCACCACCGCAACCTTGCGCCCGTGCGAATGCGCCAGATCCATGGCAATCCGAATGCGGTAAATCGACGAAGAAAAGCAGCTGAAAAACAGCTTCTTCTTCGTGCGCGCAAACAGCTCGTCCAGCCGCGGCTTCACCGACCATTCGCTCGGCGTATAGCCCGGCCGGTCCACGTTGGTCGAGTCCTGCAGCAACGCCAGCACGCCGCGCTTGCCGTACTCCGCAAAACGATGCAGATCAAACGCCTTCCCATCCGGAGGCGACAGGTCGATCTTGAAGTCGCCCGTATGCACAATCACGCCCACCGGAGTCTCAATCGCCAGCGCTACGCAATCCACCAGGCTGTGGGTCACCCGAATCGGCTCGATCGTGAACGGCCCCACGGCAAACTTCGCGCCCGGAGCAATCTCAATCAGCTCCGAGTCGTCCAGCATCTTGTGCTCTTCCAGCTTGCCTTCCACATAAGCCAGCGTGAACTCCGTGCCGTACACCGGAACATTCAGCTCCGACAAAATCCACGGCAGCCCGCCAATGTGGTCCTCGTGCCCGTGCGTCAGAATAATCCCGCGCACTCGCTCTTTGTTCTCAACCAGGTAGGAGATATCGGGGACAACAATATCCACGCCCAGCAACTCCGACTCAGGAAACATGAGTCCGGCGTCGATAACAATTATGTCGTCCTGCCAGCGGACGGCAAGGCAGTTCATGCCAAACTCGCCCAGCCCGCCTAGCGGAATAATCTGCAATTTACCGTCAGCCATGGGAAACTATCATGCTAGCAGGTGTTACGCCGCGATCAAAATCCGAAGGTCGGCGCAACGCGGCGTAGCCCTCAGCGCGCAAGCCTCGTCGCGCCCCTTGCCGCTCTGCTGATCATGGCTGCGTTCGCCTTTGCGCCGCTCCCGTCCCGCGCCGACATCGGGGTAGTCATCGCCGACCCCACAAATGTAGGGTCCTCCGCCTACACCCACGCAGGACACGCAATGGTCTATCTCTCCAACGTCTGCGCCGGCTCGCCCATTCACGCTCGCCTCTGCACGCCTGGCGAGCAGGGATCCGTCGTAACCATCTTTCCCAACTTCCGCGAGCGGAAGCGCTATGAATGGAACATCATCCCTCTCAGCCTCTACCTTGAGGGCACAGCCGAGCCGGGAACCCGGCGTCTCTTTGGTTCGACCGCGCTAAAGTCCGCCCTCGGTGAAAAAGCCCGCAGCGGTTATTTCAGAGGAGTCTGCGCGGACGCATGTCCCTCGCAGGCGCACAGTTATTGGCGCGATCTGGTTGCGGCCACCATTGACCGTGACGTGTTCATCTACGCCGTCTCCACCACCCCCGCGCAGGACGAGGCCGCCGTGCGATGGATCAACTCCCAGCCCAACGTCAATCATTACAACGGCATCACCAGCAACTGCGCCATGTACGTGCGATCGCTCATCAACACGATCTTTCCCCACTCCGTCCACCGCGATTACCTCAACGATCTCGGCATGATGAGTCCCAAATCGGCGGCGCGTTCCTTTTCCCACTGGGCGCAGAAACACCCCGGCCTGGGCTTCTACTGCATGCACTTCGAGCAAAAGCCTGGCTCGCTCCCCCGCAGCGGCACCGCCAGCAGCGGAACCGAAGCGGCCATCCACATCAAGAAATACCTCATCGCCGCCGCCCTCATCGGCGATCACGAAGTCGCAGGATCATTCTTCGTCGCCTATCTGCTCACCGGCCGCTTCAACCTCTATAAGGAGTCCGTCGACTATGCCACGCCAAGCCTCTCCCGCCTCCAGGCGCAGCAGCGAAAAGAGAAGCGCGAGGAAGACCAGCAGCAACTCCGAACAACCCGGCAGGAGATATCCGCGCAGCAGGACCAGATAACTGGAACGAAACAGCAATGGGAAAGTTACCGGCGGCATTTTGCCGCGATCCAGGAAGCCATCGGCAAAGGCAGCGAAATAGACGGAAAGCAGATGTTGAAACTACTCGATCACGGCAGCGTGTCTATCGACCGCAACGGGAATGCCTGGATCACGCCTCAGTACGACTCACGCCGCGTCGGCATCGACAACACCAATGTCCTCGCTCCCGGCTCTGACCCTGAGCTCGCCTTCGATCTTCTCGCCTGGCGAGTCGGCCGCGCCCTCCACGCAAAACCACGCATGCGCCCGCAAATTCAGGAGTTCCGCCAGGACTGGGCCCTGCTGCAAGACGCATACCAGAAATGGCGCCCACTCCAGGCGCGAGCCGAACTGCCCGCTCAATAACCGGGGCGATCAGGCCGCCGCCTTCGATCCCTTCGCTTCGCTCTCTGTTTCGCCAATATGGTCAAGATTCACGCCGGTGGTTTCGATCCGGTACATCCACGTCACCGCAGCTCCCAGCACCGACGAAATCACCAGGCCGTACAGCAGCCAGCGCGTGCCGATCGTAACCAGCAGGATAGGAAACAGGAACGCCGTCGCCACCGCGCCGATCTTTGCGAACGCCGCCGCAAACCCCGCGCCTTTGCCCCGCACTGCCGTCGGAAACACCTCGCCCGCCAGCAGGTACGTCTGCGCATTCGGTCCCAGGTTGGTCATAAACTCGAACAGCATAAATCCGGCAAAGATGGCCACGATCTTCATTTGCCCGCTAAAGTCCACTGACAGCGAAGCCAGGAACAGCCCCAGCGCGCACCCAAAGAATCCAAACACCTGCAACCGGATCCGGCCCACCCTGTCCGCCAGAAATACCGCGCACAGAATGCCGACAACAAACAGCGTTGTAATCATTGCGTCGCCCTTGGCCGCCAGCGTCGCATTCGCAATCAGGTCGCTCATACTACGCACATGCTCCGCCTTGTGCCCGATCGTCGTTGCCAGGATCGTCGGCACAAAAATGCCGATGCCATATGTGCTCAGGTCCTGCAAAAACCACGGAACCGAAGCCAGAATCGTCGCTCGACGATACCGCTTCCCAAACAGTGAAAGGAACGACCCGCCGCTGTGGCTCTCGCTGGCCGTCGCCTGCTCCGCCAGCACAATCTGCTGCGGATACTGCGGCTTCCGCGAAAGTAGCTTGCTCGCCGCCGCCGTAGCCCGCTCCTTGTCGCCGCGCGTGTGCAGCCAGTTCGCGCTCTCCGTGATGGAAAAACGCCAAATTGTCACCACCAGCGCAGGAATCACTGCCGTCGCCAGCATCCAGCGCCAGGCACTCAGGTTCGGCACCGCCACCAGCACCATGTAGCCTACGCCCGTGCCCGCCAGTGCGCCGATCGCCTGGAACGCGAACGCTGCCAGCACCAGCCTGCCCCGGCTTATGCTTGGAATGTTTTCAGAAATAATCATATGCGCCGTCGGATAGTCGCACCCCAGCGCAACCCCTAGCCCGAAGAGGCAGAACACCAGCGAAACGAAGCTGGTGCAGAACACCGCCGCACCCAGAAATGCCGTGAAGATAATCATCTCCACAATGAACATCGACTTGCGCCCGAAATAATCCGACAGGCTGCCCAGCCCCACCGCGCCAATCAGGATGCCGCCCAGCGTAGCGGCGGTCACAAACCCCTTCTCGGAGGGCGCAATCGCAAATTCACGCGCAATCAGCGGCACCGCCACGCCCGTCATGAAGACGACGAAGCCTTCAAAGAACTTGCCGGCCGCCGCCAGCATCCAGATGCGCCGCTGCATCATCGTCATCGGAAAGGATTGAATCGGCGTACCGTCAGGCCAGATCGGCCGTTCGTCGATATAGTCTTGAACCGTGCGCGCGCCACTTGGCGCGCGATTAGCAACATCCGACATGGCAATGCTCCTCGATCAATAGCTCAGCTGGTTAGGCAATCGCAACAAACGGTCGCCCTCCGCCTACTGAATTTTGGCAATCTGTATCTCGCTGCGCGCTCGAATCGCCGTCGGCAGCGCAATGAAATGCACCGGGTCAAGAAAACTCGCCGAACTGCCTCCATACGGCGAAATGCACCACATTAGAAACTTGCTGATCGCTGCTGCCGTCTCCGCATTCGGCTGCTTATCGGAAACAACGGCATACTCGTAATTGATCAGCGGATACGAATCTGCGCCCGGAGCAAATACCAGCGTCAGCCGCTCATCCGCAGGCGTGCGCGGCGTGAGCTCAGCTGCTGCGGCTGTGATCGTAGCCGCGCTCGGAAGCAGAAACTTTCCCTCCTGGTTCTCCAGCATCGCCGTGATCAATCCCGCCTTGTTCGCTGCGTCTTCAAAGCTCGCGCCAACATATCCCACCGCATACGGAGTGCGC